>WNGD01006273.1_pt1 | contig 11388 bp, 7 predicted proteins | sample 5400671 | NCBI WGS metagenome assembly WNGD01 (sample SAMN13153369, study PRJNA577476) | soil metagenome | isolation source: 40 cm soil or saprolite under grassland replicate 2 | place: USA:California | collected 2016-06-15
CACCAGGCCAGATTCACCTCCGCGAGTCAGAGATTGTAGCAGAAAGCTCGCAGACTCGCGCTCGTGCGACGCTCCGCGCGGCGACTGACCAAGGATCTCAGGGGTTCCGCTTCCGGCCTTGCAAAAGCTTCCACGAGGCCGCTCGCGGCGTTATTTCCTTAGTTTTGAAAAAGTTTGGAAGGCAGAAAGAGTTGCCACGAATTTTACCAATTGCACGAAGAAAGTTCTTCTATGCAGATCATCGCATTAGCCCGCTAGCCGGTTTTCGTGTTAATCCGTAGTACAACGTCGAAAATCCTTTGCAGCTTGGAAAGAATTTTTCCCGCGTTCGCGCGCGCGTTAGGCGCAGAGGCCCAAAGACTTCTGAGTTGGTCTGCTGCAGGAAGCAGAAGTCTCTGCGGTGAGATCCGTTTTGGTTGCGGCCAGGCTGCTCTGTACTACTACTAACCCGAAGATCCTTTGCTGGCAGGAAAGGACTTTTCTTCGCGAAATCTTCGTGCTCTTCGCGGCTTCGCGGTGAGCCCTGGGCTGGACTTTCACCGCGAAGGCGCGAAGCACGCAAAGAAAACGCGAAGGACTTTAGTTTGGTTGCGGCCAGGCTGCTCTGTGTTTATCTGTGGTTTCATTCATACTTTTGGTATGGCTCCGCTGCTCGGTGAAATTCGTGGCCGGCTTTTTCAGTTCGTGCGATCCGCGTGTGCGCGCGGTTCACGCGTCGACGCGTTCATCCGGCGGGCTGAAGGAGCCTTTCGACTTCGGCGGAAACGATGTTGGGAGGAAGCGCCGGTGTTGATAGAAACTCCCGAATGGCGGGCAAGGACTCTTTCCAGCAATGCGCGGCCGGCGCCTGGACGATGTCCTCGACTTGGGCCGGCTCGGGGAGCCGGCTTTCTACAGCCAGAGCCCGGCCCAGATGAAGGACCGCTTCCAGCATTGCCTGGCGGGCTTCGTCGCCGAGCTCGCCGCTCTCGAGCAGGCGGGCCATCTTCAATTTTCTGCCGGCCTGCGTCCGATGAGCCAAAGCCTTCTGCCGCTCTTCTTCCGAGAGAACCACGGCGGCGGCATCGGCGTCCGGGGCAGGATAGAGCTGGCGCGTGGCGCGAGTCGCGGTCATCAGCAACCCGGATTCGATAAGGCGCTGGAGCGCCTCGTCGGTGGCGCGGTCGATGACCTCCAGTTTCACCGGCGCCAGCGGATCCGAATCCCTCTTTCCGAACAGCTCTTGGTGCAAAGGCGCGAGATGCTCCCGCCACACTCCCGCGTCGCGGTCCACCACAGTCACCAGAACCGAATGCGCTCCCTGAAGCGGATAGCGCTCCTCGCAACGGACCAGCGCGTTGTTGAGCTTCTGCCGCGCGAGCTGGCTGAACGCGAGTGCGCGGTCGATCGGCAAGGTCTTCTTCTTTTCCGGCGGCCCCAAGGCCCCGGGCGCAATCGGGGACATCAACTGCTGCAGCCGTTTCAAGAATGCCTGCCTGCCGCCCGCAAGTTTGATTTCCTTGAGATCTCCGCGCAGGTCCAGGACCCCGTCGGCCAAGGCCTGTTTGCTAGCGAGCGTCCCGATCATGCGATGCTCGATGGTGTTCTCGGACACCAGGTGGATGACCGTCACGGGCCGGGTCTGATGCTTGCGCCAGGCTCGCGCGATGCGTTGTTCGAGCCGCGCGGGGTTCCATGGCAGGTCGCAATTGATGACCACGCTGGCGTTCTGAAGATTCAGGCCCGTGCTCCCGGAGTCCGTGCTCAGGAAGGCCCTGCAGCCGGGATCGCTCTTGAAGAGCCGGATCTCCGCGCGCCGCCGCTGCTGGGGCACGGAGCCGGTGTGGAGGGCGTACCCGATCCCCAGACGTTCACACAGCTCGCGGACCAGCTCCAGCATCCGCGCCCACTCGGAAAAGACGAGGACTTTGCCGTTCTCATTGTCCCGGCACTCTTCCAGGATCTTTTCCAGCTCCGCGAGTTTGGGGCAGGCGCGGTCCTTGGGATCGAGGATGTAGTTCGTGTCGCACACCATGCGCATCATCGCGAGCTCCCGCATCAACTTCTCCTGCTCCTGCTGTGTGAGCGGGCGGCGCTTGGCAATACTCAACAAGCGAGCCACGGCCGCTTCGTGCTCGGCATAACGGTTTTGCTGGTCCGGGCTCAGCGGAACAAAGAAGGTGCGGTCAGTGCGGTCCGGCAGCTCCGTTTCGACATCTGCTTTCCGCCGCCGGAGCATGTACGGCTCGATGCGAGCGTGCAGTTGCTCGAGGTTGCGAAAGCCCTCGGGGCGGCCGCGCTCATCCAAGACGTAAAAATCACGATTGAATCGGAACAGGGGCCCGAGGACGGCAGGGTTGAGAAAAGCCATGATGGAATGCAGCTCGTCGATGCGATTCTCGATGGGCGTGCCGGTCAACACGAAAGCATAGCGGCTCTGAAGGAGCTTCACGGCCTGAGCGGTTTTGGTGGTCCAGTTTTTGATTCGCTGGGCCTCGTCGAGAATGATCACATCCGGCCGCATACGCGCATTGACGTCCAGCGCGTCCATCAGGATCTGTTCGTAGTTGACAATCGTAAAGAACTCCGGAGCGTCATAGATGCGGAGTCGTTTGTGGCGGGGACCGAAGACCAGGCGATAGGGGAGATCGGTAAACCTCTGGATCTGCTCCTCCCATTCGGTCTTGAGCGATGCCGGCGTCACCACCAGCACGCGCTCAGCGTTTCCCAGACGGTGCAGCAACGAGCAGGCGGCGATCGCCTGAATCGTTTTTCCCAAGCCCATCTCGTCTGCGAGCAACGCCCGCTCCGTGAAGGCCAGATGCAGCATTCCCTCCCGCTGGTAGGGATACAACGGAACCCGTGTTTCCTGCGCGGGCCACTCGCCCGACTGCACTCTCTGTTCGTATTCACGGCGCAGGGTCTTTCGCTCTTCCGCCTGCCGCCGCGCTTCCAGCCAGGATGCGACATCCTGAGAAATCCGCAGGCCGGGAACCGCGCCGTTGCGCAACTGCTCCAGGGCCTCCTCCGGGTCGCCGTCGCCGAACGTTCCATCGGCGGTGAAGAGACGCTTCAGCCGCCCGGGCATACCGTTCGGCAAACGTTCCACTCGAAGGGCCCCGGACACGCTGTCCGGAACGATGTCGATGCGCCGGGAGCCGTCCTCGTGCGCGCGGCGAAACAGCCGGGGATAGCGGGCTTCCAGGTAAAGCAAGGTGGCCTCGACATGCTTGCAAGTGCCAAGTCCGTTGATCCGAAAGTCCACGCACGTGCAGGAGAAGCGGCGTTCCGCGAGGCTGCGGATTTCTACCGTGTAGTTCATGCCGCTCGTCGAGGTCACCCGGAAATTCGAGAAAATGCGCTGGCTCGGATCCAGGTTGGTAATGCGGCCCGGCTCTGTCTGGGCGCGCAGCCGGCGGCGGGCGATCTCGTCGGCGTCGGAAGTGCGCCAGTCGTGGGAGGGGGGCACTTTACTTTTCGAAAGTTCCATGGCTCTCATTCCTGCTGATCGGTGGGACGATATTTATTCGAAAGGACAGTGCGTGGCAAACATTTTCTTGCAGAAAGTTGTGATGCGTCAGTCTCGGAGGAACCTCGGGGAAAGAATTGACGATAGAAAGACTTGCCACGAATTACACGAATTTCACGGATTTTTTTGATCACAGACGGTGTGCGCCGTTAGCGAGCCCGGTACAAAAGCTCCAAGGAACCGCCAGCGTGTTTTCGTGTAATTCGTGAAATTCGCGGCCAGCTTTTCTCGGTGGCTTTGTGTCTCTGTCCTCGGATGAAAACCCGGTAACGGGGGAGACGTCCCTACTTTCCGCCGCGGATGGCTGCGACGAAGTGCACCTCGCTGGAAGGTTGCACGCGTTCCAGCAGGCCGAGCGGGCTTATCTCGCCGTCCACCGCCACCGAGATGTTGGGCCGCAGGCGATCACCCTCGAGAAAGCGCTCTTTGATGCCGGGATGGGCGATCTCCAGGTTGTCTACGATCTCGCGCACTGTCGCGCCGGAGACCTCCACCTGCCGCTCGCCTCCGGTCAGATCCATAAGTATGGAGGGAATGTAGACGGTAGCCATCAGGTCAGGCGTTCTTCTTCCAGAGAGCTTCCGCGAGCGCCGCGGGATTCATCGGCAACCGGTTCATCCGCACGCCGACGGCGCGATGGATCGCGTTCGCAATGGCCGCGGGCGGAGGAACGATGTTGGCCTCGCCCACGCCGCGCGCGCCGAATGGATGACCCGGGTTTGGAACCTCCACAATGACGGTGTCTATCATCGGCAAGTCCAGGCTCGTAGGCATGCGGTAATCGAGGAGGCTGGAGTTCATCATCGTCCCGTCGGGGCTCATCGCATACTCTTCGTTCAGCGCCCAGCCGATTCCCTGGACGCTCCCTCCCTGCATCTGGCCCTCGACGTAGCTCGGGTGAATTGCCTTGCCTGCATCCTGGACGGCTGTGAACCGAAGAATGGTTACCTTGCCCGTGTCCGGGTCCACCTCCACATCAGCGATGTTGCCGGCGAAGGAGCCGCCCACGCCACGCGCATTGACGGTGGCGCGCCCGACGACCGGCCCTCCGGTAGAGCTCAACTGCCCGGCCAGCTCCTTGAACGTGAGCTGGAGATCGGGCTTGCTCTTGCAGCGAAACACGCCGGTAGCGGTTTCGACGGCGTCAGGCTCGACCTCCCAGAGACGCGCGGCCCGCGCGGCCATTTGCCGGTTTACATCCTTCGCGGCCTCGATCGACGCCAAGCCCGTGGCAAACGTCGTGCGGCTGCCGCCCGTCACCGAAGTGTAACCGACCGAGTCGGTATCCGCGACCGCGGGCCTGACGTTTTCCGCCGGAATCCCCAACACCTCGGCGGCCTGCATGGCGACGGACGTGCGGGTTCCGCCAATATCCGTAGAGCCCTCCACAAGATTCACCGTGCCGTCGGCGTTGACACTGATGCTGCAGCTGGACTCCAGGCCGACGTTGAACCAGAAGCCCACGGCGACGCCGCGCCCGCGGTTCGGTCCGTCCAAGGGGGCGCGGTAGTGTGGATGATTCTTCATCGCTTCCAGCACTTCCGCGCAGCCGATGCGCCGGTACTTGGGCCCGTCGGCGCGGCGGGTCCCCTCCCGCGCGGCGTTCTTGAGGCGGAAGTCGATGGGGTCCACTCCTAGCTTTTCGGCCAGTTCGTCTACAACGGCCTCGGTCGCGAAAGCGGCGTTGGTCGCGCCGGGAGCCCGGTAGGCCGCCGTGCTCGGCTTGTTCACGACCACGTCGTAGCCATCGATGAGCACATTCGCGATATCGTAGGCGGCAAAAACGCACATCGCTCCCGGAACCACCATGGACCCCGGATATGCGCCGGCTTCGTAAGCCAGGTACGCCTGGGCCCCGGTGATCTTCCCGTCCTTGCCGGCGCCCATCTTGACCTTGATGCAGGAGCCCGGCGTGGGGCCGGTTCCCTCGAAGACCTCCTTGCGCGACATGACTATTTTCACCGGCCGGCCGGTTTTTTTCGAGAGCAGCGCGGCGACCGGCTCCAGGTACACCGGAATCTTCCCTCCGAAGCCGCCGCCGATTTCCATGGGCGTCACCTTCACGTGGGAGACGGGAATGTCGAGAATGCACGCCGTAGTATCCCGGACGAGGAAAGCCCCCTGTGTGCTGCACCAGATGTACACTCTGCCGTCCTGATTCCAGAGGGCCGTGGCGTTCTGCGGCTCGATATACCCCTGGTGGACCGTCGCGGTGCAGAACTCGCGTTCGACCACGACTTCGGCCTTGGCGAGGCCCTGCTCGATATCCCCCAGCTTGTACTGGATGTGGGCCGCGACGTTGTTTATCCCGTCGGTCTTCTGACCAAGATCTTCCGTCTTGAGGTCTTCGTGCAGCAACGGCGCCCCCCGGCGCATCGCATCGGGCGACGTGAGAACGCATGGCAGCACCTCGTACTCGACCCGGATGAGGCCTAGCGCCTCTTCGGCAACGTGCCGATTGACCGCGGCCACGGCGGCGATGGCGTGCCCTTTGTACAAGACCTTGTTGGTTGCCAGGATATTTCCGCGGATGTACTTCAACGGGGTCGCCCCTTCCCCGAGATCGACAATTCGGTCCCCGGCTTCCGGCAGATCGCGGGCAGTTAGGACCGCCTTAACACCCGGCAGCGCCTCCGCCCTGCTGGCGTCGATCGAGACGATGCGAGCATGGGCGTGGGGGCTGCGCAGTACGGCCCCGTGAAGCAGGCCAGCCATGGAGAAATCGGCCCCGTAAAGGGCGCGGCCGGTAACCTTGTCCACTCCGTCGTGGCGCACCGGCCTCGTGCCGACAACGCGGAACTTCTGATTCTCCAGCACAATGTTTGATTGGTAGTCTTTCTTGCTCATTATTCCTCTTCCCTCGAAAACCCTTCGTGGTTCTTCGCCTCTTTGTGTCTTCGTGGTGGATTGGCCTCGGGCTTTACCGCCAATACGCAAAGACACAAAAATCATCACCAGCGAAACTCCGCATACTACTACCCCGAAAATCCTTCGACGCTTGGAAGGGATTTTCCGCCACATTCGCTGCGGAGACGTAGAGTTCGCAGAGAATGTGTTTTTCCCCTAATCAGTCACTCTGAGCAAAGTCCGAGCCAGAGGTAGCGCCAGCGTCTCGCCGCCACTGAGTATGTAAACATCAGCAGATACCGGCGCTGCGTGCTAACGGACGCCCGCGGCATTTACGGGTTACTCAATTCTTCCTCCTCTGGATCTCTGCGGTGAAATTCTTTTGGTTGCGGCTGGGCTGCTCCGTCTTCATCTGTTTCATATTGCTGCGGCGCTCTGGACCGCCCGGACGATCTTGTCATAGCCGGTGCAGCGGCACAGGTTGTTGGCCAGCCACAACCGGATCTCGTGTTCTGACGGGTTCGGATTCTCGTCCAGGAGAGCCTTCGCCGCCACGATGAATCCCGGCGTGCAGATCCCGCACTGCAACGCCGCGCCCTCCAGGAAGGCCTGTTGAATCGGGTGGAGACGGCCGGCGCCGGCAATCCCTTCGATGGTGGTGATCTGGCTCCCCTCGGCCTCCACTCCTAGCACCAGACAGGACGTCACGATCCGTCCATCCATTATCACCGTGCAGGCTCCGCAGTTGCCGTCATTGCAGCCTTCCTTGGTCCCGGTCAGGGACAGAATGTCGCGGAGACATTCCAAAAGGCTCTGCCGCGGCTCGCACAGAAATTCTACCGCTTCTCCGTTGACGGTGGTTTCCACACGCATCTTTCCGGGCATCTATCGGTTCTCCCTGGCTCGCTGGATTGCGATCTGCAAGGCGCGGCGCGTGAGCACGCCGCACAGATGGCGGCGGTGCTCCGCCGTGCCCCGCATGTCGGTTATGGGCTTTGCTGTTTGCCTGGCTGACTCCGAAGCGATTTGAATGCTCTCGTCGTTGACCGGCTTGCCCGCAAGCATCGCTCCCGCGTCGCGCACGAACAACGGCGTCGGAGCCACTGCAGCCAGAGCGATGCGCGCGGAGCGAAAGACCCCGTTGTCGAGCTCCACACTTACGCCCGCGCCCGCCACGGCGATGTCCATCTCGTTCCTTGGCGTAAAGCGCAGGTAATACGCTCCCGTGCGCGCGGCCGGCGGGGGGAAGCGGAGCGACGCCAGCAACTCCCCTGGCCGCAGGGCGTTTTGCCCCGGAGCCGTGCAGAAATCCTCAACCGCCACATCCCGCATCCCTCCGGCGCTCGCGATGCGGCACTTCACTCCCAAGGCGATCAGGAGCGGGACCGAATCGGCGCTGGGCGCGGCGTTACACAAGTTCCCTCCGATGGAAGCCCTGCCCTGAATCTGCGTTCCGCCGATTATCGAAGAGACTTCAGCGAGACTGGGATAAAGTTTCTTGACCGTTGCGTTCCTGTAGATCTGGTAACACGGAACGGCGGCCCCCAGTGTCAGCCCTTCGCGGGGGTCGAAATTGAGGTCGAGCATCTCGGGGATTCGCTTGACGTCCACCACAAGATTTGCGTCTTTGCGCCCCGCTCTCATTTGAACCAGCAGGTCTGTTCCTCCCGCCAGCACTCGCGCCCTCGATCCGCGATCCGACAGCAGCCGCACCGCTTCGGCAAGCGAGACAGGTCGGGCATAGTCGAAAGAGTTCAACGGGTCCTCTCCTTTCAAAGCCGATAACATATACCACAATTGATGATTCTTTGCGTCTTCGTGTCTACTTTGGCTCCCCCGCCCTGGGAAAAGAATCGACGACAGAAAGACTTGCCACGGATTTTACAAAATTTCACGAATTTTTTTCACTGGCCAGCGCCACCTAACTCGACGATGAGCAAGGCCGCATGAAACGGAGGCAGAGATTTAATGGAACTAGCGGCCTACGTCGATTCGGGGGCGTCTGTACCCCGAGGTAGGGAGCGGGTTATGTCTTGGCGCCAACCCGGTCGCTGCCGCTACAGGCGTTGAACCAAGACATAATTCCGGCAGGAACCCAACGTGACTCGCACTTCTAATGCACCCCTGCAAACCCTGCAAACCGGTTCGCTTGACTGGGGACCGAGCGCCCGTGTAGAGTTATTGCCCGTGGGGCTGTAGCTCAGCTGGGAGAGTGCCTGACTGGCAGTCAGGAGGTCACGGGTTCGATCCCCGTCAGCTCCACCAATGAAATCAATGACTTAGAAGTAGAAACGAATTCCGCTAATTCCCCGGTTCTGATTTTGGTTCCAAGCTGGCTCCACTAAGACCTGTTTAGACGCCATTCCGGCATTCGCGGCCTTGACTCATCCGTTCCTTTTCCAGTCATCGATTGCCCTGCTACAACGCACAAGCGGAGGAGAATTCCTACCCGGACCCCGATATCAAAAGGTGCTCTTATTTCGCGTATCCGCCAAAAGTGACGGACACCGGGTACTGCTCGCCGCGCGCCAGATGCGACGGCACGTCCGGACTCACGAGCGAGCTGACATTGCGCGCATCGACACGCGCAGTTATGCCTAACACAAAAGTTATAACTATACATTAAACGAGGGAACCGCTATTTTCTGCACGATGGCGCTAAACTCATGAATACCGCGCACAGTCAAAGCTTAGTTCGTTATTTGTCACCGAACCAGGCAGCCCTTGCCCGCGCGACGAGCAGTGGCTAAGCCTGATGCATGGACCAAGACGCCCTTCGGTTGCCGGAACGACGCGTTGCTCCTGGCCGGGGGCCCGAGCAAGAAGGCGCTGATCGGCCCGAGCGCACGCGGTTCATCCTCATCACGCATTTGTTCGAAAGACGGCGGCGTGCCCTGCTTCGGCTGCATGCCGACGCTGTTGGTGAGCATGATGGAAAAAATAATGCGGAGCGAGCCGGTGACGGTGCCCCAATGAGCGACGCCTTCGTTTGCCCGTCGTGCAAGGCGCCGCTGGCCGCTTGGTCGTGCCCGGCATGTGGAGAACGCTATCCCCTGCTTTTCGATCAAACGCCGCTGTTGCTCCGCGGGCCGGCGCGGCACGTCGCACGCGAGATCTTGCAGTTCTCGACACCGATTCGGCGGTCGAGGCAAAAGATCGCCGCCCTCGACCAGCTCAAGCGCCGGCAGCCGCGGCGCGCGCCACGCCTCGACCGGATCCAACGCGCGTTCGAGCAGCGCATCGCATTGTGGAGCGCATGGCGCGAGGCCCTGTCGACACAATGCACCTTGTGCGCGCTTTTCAACGCCGCCGACGAAGGGCCGCCGGCTGCACAAAACTACGGATGGGAGCGCGCGCTCGATTATGCGCGGCGTGATTTCGGTGAAGAGCAGGTTTGCGTTCGCGAGCGCGAGGCCATAGGCGAGGCATGTGCGGCCGCGATTGGGCGTCCCGAGCGGCTCTTGGTGCTCGGCGCCGGCACCGGCCGCGGCGCGGATGATCTGGGCAGCGCGTGTGGGCAGGTCTGCGCCGTCGAGAAAGCGATCGCGATGGTGATGCTTCGACATCTGCTGACGAGCCGGCCGCTGTCGTTCCCAGTGGTGCAAACGCGCAACCACGTTACCGACGCCGAACAGACATGCGACGTGCACCTGCCCCGCCACCATCCGCCGGCCAACGTGACGTTCGTCGTGGCCGATGCGGGGCACCTGCCGTGGCCCAGCGCCGACTTCGACGCCGTGCTGTCCTGTTACTTCACCGACGTTGTCGGGCTGTCGCGGCTGTTGCCTGAGGTCACGCGCGTGCTCGCTGTGGGCGGCCGCTTCGCGCACGTCGGACCACTGGGCTATCAATTCGACAACTACGCCGACCGCTACTCGGCCGAAGGCATGGTGCAGGAGCTCGGCGAGCTGGGCTTCGCGTTGCTGGACAAGTCCTCCTTTACCTCGTCGCATTTGTACGAACCACTGAGCCTGTCACATTCCCAGTTCGAGAACTGGTTTACGTCTTCGAGAAACAGATGCCACGATAACGGACGTGGCGCGCCTCACGATGCCGCAACGGAAGGATCTCATCGCCGACACCGACGAGCTGAAGAAGGGCCGCGAGCTTTTCGATCGCGGCGACCTCTCACTGAGACCGCCGGCGGCGCTCCTGCATAACGTTTACTACGCGACGCCGATTTGGGAGTACTTTAGTTTCGCCGTTTGTACTTCCTAGGGAAAGGTGTGTACGGATTTGCTGCACCGGCAGCATCTTCTCGGTGTAGAAACCCCATCTGTGGGCTTCGATTCAGGCGGAAGTTAACAGAATCATTCAAATCAGAAACAATGCAAGGAATCCGGAGCCTGTCTCCAGCCCGCAAAGGCGGCTTGTTCCACCTATCCTCTTCTGGAAAAGAACTAATGTAAAAATAGACCCTAATTTACCCTAGAAGAGATAGATAACTTTTTAAAAATGAAACCCCTGAAGATAGGAAGCGGCAGGAATTGGAGGACATAAATACCCGGACGGAAAAAGTGCGAAGATTCATTGCAGTTGAAAAAAATAAAGAAATCAACCGTACGTGGAATGACACATTAAAAGGATTGGATGAGTCGAAAAGAAGACTAGAAGAAGAATTGAAGAAGTATCGCAGGATTTTTTTCTGTTCGGCTTTTAATTATCGGCTGACTTTAAAAAGCACTGTAACAAATTATGAACTCAGATAAATTTGAGAAACTTTTCCTCAGACTAGTGTCCGCCTACGTCAAAACATACGACGAGCATTCTTTTGAGATCTGCCTTGACGGAAAGGAATGCCTGAAAATCGGCGACAGCACGAATATCGTCAATGTCAGAATCACCGACTCCGGCAAAGTGCTCGAAAGGATTTTTGTCGAAGGCTCGCTCGGCTTGGGCGAATCGTATTGCGAGGGCTTGATAGATGTTGACGATAAGCTGTACAAATATTTTCTATTTATTTTTGTCAGGGCGGCTTACGACAAGCGGCTTTTGTTCAGCCTGCCCGTGGGCGATATCCTGGTCATTTTAAA
>WNGD01006275.1_pt1 | contig 11387 bp, 7 predicted proteins | sample 5400671 | NCBI WGS metagenome assembly WNGD01 (sample SAMN13153369, study PRJNA577476) | soil metagenome | isolation source: 40 cm soil or saprolite under grassland replicate 2 | place: USA:California | collected 2016-06-15
CAAAAGCGGAGCCGACTGTAACTCTTGACCCGCTCAGCGACGGCTATACCAACCCATACTCCTGCACCGAATTCCTCATGTCTTACGGCTTCGTGAGGTCCTGCTCTGGAGATTCGTACCAATATGACGGCAAGTACGGATCGGCAGAGGGTGTCACCCCGTAGAAGCCGCCCATTTTACTGGACTGGGCCGCATCTTTGGATGAGGCCCCGCTGTACGAGTGGTTCGCGATCGCGGCCTTCTGACCAGCGGTCTTCACTGCTCGTTCGGTGGCGTGGCGGTGGCCGGTAGCGGCTGCCGCCAAACCACTCCGTGCATCTCCGAGCAGCCACGCCGGAAATCCTTCGTAACCTGGCAAGAATTTTCCTCTTCGTGATTCTTCGCGCCTTCGTGTCTTCGTGGTGGATTGGGCCCGGCCTTTGCCACGAAGACGCGAAGACGCAAAGAATAGATAAATTCTTGGTGAAGGCCTGCCCAAATCTTGGTGGGGCTTGATGATCACCCGAGGTTTTGTCCTTTCGCGAGAATCGCCGGAAACAATTCAACTTGAAATCCCGCTCCGCGCACCCTATCTTTCGAAGCGTTCTTTGAAAGCGAATTCCTATAATATGAGGCATCAATTTCTTGCCAGGCTGGAAAGAATTTTTGCCGCGCCGTTTTTTCTGCGCGGTCGTGAGAGAAAATGCAGCGTCCCGCAGGGCGGGGCAAAGGTCCTGTTGACGCAAAAGGAGTTGTCCAGACTCACATGTCCCGCAGCACGGGACGCTGCGATTTCCTCACGTCCCGCGCCTCTGCGGTGAGGTCTTTGGTTGCGGCCGAAGGCTGCCCCTTTGTTTATTTGCTGTTGAGGACCATCGGAATGCGCCGCGCGTTGCCGTCGCCAACGAGGAGGGCCGACCGAGTGAGGAGGATTAGTCCCATGATTTGGAGGTGTATTTCTAGCAGTTTGTTGCTCCTGAACGCAGTACTGGGAGGACTGCACGCTGGGGAGGCCGGGTCATCAGAAAAACTGCGGTTCATTCGCGTCCCCAACGGCGGAATCCAACCTCAGGCCGCCATGGACGAAAAGGGCACGATTCATCTGGTGTACTTCTCCGGAGATCCGATGCAAGGCGATCTGTTCTATGTCACGTCCACCGACGATGGCGCGACATTCTCACAACCGCGGCGAGTCAACAGCCAGCCAGGCAGCGCGATTGCCGCGGGAACAATCCGGGGCGGTCAGATCGCAATCGGAAAGAACGGCCGCCTTCACGTCGCATGGAATGGGTCCAACATCGCCAAGCCCGAAGGCCCTCTCAACCCGGAAGCCGGCGAGCGGGGTGCACCGATGCTCTATGCGCGCCTGGACGAAACCGGCAACGCGTTCGAACCGCAGCGGAATCTGATGCAGCACTCGTTCGGACTGGACGGAGGCGGGTCGGTAGCCGCCGACCACGATGGGAATGTGTATGTGGCGTGGCACGGAAAACGAAAGGACGCCGTCAAGGGCGAGGCGGGACGCCAGGTTTGGATTGCTCGCTCCGACGATGACGGCAAGACGTTCGGCCCGGAGGCGGCTGCGTGGAACCAGGCAACTGGAGCATGCGGATGTTGCGGACTGGCGATCTTTGCAAGCCGGAGTGGATGCGTATATTCGCTTTACAGGTCTGCCACCGAACAAACACACCGTGATATCTACCTGCTAGCATCGACAGACAAGGGACGGACGTTCACCGGAGAGCTGTTGCACAAGTGGGACATCAACGCCTGTCCGATGAGCAGCATGGCTTTTGCAGAGGCCGGGAACAGTGCTTTCGGCGCGTGGGAAACGGGCGGGCAGGTCTACTTCGGCAAACTCGGCGGGATTGGTGAGTCTTTCAACCCTATCGAGGCACCAGGCTCAGCGAACGGCCGCAAACATCCGCGCATTGCCGCGAATAGCGGCGAGACGCTTCTGGTATGGACGGAAGGCACCGGCTGGCGGCGTGGGGGCTCACTGGCGTGGCAAGTCTTCGATAAGGACGGCAAGCCGGCACAGATGGCAGGACAGCGCGCTGGAGTCCCCGCGTGGAGTTTTGCCGCAACCGTCCCGGATCACGACGGTGGTTTCATCGTCCTCTATTAAAGGTGCGATTCAATTTTTCCACTGGTCGAAAACTCTTCATGATTCTTCGTGTCTTCGTGTCTTCGTGGTGGATTGGGCCCGGCCTTTACCACGAAGACGCGAAGACGCAAAGAAAACTCGGCTGGTCGCTAAGCGCCGTTGGTCTTCTACTACTGACTGCCTGCGCGGGTTCGCGCACGGGACGCCAGGAGGCTTCCGCCTACCGCATTTATGTGACCAACGAAAACTCAGGCGACTTGAGCGTGATCGACTCGTCCACCCACGAGGTGATCGACACGGAACCGCTCGGGAAGCGTCCCCGAGGGATCCGCGCCAGCGCGGACCGGCGCACCATCTACGTTGCTCTCAGCGGATCCCCGTCCGCGCCGCCGGGCGTTGACGAAAGCAAACTCCCTCCGCCGGATCGCAGCGCGGACGGGATCGGTGTCTTTGACGTCCGCCGGAACAAGCTTGTCCGCGTGCTTCCTTCCGGAACGGACCCCGAGCAGTTTGATCTCAGCAAGGATGGAAGCCTTTTGTACGTGTCGAATGAAGACGCGGCGACAACCAGCATCGTCGATCTTGCCGCGGGGGCGGTCAGACAAACGCTGCCGGTGGGCGAAGAGCCTGAAGGCGTGACCTTGAGTCCGGACGGGAAGTTTGTCTATGTGACTTCGGAAAACGACGGCGCCGTTTTCGTGATAGACACCGTATCGAGCAAGGTCATCAAGAATTTCAAGGTCGGGCGCCGTCCTCGTTCGGTAGCCTTCCTTCCCGACGGATCGCGGGCTTACGTTACGGCTGAGAACGACGGGTTCGTGACGGTAGTGGACGCGATCCGCCACGAACCCCTTCGCAATGTCCCCCTCTCCGGTCCAGGTGTCAAGCCAATGGGCATTGTGGTCTCCGCGGATGGCAGCAGGGCGTACGTCAGCACCGGACGAGGGAAGAAAGTCTTCGTTATCGACACCTCGACAGACCGGGCGATTGCATCATTCGAAGCCGGCGAGCGGCCATGGGGATTGGCGGTTTCCCCCGATGGCAAGACATTGTACACGGCGAACGGTCCGTCCAATGATGTTTCCGTCGTCGATCTGCCCACACAACGGGTGATCAAGAAAATCAAGGTAGGCAGAGGTCCATGGGGTCTGATCACGCTGAAGCCCTGATGAGGTTCGGAGTTCAGGCTTTAGCCTGCTCGGGGTCAGTGCAGCCTCAAGGCTGAACTCCAAACTACCCACAAATAGGCTTTTGGTTCGGAGTTCAGGCTTTAGCCTGCTCAGGGTCAGTGCAGCCTGAAGGCTGAACTCCAAACGTGGAGAAGGCGCGTCGGAGCATGGTACACGCGATAAACTCGTGAAACGCCGGCCATGGGCTGAACGTAGCTATGACAGCACCGACTGGCTAAGCTAACTGGTTCTGGAGGAGAGATGCGTATCACACAACATACTTGTGCGATCACCGTGTTCCTGTTGGGGACCGCACTGGTTCTCGGCGCGCAGGAGCAAGCGCCTCCCACGGTCAGAGGCCGCACCCAGGACGGCTTTGGGAGAGGAGGACCGCAATTCGATCAAGCCGCCGTCGACCGCGGCCGGAAAGAGTTCGTCGCGACCTGCGGTGTCTGCCACGGCTCTAACGCGAAGGGCGGGCCGGGCGGGCCGGACTTGATCCGCTCGGTGCTGGTGATGGACGACGAAAAAGGAAAAGAGATCGGCGAATACCTGAAAGCCGGTAGTCCAGAGAAAGGGATGCCGAAGTTCAACCTGACCGGCGAGCAGGTGTCGGATATCGCCACGTTCCTGCACCGTGAGATCGCCGCGGCGGCCCACCGCGGCAGTTACCAGATTCTGAATATCCTGGCGGGCGATGCCAAAGCGGGCGAAGCCTATTTCAATGGAGCCGGGCAGTGCCATACCTGTCATTCCCCGACGGGCGATCTGAAGGGCATCGGCGCCAAGTATGATCCGGTGACGTTGCAGGGCCGCGTCGTGATGCCGCGCGGACGGAGCGGTTTCCCGGGCGGCGGGCGTGGCCGCGGCGCAATGGCTGAGCCTCAAGGTCCAGCCGTCACAGTGACAGTCACCTACCCTTCGGGCCAGTCCTGCTCAGGAACTCTGGTTCGGGTCACCGATTTTGACGTCACGCTGCGCGATTCGTCCGGCGCGCTCCGCACCTTCAGCCGCAACGAGGACGTTCCCAAGCTGGAAACAAAGGATCCGCTGCAAGTGCATGTCGACATGTTAGCCAAGTACAAGGATGCCGACATCCACAACCTGACTGCTTATTTGGTGACATTGAAATGAAGATTACAAAATACCTCCTTGCCTCCGGCCTGATTTCATTACCACTTGCCCTTTTCGGACAGGGGCTCGATCCGTCCCTGCTGCTGAAGCCAGCCACGGATGCGTGGCCGACCTATCACGGCGACTACTCCGGCCGGCATTACAGCACTCTGAACCAGATCAACGCTTCCAACGTCAAGCACCTGTCGTTGGCCTGGGTCTGGCGCGGAAGCTTCACGTCCTTCGGTGCGATTGTTGGGGGAGAAGGTCCTGAGGCGCCGGCGGGTGCTGGCGGCGGGGGAGGTTTTTTTGGCCCCAGCATCAAGGCCATCCCGCTGATGGTGAACGGCGTTCTGTACTTTTCGACGCCGGATCATTCCTTTGCCGTCGATGCGCGCACGGGCCGGGACATTTGGCATTATTTTTGGAAGACGCAGGGCGGCATCCACATCGGCAACCGCGGCATTGGGATGTACGGCAACTGGCTCTTCTTTGAAACGCCCGACGACTACGTCGTCTCACTCGATGCCGCCACGGGTAAGGAACGTTGGCACAAGAAGATCGCCGACGTAAAACAGGAATACCTGTCCACGCCCGCGCCGGTGATCATCCGCAACCACGTGATCATAGGCATGGGCGGCGACTCACTCGATGTTCCCGGTTGGCTGGAATCGCGCGATCCCGAAACAGGCGAGATTCAGTGGAAATGGTACACCACGCCGAGGAAGGGTGAACCCGGTTTTGAGACCTGGCCGGATGAGTATGCGGCGGCGCACGGCGGCGGGATGCCATGGCAACCACCCACCTATGATCCGGAACTGAACCTGCTGTACGTGCCGACGGGCAACCCGAACCCGGTCATGGCCGGTCAGAGCCGGAACGGCGACAACCTTTGGACAGCTTCCATCGTGGCGTTGAACCCGGACACCGGGAAAATGGTTTGGTACTTCCAGTGCTCTCCGCACGACACGCACGATTGGGACGCCACGCAAGTGCCGGTTTTATTCGACGGCACGATCAACGGGCAGCCACGCAAGCTGCTGGCGCAGGCCAGCCGCAACGGCTTCTTCTTCGTGCTGGACCGGACTAACGGCAAGAACATCGTGTCAAAGCCGTTTATCGAGTCGGCAAACTGGTTCAAGGGCATCGATGCCAGGGGGCAGCCCATCAGAGATCCGGAGAAGGACCCGAAGGTCGAGGGTGTCCTGGTTTCGCCGGCCTCCGGCGGCGCCACCAACTGGCCGGCTCCGAGCTTCAATCCGGACACGGGCCTCTTCTATGTGGGAACTTCCCAGTCGTACAGTATGTTTTACCTGACAGACACCGATCCGCATCCGCAGGGCTACGGCGCCGCCGAGCGTGGCGTCGGAAGTGTGGGAAGCTTCCTGCGCGCCATCGACTACAGGACGGGCAACATCGTCTGGAAGCACCCTACGTCCGGCGGGGCTATGGGTCTGCTGAGCACCGCGGGCAAGCTGCTGTTCGGCAGCGACGGCGCGGGCAACTTCATCGCTTACGATCCGCTGACCGGAAAGCCGCTGTGGCACGCCGGTCTGCATTCCAATCCCAGCAACGCGCCTCAGACGTATATGCTGGATGGCCGCCAGTACGTCGTCGTTGGCGCCGGTGACAGCTTGTACGCTTTTGTGCTCCAGCATCAAGTAGCCTTACCGTAAACTGCACACTTTCTGGTTACCACTGCGGTGAGGCTCGGAGTTCAGGCTTTAGCCTGCTCGGGCTCAGTGCAGCCTGAAGGCTGAACTCCAAACCTGGCATAAATGAGTTCCTGGGCTCTTGGTTCGGAGTTCAGGCTTTAGCCTGCTCGGGCTCAGTGCAGCCTGAAGGCTGAACTCCAAACCTGGGTTCGACTCTCATGCTAGACTCGGTTGTTTAAGGAGAAAACAGCCATGCGCTACGGAATGAATATGCTGCTGTGGACCGCCGATGCCACCGGCGAAAAATTCCTTTCGCTGTTCGAGCGGCTCAAGAAGATGGGGTTTGACTCCGTCGAGATCCCCATCATGGCGCCGGACGTCAAGAAATGCGCCGAGTTGGGTAAGCGTCTGGAGAACATCGGTCTCATGCGGACCGCACTCACGGTCCTCACGTCCGAAACAAACCTCATCGGCGCCGACAAGAAGCAGCGCCGGGCCGGAGTCGCCCATCTCAAGGACGTCTCCGAGTGCTGCCAGGCGCTGGGGTCGAATCTGCTGGTCGGCCCGATCTACGCCGCGCTGGGTGTATTCACCGGCAGGGGACCCACGAAGGACGAATGGGGCTGGGCCGCCGAGGGCTTGCGCGAGGCGGCCGAGGGCGCCAAAAAGTTCGGGGTGACGCTGGCCGCGGAGTACCTGAATCGGTTCGAGATCTACCTCCTGAACTGTTCTGCCGATGCTGCCCGGATGGTCAAGGACGTCAACCATGCCAACTTCCGCATGATGTACGACACCTTCCACGCCAACATCGAGGAGAAAGACATCACGGAGGCGCTGTCGGGCTGCGCCGAGGTCCTGATCCACGTGCATGTCTCCGAGAATGACCGCAGCACTCCGGGAAAGGGCGCCGTGAACTGGAAGGAGACATTCGCCGCGCTCAAGACCATCCAGTACAAGGGCTCGCTCACAATCGAGGCCTTCGGGCCGGCACTCCCGGAGCTCGCCGCCGCCACCAAGATCTGGCGCCGGATGTTCGAGGACGAGGAGCAGTTGGCGAAGGACGGTCTGGCCTTCATGAAGCTCCAATGGGAAACCCCGTAGCCCCGCGTCTTGTTTTCGCCTTGACATCGAGGAATCAGCCATCTAGTTTCGGTTTCGAACCCGAAAGGAGCTCCAGCGATGAGAAGACGGACCAGCCTTCTCGCCATCTATTTTGGCTGCGCCTTCGTGTGGATGGGCGTGGCGCGCGCCCAAGGCTGGCGGGGAGGCGGGGATTGGACGACGAGCGGTAACGATGCACAACGCTCGTCTTGGGTCAGGACCGATGGGAAGATTTCGAAAGAGAGCGTGCAGAAGCCCGGCTTTCAATTCCTGTGGAAGCTGGAGCTCGACAACGACCCAAAACAGTTGAACTCGGTGACGGCGCCGGTCCTGCTCGATTTCTACATCGGACACCGCGGATTCAGGTCTCTGGCGTTCGTGGGCGGCAGTTCGGACAACGTCTTCGCGATCGACACGGACCTCGGCCGGATTGAGTGGCAAAAACATTTTCCCTCGGGTTCGCCTCAGCAGGGTGGCTCATTGGCTTGCCCCGGCGGGATGACCGCCAATGTGACGCGTCCGACCAGCGCCGCGCTGCCGGCGCCCTTTGCCGGTCGTGGCGGGGGCGGGTTCGGGCGCGGGGGACCGGCTCGCAGCGCAGTGGGTGAACCTGGCCAGGGCGCGGTAACTCTGGCGCAGGTCGAAGCAGCTCGCAGGGCCGGCGGCCCCCCGGGCGGACCCGGTGGCTATGTACCCAAGCCCACTCTGGTGTACGCCCTATCGAGCGACGGAATGCTGCACACGATGTACGTGTCGAACGGCGACGACACTGAACCGCCGGCGAGATTTCTTCCCGCAAACGCCAATGCCCGGGGTCTGATTGTCGTCGACAACGTCGCCTATGCCGCCACCGCGCAGGGCTGTGGCGGCGCGGCGAATGGCGTGTGGGGTCTCGATCTCGCCTCCAAGGAGGTAACCACGTGGAAGTCAAACGGGGGGGGAAATGCGGGCTCAGCCGGCCCTGCAATCGGGCCGGACGGAACGCTCTATGTGGCGACGGGGGAAGGGGAGTATTCACCCACGAGCTATTCCCGCTCCCTGGTGGCGCTCGAACCAAAGACCTTGAAGCTGAAAGATTGGTACACGGCAGGAAGGCAGGACTTCAGGGCTTCACCTGTCATTTTCGTGCACAAGGGAAAAACCCTGATCGCGGCGGCCACCAAGGATGGGCGGATACACCTGCTGGACAGTGCGACGTTGGGCGGCGCCGACCACCAGACGCCCCTCTACAAAACAGCGGTGTATTCGACTGCGGCGGATTTCGTTCCGGGCGCGCTCGCGAGCTGGCAGGATCCGGGCGGCTCTCGGTGGGTGCTGGCGCCAACCGCCGCGCCGGTTGCTTCCGACGCGGCGTTCACGGTCACCAACGGCGATGTGACCCAAGGCGCCATCGTGGCATGGAAGGTCGTGGACCGGAATGGCGCTCCGGCTCTCCAGCCCGGCTGGGTGTCGCGTGACATGGTCTCGCCCCTGCCTCCGATGATCGTCAACGGCGTCGTCTTCGCGGTATCAAGCGGCGCGTTCCGCGCGAACGACAGCCAGCTGACCGCGGCGGAACGCGCACAGCGCTCGTCGCGCGCGGTCCTGTACGCTCTCGACGGCACCACCGGCAAGGAGCTGTGGTCGAGCGGCGACACGATCCCGTCGTTCGTGCATGGCGGCGGGTTGTCCGGTGGCGGGAACCAAGTGTATCTGGGGACACATGACGGCACGCTGTACGCTTTCGGTTTTCCGATCGAGCACTAGCGAGTGACCCTCATACGGCCCAGTCACTCACGGGCGAGACGCCCGTGCCACGATCGCTTCGTGGCATGGCCGTCCCGGCCATGGTCAAAACTTGACCGATTTGTGAACTTTGTTCGCACCAAGAGGACCTAGGAATTTTCGACTGCGCAAGATCAAACCACAGATGAATGCAGATGAACGCAGATCCGTGCTGCTAACGCACGAATCCGTGCCCGGCGGGCAAGGATTTTTTCACCGCGAAGCCGCGAAGGACGCGAAGAAAAGCATTTCAAACCCTTGCGTGCTTGGCGTCTTTGCGGTGAGATTTTTTTTGTTGTGGCCCCTCGCGCTTTTCACGGGGAGGGCGTGGGCGCAACTGCCGGAAGCTCCCGGAAAAGAAGAGACCAAGAGAATCTGCGGAAAGTGCCACGAGCTGGAACGGTCGGTCTCTGTTCACCAGGACGAGGAGGGGTGGCTGCAGACCATGGACAAGATGGTGGGCCTCGGCGCTAAGATTACGGATGAAGAGTTCGGTGCGATTCTCAAGTATCTGGCAAAGAACTTCCCGGCCGAGGAACTCCCTAAGCTCAACGTAAACAAAGCGACGGCCATCGAGCTGGAAAGCCGATTGACGCTCACGCGCTCGCAAGCCGCGGCGATCCTTCAGCACCGCGCGAAGAAAGGGCCGTTCAAGTCAATCGAGGACCTGAAAAAGGTCCCGGGCTTGGACGCCGCAAAGATCGAGGCGAAGAAGGACCGCCTGGCTTTTTAATGACCAATGACAAATGATCAATGAAAAATGACAAATTATGACAAATGATGAAGCTGTGAAAAAATCTAGGTCTCGTAGGGGCGGCCCTGCGGTGGCCGCCCGCGAGTCCCTGAGATTAGGGCAACCACATAGGTCGTCGCCCCTCGCGGATGCCGATTTTTTTCACAGCTTCCGACGGGTTACGCGTAAGGAACGTCGAGCGAGTCTCCGACGTTAGAAAGGCTCACACATGCAAAGGTTCCTGATTGTCGGCGAGTTGATACTTGGAGGCGTCCTGGCTTGGGGCGCGGACTGGCTCACCGACGGCGGCAACCCGCAGCGGACCGCCTGGCAGAAGGACGAGAAAATCCTCACCACGGACAACGTCAAGAACATGAAGCTTCTGTGGAAGATCCAGCTCGATAACGAGCCGCGTGTAATGCACTCGCTGTTTCCGCCGCTGATCGCCGGCCGCGTGAACACTTCGAGCGGCCCTAAACAGATTGCGATCGTGGCCGGGTCGTCGGATAACATCTATGCGATCGACGTCGAGAAGGGCGACCTCATCTGGAAGAAGCACTTTCAGAGTACCTGGACGCCGCCACCCGCCCGCAGGCCCCTCGATATCCTTTGCCCCGGCGGCCTGACCGCGACACCCGTCATCGGGCCCACGAACACGCCGGGTAAGTACACCATCTACGCCGCTTCCTGGGACGGCATGCTCCATCGCCTCAACGTGGCGGACGGCGAAGAGGTGGCGCCACCGGCAAAGTTCATGCCGCCGAATGGGAAGCCTTACGCGCTGAACCTTGTCAACAACGTGATTTACACACACACCGCGCAGGGCTGCGGCGGTAATCCGAACATGGTGTACTCGTACGATCTCGCGACCAACAAGGTCGGCTCCTGGGGTCCGGCAGGCGGCGGAATGTGGGGCCGCACCGGCCCAGCAATCAGCGCGAACGGAACCATGTACACGGGAACGGGAGATGGGCGCTGGGACCCGGAGAACGGAGTGTATGGCAACGGCATCATCGGTGTGAAGCAGGATCCGGTGACGAAGTCCCTGGAGCTGGTGGACTACTACGGCCCTTCCAATGCCGAGTGGCTGTTCAAGCGCGACCTGGACATGCAAGTCACGCCGGCGATCTTCAACTACAAAGGCCGGGAACTGATGGTGGACGCCGGCAAGGAATGCCGTACCTACCTGATGGACACAGAGGCGATCGGCGGCGACGATCATCGCACGCCCTTGTACCGGAGTCCGCTGCTTTGCAATGAAGATGTCAACTTCGCGTCGGCGGGCATCTGGGGCTCGATGGCAAGCTGGGAGGACTCGAAGGGCACGCGTTGGGTGCTGACGTCATTCTGGGGACCGAAACATTCGGCCTTCAAGGCCCCCGTGGAGTACGGCGAAGTGAAGTATGGCGCCATCGCGGCGTTCAAAGTGGAAGAGAAGGACGGCAAGCTGCAGTTGACACCGGCCTGGATCTCGCGAGACATGAACCGGGCGGAGCCGCCGGTGATCGCCAACGGAATCGTGTTCGCGTACGGCAGCGGCGAGAATACCGAACAGGCCTATCCTGACGTCGGCCTCGACGACACACCCGAGCGGCGCATCCCCGCGTCGACCCACGCGGTCCTGTACGCTCTGGACGCCCAGACCGGGAAAGAGCTGTGGTCCAGCGGGGATCAGATCGCCTCGTGGAATCACTTTAGCGGGCTTTCGGTCGCCAACGGCCGCGTCTACATCGGCACGTATGACGGCAACCTGTACTGCTTCGGCA
>WNGD01006276.1_pt1 | contig 11387 bp, 10 predicted proteins | sample 5400671 | NCBI WGS metagenome assembly WNGD01 (sample SAMN13153369, study PRJNA577476) | soil metagenome | isolation source: 40 cm soil or saprolite under grassland replicate 2 | place: USA:California | collected 2016-06-15
CCTACGAGACTGCGCTCAAAGCGAACAAAGTGAACTATGAAGCGTTCATCTATCCGAACGTGAATCACGGCTTCCATAAGGACACGACTCCGCGTTATGACAAGGCCGCAGCCGAACTCGCCTGGCAACGGACGGTCGCGTTCTTCAACAAGAATCTGCGGACGACTTGATCGGGTTAGTGAACGTCGCGCCAGGCGTCATACTCATTGGGCTGCTGATGATACCTGCTGCCGTACGAGGAGATGATCGTGACCGGCGCGTGGTGGAATGTAGTTGACGCGCTCGCGTCGCAACTGCGTCGGACGGCTTCTGTACCGATATCCGAAAGCGAGCGACAGATGAAAGGACCCATCGACGCGCGAGAAGAGGAGAAAACCGTACGGCAAAAATCTTCAGAGAGGGCGAAACGGCGATATCCCGGCGGAAAGGCATTGGGACGCATCGAATACTTTGAAACCCAACGCGGTTTGCCCAAGACTGTTTTCGCCGGAGGACGCGTCTTTTCCGCTTCGGCCGCTCGGCGAGTCTCGAAAAAGGCGCGGTCGAGCCGGCGTACTGCACAAGTCAGCCACTACGCCAAGGCCAACAAGGCTAGGATCAGCCTAATTCCCGAATTCGCGGCCAGCGTGCATCTGCCCGTCTGGCGCCCGCTTGGGCCGAGTTTCATCCCCAAAGGGCAGACGTATGGAAAAGGCGGCAACAACAAACCTCCCGTTTCGGGGCGTTGCTCCGGCATCATGATTTCTCCGACGAATCCGCAGCACCTCGTGCTGTGTTCCGCCGGAGGAGGCCTTTGGGGGACTTTGGATCAGGGAACTACCTGGCAGCCGCTGACCGACCAACAGCCCACGCTCTCCATGGGCGCCATCGCGTTCGCACCCAGTTCACCGAATATCGCGTATGCGGGAACCGGTGAAGGAGATTCGTCAAGCCAACTCGGCGCCGGCCTGCTCCGATCCGCGGATGGCGGCCAGACCTGGCAGCACGTTCCCTCCAATGATCTTTCAGGAACGGGGATTTACGACATCGCCGTAGATCCCGCGGATCCGCTTCATGTGTGGGTCGGGACCATGGAGAAACTGTTGGAAAGCCGCAACGGAGGAGTGAAGTGGCGCAGTGTCCAGCCGGCGACGACCTGGGATATCTCTATCAACCCGGCCAACTCTCAGGAGATCTTCGCCGCTACGGCGGGCGGGCTTATTCGCTCCACGAACGGTGGGTCGACCTGGGCCAAGGTATCGCTTTCCGGTGTGACCTCCTCAACCGAGTTTGAGCGCATGGAGGTATGCCATGCGCCGTTGAACCCTGCCGTCGTCTACGCCGCGGCGGTATTCGACAACCGGCCGGCGCTTTGGCGGCGCTCCTCCAACGGTGGCGCATTCTCTGTCGAAAAATCGCCGGCGATGAAGCCCGATGAGGATATCGCGCAAGCCTGGTATGACTTTTGCTTCGTCGTCTCTCCGGTAAATCCCAATCTCGTCTACTGGGGAGCCGTATATCTGTACAAGGGAAGCCGCACGGCATCAGGTTGGAATTGGCAGAACATCTCTGCTCGAAACACCGGCGACTCGATTCATCCGGATCAACACCACCTTGCGTTTGATCCTTCCGACCCCAACGTCCTTTACGCGTGCAACGACGGTGGTGTGTTCCGATCTCCGAATGGCGGCACGAACTGGAAGTCGCTCAATCCGGGACTCAGCATTACGGAGTTCGAATTCATCATTCACCTCGAGAGTCAGGATGAGTGGGTAATCGGCGGAACGCAGGACAATGGAACATTGGGCAATGCCACGAACAGTACCTGGAACCAGATTGCCCTCGGGGATGGTGGGGACTGTGGCGCCGACGACGGACACAAACTCTGCTACCACTCCTACTATGGGATCTGGATTGAACGCGCCGCCGCGCTTGGACCAAAGGCGTTTGATTGGGTCGAAGTATCACCACCTGCTTCGGATGACTACGACGCCTTGTTCTATCCACCCATGGATGTGAGCGGAAACATCGTCACCAAAGCAGGCGTCACGCTTTGGGTATCCGATGACAAGGGAAACAATTGGGAGGAGGTCGACTTTGGCGGCGGCGGTGAAAAGGCTTCCGCTGTAGTCATCTTTAGCCGAGACACGATCTTCGTGGGGACCGAACGAGGACAAATCGTCCGAATCAAACGGGCCGGGGGCGGCTGGACGGATAGTACAGTTACTTCGCTGGCCAGCCCTCGAGACGGGTTTATCAGTGACATCGTCGTTCCCGGAACGCCAAACAAAATTGTGTGGGCAAGCTGCTCGGCCTTTGGCGGGGGGCATGTTTTCCGCTCGATGGACGGGGGAAAAACCTGGAAAGATCGCAGCGGCAATTTACCGGACATACCCGTAAACGCCATCGTTGTCGATCCGCAGAATCTACAAAGCGTCTTTGCCGCTACCGACCACGGTGTGTATCGCACGCAAAACTCCGGCGACAAGTGGGCCGACTTTAGCAACGGACTTCCGAACGCCGTCGTTGGCGACATGATCCTTCATGGGCGTCGACGTCTCCTGCGTGTGGGCACTCGCAACCGCGGGGCCTGGGAAGTCAAAATCTGACCTTTCCGGGAACACGTCGAAGCGGACACTGAGCATGTCTCATCAGTTCTGCGCTGAACACCGCGGGTCCGGAAATCGAAATCTCCGTTCAAGAAACTGCTCCATAAGTCCTTTGTCTTCGTACGGCGCAGTTTCTTGGCGTGGTTTCAAGAGAACTGATCTGTGGTATGACCACACCGTCTGCGGTCGCTTCGCAGCATTTTCTTGATGGGGCAGCCTCCCCTCCTCTGCTGAGGTAACAACATACTTGGCTAACCAAGTCACGGAAGATCAGCAATCAGCAACGCCGGATTCCCAATGTCTAACAGCCATGTGCGATCAGCCAAAGCGATCGCTGAGGCTGTTGCGTATTTTTGTTCGATATTAGTGATCGGCGATGGCGGATTGCTTAGATTGGGAAGGCTGGTGAGCCAGTATGTAGATGCCCTCTGCTGAGGAGGGGAATAAGTTTCGGCATGGAGGGAAAATTCGAATTTTCGCCGTCCCGAAATTCCTAGTGGCGTCCACCTCCCATCTTTGTTAGATTTTTCGGTTGCTTGCTTAACGTTGGTGTCTATCCTTCCAGGAGGAAATTCACATGGCCGATGGCAGTGGGCCGGGGCGAGTTACTGTGAGCGGGGTTGTACTGGCGGCCCTGCTGCTTATTCTCATCATTGCTTCACTGTATTTGTTTGTCGCAAAGCCGTACTGGTTTCCGGTTCTGGCGTCGGTTCACGGCGGCAGCATCGATAGCCTTTTCAGCACGGTGTTGGTGGTTAGCGGCATCGTCTTCATCATTGTCCAGGGAATGCTTGGATTCTTCGTTGCGCGCTATGGCCAAAGCGGAAACGAGCGCGCCAGCTACTGGCACGACAATCCGAAGGCCGAAGCGATCTTGCTGATTTCGACCGCGGTCATTCTCACGATCCTTGTCTTTATGGGCCAGCGCGTATGGGCATCGATATATTTTGTCGATGCACCTGCAGACGCCCTCGTCATCCAGGTCACGGGTGAACAGTTCTCCTGGAATTTCCACTATCCAGGTCCTGACGGTGCGTTTGGTCGAACCGATCCCAAAATGATTACGTCAGCAAACAATATCGGCCTTGACCGATCCGACCCTCCCGCAAAGGACGACATCGTTACCGTCGGCGAGATGCACGTTCTGGCGGGCCGGCCGGTGAAAGTTCGAATCCGCTCGAAGGACGTCATCCACAGTTTCTTTCTGCCGAATCTGAGGGTCAAGCAGGACGCCGTGCCAGGAATGGCGATCGAGGTCTGGTTTACTCCCAACAGGCCTGGGGCCTATGAAATTGCCTGCGCTGAACTGTGCGGCCTCGCACACTACCGGATGAGAGGGTTTTTGACCATCGACGATTCGCAAGAGAACTTCAACAAGTGGCTCCAGCAAAAAGCTGCCGAGCAGTAGGAGGGGAGAGTCATCATGCACGAACCACACACCGCCGAACATGCCCATCCGCAATTGGGCTTTTGGCGAAAGTATGTGTTTAGCACGGACCATAAGATCATCGGTATTCAGTACATGATCACGGCGATGGCCATGGCGGTCGTGGGGGGAACTCTGTCGATGCTGATGCGCTACCAGCTCGCATGGCCGTCGCTGTTATCGCCGACGATGGCAAAGATCATGCCGGATGCGTTTGCGGGCGGCGTCATGAAGCCGGAGTTCTATGTCTCGCTCGTTACCATGCACGGCACGATCATGGTGTTCTTTCTTTTCACAGCGGTTCTCACCGGCGGGTTTGGCAATTTCCTCATTCCGCTCCAGGTCGGCGCGCGTGACATGGCGTTTCCGTTCCTGAATGCGCTTTCGTACTGGGTTTTCTTGCTCTCCTGCATCGTGATTTTTTCCGCCTTGTTTGTTGAAGGCGGCGCTCCGCTTGGAGGTTGGACCGCTTACGCGCCGTTAAATGCGATTCCTGCCGCCGGGCCGGGCCAAGGCACCGGCATGACGTTGTGGATCACGGCCATCGCTCTATTCAGCGTATCGGGGTTGATGGGCGGTCTCAACTACATCACAACGATTCTCACGCTGAGAACCAAAGGCATGTCCATGATGCGGCTCCCGTTGACGCAGTGGTCCCTGCTGGTTACCTCGATCCTCGGCCTGCTGGCTTTTCCAGTGCTGCTGGCCGCGGGCATTCTGTTGCTATTCGACAGAGTCGGCGGGACGAGCTTCTTTGTGCCGGCAGGCATCATCATGAACCAGGTGCCGCTGATGGACCATTCCGGCGGTCACCCGCTGTTGTGGCAGCATTTGTTCTGGTTCTTCGGCCATCCTGAGGTTTATATCGTGATCCTGCCCGCGATGGGCATGGCGTCGGACATCCTTTCGACATTCTGCCGCAAGCCGATCTTCAGCTATCGCATGATGGTTTATTCGATGGTTGCGATCGCGGCTCTGAGCTTCATCGTGTGGGGCCACCACATGTTCGTCAGCGGGATGAACCCGTTCCTGGGCTCGGTATTTACACTGACCACGTTGCTTATTGCCGTTCCATCGGCGATCAAAACGTTCAACTGGATCGGCACGGTGTGGGGGGCCCGTATTCGATTTACCGTACCCGCCTTGTTTGCCATTGCGTTCGTTTCGTTGTTCGTGAGCGGCGGAATAAGCGGCATCTTCCTGGGAACTTCAGCCGCCGACATCCAGCTTCAGGATACGTACTTCGTCGTTGCTCATTTCCATCTCGTGATGGCCATCGCTCCGCTCTTTGCAGCATTTGGCGGCGTCTACTATTGGTTCCCCAAAATATTCGGGCGGTCCATGAATATGACGCTCGGAAAAATCCATTTCTGGGTGAGCTTCATCGGTGTCTATTCCGTGTTTTTCCCGATGCACATTCTGGGCATCGGCGGTCAAATGCGCCGTATCTATGATCCTACCCAATACGACTTTCTGAAGCCGCAACAGCCTTTGAATGAATTCATCACCGTCGCCGCCTTCATCCTCGGCGCAGCTCAATTGATCTTCCTGTTCAACTTTTACTGGAGCATTTTCCTGGGCAAACGCATGACCGAGCGGAATCCCTGGCATGCAACCACGCTGGAGTGGACCGTGCCCTCTCCGCCGGGACATGGTAACTTTGGAGATGAGCTGCCGACGGTCCACCGCTGGCCGTTCGATTACAGCGTTCCGGGTGAGAAGGAAGATTTCATACCGCAGACCGTGCCGGCAACGGTTGTGGCGCACTGAAGAGGATTTCGGATTTTCAACTATGCCTGTCATCAGTGAAGAGAAACGAAATCGACGAATAGTTCCACCACCACCCGTTTTGCCTGGCGGCGATGGCGATGACGGTGGTGCGGGGGACTTTGGCGGCTCGTTTCCCATCTCCAAGGGCCAACTCGGCCTTTGGATTCTTTTGACCGCCATCATTATGCTTTTCGCCGGACTGAGCAGCGCATACATTGTGCTGCGCGGTTTACCGACGTGGCAAAACATCGCACTGCCTTCACTGTTATGGCCAAACACGGCCGTGCTGGTTTTGAGCAGCCTTACGATCGAGCTGTCGAAAGGAGCTGTTCGCAAAAATCAGCTTCAGGCGATGAAGGCGTGGCTTGCGCTGAGTGGGGTGCTGGGTTTGATTTTCATCGCCGGTCAACTCGCCGCCTGGCGTCAACTCGTGCACGCCGGTGTCTATCTCCCATCGACCCTTCAGAGTTCATTCTTCTATGTTCTGACCGGCCTTCATGGTCTTCATCTTTTGGGAGGAATTGCCGGCCTCAGCTTCGTTCTATTTAAGGCCCTGAGGAATCGGTTGACCGTTTTCGACCACGAGCCGTTGAAGCTGTGCGCTACATACTGGCACGTGATGGATGCACTTTGGGTTTATCTGGTTCTTTTATTGTTCTTGTCGTAGATAGTGGCCGTGGCGGGACCGGCCAAATGCCATCAAGGAGGCCGCCGAAGGCGGTGTACCAACTAGGGCTTGGCCGGTGGGCCCGACGCTAAAATGGAGAGAATTAATGGATGCGACCTTAGCCGAACAGCAACGCGTACTGGCTTCAGATTGGGGCGGCGGAAAATCTCCGTTCGGCACAAGCTGGAGCAAGTTCATGATGTGGATCTTCATCATCTCCGACGCTCTGACTTTTGCCGGATTTTTGATTGCGTACGGTTTCGTGAGGGGGATCAGCCAGAAATGGCCTAAACAGACCGAAGTCTTCAACATGGTCTTGATCACGTTCATGACCTTCGCTCTGATCTCGAGCAGCGCCGTCATGGCCATGGCTGTTGGAGCTGCGCGTGCCAGACAACCGAAACTGGCCGTTCGCTTCCTCGCGCTGACCATCGCCGGCGGTCTCATATTCCTGGGGTGCCAGGCCTACGAGTGGTCTCACTTCATCCGCGAAGGCGCCCGGCTGACGCACAACCCCTGGGGCGTGCCGCAATTCGCGGCAGCTTTCTTTGTAATTACCGGATTCCACGGGTTTCACGTCTTCAGCGGTGTTACTATTCTTGCGATCGTCGCTTTGCGCGCGGCCATGGGCAAGTATTCGGCCGACGGCGTTGAGAATGCCGGTTTGTACTGGCACTTTGTCGACGTGGTCTGGGTTTTTGTTTTCGCGTTCTTCTATTTGTTATAGGCGTGGGGGGACCGGCCAAATGCAAATCAAGGAGGCCGCCGAAGGCGGTGTACCGACAGTAGCTGGCCGGTGGGCCCGACGCTAAAGTAAAACAGGGGGCAGGATGGCACACGAGCACGACGTAAATGCGATTTCCTATAAGACGTATATGATGACGTGGTTCTGGCTTCTGGTGATGACCATGCTCGCGCTGGGACTCGGCTACGCTCCAATTGCGGAGAGGTTGAAGGCTTTGCTGCTGGTTTGCACAACGCTGGCGAAGATCCTGTTGATTGCCTCCATCTTCATGCACCTGCGCTATGAGAGGATCAACCTGATCATGATTACACTGGCTCCGCTCATATTGGCGATCATCCTGTTCTCATTCACGTTTCCGGAGACTTTGGGATCCGCAAGTCATGTGATCTCGGTCCGGTGAATATGCTAAAACTCCGTTCCATAATCCTGGCACTTGCCGCATTTCTCGCTCTGGAGTCTTTGGGTTGGGCGCAAGGCTGCGCCATGTGCAGAAGTGCGCTCGAATCCTCTCCGGAAGGAAAGATGCTTGCCAGTAGTTTCGCCTATGGCATCCTCCTTCTCCTCTTCCTTCCGTACATTATGTTCGCGACTATCTCCTGGGTGGTCTACCGAGCGTATCGTCGAAAATCAAAACAGCGGTACCAGAATCCGAATCCCTACGAAGCCTAGCCTCCGTAGGGCCAGCCCCCAAACTTCCTAAACCAAAACCCATCGCGATGAACCCAGCCCGCCCCCGGGCATCACCTTCAAAGTATAATGAATGAATGGATGATCTCGTTCAACTCGGTTCTCTCGGTGCGTCCTCGTCTTCGGTGTTTGAAACGGATCCGGTTTGCAAAATGAAGGTCATGCCGGAAACTGCGGCCGGCAGCCACAAATACAAGGGCCGTACCTATTACTTCTGCAGTCGGCGTTGCGTGGAGCGCTTTCGCGCCAATCCCGACCAATTTCTAGTGTCCTCGCAATCCGCAATCCGCAATCCGCAATCCGCAATCTCCAAAGCCGTCTACACCTGTCCGATGCATCCCCAAATTCGCCAGGCCGGACCTGGCGCCTGTCCCATATGTGGCATGGCGCTGGAACCGGAGATGGTCACGGCTGGGGAAGAAGAAAATCCAGAACTCGCGGATATGACGCGCCGCTTCTGGATTGGTGTGGTATTGAGTGTCCCGGTCCTTTTTCTGGGCATGACGGAAAGGCTGCCTTTCATCCAGTTACTGCTGGCGACGCCAGTTGTCGTCTGGGCAGGCTGGCCCCTGTTCCAACGGGGCTGGGCCTCGATCGTGAATCGCAGTCCGAATATGTTCACCTTGATTGCGATCGGAACCGGCACGGCCTATATTTACAGCGTCATCGCTACACTCTTTCCTCACCTCATTCCGTCTCCGCCAGGAGAGACGGGCGGGGCATTCCGAGTTCCCATCTACTTCGAAGCCGCCGCAGTCATCACGACGATGGTTCTTCTTGGCCAGGTCCTCGAATTGCGTGCTCGCAGCCGGACCGGCGCTGCTATTAGGGCTTTGCTAGGCCTTGCGCCAAAGACAGCTCGAGTCCTGTCGCAGGACGGCTCCGAACGCGACATACCGTTGGATCAGGTTCACCCTGGCGACAAACTGAGGGTCCGCCCCGGCGAGAAGATACCGGTGGACGGAGTGATTCTGGAAGGCCAAAGCTCGGTCGATGAATCCATGATTTCCGGTGAACCGATTCCTGTAGAGAAGGGCGTCGGTGACCGCGTTATCGGCGCGACGATCAACGGTACCGGCGGGTTCGTCATGAGGGCGGAACGCGTCGGGCGTGACACGCTTTTGCAGCAGATCGTGGCGATGGTGAGCCAGGCCCAGCGAAGCCGTGCGCCGATCCAGCGCCTGGCAGACGGGGTGGCGGCCTACTTCGTTCCTGCGGTTATTGTGGCTGCCGTCATCACGTTTTTCGTCTGGATGGCCGTGGGTCCCGAACCTCGCTTCGCACACGCCATGTTGAATGCCGTAGCCGTGCTCATCATCGCGTGTCCGTGTGCGCTGGGTCTGGCAACTCCCATGTCGATTATGGTCGGCGTCGGCCGCGGGGCCGTGGCGGGCGTTCTCGTTAAAAATGCTGAGGCCTTGGAAGTCATGGAGAGAGTCGACACGCTGGTGGTGGACAAGACGGGCACTCTGACCGAAGGCACGCCTTCGCTCGCCAAGGTTGTGGCAGCGCCCGGCTTCAGCGAAGCCGAGGTTTTGCGTTTGGCCGGGAGTCTCGAACGAGGCAGTGAGCACCCCCTTGCGGCTGCAATTGTCAGCGCGGCCTTCGAACGGAAACTGCAGCTTACTGAGGCGCGTGATTTCCGCTCTTTTACGGGGAAAGGCGTTACGGGTTCCGTCGAAGGCCGTGCCGTCGCGTTCGGAAACTTGAGGTTGTTGGAAGAGCTGAAGATCGATGCAGGTGGAATCCGCGAGAAAGCCGAGGATCTGCGCAACGAGGGTCAGACCGTGATGTTTCTTGGCGTCGACGGCAAAGTTGCCGGGTTGGTGAGCGTGGCGGATCCAATCAAGGAATCCACTTCCGAAGCTATCAAGGCGTTACACCAAGAAGGCCTACGCATTGTGATGCTGACCGGCGACGGCCGGACAACGGCCCAGGCTGTAGCCGGCAAGCTTGCAATTGATGACGTGATCGCAGAAGTTCTGCCCCAAACCAAAGGTGAAATCATCAAGCAACTCCAGAAAGAAGGTCGAACCGTGGCCATGGCCGGCGACGGCATCAATGATGCGCCGGCATTGGCTCAAGCTAACGTTGGAATCGCAATGGGCAGTGGCGCCGATATAGCGATGCAAAGCGCCGGCGTTACTCTCCTGAAGGGCGACCTCCGCGGCATCGTCCGCGCGCGCTCTCTCAGCCGTGCCACCATGAAGAACATACGTCAGAATCTGTTTCTGGCTTTTATCTACAATGTCGTTGGTATACCGATCGCAGCAGGTGTGTTGTATCCTTTCTTCGGCGTGCTCCTCAGTCCTATGATTGCCAGTGCTGCGATGACATTCAGTTCGGTGTCGGTGATCACGAATGCGCTCAGGCTGAGAAGGGTTGAATTGTGAAGTGGCGCAGCCACCCAAGATTTGCAATTGCGGCGCCCCAGCCATTTCCCACTAATGTATTGCTGGTACCGATGATGCGCGCCGTCAGATCGGGTATCGCCTCCGCGATTATTCTCGCTTTCGCATGGGTTAGCTTCTGCTCCCAGAGCTGCTTTGCACCTGATCTGACCGCTTCATCTTGCCCCATACATCATAGCTCCGACTGCTGCGATCACCACAAGAGCAGCTCGGACCCCACTGGCCTTCAAGATTTCACTCTTGTTTTTCCATCCGTAAGTAAGGCGTTAATGATGCCCCTAGCGCCGTGCGGCTGTACTGTAATGGTCAGCTTGAGTCCTTCGTACTCGTCGGTGTACGAAATTAGGCCTGCCGTCCGAAATAATTTGGGACCTCCAGAAACATCTCCATTTTCCATTCTGCGCGTTTAGCTGTCTGTTTCGCTTCAGGCATGTAGTCGCGGGCTTCAGCCCGCGTTCGTCTTCGTTCTGAATTGAACGCGGGCTAAAGGCCCGGACTGCGTGCCTTCCCTCGGATTCTCCAACTGAAGGAGGTTTATGAAGCGTCAGAGTGCGTCCCTACTTCTATGGGCATTGCTCATTGCCGCCCGGCAAGCCCACGCGCAAACGATGGATATGCAAGGAGTGGAAAACACGGCCGGCCTTATTTCTTCCGGTACGAGTATCGAGCCCAAAACGACGTCAGAGTTCAGTCCGATGGTCCATCGCCCGCTCGGCAACTGGACGCTCATGTTTCACGCCAACGCTTTTGTCGCATCGATCCAGCAGAGCGGACCTAGAGGGAAGGACAAGCTTTTCTCAACGAACTGGTTCATGCCGATGCTTTCCCGCGAACTCGGCCGGCACGTCATAGCGTTTCACCCGATGCTGAGTCTGGAACCCGCAACAGTGACCCAGCGCCGTTACCCGGAACTTTTCCAAACCGGAGAAACGGCGTATGGCTTGCCGATTGTCGATGGCCAACACCCGCACGATCTGTTCATGGAGTTAGCGGTCCGGTACGAATTTCGATTTTCAGACCGCACGCAAATGTTTCTCTATGGCGGTCCGATTGGAGATCCAGCTTTGGGTCCCGCGGCCTATCCGCACCGAGC
>WNGD01010771.1_pt1 | contig 11386 bp, 10 predicted proteins | sample 5400671 | NCBI WGS metagenome assembly WNGD01 (sample SAMN13153369, study PRJNA577476) | soil metagenome | isolation source: 40 cm soil or saprolite under grassland replicate 2 | place: USA:California | collected 2016-06-15
GCGCGGCGATCACGCTCAAGCTCAGCAACTTCGAGGAAACCGGCGGCATCATCGCCGCCCATACCACCTCCATTCCCGAAGCTCCGGGTTCTGGGCGCACCTGGGACTACCGCTATTGCTGGCTGCGCGACGCCTATTTCGTGGTGAAGGCGCTCAACCGCATCGGTGCGACGCAGACGATGGAGGATTTCATCGCGTTTACCCTGAGCATCGCGTCCAACCCCGACGAACCGTTGCGGCCGGTCTACGGCGTCGTTCCGATCGACCCGATGGATGAAAAAACCGCGCCCGACCTCAAGGGTTATCGCGGCGACGGGCCGGTGCGCATCGGCAACGCCGCCGCCGAGCAGGTTCAAAACGATACCTACGGCAGCATCATCCTCGCTGCGATGCCGATGTTCTACGACCGGCGCCTGCCACGGCTCGGCGACGAAGGGCTTTTTCGGCTGCTGGAGACGCTCGGCAGCAAGGCCGGCGAGCTCGCCTTGGAGGCCGACAACGGCATTTGGGAATATCGCGGGCGCCAGCGCATCCACACCCATTCGACCGCCATGTGCTGGGCCGGCTGCTACCGGCTCGCGGCCATTGCGCGTCGACTGGGCCTGGCGGACCGGGCGGCGCATTGGAGCGCCGTCGCCGAGCCCGTGCACCAGGCGCTGCTCCAGGCCGCCTGGAACGACAAGCGTCAAGCCTTCACCGCCGCCTTCGGGTCGGACGACCTCGACGCCAGCGTTCTGTTGCTGCCCGATCTAGGCGTGATCGAAGCCGACGATCCGCGCTTCGTCAGCACGGTCAAGGCGATGGAGCGTGAACTTTTGCGCGAGAAGCACGTTATGCGTTATGCTTCGGCGGACGATTTCGGCCTGCCGGCCACCGCCTTTCTGATTTGCCGATTCTGGCTGGTCGATGCCTGGTGGTCGCTCGGTCGCCGCGAGGAGGCGCACGAGTTGTTCGTTGATGCGTTGGCGTATCGTAATCGCTATGGCTTGCTGTCGGAGGATATCGATCCGCAAACCGGGACTTTGTGGGGAAATTTTCCGCAAACCTACTCGATGGCCGGCTTGATCTTGACCGCGATGCGGCTCTCGCGCAGTTGGGAGGATCGATATTGGCGCGGCTGATCGTCGTTTCCAACCGTGTGGCCGTCCCGAGCGGCGATAGCCAGGCCGGCGGGCTCGCGGTTGCGGTGCGTTCATTGCTCAAGCGCCACGGCGGTCTCTGGTTTGGCTGGAGTGGAACGGTCTCGGCCGACGAGGACGCGACGACCAGGACCATTCAACGGGGCGACATGTCCTACGTCGTCACCGACCTGGTCGAGGCCGACTATCAGGAATATTACAACGGTTTCGCCAATCGGGTGTTGTGGCCGATCCTGCACTACCGGCTCGATCTAGCGGAGTTTTCGCGCCGCGATCTCAGCGGCTATCGCCGCGTCAACGCGCATTTTGCCAATGAGCTGAACAATCTGCTGCAACCGGACGACGTCATCTGGGTGCACGACTATCATCTCATTCCGCTGGCAAAAATGCTGCGTGACCGCGGTCACGGCAACCGCATCGGATACTTTTTGCACGTGCCGTTCCCGCCGCCGGAAATTCTCACTGCGCTGCCGAACCACGAGTGGCTCATTCCCCAATTGAGCGCATACGATCTCGTCGGCCTTCAAACCGAGAACGACGCCACGAATTTCGCGCGCTACCTCGAAAACGAATGCCGATTGCAGAAACACGGCGAATTTTCCTATCAAACGCCTGAACGAACCGTGCGCGTCGGCGCCTTCCCCATCGGCATCGAGACGAACGAGTTCAGCCGCCTGGCACGGCGTTCGATGCGCTCGCCGCTGGTGCGCGGCGTGCTGGACAGCCTCGCCGGGCGTGCCATGATGATCGGGGTCGACCGGCTCGATTATTCCAAAGGCCTTGCCCAGCGCATGGACGCATTCGAGCGGTTCCTCGCGGTATACCCGGATTGGCGGGGCAAGGTGACCTATCTGCAGATCACGCCGAAGAGCCGCTCGGAAATCCAGGAATACGCCGACATGGAGCGCACGATCAGCGAGGCCGCCGGACGGATCAACGGCGCTTATGGCGAAATCGCCTGGACGCCGATCCGCTACGTCAATCGCGCTTACAGCCGCAGCGTTCTGGCGGGCCTTTACCGCTCCGCGCGCGCCGGGCTCGTCACGCCGTTGCGCGACGGCATGAACCTGGTGGCGAAGGAATACATCGCCGCCCAGGATCCGGAGGACCCCGGCGTTCTGATCTTGTCGCGCTTTGCCGGGGCGGCGGCGGAATGCACGGCCGCCCTTCTCGTCAATCCGTACGATCCCGAGACAGTCGCCACATCGATTTCGCATGCGCTCTCCATGCCGCTCGAAGAGCGGCGCACGCGCCACCAGGCGCTGTTTCAGGTGATTTCCGACAACGATCTCAATTCGTGGGGCGAACATTTCCTCGCTGCGCTGACGAGGGACGGGACCTCGCCGCCCCAGCGCGAGCCGCTCGACCTCGTGCCGACGATCCCGGCTCGCCTCGCTTAGTCCGCCGTTTCACACAACGCGTCGCCGGCGGCGGCGAGCCGCCGCATGGCATCAGTGTAGGAAGGGCTGTGCCGCGGACCTACGCGCCGGCCGCGGCCGATGTCGCGACGCCTTCCGTGGCCGGCTCGGCGCGGTGTTCCTCGGGCGCTTCCAATTGGGTCAGGTTGAACGCGCTGTTGACCAGGGCGACGTGCGTGAACGCTTGCGGAAAGTTGCCGACGAGGCGACCCGTGCGCGGGTCGTATTCCTCGCTCAGCAGTCCGACGTCGTTGCGCAGGTCGAGCAGCCGCTCGAACATGCGCCGCGCGTCCTGCCAGCGATCCTGCGCCATGTAGGCATCGACCAACCAGAAGCTGCACGCCAGAAAGGCGCCTTCCCCAGGCGGCAAGCCGTCATCGGTTGCCGCGGTGTCGTAGCGCATGACGAAGCCATCGACCAACAGCCGCCGCTCGATGGCTTGCAACGTCCCGCGCACGCGCGGATCGTCGGGCGGCAAGAAGCCGACAAGCGGCAGGAGCAGAAGGCTGGCGTCGAGGTGTTTCGACCCATAGGACTGGACGAAGGACCCCAGCTCCGGGTCGAAGCCGCGACGGCACACGTCGGCGTGAATTGCGGCGGCGAGCTCACGCCAGCGAGCGAGCGGCGCTTCGAGGCCGAACTGCTCCGCGCTCTTGATCGCACGATCGAAGGCGACCCATGCCATGACCTTGGAATAGGTGAAGTGCTGGCGGCCGCCGCGCGTTTCCCATATGCCTTCATCCGGCTCGGTCCAGATGCGCTCGAGGTGGGACAGAAACGACTGCTGCAGGGCCCAACCGGATTCGCTCGCGGCGAGCCCTTTGCATCTCGCCTGATGGAGCGCATCCATCACCTCACCGAATGTATCGAGCTGAAGCTGGCTGTGCGCGGCATTGCCGATGCGCACCGGCGCGGAGCCTTGGTGTCCCGGCAACCACGGCAGCTCCGCCTCCGTCAGCCGCCGCTCGCCGGCGATCCCGTACATTATCTGGACCTGGTCCGGACTGCCGGCGACCGCGCGTAACAGCCACTCGCGCCAGGACTGCGCCTCGTCGTAGAAACCGGCGTCCATCAGCGCGATGAGCGTGAGCGTCGCGTCGCGCAGCCAGCAAAAGCGATAGTCCCAGTTTCTTATCCCGCCCAGCTGCTCCGGCAACGAGGCGGTCGGCGCCGCGACGATCCCGCCGGTCGGCCAATAGGTGAGCGCCTTGAGCGTGATCAGCGAGCGCAGGACGGCATCCGAGCAATGTCCGGGCGGGCGGCATTTCTTCGACCAGCCGGTCCAAAAGCTCTCCGTCGCCTCGAGCGCGGAGCGAGCGTCGAGCGGCGGCGGCGGCGACAAATGCGAGGGCACATAGGTGAGGACGAACGGCACCGTCTGTCCCGCCACCACGATGAATTCACCGACGGTGGTCAGATTCTGACCGGTGAGGTGAACCGGCGTTCGCAGCACGACCATGTCGGGGCCGGCAATGGCCCGCAACGTGCCGTCGTCGTGCCGCGTGACCCAGGGAACGATCGCACCATAGCCGAAGCGCAGCACAAGCTTGGTGCACATGGTCACTCGGCCCCGCTCCCCGACCACGAGACGGACCACGCTCGAACGCGTTGCCTGCAACGGCATGAAATCGACCAGGGTTACGGCGCCCTCGCTGCATTCGAAGCGCGTTTCCAGAATCAACGTGTTCGGCCGATACCGCCGGGTGACGCCGGCTGCGCGGTCGCGCGGGGCGATCAGCCAATGGCCGTGATCTTCGGAGCCGAGAAGCGCCGCAAAGCAAGCATCCGAATCGAACCGCGGCCAACACAGCCAATCGAGCGAGCCATTGCGCGCGACCAGCGCAGCCGCCTCGCAATCGCCGATCAGCGCGTAATCCTCGATACGAGACGACATGCGGACCTATGGCCTGAAATCGATGACGACCTTGATCTCGCCTTTGCGGTACTCGAGCGCCTCGCTCCAGCGTTCAAGCGGGACGGTGCGCGTGATCAACCGGCTGAGCCAATTCCTGTCCGCGCGCGCCAGCGCGGCTGCCGCCATCTCGTAATGCCGGCGGTTGGCATTGACGGTCCCGAATATGACGTTGTTGTCAAGCACTATGGTGCGGTTGAGGCGGCCAATATCGAGGTCGAACACCTTTCCGGGCTCGGTGACGCCGGTCAGGCAGACGATTCCGGCCGCCGCCGTCGCGTCGAGACAGCCGCAGATGAGGGCCGGCGCTCCCGTGCATTCCATCAGAATGTCGGGAGCGAGCCGTTCGAGGTCGCTCGGGTCGCTGTGGTAGGTCGCGCCGAGATCGCGCACGAGCGCCCCCTTCGGACCACCCTTGTTGTGATCGAGCACATGCACGTCGAGATCGCGCTGCTTTCCCATCAGCGCCGCCAGCAGCCCGATGGGCCCGGCCCCGGTGACGAGCAACGTCCTCGGCTGCCACGCGCGCGCGCGGTGGCCGATGCGCTCGGTATGGTCCCAGGCCTTGGCGAGGATGCTGGCGGGCTCCAGCAGCACGCCGAGGATGCCCAATGCCGGGTCGAGTTTGATCGCGAAGTCCGGCTCGATACGGAAGCGTTCGGCGCCGTAGCCGTGCCGCTCCTTGATACCGCGCTCGGTGTAGCGCCCGTTGCGACACATGTCCCACTCTCCGTCCGCGCACGCGAGGCACGGCACAGGATCGGGCCGGCGTACGACGCCGACGACGAGATCGCCGGGTGCGAGGCCGCAACCCTCGGGCGCCGCCTCGACCACGCCCAGCGATTCATGACCGAGAATGAGGCGCTGCTGACCGGGAGGAGCAAAGCCATAACGGCCCTCGAGGATTTCGCGGTCGGTCGCACACACCCCGAGCGCCAAAGTGCGCACCAAAACCGGGCCATCCGACTCCGGTGGTTCGGGGACCTCCTCGAGCCTCGCCGAGTGGGCGGTGCCGGGCGAAACGGTGATTGCGCGCATCCCTGCCCTTGGATTGCCTTCGGGTCGCGGCGGGCGCTCTCGCCGCGCAGCGCGATAAAGCTCTCGGCGCTTTCTCGGGCAACCAACTTGCGGCTTCCCGGCAAACGCCGTTGACGAGACCTCTACGCCGGACGCAAAAAAAAGTTCCGGCGGCGCGAAACGAAAATCGGGCCGTCCGCGTTATCAATTTTATTGGGAAAACGGAGGCGCGGCATGGAGGCCATTGGACGCCAGCGATGGGCTATCGCCGAAGGCTACATTCCCTCCGAAAGCTCCTTTTCCGACCGCGCGTTGATCTCCCACGAGACCGCCTGCATCCTCAATGCCGGGGAGCGCGACGCGCGCGTCGCCATTACCATTTTCTTCGCCAACCGGGAGCCCGTCGGCCCCTACCGCGTGACGATTGCCGCCCGCCGCACGCTGCACTTGCGCTTCAATGATCTTAACGACCCGCAGCCGATCCCGCGCGACACCGACTATGCCTCGGTATTCGAATCCGACGTCCCGATCATCGTGCAGCACACGCGGCTCGATTCGCGCCGCGCCGAAGTCGCGCTTTTGTCGACGGTTGCCTACGCGGAAGGCTAAGGCGCACATGATCAATTTTCAGGTCAAATTTTCGTTGCCGCAGGAAATGGAGTTGCGGAACTTTGCGCACCGCAATACGTTGCGATCAGAGCCGGTCCTGGCAGAGAGGAAAATATGAAAATCGCGCAGATCGCGCCGCTCATGGAGAGCGTGCCGCCGCGGCTTTATGGCGGCAGCGAGCGAATCGCCTCCTATCTCACCGATGAGCTGGTCCGAGCGGGCCATGACGTGACGCTTTTTGCGAGCGGAGACTCCGTCTCCAGCGCGCGCTTGGTGCCATGCGTGCCGATAGCGCTGCGTCTCGACGACAACGTGCGCGACCCGATTCCCTATTACATGCTGATGCTCGACCGGGTGCGCGAGATCGCCGACGAATTCGACATTCTACACTTCCACATCGACCAGTTTCATTTTCCCTTGTTTCGGCCGATAGCCCATCGCACCGTGACCACGCTGCACGGCCGGCAAGACCTTCACGATCTCAAGCCGCTCTACGTCGGCTTCAGCGAGATGCCGCTGGTGTCGATCTCCAACGCGCAGCGCAAGCCGATCCCGAATGCGAACTTTGTCGCCACGGTCTATCACGGGATCCCGGCCCAACTGCTCAAGCCGACTTACCGGCCGCGCGGCAACTATATCGCGTTTCTCGGACGCATTTCGCCGGAGAAGCGACCCGACCGGGCCATCCGGATTGCGCGCGCGCTGGACATCCCGCTCAGGATCGCCGCCAAGGTCGACAAGGTCGACGAAGCCTATTTCCGCGAAAAAATCGTGCCGCTCCTCAATCAACCGGGTGTGGAGTTCATCGGGGAGATCGACGAGCGGGCGAAGAGCGAGTTCCTGGGCGATGCCAGGGCGCTCCTGTTCCCCATCGACTGGCCGGAGCCGTTCGGATTGTCCATGATCGAGGCCATGGCCTGCGGCACGCCGGTCCTCGCCTTTCGTTGCGGCTCCGTGCCCGAGATCGTCGACCACGGCGTCAGCGGCTTGATCGTCGGCGCCATGGACGAGGCGATCAGGATGCTACCTGAGGTGCTCGCGCTCGATCGGCGCGCGGTGCGGCAGCGATTCGAACAGCGCTTTTCCGCTGCGCGCATGGCCAGGGACTATGTTCATGTGTACCGTTCGCTGCTCAAGCGGCCGGCGCTGCCCGAGCGCGATACCGCCGTGGCGAGGCTGCAGCCGGAGCTGGAAAAAGGAATGAACTGACAGGGCTTTCATGGCGAGTGTGGGCGCCGCGCTCCCGAAATTGCCGTTTGAGATTATTCCCGAGGCGCCGTTCTACATTCCGGCGACGGGCCCTGCGACGCGGCCGCGTCGCACCCTCAAGCACGACGATACCTTTCTCGTTCTCGACAGCCACGGCGACGTGGGCGCGTCGGCCGGCGGCTCCGACGGGCTCTTTCATTGCGACACGCGTTTTCTCTCGCATCTTGAGCTTTTGCTCAACGGCGCCCAGCCGCTGTTGCTCGGCTCCAACGTGCGCGACGACAATACGCAGCTGACCGTCGATCTGACCAATCCCGACGTGTATTTCGACCATCGCCTCGTGCTGCCCAAGGACACGTTGCACGTCGTGCGCACGATTTTTCTCTGGCGCGACACGGCCTACCAAAGGCTGGCGATCCGCAACCATGGCGATCCTGCGGTCGATCTGCGCCTGACCATGCTGTTCGACAGCGATTTCGCCGACCTGTTCGAGGTGCGCGGCTTGCAGCGGGAACGCCGCGGCGCCAGCACCCGCCAGGCGGTCCGGCCGGCCACGACCGTCTTGAGCTACAAGGGCCTCGACGCACAGCTGCGGCAGACAGTGCTGAGCTTCGACCCGCCGCCGACCGAGATCACGGCGACGACGGCGTCCTATCGTCTCACCCTTGCGCCCAAGCAGGTAACGTCGATCTGCTGCACCATCGGCTGCGGCGCGCCGGAGCCTCCCAAACCCGTGACGCTGGCACGCGGGCTACGCGCGGTCCATCGCAATCGGCGCGCCGTTTCCAGCAACGCCGCCACCGTCGAGACCTCGAACGACCTCCTCAACGAGATGCTGTGCCGCTCGATGTCCGATCTCTACATGCTGATGACCAGCACGCCGCAAGGACGCTATCCCTACGCCGGCATTCCCTGGTACTCGACCACGTTCGGCCGCGATGGATTGATCACTGCGCTGCAGATGCTCTGGTTCGATCCGCGCATCGCACAAGTCGTCATGCTGGCCGGCATCTACGCCGAGCGGACCGGCGACGACGCCATCATCATCGAGCTGTGGCCCGCGATCGAGGCCGCGCTCGCCTGGATCGACGGCGCCGGAGATCCCGATGGCGACGGCTTTCTCGAATACTACCGCGCGACCGAGCGGGGCCTCGCCAACCAAGGCTGGAAAGATTCCCAGGATGCGATTTTCCACGCCGACGGCCGCCTGGCGCAGGGCCCGATCGCGCTTGCGGAGGTGCAAGGTTATGTCTACTGCGCCAAGCAGGTGCTGGCCCGTTGCGCCGAACGGCTGGGGTGGAGCGAGCGGGCGCGGCGCCTCAAAGCCGAAGCCCATCAGCTGGCCGAGCGCTTCGACGCGAGCTTCTGGTGCGAGGAGCTTGGGACCTATGCGCTCGCGCTCGACGGCGAGAAGGAGCCCTGCCGCGTCCGCAGCTCCAATGCCGGCCAAGTCCTGTTCACCGGCATCGCTAAGCCCGATCGGGCGATCAAGGTGGCCGACGGCCTGCTGCGGCCGGAGTTCTTTTCCGGGTGGGGCATTCGCACCATCGCCAATACCGAAGCGCGCTACAATCCGATGTCCTATCACAACGGCTCGATCTGGCCGCACGACAATGCGCTGATCGCCCTTGGGTTGGCCCGCTACGGGCTCAGGCGTTCGGTGGAGCGCGTCTTCAAAGGCTTGTTCGATGCCGCAACCTACATGGAGATGCGGCGATTGCCCGAGCTGTTCTGCGGCTTTCAGCGCAGCCGCGGACGCGGGCCCACCCACTATCCGGTCGCCTGCTCGCCGCAGGCGTGGGCGAGCGCCACTCCCTTCACGCTGATCGAGGCCTCGCTCGGGCTGCAATTCGATCCGGTCGCCAACGAAATTCGCCTGCGTAATCCGCGCTTGCCGTCGTTTCTGGACGAGCTGGTCCTGCGCAATTTGCAGCTCAAGCAATCGAGCGTCGACCTCAAGGTGCGCCGTCACGCCAACGAGGTGTCGGTCGAAATCCTCGAGCGGCGAGGACAGGTGCAGGTCTCGGTCGTGTTCGGCTGATTGTGAACCTGTCCCAGGGCGATCCCGGTCGCAGAGAACTGCGAACCCACGGCATAATTCCGCTCATTCCCGCGAAAGCGGGAATCCAGGGCCGAGGTGGGTCCCCGCTTTCGCGGGGACGAGCGGAAGAGGGGCCTTGCGCCCGCGAGGGAGCGGCTTGATTGCGGCGGCGATCGTATGCGAGCGTGCGCATCGGCGGTCGGCGGTCGCGCGCCGCCAATGTGCATCGAGGATGTCCCATGTGCCGAAACATCAGGACGCTGCATAACTTCGAACCGCCCGCCACGGATGAAGAGATCCGCGCGTCCGCCCTGCAGTTCGTGCGCAAGCTGAGTGGATTCACGCGGCCTTCCAAGGCAAACCAAGCCGCGTTCAGCCGTGCGGCGGAGCAGGTGGCGCAGGCTGCGCACGAACTGCTCGACACCCTCGTGACCGCCGCGCCACCCCGTGATCGCGAGGTCGAGGCGGCGAAGGCGCGCGAGCGCGCCGCGGACCGTTTCCGCTCGTCCGAGGCGAGACGCGGCGGTTAGCCGCGCCGGGAGATCGCCGACCCGATCCAGGCGGCAAGCGCATCCATCATGTCCCGTTTGACGTCGGCGTCCTTGCGTCCGGCGCGGGCCGGCACGCGGAAGGAATGGTCGGCATCTTGGATGAGCCGCAACGATGCGCGCTCGCCGAGCCGCTCGATCAACCGCGAAAGCAGCCCGAGCTCGGCGAGCTTGTCGCGGCTCCCTTGCAGAAACAGCATCGGGACCTCGACCGCGAAAAGATGCTCGCCACGCTCGTCCGACGGCCGTCCCGCCGGATGCAGGGGAAAGCCGAGGAAGGCGAGGCCGCGGACGCCCGGCAAGGGAGATGCGGCCTGCGCCTGCGAGGTCATGCGGCCGCCGAAGGACTTGCCGCCGGCGACCAGAGGAAGTGCCGGTGCAAGCTTCGCGGCTGCGGCCACGGCAGCCCGAACGGTCGCATGCGCAAGTTTGGGCGGGTCGGGCCGCCTGGCGCGTTGTTCCATGTACGGAAACTGATAACGCAGCGTGGCGATGCCGCGCTCACCAAGCTCCCTCGCGACGACATCCATGAATGGGTGGAACATTCCGGCTCCCGCCCCATGGGCGAGGACGTAGCAGGCGCGTGCGCTTGCTGGCGCCAACAGCAGCCCGGAGACGCTTTCCGCGCTATCGACCGTAATGGTCACGGACGCGACATCTGACCGGTTCATCGTGCGCTCCGACCTAGCTGTCGGTGGAAAGCGGAGCCAGTTTCGCTTACATTTGCCTGGGGCGGACAAGCCGCTCGACGCTCGCTTGCGCCGAGTGCCACCTATCCCTGTTGTGGCCGCAGGATGGCACAATGAGTGCGAAAGACTTCGAAATCCTCCGTCAACATATGCTCGTGGAAATTTCCGCAGGCACATTTCACGTGAGTGACTTGATCGGCAAGGCGGCGCTCGACGAACGGGTGATGGCGGCCATGGCCAAGGTGCCGCGGCATGAGTTCGTACCGGTCGAGCTCCAACCTTACGCCTACGCCAACATTCCTCTTCCCATCGGTTTCGAGAAGACGATTTCGCAGCCGTTTATCGTCGCGCTGATGACGGATTTGCTCGATATCGGCGCGGAGGACACGGTGCTCGAGATCGGCACCGGGCTGGGCTACCAGGCCGCAATCCTCGCGCAGCTGGCGCGCAAAGTGTATAGCATCGAAATCATCGAAGAGCTCGCCCGACAGGCAAAGCAACGCCTGCGCCAGCAGGGCTGCACCAATATCGAGCTCAAGATCGCCAACGGCTATCACGGCTGGTCCGAGCACGCTCCGTTCGACAAGGTGATCGTGACGGCGGCTCCCGACCTCATTCCCCCGCCGCTGATCCATCAGTTGAAGGCTGGCGGGAAAATGGTCATTCCTGCCGGCCTGCCCGACGCGCAGCAGCTCGTCCTCCTCGAAAAAAATGGCAACGGCAAGGTGACGACGAAGGAGATTCTACAGGTGCGGTTCTCGCAGCTCGAGGAGACCGAGCCGGGCATCACATCCAACTAACGTC
>WNGD01007481.1_pt1 | contig 11385 bp, 11 predicted proteins | sample 5400671 | NCBI WGS metagenome assembly WNGD01 (sample SAMN13153369, study PRJNA577476) | soil metagenome | isolation source: 40 cm soil or saprolite under grassland replicate 2 | place: USA:California | collected 2016-06-15
CAAGCCGCGCCAGCCCGCGACCAGACCGTCCCAGATCCCGCCGAAGGGCCCGGCCCGCGAGAAATGACGGTGCCAACGATCCTGCGCATCGCTGAAGGCCCACGGATCGCCGACCTGTTGCCAGAGCACGAACGGGTAGACCGCCGCCACCGGTACTGCGAGTGCGATGCCGGCGAGCGCTCGTGGACGCTCCCGGTGCCGCCAGGCCAGAAGCGCCAGCGCCGGGAGCAGCGCGAGCCCGGTCACGCGAGTCAGGATTGCGAGCCCGGCGACGACCCCGGCGGCTGCGAAGCGATCGCGCTCGGCAAGCGTGAAGGCGGCGAGCACGAGCAGCAGGAACAAGGACTCGCTGTAGACGGCCTGGAGGAAGAGCGCCATCGGGAACACGGCGAGGTAAAGAACGGTGCGTCTCGCCCCGTCGACATCCAGACGCTCCATGGCCAGGCGATGCAGGAGGATGAACGATCCGAGACAACAAAGCAGCGAGATGACGACACCAGCGAGCACGTAGTGGCCGAAGAAGATGCGGCCGAGCCCGGCGATCAGCGCCGGATAGAGCGGGTGAAAAGCAGCGGAGGTGTCGTCGCAGCCGTTCTGCGCGATGCGGAGGAAGAAGTCGCTGTCCCAGCGGGCCCAGATGTCTGTGAAGTAGCCGAGGTCGTGAAGGCGGGGCGTGTCCCAGCGAGCGGCATTCGGATGCCGGTTGGGCTCGAAGAAGAAGAAGGCGAAGATGGCCGCGACCCAGATCGCCGCGCGGCTCCAGAGGTAGATGTCCAGCGCTTGCCTTTGACCCGCGCGCACGGCCGCATGATCATACGGACGAATGTCTCGTACCTTCACGCCGGAAGAAGCCAATGAGGCCCTTGTCGAGCTACGGCCGATCGTCGAGCGGATGGTTGAGCATCGGCGCAATCTCACGGCGGCGCAGCTTCAGCAGGCGGAGCTCGTCACCCGCATTGCGGGAAACGGCGGCGACATGGTCCCGAGCGACCTCCATGAGGCAGCCGAGACGATCCAGCGCGAGGCAGAGGCGATCTCCGCGTGCGCCGAGCAGATCAACGCTGCGGGCGCGGAGGTGAAGTCGCTCGAGGATGGGCTGCTGGACTTCCCCGCCAAGCGTGGTGACGAGATCGTCTTGCTCTGCTGGAAGCTGGGCGAGGACGAGATTCACTACTGGCATCGGACCGACGAGGGATTCGCAGGTCGGAAGCCGCTTCCGCTGTGAGGATCGGTGCATTCGAGATCTCGGTCCTCGTCGACGGCGAGGGAAGTTTCGCGACCGTCGGGGAGGCATTCCCCGCGCTCGACTCGACCGAGGAGTGGCGGCTGCCTGTCAACGCCGTCTTGATTCGGGGCGCCGGTTCGACGGTGCTCGTCGATACGGGGCTCGGACCGGAGCCGCGCACGTTCATGCCCGGTGCGGGCGCGCGACTTCAATCCGAGCTCGCTCGTCTCGGTTCGAGTCCGGCCGACGTCGATCTCGTCGTGCACACGCATCTGCACGTCGATCACGTGGGCTGGGACGGAACCTTTCCCAATGCCCGCTACGTCGTGCCGACCGACGACTGGTCGTATTTCATGTCCGAGGAGTCGCTGCAGCAGAGACCACATCTGGGCGACCGTGTGGAGCCGCTGGGTGACGCCGGCCTGGTGGTGCTCGTCGACCGAGAGCTCGAGGTGGCGTCCGGAGTTCGCCTCGTGCCGACTCCGGGGCACACGCCGGGTCACGCGAGCGTCTTAGTGGAGTCGCAGGGAAGTGAACTGGTCGTTCTCGGCGACGTCCTCGTGCATGAGTTGCAGCTCGCCGATCCGGATCTCGTGTACGTGAGCGATCACGATCCTGGCCTGTCGGCCTCGACGCGGAAGCTGGTTCTCGGCCGGCTCGCGGACGCCGGCACGCCCGCGATCGTCAGCCACTTCCACGGGCCCGGGCGCTTCAGCCGCGAGGGCGCGGGGTTCAGCTGGTCGCGTTTTGCAAAGGAGGGCGAGGCTGCCGTCGAATAGAGGCCCATGCCTTTTTGGCACCGACTGATCGTCGTCGCCGTCGTCATGTTCGTGACGATCGTCGTGGCGCGCCTGATCGATCGCCGCATAGCGCGCCGCGACCTCCCGCCGGAGGCCATTACCCGTTATCGCGTCGTGCGCCGCGGTGTGACCACGACGATCATCTTCATCGGCCTGCTCACGGCCCTGCTCGTGATCCCGCAGGTGCGAGCGGTGGCCGGCGGGTTGCTTGCGTCCTCGGCGGTGGTAGGGATCGTCGTCGGCTTCGCTTCGCAGCGCACGCTGGGGAACTTCGTCGCCGGTCTCCTGATCGCCTTCACCCAGCCGGTCCGGCTCGGCGACGACGTGATTATCGAGAGCACCGAGGGGACGGTCGAGGAGATCGGGCTCATCTACACGTTCGTCCGAACGGAGAACGGCGACCGGCTCGTGATCCCGAACGAGAAGCTGGCCTCGGATACCATCCGCAACTCCACGATTCGGAGTCGAGAGAAGGTCGCCGAGATCAGCCTCCAGGTTCCACTTGGTAAAGACCTCGGTGCAGTCGTGGACCGTTTGAGGGCGATCGCCGCAGACGGCGAGGCGTTCGTCAGCGACCTGTCCGGCAACGCGACCGTCGTCGTACGCGTGCCGGCGACGGATCGCTTGTCGGCCGAACAGCGCGAACGCGAGCTCCGCTTGCGCGCCTACGAGGCGCTCCGTGCGGAGGGCGTGTACGCGTGACGCCGCCGCGACGCGGAGCGCGGTCGCAGTCGGACACGTTCCTGCTCGATCGCCTGAGGAAGCGTCGCCGGCAACGGGCGAAGAACCGGCGCAAGCGGTTCGGCAAGATGGTGTCTGGCGCGCTGATCGGCACGACGGTCTTCCTCGCCGTGTCGAGCTTCACCGGCGCGGCCGTCTGGATGAACAGCTGTAACCTCGATTCGCTCAAGCCGGTGGACGTCGGGGAGAACTCGTTCGTCTTCGCGGCCGACGGATCGCTGCTCGGGTCGATTCCCGCGGAACAGAACCGACAGCCGATCGGCCTGGACCAGATCAGCGAATGGGCGCCGAAGGCGACGATCGCGATCGAGGACCGGCGCTTCTACGAGCACGGCGCGCTCGACTGGTTGGGGATCGTGCGGGCGCTCTATGCGGACATCCAGGCCGGGCGGGTCGTCCAGGGCGGGTCGACCATCACCCAGCAGCTCGTTCGCAATCTCTACATCAAGAAGAAGTCGCAGACCCTCGGGCGCAAGGCGACGGAAGCGTGCCTGGCGATCAAGCTCGCGCGCGAGAAGTCGAAGACGTGGATCCTCAACGCGTACATGAACCAGGTCTACTACGGGAACCACGCCTACGGGATCGAGGCGGCCGCACAGACGTACTTCTCCAAGCCGGCACGCAGGCTCACGCTGACCGAATCGGCGCTCTTGGCTGGCCTGCCGCAGGCGCCGTCGGTCTTCGACCCGTTCCAGCGGCCTGCACAGGCGATCGCTCGCAGGGACGAGGTCTTGAGGGCGATGCTCGGGAACGAAAACATCACCTCGAGCCAGTACGCCGATGCGGTGGCTCAGCGCAGGCTCCATCTGAAAGCCGGACGTCTGTATACGCACATCCGTGAGCCGTACTTCTTCAGCTACGTGCGTGAGGAGCTTCAGCGGCAGTACGGCGCGAACACGGTCCGCTCCGGCGGGCTGAAGGTCTACACGACCATCGACCGACGTTTGCAGCGCTTCGCGCTGGTTGCGATCAAGAGGACGCTCCCTGACCTGACGGATCCGGCCGCGGCGATCGTCTCGATCAACCCGAGCAACGGGGCGATTCGTGCGATGACCGAGGTGAGCCCCGGGAATCCCAAGAATCAGGTGAACTTCGCGTCGTCTGCACGGCGCCAGCCCGGATCGACCTTCAAGACGATCGTGTTGACGACCGCGATCTCGCAGGGCATCAGCCCGTCGACCACCTATCTATCCGCCCCGTTCAAATGGGACCCCACGGGTACCGGCTCGTGCGACACCAATCCGCCGACGGCCTGGTGTCCACAAACCTACGACCACTCGTACGTCGGCGCGACGTCGATCGAGCAAGCCACTCTGCGTTCCGACAACAGCGTTTATGCGCGGCTCTCGCTCGACGTCGGCCCCGACAACATCGCGGACATCGCCTACCGGCTCGGCGTCCGGACCGATCTGCGCACGAGCGACGGGGTGTACGTGCCGTCGATGGGTCTCGGCTCTCGCGTCGTCACGCCGATGGACATGGCCTCCGTGTACGCGACCCTCGCCGCCGGTGGCGTCTACTCGAGACCGATGGCGATCCGCAAGGTCGTCCTGCCGGGAGGCAAGGTCGACACCGAGGCCGGCTGGGGCGTTCCGCAGCGCAAGCGCGCCGTTCCCGACTGGGTCGCTGCCGAGGTCGTGCGGATCCTCGAAGAGAACATGACGAGCGGCACGGGCGTCGGGGCCTACTTCGGCCACACGTCCGCCGGGAAGACGGGAACGACCGACAATTACGCCGACGCGTGGTTCAGCGGGTTTGTCCCAGGGCTCGAGGCGACGATCTGGATCGGCTATCCCAAGGGGGAGATACCGATGTTGTCCGTACACGGCATCTCGGTGTCGGGCCCGACCTTCCCGGCGACGATCTGGAAGCTGTTCATGGAGCGCGCGGCGACTTACGCGCCGTTCCCGAAAGCGTTTCCGTCGCCTAAGACATCGCCGGTGTGGGTGACGCACAAGCTGCAGTACGCCCTGAGCGGCGGCTACTACTACGCGCCGAGTTACTCGGGCTCTGCATCGCCGCAGACCACGACCCACTCGGGCAACGGCGGCGCTGACGGCTTCTCCCAGGTCCCTGAGACCAACAAGAAGCCGTAGGCCCTGGCTGCGGCCGGCGGCCGCGGCGATCCCGATCTACCTTGCGGCCTGCGCCGTGCCGGACGGTGGGCTCTTCCGCGCCGAGCGCTTCCGCGACGTCCATCTCTACCAGGGGTTCGCAGAGGCGGTCTTCGACGGGCGCGTGCCTTACCGCGACTTCTTCATGGAGTATCCGCCGGGGGCCGTGGCGGTGTTCCTGCCGGCGGCGGCCTTCGGGTCTTCGCACTACAACGCCGCGTTCAAGTGCCTGATGGCTCTGTGCGGCGTTGCGACGCTCCTTCTGCTCGCGTCCCTGCTCACGAGGCTCGGAGTGTCGGTGACTCGCCTCTGGGCCGGCGTCTTGCTCTTCGCGTTGTCCCCGCTCGCGCTCGGCCCGATCTCGCTCAACACCTACGACGCGTGGCCTGCGCTGCTCACCGTCGGAGCACTCGCGCTGCTGCTGTCGGGCAGGGACGTATCCGCGTTCGCCTTGCTCGGTGGCGCGTTCGCGGCCAAGGTCTACCCCATCGTGCTCATTCCGCCCGCCGTGATCTTCGTCTGGCGTGCGCGCGGCCGTGGGTCTGCCTGGCGTGCTCTGTTCGCGTCCGCTGTGGTCGCCGCTCTCTTCATCGTTCCGTTCCTGGTTGCTGCGCCGCACGGGCTCGCCGAGAGCTTCCGCGCGCAGGCTGCTCGCTCGCTGCAGGTCGAGAGCCTCGGCGGCTCTCTGCTCGCCGTCGCCGACCGGCTGGGCTTCTATAGCGCCACGGTCGTGCATCGCACCGGGCACGCGGTCTCGTACGATCTCGTCGGCTCGTTGCCGGAGGCGTTGGCCGTGCTGAGCTCGATCGCACAGGTTCTGGCCGTCGTGTCGGTCGCGTGGCTCTATCTGCGCGGCCGCGACGATCCGCGGTGCCTCGCTCTTGCCTTTGCCGCGGCGATCGCAGGCTTCCTCGCCTTCACCCGGTTCTTCTCGCCGCAGTACCTCGTCTGGCTCGTTCCGTTCGTCCTCCTCCTCGAGCCGGTGGCATGGGTGCTGACCGCTCTCGCCCTGGTCCTCGCGCAGTTCTGGTTCTTCCACTACGGCCATGTCTTCGCACTCGGGGGCTACGTGTGGCTGGTGCTGGCACGCGATCTTCTTGTCGTCGCGCTGTTCGTGCTCGCGGTGGTGCGCCTAAAGAGGCTGCGCCGGAAGACCAGGATTCCGTCCTCCTCGAACACGAGTTGCCACTCAGGGTTCCGTCGTAGCGAGGCCAGTTGAATCGCGGTGGGAATAGGCGCGTAGCGGTCGGCGTAGCCCGGCTGCGTCTCGTCCGCAGCGATCCAGCTCGAGTCCTCGATGAAAGGGAAGCTGAGCACGCGGAGCCGCGCCGACAGATGCGCGCCGAGCGTGTTGGTCGCGCTGACAACCGCGTCCGCTGGAATCAGCCGGAGCGCGCGGTCGGCGATGTGGTCGTGAACGGTCACACGTGCGGCGGTGGCCTGAAATGTCTGCCCGCCCGGAACATGCCGCCAGCCCGGGATCGGTCCTAACCGGTAGTTCCCGACGAGGGCCGCTACCACGACTGCGGCGGCCACGGGAAACGTCCAGCGCGAGAGTCGCTTCGCGCCGAAGATCGCGCCGATCATCAGCGGGGGGATCAGACCGGCCGTGTAGTGGAAATGGATCGACGTCTGAGTCGTCGCGGACGAGAGGAGGTTGATCGCCAGCTCGGGCAGTGCCGCTACAAGGACCAGTGGGGCCAACAGGCAAAGAGCCGCCAGCGGCGCGACCAGGTCGAGCAGGTAGTGGAGATCGCGCGCGCCGAACGCCGCCTCCGCGATCCGCAGCGGGTGCGTGAAACTCGTCTTGAGGATCCCCCCTGCGGATCCGCCCACCTCGCTGTAGCGACCGTAGAAGTCGGATTCGGCGCCGGCGTTGTAGTGCGGGATCACCACCGCGATGGCGACGGCCGCCCACGCACCGCCGACGATTGCGATCGCCGTGCCTGCCAACCACCTTCGGTGTGCGAGCGCGTACCAGATGCCGAACCCTGCAACGACGAGAGCGATCTCCTCCTTGCAGGTCGCTGCTGCGACCGCGCAGGCGGAGAACGGGAGCAGGCGGTCCTCGTCGAGGTACCAGAAGGCGAGGAGGAGCAAAGGCGTTGCCAGCGCGACAGGGTGAAACTCGTTCAGCGTCAACCAGCCCGTCGCGGGATACAGCAGATAGGCAAGGCCGAAGCCGAGCGCGGCCCGCGACGAGGCGAGATGCTTGCGGGCGAGGAGGAAGACGGGAATCGCCCCGAGTGCGACCGCGCAAGCCTGAACGACCAGCAACATGCTCGGGCTCGGCCAGATCCACCACAGCGGGACGAACGCAACCAGGATTGGATCGACATGGGCAGCGAGCCTCGAGATCTGGTCCCCGTGCAGGTCGGTCATCTGCAGCGTGTGGCCGTGGGCGGTCGACCAGACTGCCTGCACCATGTTCCCAAGGTCGAAGCGGCCGGTGATGAACGCCTCGTGGCGAAGTGTCGAGAGCGCCGCGAAGCCCGCCGCGTACGCCACGATCGCCGACGCGAGCAGGACGCGGGGGCGGGGAACGACGAAGGCCCGTCTCAAAGTAGCCCCTCGATGATCGTGCGCCACCGCACGCCGAGGACCGCCTCGCTCGCTTCCTGCTCGTACGCGGCGCGGCCGGCGGCTGCGATGCGACCGGCGAGGTCGGGATCGGTGGCGAGCCGGCGCACGGCCTGGGCCAGAGCTTTGGCGTCGCCGGGCGGCACGAGGAGTGCGCTCTCCTCGGCGACGAGCAACTCGCGCGCGGCCGGCGTGTCGGCCGTGATGAGCGGCGCCGCACAGGCGATCGCCTGGAACGCCTTGTTCGGGATGACCCGCTGCGCCTTGCCGCTGGTGCCGAAGATCCCGAGCGAGCAGCCGGCCCCGCGAATCTCATCCGGTAGACGCTCGTACTCGATCCACGGCACGTGCTCGACATTCGGAGGCCGAGCTGCGAGCAGGCTTTCGAGCTGTCCGCTTCCGACGACACGGAAGTCGATCTCGGGCGCTTCCGCCGCCGCCGCGAGGATTGTCTCGACACCTTGGAGCGGGATCAGCTTCCCCACGAAAAGCGCGACGAAGCGGTCCGGCGGCGACCAGCCCGGCCCGAACAGCCGGTCCTCCGCACCGACGAAGCAGACTGGAACGTCGTCGAGCCCTGCGAGACCGGCGAAGAAGTGCGCATCAGCTTCCGTATCGGCGACAACGGTGTCCGCGGCACGAAACGCGCGGCGGTCGATCGTCTCGAGCGCCCGTGCGGCGAGCGAGCCTGGGCGGAACCGCGCGCGATCGGAGACGAGAGTGTCGGCGAGCGAGACGAGCGGATTGAAGATCAGCGGCCGTCCGCGCGCGGCGCGTCGTGCCGCGGATAGGTCGAAGTGTCCCGGATACCCGACGATGAACGCGTCGATGTTCCCGGGCGCGCGGCGCGCGAGCAGTCGTCCCTCCGCAGCGGCGAGCCACAGGGCCCGCCCCGGCCCCGCCCCCCACCCGCGCCGGTCGCCCTCCCACACCGAGACGTGTTCCTCCAACACCTCAACGCCTGCCCTGCGCAGGCACGAGATCACCTGCGCGTTACGCGGATAGCCACGCTCGTAGGTTCCGAAATAACAGACTCTCAAAGCCGCCGCAGCGCCGGCTTCACGCGTCGTCGCACGAACGTGTGACTTAAGACGGCCGCACGGGCAAAGCCCGCACGGCCTCTATGCGGCGCCGCCAAGTCGGCGCCTCAGGAGAGGATTTCGTCGACGAGCAGCTCTGCGCGGTCGCGTTCCTGCGCTCGCTCCTCGTGATGGCTCGTGATCATCTCGCTGATCAGCCCGAGCGAGAAGAACTGCAAGCCGATCACCACGAGCAGCACGCCGAGCATCAGCAGTGGCCGTTGGCCGATCGCATGTCCGAGCGCCTTGATCACCGTGAGGTACACGAGGATTGCCGAACCGACCGCGCCGAGCAAGAGCCCGAGCCCGCCGAACAGGTGTAACGGACGGTGGCGGTAGCGGCCGATGAAAGAGACGGTGAGCAGGTCGAGGAACCCGCGCAGGTAACGCTCGACGCCGTAACGCGACCGGCCGTGCTCACGGGGACGATGGTTGACCGGCAGCTCTGCGATGCGGAAGCCGCGGTAGTGCGCGAGCACCGGGATGAAACGGTGCAGCTCGCCGTAGAGACGCAGTCCGTGCACGACCTCCGCGCGGTAGGCCTTGAGGCCGCAGTTCATGTCGTGCATGCGCACGCCTGAGAACGCACTCGTCACGCGGTTGAAGATGCGCGAGAGCAGACGACGTGAAATGGGGTCGCGCCGGTGCATCTTCCAGCCGGAGACGAGATCGAAGCCTTCGTCCAGCTTGGCGAGGAGGCGCGGGATCTCTGCAGGATCGTCCTGCAGGTCTCCGTCGATCGTGACGACGATTTCTCCGTGTGCCTGGTCGAAGCCGGCGACGAGCGCGGCAGCCTTGCCGAAGTTACGGCGCAGGCGAACGACACGGACGTTGTCCTCGGAGTTGTGCAACCTGGTCAACGCGGAGAAGGTGCCGTCGGTCGAGCCGTCGTCGACGAAGATCGCCTCCCATGGAGCACCGAGCGGCTCGAGTGCGGACCGGAGCTCGTCGTAGAGCAGGGCGACGCTCCGCTCTTCGTCATGCACCGGTACGACGACGGAGATCACGCGGGCGAGGTTATACGCTGGACGCAGAATGGCTGAGCTGCTCTCGCTCGAAGAGGCGCAGAAGCGCATTCTCGACCGGGTCACGCCGCTCACCCCCGAGGTCGTGCTGCTGGCCGAGGCGGCCGGTCGCGTGGTGTTCGAGGACGCCCTGGCAGTGGTGGATCTGCCGCCGTTTGCGAGCTCGGCGATGGACGGTTTCGCGGTGCGCTCGGAGGACACGCCCGGACGCCTGCCGGTTGTGGCGCGGATCGCCGCGGGCGTGCCGGCACCGCGGGCACTCGAGCAAGGCGAGGCGATGGCCATCGCGACCGGTGGCGTCGTCCCGGCCGGAGCGGACTCCGTCATCCCCATCGAGTACGTTGTCGATAATGACAACGAAGTTGAGATACCGAACACTGTCGTCCACGGTGACAACGTGCGTCCTCGCGGCGGTGATGTCGCCGCTGGAGACGTCGTGGTACCGAGCGGCGCCCGTCTTGGCGCTGCTCAGATCGGTGCACTTGCCGCCGCCGGCCTCGACCACGTCGTTGTCGCGCGACGCCCCACGATCTCGATGCTTGCAACGGGCACCGAATTGCGCAGACCGGGCGAGTTGCTCGAGCCCGGTCAGATCTACGAGGCGAACGGGGTGTTACTGGCCACTGCGTTCACCACCGCCGGTGCGGACGTCGAGGTGCTCCCGGTCGTTACGGACGACGAGGCGTCGCATCGTCAGGCGCTCGAACGAGGCCCTTCGGGCTGCCCGGAAATCCGGTCTCGTCGCTCGTCGGAGCGGAGGTCTTCGTACGACCGGCGTTGCTCGCGCTCCAAGGCGCGACGGTTCCTGGTCCGGTCTTCTTCGAGGGCCGGCTTGCAGCCTCCGTTCGACGTAACGGCCAGCGTGACGAGTTTGTTCGCGCTCGTTCAGTTGCTTCCGAGAGCGGCGTCCTGCTCGACCCGGTGCGGGGTCAGGAGTCACACATGATCGCTCGTGCCGCCGCCGCGGATGCGCTCGTGCTGGTGCCCCGAGGCGAAGGTGAGCTCGTTGCCGGTGAGAGCGTGCGTTATTTGCCGCTCGCCTGAGCCATGAGCTCGTACGGCTTCCCGCCGCGGGGCTCGACCCGCAGCAATCGCGCGTACGCGATGTAGCGGTGCGAGGCGAAGAAGCGAGGATGGCACGCCTGGAGCTCGACGACCTCGTGCTCGGGCGAGCGCAGCACCGAGAGGTCGGTCGATTTTACGATGCGGTGTCGGGTCACCGAATAGATGAACGTGCCGTAGGGAACGTTGATCGTGAAGCGGTCTCCGCTTCGGAGCCTGTCGATGTGCGAGAAGGGTGCGAGGTACGTAGTGCGGTGCCCGGCGATATAGACGAGCCGGTTCTCTCCCGGCATGAACGTCCGGAGGTCTCGCCCGGGCCCTTTCTTCAGGGTGTCGTGGTCGGTGCCGTTGACCAGGAGGATGTTCAGGCCCATTCGGGGTACCCGCAGCCGGCCGATCACTTCGCCGCGTGTCGAGCTCGTGCGGTAGCGCTTCGCCTCCCGCGCGATGCTCGCTCGCTCTGCCGCCTGGCTGACGGCGGAGATCGTGGGCTGGAACGAGCGCGTGCGCTTGTCGTACTGCGAGGCGAGCTGATGCTGTTTCCACTTCGTGTAGAGCGCGGTGAACGGGTCTTGCCACTGCCACACGAGCAGAGCCCACAACAGCGTCAGCACCCCCACGGCCGCCAGCAGGGTCCCTAGTAGATGCGTGGCCCGTCGCAACTAGCCCTCCAAGGCTTCCGGCATCGCGGCTGACGCCTGGCGTCGCCGATTCCGCAGCGCGAGAACCGTTCCGCGCACCACTCTGCGCACGGGACCG
>WNGD01006277.1_pt1 | contig 11384 bp, 10 predicted proteins | sample 5400671 | NCBI WGS metagenome assembly WNGD01 (sample SAMN13153369, study PRJNA577476) | soil metagenome | isolation source: 40 cm soil or saprolite under grassland replicate 2 | place: USA:California | collected 2016-06-15
AGAACACCGCCGCCGACGGCATCGAGCTCAGCGCCGAGCAGATCGAACGGCTGAACAACCTCACTCCGGCTGCCGGGGAACGCCACGACGAAGTGCACATGGCCGCCATCGACCGCTGACCACCCTATGGAGATGACACCGGCCGGGGCACGCACGCTTGAGTTGTCGCGTGCCTCGGCCGCTGACACCCCATCCGTTCACCGGCTGAGCAAGGACGAGCTGGTCGAGACGACCAGCACTTGGCGCCCTATATCAGCTCTCATCGACTGAGAGAAAAAGACATGAGCAATGAACAAACGCACACCGAACGGGCCAATATCGGCGTGGTCGGCCTCGCAGTGATGGGGGCCAACCTCGTATGACTATGATTGGCCACCCACACTCCATTGGGAGCTTGATCGGCTCGCCCAGGAGGTAGGTTCGCGCTTAGTGGAGAATGTCCGGGCTCGCGGGCTGGCGCATTCCCTCAAGATGTGGTCGAAGGACAGGCATCTGGACCGCATGCGCGAGAGCGCTCACTTCCGCTTCACCCGTGAGGTGTTGCTTCATCAGATCGAGCAAGGAGACGCGGCACGGTTTCTTGAGATGATGTGGAGCAATGCGTTGAGCCACCAGTTCCAGTTCACCAAACAAGAGATCGGTTTTGATCGCCGAAGCCGCGCTGCATTCCAATCTCTTGGGTCCCAACCCATCCCCTGGTATGTGAGTTACCAAATCCGCATCGGCATCAAGTGAGTGCGGAGATTGGAAAAGGCAAGCCCATCGTGCTTTGCCCGCATGACGGGCTTTTCTCTCTTCTTTCCTTGAGATTATCTCGTTGCGCAACCCGTGGGGCTATCCGATCTTTTGGAGTGCGCTGCAGGGCGTGCGCAGGCGACACATCACCATCAATGCGGTGATGAGCGTCGGCATTCTTGCCGCCGCAGCGACTGGCGAGGTGGTGTCAGCAGCGCTCATTGTCTTCTTCATGCTGATCGCGCGCTTCCTGGAAGGGAAAACGACGGGACGAGCGCGTCGCGCCATCGCCGAACTGGCAGAACTGGCCCCCAAAACCGCGCGCGTGAAACGCGAGGGGCGTGAGGAAACGATTGCAGTGGCAGCGTTACGGCTGGGCGACCAGGTCATCGTTCGCGAGGGGGAGCAGATCCCCATTGATGGACTGGTCCTGCTTGGTCAGGCCATTGTCAACCAGGCGCCCATTACCGGCGAATCGTTACCCGTGGAAAAGAATACCGGCGACGAGGTCTTTGTCGGCACGCTCACAGAGCGGGGCCACCTGGAAGTCACGGTTCAGCGCACAGGCGCGCAGACGGCGCTCGGACGCATCATCCATTTGGTGGAAGAGGCCGAAACACAAAAATCGCCGGTCCAGAAGTTCGCTGATCGCTTTTCGGCTGTCTTTCTGCCAGGTGTGTTGACCCTGGCCGGTTTGACCTTCCTCATCAGCCACCACCTGGAGGCGGCCGTTGCCGTGCTGGTAGCGGCCTGCCCGTGCGCGGTTGGTCTGGCGACCCCCCTCTCGGTGGTTGCCGCTGTTGGAGCCGGAGCGCGCCGCGGCCTCCTCATCAAAGGTGGCCTGGTCTTAGAGCAGTTGGCGAAGGTGGATACGCTCGTCGTGGACAAAACGGGAACGCTGACCACCGGACGCGCACAGGTGACTGAACTGGTCAGTTTTGACGAGCTGTGGAGTGAGGATGACCTGCTCGCCTGGGCGGCGGCGCTTGAACACACGGCTTCGCACCCTCTGGCATCAGCCATCCTGCAAGCGGCGGCAGAGCGCGGTGTCCCTGTCCCGGAAATCGACCAGGTGGAAGTGCGGCCAAGTCGCGGCATCGTGGGGCAGGCGCACGGTGAGACCTGGCTCCTCGGAGCTTGGCGATTACTGGAAGAAGAAGGTGTTCGGCTTTCTCCGCACCAACACCAGCACCTTACCACTCTGGAAGAGGCCGGGCAGACCGTGCTCGTTCTGGTGCGCAGCGGCCAGGTGTTGGGCGCGGTGGCGGTAGCGGATACCCTGCGCCCGGAGGTCCGACCTGCCTTGGCCCAAGTCCGTAAGCTGGGCATCACCCGCCTCATCGTGCTGACTGGGGACAATGAGCGAGCGGCGCAGGCCATGGCCCAGGCTGCGGGGATCGCCGAGGTGCATGCCAACCTCCTGCCCGAAGACAAAATCACGCTGGTTCGTCGCCTGCAAACCGAGGGGTGTCGCGTCCTCATGGTGGGGGATGGGATCAATGACGCCCCCGCGCTCACCGCGGCCAGCGTTGGCATAGCCATGGGCACCATCGGAACGGCGGTGGCGCAAGAGGCCGCCGATGTCGCCCTGTTGCGCGATGACTGGCACCAGGTTCCCGAAGCGATCCAGTTGGGGCGGCGAACCGCGCGAACCATCAGGCAAAATATCTTCTTTGGGGTGGGCTTCACCATGCTGGTCATGGGGCTGGCGTCGTTTGGGCTGATCAGCTCCATCATCGCGGCCGCCTCGCAATCAGTTCCTGATGTGGGTGTGGCGCTCAATGCCTCCCGCCTGTTACGATGGAAGCGATGATGGCAAAGCAGATCATTGGGGGATGGGATGGTGAATCTGAGCGTCCACCTCCTTCCCGTTCACTCCTCCTTGTTTCGCTGGGTGTTTTCTTTGCCCTGCTGAAGCTGGACCTCAGCAGCCTCTGCTCTGAGCCGCCAAGTAAGCATTTCATCCTGCTGCACAAGCCAGCGTTCTCGTTGCTCGGCCAATGTTCGCTCGGCGGTGATCAGACGGACCACGAGTGCTTCCTTGCTCATGCGTAGGTAGCGCTGGCGCACGCGCTGCTCATTCCGGTCAGGTTTGACCAATCCCGACGAAGCAGGTGACACTCCGGCGACCGGTTTCGCTCGCTTTCTCGGTGAGTCTCGCCAGCTCCGATGCTGTTCGTAGTAGGCCCTGGCTTCCTGGTTGTCAAGGATGGCACTCTCGGAGATTCCTCGATGCTCCGGATCGAGCTCTTTGGACTTGGCCGCTACCGTGGACAGTGAAACGCGTTGCTTGTCCTTGCGAAGCCCGTCAACGCTGCGTTTGACCAGATCCACCGTGCGCTGCCGCAGTCGCGCGTAGACCTTTTCTTCGAGCCAGGGATGGGCTTCCTGTGGTGCATCAGGAACGTTTTCGCGGCTGGATTTGGATAACACGTTGCGCATCCTTTCGGTAAGCTACCATCATATCCATTTCGCGCAGCTCCAGCGCACAATTGCGGAGGAGTTGACGCATCTTTTCGGCTTCCAGCACCAAACCCTCGCGTTCGTAGTAGGCGAGGCGTTCTTCTGCCCAGCGTTGCTTTTCCTCTACCTGGTAGCGCTTTTCCGGCTCCGGCGCTTTGGAGGGGCAGCGAATACAATCGAACTGGTTGTGGCAATAGCCATCAAAAGTGCATTCTCCGCCGCAGACCGGAACGAGGGTACCTACGCGCTGTCTTGCACCCTCCGCCAGCTTCCGAATCTCTTCTGGAGAGCGCACGATGGCCTCGCGGATGTTGATTTCAGTCGCCAGGCGCTCCACGAAGGATGAATGCTCCTCGGCCACGTCTTGCTGGCCTTTCTGGCTGTAGTACCGCGTCGTGTCCAGGTTCTTCTGCTTGAGCCATTCGGCTACCAAGTCGATCGGGAGTCCCTCGACCTGAACGGCAAACGTGGCGAAGGCGTGTCGGAGGAGATGAGGCTTGAGGATGACTGGCCCACCTGCACTGGTCTGGAATGTCATCCCGTGCATCAAAAAGCGCAAGCAGGCAATGATGGCACCGTCATCTAAGTGCTGATGGGAATATTGAAAGATGTAGGGGATCTTTTCTCCTTCAAAGCGATGGCGCCGAGCATGACGCTCTGCAAACGGCACACGCGGCAACAATTCCCCTGGTTGGAGATGGTAGTGAGCGCACAACATCTGCGCCGTTTGCTCGATGAGATACAGGGCCTCTTTACCAATGCCGTAATGATGCCGTTTGTCGGTCCGCTCTCCTTTCGGAAGCAGACGAAGCAGGTAGCGAATACGTGATCGTTGATCAGTAGCACCAGGAGGAGGATCATCGACCATCCGAATGATGCACTCAGGCAAAAGACTCACCTGCATCAATTCATTGACGCGCATACCGGTTGTTGTCAGTAGCTCCAACGCGAGAAGTCCAAAGGTGGTTGCTGCATAGAGGGACTCTACAGGGACCAGTATCCTATTCGTATGTTTTTGTGCTACCTTGATAAAGGTACTGCTTCCACGTCCCGCGGCTCCTGAATCAGGCCAGGAAAGTAACCCTTGGTGTTGAGAAGCAAACGGACTCACCTTAGCGTTGTCCTCTCCATATCCCCACTGCCGGAGCCACGCTTGTTTTTCCGCGATTTGCTGTGTTGGTCCTTTGCGCGCTTTATGCCCAAGCACCCCATGCTTGAGCAACTCAATAAACCAGAAGCTATCTACTGGGACGTTCCCCTCCAGACGTTCGGCAGTAATGAATTCGAGAAACATATCATTGCGAGTATCCGTAAACCCATCTTGTCCTTTTCGAGCACACCTGATGGTGTGCTCAGAATACTGGTCAATATGCTCTGGATGCAAGACAAAGCTTCGCCGGTCCCACAGTCTACATACAATCCGTTCAACAGGCGGATCTCCTTCCTCATAGCTGAAGTCAAGTGGGAGGTTAGTATGATCGGGGAACACCTGGGAAATCGCTTGCTGATAGGCTTGCTGGTATCATCTCAATAATCAGGGGCAACGCAGGCCGAGAGGGTCTCAATGCTTGTACCCTTGGAGCTAGGGCGAACAAGTGTTTTGAGCCATCTGTGACCAGAAGTCCTATCGGGAGACCGCCCCTGTGGGCACAAAGCGAGAGAAGGTGTAGACTCATAGCATGCGAGAAGAGTTCGATCCCAGCACGATTGAAGACGAAGGTCTGCGCCAAGTGTTCTTGTATCTGATGAACGTGGTGGAAAACCTGTCTGCCAAAGTGGCAGAGCTAACCGAAGAAAACCAACGGCTACGTGACGAGAACAATCGCCTCAAGGGAGAACAGGGCAAACCGAGGATCTTGCCAAACAAAGGGAGAGGGGATCTGTCTTCGGAAAAAGAACGTCGGGAGTCCAGACCCCATCACAAAGAAAGCAAGCAGGCTCACATCCAGATCGATCGGGAAGTGGTAGTGAAGGTGGATCAGGACCTTCTGCCTGCCGATGCTCAGTTCAAAGGGTACATGGACGTGGTTGTACAGGACATCGAGTTTCGCACCGACACGATCCGGTTTCGGAAAGAGAAATACTACTCGCCGAGCCAAAAGCGGACGTATGTGGGCGAGTTGAAAGCCTGCTACCACGGGCAGTTTGGGCCGGGGGTGAGAGCCTGGGTGCTCTCACTCTACTATGCAGGGCAGATGAGTGAGCCCAAGATCCTCGAGGTGTTGCACACAGTTGGTCTCTGCATCAGTGCTGGTCAGCTTTCCGACTTGTTGATCAAAGATCAGGAGCCCTTCCATGTCGAGAGTGCGAAGGTCTTGCAGGCGGGCCTCTCCAGCTGCCCATGGCACCACCTGGATAGCACAGGGACGCGAGTCAACGGGCAGAATCAGCAGTGTCATGTGCTCTGCAACCCGCTGTATACCGCCTACTGTACCCCCCTTTCCAAAGACCGGATGACGATGCTTCGGGTTCTCTTGGGTGGAGCGGATCCCACCTTCCGACTCAATGAGGTCGCCTTGGAACTTTTGCCGCAATTGGGAGTCGGCAAGAAGTGGTGCACCAAACTCAGCGCTGTGCTGCCATATGACCAAGAGTGTAATGAACAGCAGATCGATGCTTTGCTCGACGAGAGCCTGCCCACATTGGGACCCATTCTGCGCAAGGGCATCAAAGACGCTTTGGCCATCGCAGCCTACCGAACCCAGACCACCTACCCGGTGGTCGACCTGCTCATCTGTGACGATGCGCCCCAATTCAACTGGCTGACCGCAGAGCTGGCTCTGTGCTGGATCCATGAGTACCGCCACTACAGGAAATTGGTGCCGCGCTTTGCTCACCATTGCCACATCTTGGAAGACTTCTCCCAGAGCTTCTGGAAGCTGTATCGAACCCTCTTGGCTTACCGAGAGCACCCCAGCCCTGCCCAGGCTGATGCGTGCCGGGCTCAGTTTGATCAGCTCTTCGGGCAGACCAGCGGCTACCAGCAATTGGATGAGTGCAAAGGGCGGACGCTGGAAAAGCGAGACCAGTTGCTGATGGTGCTTTCTCATCCTGAAATCCTCTTGCACAACAATCCGGCAGAGCTAGGGGCGAGACAGCGCGTCCGCAAACGGGATGTGAGTCTGCAGGCACGCACCAAGCAGGGAATTGGGGCGTGGGATACCTTTCAGACGCTCGTTTCCACGGCCAACAAGCTTGGGATCAATATCTATCACTATTTTCATGACCGCATTGCTCAAACCCACGCCCTCCCCAGCTTAGCCTCCCTCATCCAAGAACGTGCGAAGCCTATGGCATTAGGGACCTCTTGGGGACAAGGGCCTTGAACCACCCCACAACAACGAAAAGCGGATCATCACCAGCCCGCAGAGGTCGTGCTCTCGTCGGTCTTCTTCTGCATGCCTTCCCCAGATGGAGCCGTCCCAGACATGCCCATCTCTCTCACAACCCCACCCCGCATTATTGAGATGATACGCTTGCTGGAGTCTTTTCATGCGGTTGTAGCGAAAATGGGCTTCAGCACGTAATGTGGTAAATTCCGGGACAACGGCTTCTGTCTCTTCCTTTCGATGATCTCGCCGCTGTTGATCCACTTCTCTCCAGACGTTGTTTAACGTCTCTGCCACAAAAGGATTGATCGTGGGCAGGAGAAACGGTCGATACTCGTCTTGTTGAGCAACAGGTAGGAGACCGAACCAGGCGGCGACGAGATTGCTTGCACCCATATACATTTTAAAAAAATCGACACGAGCAGAGAGAGAATCTTGGAAAAGAATTTTTCCTTGTACATAGGGGACAAGATGCCGATCAACACTCCACTGGCAAATATCATCCAACTCAAAGAAAGAAAACAGTGACGAGAAACGTGTATGAAGCGACTGCAACTGGTGCTCCACCGTCGCCACGTCGCGACGTTGTGCAGAAAGGATGGCGACGAAGAGTGTCAGGAAGTCGCCCCAGGGGTTCCCTACCACGTTGCGAACCAAATACCTGATCCCGCGCGCATCGACATGTGACCATTTGCCACTCGGGTCGCCACCCGTTCTTGGCGCACAGAGGATTGCTGGGGCGATCTTTCCCTCAAGGTCGTTCCAGACATAGATATGGTCAAGATCTCTCAGTCTACTCATGCTTGCTCTCCCCTGCCAGACCGTAGAGGAACGCCAGATTGGGTTCATCCTCAAACTGGCACGGAACAGCGGATGATCCCTGCTTCGTTTGAGATGGTGTCTGTTTCTCGCGTTTGCTTCGTTGCCGTTCGTTCAGATACTGTTGGGTCGCTGCATGCATCCGCTGTTGCAAGTTATCGCGGGTATCGGCGTTTCGCTGCGCATTGAAGTAATGCTCGTAGGCAGCGAGCGTCTCCTCGCTTTTCCATTTCATATACTCAATGAGATCACGAAGCCGATGTTCCAGCTCTGTAGCATTTTTGGCTGTCTCGTAAATATCACGGACTTCACGCGTCACATGCCAATGTCTCGCTTGATGGACATCTGCTTCAATTCCCGCCGCCTGGCAGGCAGGATTCCAGTAATGTTCCCGGTATTCTTTCGGAGAAAGTTGGCTTTCCTGGCTACTCAGAAACAGAGGAATGGTGGACAAATCCATCTGCTTTTGTTTGTCAAGCAAAAGGTAGTCTTCTAACTGGTAGCCATGGGGGTCGAAACGCACACGCTCTTCATCAAAGTAGCGCCGGAGCAGGATCACGGTATCCTCGGCAAAACTGATGGTTTTGATGCGCCTGCCAGCACTCCTTTTGCTGAATGCCTTCGCTCTGTTCTTTGTGCCAAGCACTGCCCAGTCGCCTAGCATGAGGCCACACACTTCGGATATTCTTGCACCTGTTTCAAAGAGCAGCCAGGTCACGACTTCGTCGCGCAATCTCGTGTACTTGAGCGGCAATCTTCGCCCCCCTCTCAGGATATATCCTGGGAGTTTGGAATCATCAATGATCTGGGGCCGCCACTCGTCGTGTTCCAATTTGTAGTACGAATCCGTCAGTCGATGTTTTGGTTTGGGACGTGGAGCCTCGACTCCACTCTGATCGGGCATCCTGGGTGGCGCTTGTTCACGCTCCTCTTGCTCCAGGTGAGCGAGTGCCGCGGCAATAGTGACGCTCATGGAGTCCACCAGCGGATTCGCGAAAGAGTACACCCCTCGCTCCCGCATCACCTGGTAGAACAGCTTCATGGCCGCCAGAAAAATACGGAGCGTGCTCTGTGTCCCAGCGGTGATTGCCACGTACTTCCAGCCTTGTTGCTGCGGCAGGAGCTGGCACTGCAGCTTCTAGACCAGGTAATCATCAATAGAACGTCGCACCTGCTGAGGCGGAGTATTCCACGTGTGGCCCATACGCACCTGCCAGAGATCCGTGTCGAGCCAGGTGAAGTAGGGCAGTACTGCGTACAGATAGGTCTGCGGGGTCTTCGGGCCGAGCCGCGAGCATGCTTCTTTCGCAAAGGTAGTGAGAGGAAGATGTAACCGGTCCTGACAATCGAAGACGAGAAAGGGGTGCCGGTGCTCGACAGTTTGTGGGCGTCGAGCATACCAATACTGAACCATTTTTCTACAAAACGTCCTTCTAGCTACGCGAGGTAGCGTAATGACTACCAGTATGTAGCAAGAAGGAGTACAAGGCAAGGTTTAGAGACTACATATTACAAAGGGTCTTACTGTATGAATGGGCAGTTCTGGCGGCTGTAAGAGGGCATAGATCGCCTGCGTCATCAAGAGCAGGGCTTCCAGCGCGTTTTTCGCGGGCTTCTCGGCAAGCCAGCGCGTCACCTCCGGTTCTACTCGCCGGGCCAGAGCGTCAATCTCGGCTTTGGTCAAAGAAACCACCGTCACCGTGGTTCCGGGCGGAAGCTGGTCAGCCACTTCTGGCGAGACCTGGTAACCGAATGTACGCCGCCCGGCTCGCTTTTTGACCGTGAGGCCTTGCTTCCCTCTGTCTCGATGCTTCTGTTTGCTCATGCCCTTTTCCTTTGCTTGTTTCGTTTCGTCAACGTCTCTCCATCGCTACAACGAACAACACCACCCGGGAGAGCAGGTCCAGCACACAAGTCCTGTCCATGAGAGGCTGTGCGAAGAGAACCGTTCAATAGAACACGGAAAAAATTTGCCGTGTTTGCTCTCGATTCCCGCGGCTATTTCAGTTATGCTTGTCTCATCAACGTGAGAGAAAGAGGAGGGAGACGAGATGGAGCCCTTTTGGAAGACCGACCAGTTTTCCGCTATTCTTGCTCAACCCTGGTATGAGAAACAGGAGATGGTCGAAGCCGCCCGTGCTTATGGCTATGAGGCAACGGAGGCGCTCTTGGACGATTGGATCAAGAAAGGGTTGGTTGGGCGTGCTGAACGAGCCGGGCTTGGGCGCGGGCGCGGCTCGGTCGCCTGGTGGTCTTCGGCGCAATTCACGTTGTTTGTCGAATGTCTAAAAGCGCGAAAGCTCGGGAAGCTCCGGATTGGCCAATTATGCGCTTTTCCGGCATGGAGATGGGTCTACTGGAGGGAGCGTGGAGGCGTGGCACTTCCGCAAGTCAAGCGTGCCATGGAGACCTGGGTTGCTTCCGTCAAGAGCACGACCACCGAGCGCGAGCGCAAGGAAGTGCGCAAAGGGGTGGAGAAGCTGCAGGGGCGAGGGGCTTCTGGAAAATTAGCCTTCATCAATGAGCTGACCGACATCTGGGCCTTACAAAAGGAGCCAGATCCAGACCTGTTGCGGTATCTGCTCGAGCCTGTGGTGACCGACTCCCCACTGCGGGTCACCCTGGACAACGGGGAGACACGCTCATCCGACATTGAAATGCTCGCGGCGCTGTATCCTCTTCGCCTGAGGGCGTTCCGGCAGTATGAGCAGATTGCCGGTCTGCCTGATGCCGTGTGGGAGTGGGCGCGCACCTTTTTGTTATTTCTGCAGTACCAGGGGCAGCGGGTGCAACCGGTTCTGGCGCGAAATCGGCGGCTGGCCGAACGCTATCACCGCCTCACCATCTATGACGTGCTCTTTGGCTGTTGCTACGACCTGCTTACGCCCCTCTCACTGGCAGCCTTTCAGCAGCTTCCAGACCGGTCCGGACACGATCCCTTACCGTTTCTTTCCTACCAGGCATGGCAGGCAGGGGAAGCGACCGCTCGCGTCAACACGACCCTTGTTGCTTCTCGGCTCTGGTTGCCTGGCGGGGACCACCCTATCTCTCTGCGCAATGAGGTGAGCATTGCCTATCAGGAACACCTCTTTAGCTTTACGCTTGATCTGCCGTTTCTCTGAACCGTCTGTTCGACAAACAGCTCTCCTGCAAAGCAAACGGACCTGCGCTGGTGAAGAGCGGAGGCAAGCACTCTGTTTGTGGTGACTGGCTTTGGACTCGACGCGCGAGAGAGGCAAGCACACGAGGAGAAAAGGGATGACGTTTCTGAGTTCCTTCGCGATCAAGCCCGTGCGGCTCGGCCATGGGCAGGCTCCCCGGCACCTGGATCTTTCAGAGGTCTCTTTGGTGGTGCCAGTCCACAACAACAGACAGGGGACGGAGCGTCTGCTGGCAGCGTGCCTGGACGTGTTTTCGCCACGCCGCTGCCCGAAAGAGATCATCATCGTCGATAGTCTTTCGTTTCCTCTGCTCACTGTTCCCCGCTTCGCTTCCTGGGGTCTTCCGCTGCAGGTGCTGGCGTGTCCTCGGCCAGGTGCCGCTGCGGCGCGCCATCTTGGTGCCCGCACCGCGCCAGGCGAGTGGCTTCTCTTTCTGGATAGCGATTGCCTGCCGACGCCCACCCTCATCGAGGGCTACAAGCGCGCCATGGACGGCGCGGTGGCCTATGCCGGGGTGGTGCGTGCAGCACGGGGTGACCCACTGTCACGCTATTATGACACCCAGGGGATCTTCTCTCCCCCGCCGGTGTGGCATCAGGGAAGAGAGCGTCCCGCGTACCTGATTACCGCCAACGCGCTCGTGTGGCGGCAGGCCCTGGCCCAGGTGGGCGGGTTCGATGAACGGTTCCCTGACGCGGGAGGCGTTATATGGAGAAAGTTTTGTCAAGGGTTTGCCACGATTCTTGGCGCAAGAGCGAGAATAAGATGAGCTCAAAGATAAATCAAGCCGAATTGGCCTTCGTGCTGATATTAGGGGTTTGCCCAAGATTGGAACCAAAAGCTCGTGTTGGAAATCACGCTGCCAGAGAGGGGAAAG
>WNGD01006282.1_pt1 | contig 11383 bp, 9 predicted proteins | sample 5400671 | NCBI WGS metagenome assembly WNGD01 (sample SAMN13153369, study PRJNA577476) | soil metagenome | isolation source: 40 cm soil or saprolite under grassland replicate 2 | place: USA:California | collected 2016-06-15
TGTGCAGGAAGTCCCCCTGGCCGGGATCAAGAGCCAACCGAGAATGTCATTCATGGTTGGCGATAAAACGATCGAGCTGAAATATCCCGACGATTTCGTTGCCTCATCGGCACGTCTTCAACCAGAGATCAAGGTCAACAACTCGGACGTGGTCTTTGTCGGCTATGGCGTCGTCGCGCCGGAGTACGGGTGGGACGATTACAAGGATGCCGATGTTCGGGGTAAGACGATTTTGATGTTGATCAATGACCCTCCGATTCCCGATCCAAAGGACCCATCAAAACTCGATGACAAAATGTTTAAGGGAAATGCGATGACGTATTACGGGCGCTGGACTTACAAATACGAAATCGCCGCGCAAAAAGGCGCCGCGGCCGCCATCATCATTCACGAGACCGGACCGGCCGCCTATCCCTACTCGGTCGTGAAATCGAGTTGGGGCAAGGAGAATTATGAGATCGACGCACCGAACAAGGACGCCATAGAAGTGCGCTCGTGGATCACACTCGATGTCGCCAGGAAATTGCTAGCCGATTGCGGTCAGGATTTCGACGGGCTGAAGAAGTCCGCGATCACAAAAGAATTCCGGCCGGTGGCGTTAAATGCAAAAGCCAACATCGATATCAAGCAACAGATTCACTCGTTCAAGTCGCACAACGTCATCGGCAAGCTCGACGGGAGCGATCCGAAATTGCAGGACGAATACATCATTTATACCGCGCACTGGGATCATCTCGGGCGTCACCCCGAATTGCAAGGCGACCAGATTTTTAATGGGGCAATCGATAACGCGTCCGGCGTCGCGTCGGTGGTCCAGCTCGCAGCCGCGTTCACAAAATTGAATCCGCTGCCAAAACGATCGGTCCTGTTCATGGCGACGACAGCCGAAGAAGCGGGATTGCTCGGCGCGAAATTTTACGCGGAGCATCCGCTTTATCCGCTCGAGAAAACGCTCGCCGATATCAACATCGACACCGTAAATCCTTGGGGGAAAACGCGCGATATCGAAGATCTGAGCGACAATAATTCAACGCTCGATAACATGCTTGCGACGGCCGCGAAGCGAAACGGGCGCGTGATGACGCCGAACAGCCAGCCTGAAAAGGGCAGCTTTTATCGCGCTGATCATTTTGAATTTTCCAAGCTTGGTGTCCCTGCGCTTTACACGGGCGGCGGCAACGATTTCATCGGCAAGCTGGCCGATTTCGGACAGCAAAAGAAAGACGATTACACCGCGCATCATTATCACCAGGTATCGGACGAAGTGAATCCAGAATGGGACCTCTCCGGTGCAGTCCAGGATATCGATCTTTTATTCGAAGTCGGCTATCAAGTCGCCAACGGCGATAAATTCCCGGAATGGAAACCTGGATCTGAATTCAAAGCCAAGCGCGATGAAATGTTAAAGAAATAATAAATTTAGAAGGAAAACCTTTGTTAGATTTAATGGCTGCTGCGATCCCATACGGTCAGTTTGTAGGCGGCCTCGTCGGCGGGTGCTTCTGGGTTCTCGTCGCTATTTGGTTGTTGTATTTCTGGCCACGCTTGGTCCGCCGAAAAATGGCTCGCGGCGAGCTCGACGGGAACGAGGCCGAGGCAAAGCTGAAGAAGACTGCGATACTCGGCTACTTGTTCACCCTCATTGCTGTTTGCGACATCATCACGACGCTCAGCCAAGCCGGCTACTTTGGAGAATCCATTTTATCGCCGCTCATAATGGTCGGCCTAGCGATAACCTGGGTCGGTTTCTAGATCGCTACGCGACGCAAAACAAACTGATGAAATCACGTCTAATTCTGATCACTGCTGCAACCGACTCCAGGTGGGCTTCAATGCAGCATACGTTCGACGTTGTGACCTTGGTAGCGACGCCGCGCTGCGGCGTCCAGACATCGCGGCGCAATGTCCTGTGACTTGAAGCAAAGAACTAAGTTGCACCACAGCGCATTAGATGGTTGAATCCGGCTCGCAAATCTGGAAAACCTGAATGGGCTCTCTCAAAAAAAGACGTAAGGCGAAAATTTCGAAGCACAAGCGCCGCAAGCGGATGAAGCAAAATCGCCATAAGAAACGTCTTCGTTACAAGGCATAACCAGCGGTTGCGTGATTCTTCTTTGTTAACGCTCGCCCGCGCTGGTTTGCGAACGCGTTGCCGAAAGCTAGAGTCGTAATAATGATCGAGCAGATGAAGTGGGGGGTTCCCACGCTCTCGTATTTTCTTTTCGCAATTGTTTTTTTTGCCTCGGCAAACGCGGGAATTCCACGGCCTCCGCGTAATTCGGCGCCTCAAATCCAACCTGCGTCCGCCGGGATAAAAAAAATCGATCGCCAGGATGATTCGTTCAGTCTTAAACCGGCGGCGGACCTTATTCTACGGCCGGAAGGCGAGCGTAAAGCCGGAGCGCTCGCTTATTTTGTCGAAGGGGCAGCCTATGAGGAAAACGGTGAGATTGATAAAGCGCTAGAGGCATATCGCAAAGTGCTCAACGTCGATCCTGGTCAGTCGGAACTTGCGTCGCGGGTGGCCGCTCTGCTGACGCGGCAGGATGATTTTCCGCAGGCCATCGATATTCTGAAAGACGCAATTAAAGCGAATCCCAACAATGCCGAGCCTTACAGCCAGCTCGCTTTTATCTATGCGAAGTATCTCAAGAAAACGGATCAAGCCGTTGATTACGCCAATCGTGCCATCACGCTGAATCCGCGAGACATAGAGGCTTATCAGCGTCTTTGCGAAATCGAACTAGCGGCCGGGGCAGAAAAGAAAGCGATCCAGGCTTTGGATCGAGCCACAAAAGTTCACAGCGACGACGCAGCTTTCTGGACGCGGCTAGGGAAACTTTACGCGTCGATTCTTTTTAAGCCCGATTCGCAGCCGAAAGGCGACGAATTAGGACGTGTCAACGAAATTTTCAAAAAAGCAGCGGAACACGCCAATGACGATCCCACGGCGCTTAAGGACGTGGCAGATTACTATGCATCATCGCAACAATTGAAGGAGGCAATTCCGCTCTATCTTCGCGTGCTCGAACTGCAACCCGACGACGCGAACGCGCGAGAAAAACTTGCCACCGGTTTCATTTTGACGAACCAGCGCACCAAAGCGGTTGAGATGCTGGAGCAGATCATCAAACAGCATCCCGAAAAATATCAGCCGTACGATTTGCTGGCCCAAGTTCTGGATGATGAAGCACGATCGCTTCAACGCGCAAAGCGGCTTGACGAAGCTAAAGCCAAGTTTGTCAAGGTAGCCGCAAATTACGAGCAAAGCCTGCTCATTAATCCCGATCATGCCGGCACATACTTGCGGCTGGCGGAGCTACTCCTCGGCCCGGTCAAAGATGCGGATCGGGCAGTGAAAATTCTGGCCGAAGCGCGCCGCCGGTTCCCAGGCGCGCCGGAGATCGTTTATTATCTCGCGCTGGCCCAGCGCGAAGCGAAACAGATCCAGCAAGCGGTGACAACCTTTGAGGAGGCGCTGCACGAAGCAGAACTCGATCAGGACAATGAAATCGTGAACGCGAAATTCTATTTCAATTACGGCGCAACGGCCGAGCAGGCGGGTTTGTACGAAAAAGCAGCAGACTTGCTTCGCAAATCAATCGCTCTCGATCCCGCCAACGCCGCGGAAGCCTACAACTACCTTGGCTACATGTGGGCAGACCACAACCTGCACCTCGACGAAGCCGAGGACATGATCAAACGCGCTCTGCAGATTGAGCCTGACAATGGGTCTTACCTCGACAGCCTGGGTTGGGTTGAGTTTCGAAAGGGCAAATTTGATCAAGCCTTGACCGACCTACTTCGAGCTGCGAAAAACATCGAGCATGATGATCCGATCGTCTTCGAGCATATTGGTGACACTTATTTGAAATTAGATCGTGTACCGGAGGCATTGGAAGCGTGGCGAAAAGCGCTGGCACTCGATCCGCAAAACAAAAAGCTCGCAGACAAAATCGAGAGCACTAAGACGACGATCAGCAAAGGTTCGCCAGCAAAGACGAATTCGACGCGGTGACAAAATGTCGAACCAGCGCAGCTGTTCTACAAACTAGAGGCGGCATGATCCGTAGATGAAGGACTATCCAACTCCCTGGCAGCGCAAGACTATGTGGGCGGCCCTCAGCGCCCTCTTTGTTGTTTTTCTCATCGTGATCGTTGGCGCGGTCATCTGGACGGGCGCCAATATCATCAGCTTCCTTCAGCCAATCTTGATCCCAGTCGCCATTGCAATGATTCTCACCTATCTGCTCGACCCGCTCGTGACGAAAATGTCCCGAGGTGGTCTCAGTCGCACGAAAGCGGTGACTCTTCTTTTCGCCATCGGCGTCGTCGCGTTGGGAGGTTTGATCGCCTGGCTCGTACCGACCATCTCCATCCAAAGCGCAAATTTCGCAAAGGAAGTCCCCGCCTATACAGAGCGCGCGCGCGATCGGATCGTCGATCTTATCTATCGATTCGACCAGACATTCGGCTTTTTGGGCGGGGGGCGCGAAAAGTCGGCCTCGTCCAGTTTCACAAACTGGCTCATCGGCCCTGTTTCCCCTTCTTCTCACGCGCAGCCAACCACGACTGCGACCGCCTCGCCAAACGCAGCCGCTTCGCCGCAAGCGATTGCGCCCGCGAGTGAAACGATTGCGCCGAACCCTTCGAAGCTTACGACCGCCGAACGCCAACGCATTCAAGCTTATGTGGAAAAACAAATTCCTAATCTCCAGCGGGCGTTTCCAACATTGATGGAAAAATTATGGGGGATCTTGAAGAAAAGCATCGGCGGATTTCTTGGGGTCACAGGCTTCTTGCTCAGCCTCATCCTGGTGCCAATCTATCTATTTTTCCTTTTGAATGAAAAACCGCGCATCGAAAAGAGGTGGAAAGATTATCTGCCGCTGCGCGCGTCGCCGCTCAAGGATGAAGTGGCCGAAGTATTGTCGGAAATTAACAAGTACGTCACCGCGTATTTTCGCGGTCAGTTGCTCGTCTGTTTAGTCGATGGCGTGCTAATTGGCGGCGTCCTGACGCTTTTCGGGCTCAATTTTGCGCCCCTCATTGGCGTCCTTGTTGTCATCCTGACCATGGTTCCGTACATCGGGATAATCATCTGCTGGGTGCCAGCCGTTTTAATCGCCGCTTTTCAATGGGGCGATTGGACACATCCTCTCATCGTGACCGGCATTTTCATCCTCATCCAGAATCTGGAAGGGATATTCTACGCCCCGCGGATTGTGGGAAATTCTGTGGGGCTGCATCCAATGACAGTGATCGTGTCGATCTTTGTCTGGGGCTTGATAATTGGCGGAGTGCTCGGCCCACTCTTGGCCGTGCCGTTAACGGCAACAATCAAAGTCTTACTCACGCGATATGTTTGGGGCCCGCGTTTGAGGGAGCAGGTCATGGAATCGATCGAAGAGGTCCCTGTGGTTGAAGAATCCCAGGCAACGACGGAATCTTAGACGCCTGGCGGGTCGGCGCGCGGAGTGCCACTTCGGCGCGGCGAGAGGACACGAGGATGGCGGAAAAAATCAGAAGCACCAAGCAGAGAAGAAGTCCCCAATTATTTCTCCGTCTCAAGTCTTTCCTGCAACGACAACGATGGCCGGCCCGTCTTGCCTTTTTAATTGCTGCGTCAGTACTCGCCATTTTCTTGGCGATTATTTTCTTCAGTTACGGCTCAAGCGTCTATAGCGGCTGGCACGAACGGCGTTTGCTCCATCGTGCTGCTTCGATGCTGCAACAGGAGAGATTTAAGGAGGCAGCGCAGAACGCACAAGAGGTCGTGAAGCTCCACCGGGAATCTCTGCCGGCCTTTTACATTCTGGCGGAAGCAGCAGAAAAACAGAACCTCGAGGAAACCGTCTGGTGGCGCGAACAAATCGCGCGACTGCTCCCGAAGGATCCAGACAGCCAGCTCAATCTCGCCTCAGCGGCGCTGCGTTTTGGGCAGCTCGACGTTGCGCGAAAAGCCCTGGATCGTATCTCCAGCGCCGATCGCAACAGAGCCGCCTTTCATGTCGTCGCGGGCTGGCTGGCGCGTGCGGAAGGAAATTTCGCCGAGCAAGAGGGGCAATTCGCGGCGGCGGTAAAAGAAGAACCAAGCAACGATCTTTATCAATTCAATCTTGCAGCCCTGCAAATCCATTCCAGTGATCCGAAAAAGAGCGAAAAGGCACGCGCCACACTCGATCGACTGAGCAAAGTCGCTCCTTTTCGCACCGGTGCGCTGCGCGCGTTGCTTAACGATGCCGTGGCACGCAATGATCTTGCCGTCGCAGACAACTTCGCCCAGCAGCTTCAGATGTCACAGCAGGTCACCTTTGGCGATTATCTGCTCTGCCTGAACTTTTATCGAAAGCTAGACGACAAGAAATTCCGCCTTCTGCTGGACGGGGTGAAACCGTTTGCCGCACGCAATCCGTCCGATCTCGCGTCGCTTATGGACTGGATGAACAACAATGGGCTCGCCGGCGAGATCGTTAAATGGATTGATAAATTGCCGGGAGACGAGATTAATTCTCCGCCGGTATCCATCACAGTTGCAGGGGCGTATGCGGAGGCAAACAACTGGTCGCGTCTCAAACGCTGGACGCGCAGCGCCTCGTGGGGCGACTCTGAATACCTGCGCTTTGCCTACCAGGCAATTGCGACACGGCAATCACAGCACGCCACCGATACTGAATTCGAGAAGTTGTGGCGCTCGGCGGAACAAGCGACAGACGAACGACCAGAGCGCGAACTTGCTCTCGCGCGTCTGGCTTCGAAATGGAACCTTGAAACAGAATCCGAACAACTCTGGCTGCGTATTGCAAAAAATCCGCCGATGCGGCGTGAAGCGCTCGACGCGCTTGCGCGACTTTATCGCGCAAAGAATGAGACTGGAAAACTTTATGACATTCTCCAGCGTCTGCACGAAAGCTCTCCGAATGAGCCGCCGATCACAGCGGACCTCGCGCGACTTGGACTTAATATCGGCCAAAACACAAAAGAATCGCAGGACCTTGCAAAAGAGGCTTACGATCGAGCGCCGAACGACACAAATTGTGCTGTCACTTATGCATTTTCACTCGACCGACTTGGCCATAGCGACCAAGGCCTTGAAATTATAAAAAAATTGCCACCCGACCAATTACATGATCCGCATGCAGCCGTTTACGTCGCGCTGTTGCTGCTTGACGCAAATCAAACCGAAGCGGCGAAGGAATATGTCGATGCGGCTGACGATGTGAAGATTTACGCTGAAGAAAAAAATCTGCTCGACGAAGCTAGGGCAAAACTCGCCACTGCCTTATCAAGCCCGTCGCCTTTGCTTTCACCGGCGCCCGCCGAGCTGAGTCCAACGCCAACACCGACGTCAACTCCATAATCGCCTGGAGTTGAAGGCCTATTTGGCCTTGCTATTTCACTCCGGTGCTTCCTCCGCCTTGTTCTCTTTTGCGATCGCCTTTGTCCAATGCGCAATATCGCTCGCATCCATGTGCGCACGTTGTTCCAGCCGTGCATCCCGAAATCTGCGTTCCTGCACATCCGCCAAATACTGCTGCCGCGAAAGCAGCGTTCCTCGACAGAGGCGATCTGGCCCAATAGCGGGCATATCGTCTTTCAATCGCGAGGTTAGATCATTCATAACGGCGGCGGGAACTCGTCCGATCTCGCTCGGATAAATGTAACCGAAGAGGACCAGATGGCTCAACAATACCCGCCAATCGGGACCGAATCGGCGAAGAAGATGTGCCCAGTCAAGTTTGTCTGCGCAGCTCTCAAGAATATGCGCAATGTCGGCGCCATCGAACCGCTCTCGCTCCATGATGTATGCTTTCATCCAGAGCATTTCTTCGGGCGCACAAATTTTGACAGGCAAGCCAAGCAATTCTTGATTGTGCGCCCGCTCAAACCAGGAATCATCGACCTCGCAAAGACCATTTCCGGCACGAAAAACCAGATCCACACAATTCCGGCCACTTGTGGCCTTGGCGAGCCAGTGTGGAAATGTTTTTTCCGTGGTGTATCCGACGCGAGCGAATGCATTGAGGGCTGCATCGACATTGTGCGGTCGAAGGTACAAATCGACATCTTTTGTATGGCGCGAAATGCCTGTGTAAAATCGGAACGCAGACGCGCCAGCAACTAAAAATGGAATGTTCGCATGCTGGAGCACCTCCATGGACCTACGATAAAATTCATCCCGTTTGCCTTTCGCCTTTCTGGCTGCGGCTTTCGCGGTCATCACCTTCATAACGCAATCGAACACGGCGGCGCGTGCATTCCCCAGGCGCAGAACGCTCGCCAATTCTGCAAAGAACGTCCATCCAAGCTCGCGATTTCGTTTCTTAAGACGATGGCTGAGCGCGCACTCCGGATTGCCGCAACCGCTGATATCCATTATGGCAAACACTCGCGCGGGGCCTTGCGCGACGCGTTTGCCGAGATCTCGCACAGTGCTGATATGCTGCTGTTTTGTGGTGACCTTACCGATTATGGACTTCCCGAAGAAGCGGAAGAACTCGTCGCCGATATTCGAGCTGCCGTGACAATTCCGATGCTCGCCGTGCTCGGAAACCACGATTTCGAGTCCGGACAGGCGGAGCTTGTTGGCAGAGTTCTCGATGGCGCAGGCGTTAATGTGCTGAATGGTGGAGCTATCGAAATCGGTGGAATTGGCTTCGCTGGTGTCCCGGGATTCGGTGGCGGTTTTGGGCGCCGAATGCTAAACGCTTGGGGCGAGCCGCTCATTAAACAATTCGTACAGGAATCGATTGATCACGCCGTTCGCCTCGAGCAGGCGCTTGTTAAATTGCAAACAGATCGGCGAGTGGCGGTCCTGCATTACTCTCCAATACGTGCCACGCTGGAGGGAGAAGATCCCGAAATTTTCGCCTTTCTTGGCTCCAGCCGATTGGAAGAGCCAATCAATCGATTTCGCGTGAGCGCCGTCTTTCACGGACATGCCCACAACGGCATTCTCAACGGTGCAACGGCGACTGGCATTCCCGTCTACAATGTCTCAGCGCCAGCCGCGTTGCAAAAAAGCGGCAAGCCTTACCGGATAATCGAATTGTAACGGACGTTGCCACGGCTTCCCTGCCCAACAGAAGACGTGCGCACAGCGCTACTACTAATCCTTATATGGATCGACAATGTCGCGTCCGGCCATGGCGACTCCGAGCGGACGCAACGTGTGCAAAATTCGAATCGTGCCGCTGTGCGCTGCAAGCACGTCAGGAAGACGGCGGTATGCCTGCGGCGCTTCGTCCAGATCGCCGCCGCGCAAAGCAACACCCTTGTCGGCAATCCATTTCATCATCTCGTCGTGCCTGACAAGACCTTCGCGCCGGATCCTTTTCTTACCAACTTTTTCAAAGCGTCCTTTGGCTGCGGTGCGCGACATGAGCCTTCCAGCGCCGTGGATCGTCGAAAATAACGCTTCGCGTGAGATCGGCGAGTCGATTCCTTCGATGATTACGGCATCGTCACCCATGCTGCCGCCAACAAAACCTTTTTGGCCAGGAAACGCCGGTGTTGCACCTTTGCGCACGACCCAATATTCCTCGCCATCATGTTTTTCCATCCAGGCGAAGTTGTGGTGATTGTGGACTTCATCGAGAATTTTCGCGCCTAAAATTCCGCGCGCGACATGTCGCGCGACCGCTTCGCGTCCCGCATAGGCGTAACGACCCACGAGATGCATTCCGACAAGATAATCGTGACCGAGCTCTGATTTTTCATCGACAACCGTCGGCGGCACATCCATTCCCTCTTTCCCGCCGGCGAGCTTTAAAAAATGCGTTGCCGTTTTGTGTCCCAGTCCGCGCGACCCAAAATGCACACCAACCCAGATGCGGTCCTCCTCATCGGCGAAGAGATCAACATAATGATTTCCACCACCGACCGTGCCAAGTTGGTCTTCCGCCATTGGTTTCAACCCGCGCATCGGTTTCAATTCCCACGCCGGATCATCGAACAACTCGTGTTCGACACGTTTCTTGCTTTTGCGACCGATGCCAAATGAAATCTCGTGCACCACGTCGTCCATGATCTTGTCGATCTTCGGCGCGATGTCGTGGCGTCTCGCGTCTGTCAGGACGGCAAGATTTCCGCACGCTATGTCGAAGCCGACGCCGCTGAGTGAAATTTTGTCTTTGTAAGCGACTACGCCGCCGATCGGTTGCGCGTAACCTTTATGGCCATCGGCGCAAAGCACGCCGCGCTCCCCTCCCGCCGCCACGCATCTCTCGATTTGTTTGATCGTTGCTTCGTTGTGCTGGCCAAAAATTTTCGTCTTCGCCTCCATCAGTATCGCCTGGTGAAGCCTCGGACTGGCAGCAAAGATTTCAATCAGCTATTCATTGAGAGACTTCGTCGCAATCATGCGCCAAGCTTCCACTTCAGCGCGATTACGGGTGGGCAACACGCAGCGCACCGCTTTGATCGAGTCGAAAACGACGGTCGAAAACGGCAGCCGGATTGAACGAGCCAGTTCGCGCCGTGCAGGGAGCGACATGCTCCCGTAAAGCAAGCTCACGTGCGGCTCCAACTGGTAATCAGACGGAGTTTGCGAGGCACCGCGAATCAGTTTGCTCAGCCCCTGCAATTTTGCGTTTAGTGCAAGTTGCACGAAGAGGGTTTTCGTAAACTGCCTGGAGTGATGCACATCAAGCACTTCCAATCGGATTGGTTCGCAACCGATTGCGACTTGCGAAACAATTTGTTCGGCTACCTCAGCCTGATCTGGTCCGACATGGATCGTAACGTGCGGCTCAAAGACGGGGCCACCAAATCGCCGCGCTAGATCGACAATAAGTTTTTCAAGAAACCCGCGTGTCGGCTCAGTCGGAGTGAGCCAGTAGGCGATTGCAGTGGACATCTTACAGTTTACTGGTTCAGCCACCGTGTTATTGCGAGACGGCTTCATGTTCAATCATTTAGCAATTCAACGACTGTCCATTTAACGATTGAGCGCTTTAACACCGCCGCGTTCGCATGCTAATCTTGGCCGATGCCCACGAATGTCCTCGGAACGGAACTGAAATGCTGTTGTCGCGATCCAATGACCGGATTCTATCGCGACGGATTTTGTCGCACCGGCCCGGAAGACCTCGGCCTTCACACGGTCTGCGTGAAGGTGACGCGCGAGTTTCTCGATTTTTCCGTACTCGACGGGAACGATCTCGTCACCCCACATCCGGAATGGGGGTTTCCCGGGCTTGAACCCGGCGATAAATGGTGCGTTTGCGTCACGCGCTGGAAAGACGCCCTCGAGCGCGGTGTCGCAGCGCCAGTCGAACTTGAGGCCACGCATTCATCCGCGCTCGAATTCGTCACGCTGGAAGAATTAAAAGCCCACGCGCTGAAGTAATGGGTAGGACGCGACCGCCGGGCGCGCCGGTGA
>WNGD01006283.1_pt1 | contig 11382 bp, 9 predicted proteins | sample 5400671 | NCBI WGS metagenome assembly WNGD01 (sample SAMN13153369, study PRJNA577476) | soil metagenome | isolation source: 40 cm soil or saprolite under grassland replicate 2 | place: USA:California | collected 2016-06-15
GTTTCACCTTCGCGATCATGGGAGCGAGCGCCCGCCCGATCTGCCCGAAACCGAGCAGCACCACGTCGCTGCGCTCGGGGTGCGCCACCGCGCCGCCGCCGATCTTCGAGAGCTGAAACGCCGCGTGCACCACGCGCTGGGCGCGCGGCGCTTCCTTGCCGTCCACCACGAGCGACAGGTTGAGCTCCGACGACCCCTGGGCCGTGGCGATCACGTTGATCCCGGCTTCGGCCAGAGCGGAGAAGACGCGGGCGGCGATGCCCGGCGTCTCCGCCATGCCGAGCCCCACCACCACGAGGGTCGCGAGACCGGTGCGCGCCTCGACCCCGTCGATTTCCTGCCGCGCGATCTCCCGCTGGAACGTTTGCTCCAGGCTGCGGCGCGCGCGCTGCGCGCTTTCCTCCGGGACGCTGAAGCAGATCGAGTGCTCGGACGAGGCCTGCGTGATGAGCGACACCGAGATCCCTTCGTGGTGCACCGCCGCGAAGGTCCGGGCCGCGATGCCGGGGACGCCCAGCATGCCGCTGCCCGTGACCGTGAGCAGCGCCTGCTTCGGAATGGCCGAGAGCGCTTTTACGGGATACTGCTCGAGGGTGCGGCGCCGCGAGATCTCGGTGCCGAGGGACGCAGGCTCGGCAAACGGGCGGATATGAATCGCGACGTTCTGCTTCATCACGGGGACGAGCGAGCGCGGGTGCAGCACCTTGGCGCCGTAATAGGCGAGCTCCGCCGCTTCGCGCAGGTGGACCTGCGGCACCACACGCGCGTCGGGCACGATCCGGGGATCCGCCGTGAGCAGGCCCGGGACGTCTTTCCAGAGCGACACGTCGCGCGCACCCAATACGCGCGCGAGCAGCGTAGCGGTCAGATCGGAGCCACCGCGCCCCAGGGTGGCGACCTGGCCGTCCGGGGCGGCGCCGAGAAACCCCGGGACCACAGGGACCGCGCCGCGCGCCAGCACCGCTCCGAGCGCGCGGCGCGCGTGGTGCTGGGTGCCACCTAGGTCGGGGGAAGCGTTGCCGAAGGTGCCGTCGGTCTGGACCACTTCCGTCGCGTCCACGTAGACGGCGGGGCAGCCGGCCGCTTCGAGCGCGGCGGCGAACATCTGCGCCGAGAGCCGCTCGCCCCGCGCCACCAGGTAGTCGATCGTGCGAGGGGTGATCTCACGCAGGACGCCGAGCCCACCCGCGAGCTGCTCCAGCTCGGCGAACGCGGCGTCGATGATCCCGACGAGCTCGTCGAGCCGGGCGCCTCGGGGTACCAGAGCGCGGACGGCCTCGGCGTGCCGGGCGCGGAGCGTCTTGGCGGCGGCGCGAACTTGCGCCGCGTCGCCGCGTGACGCCCGCGCGGCGCATTCGAGCAGGGCGTCGGTCACGCCGCTCATCGCCGATACGACCACGACCTGTGGGGCAGGGCGATGTCCGACCACGATCCTCGCGGCGTGCGCCATCCCGGCAGCGTTCGCGAGCGACGCGCCGCCGAACTTGTGGATGTGCGGGGGCGAGCGGGGGGCGCGGGGGGCGCGGGGCGCGCGGGCCATCAGTCTGTCTCGAAGGCGCCGGCGGGGCGGGCGGCGTGAAACGTCTGGGCGCTGGTGCCGCGGGCCCCCCAAGCGCGTACCATGGCGTCGCCCACGGCTCGCACGCCGTCGGCACCGACCACCGCGACGATGGTCGGCCCCGACCCGGAGAGCGTGGCACCGTATGCGCCCGCCTGCCGCGCCGCTCCCGTCACCTCGTCATACCCTGGCACGAGCGAGCGTCGGAACGGGACGTGGAGCACGTCGTCGAGCCCGGCGGCGAGCAATCGCGCGTCGCCATGCGCCAGGCCGTGGACCAGGGCGGCGCTCTTCGCGGCCGCCCGCACCGCTTCCGCGTGCGGCAGGGTGGCCGGCAGCGCGGCGCGCGCGCGCTTCGTCTCCACGGTGAAGTCCGGGATGGCGAACACCAGCGCAAGTGATTGGTGAATGGGAAGCGGCGTCACGATCAGACCGTCCGGTCCACGCAGCACGAGGTTGGCGCCGCCGAACACCGCCGGCGCGACGTTGTCCGGGTGCCCTTCGAGCTCGCTGCAGAGCTCCGTCAGTCCCGCGGCATCGAGCGCGAAGTTGAGCAGCGCCGCGGCGGCGGCGGCCCCCGCGACCGTCGCGGCCGCTGAAGAGCCGAGCCCTCGGGCGACGGGAATGTCGGAGTCGGCGGCCAGCGCGAGGCCGCCGGGCACCTCCCGCCCGGCCCGCCGGCAGGCGGCGGCGAAACCGCGATACAGCAGGTCCGCCTCGGGCGCGGTGTCGAGGGCACGGAGCGTCCCGCTGCGCTCGATCACGACCGGTTTTCCGCCGCGGGTTGCCTGGGCGGTGACCCGGAGCCAGCGCCCCACAGCCACCCCCACGCAGTCGAACCCGGCGCCCAGGTTGGACGTCGAGCCGGCCACCCGCACGGTCACGCTCGCTCGCATCCCCGTCTCTTTCGGGAAACAGAAAAGCCCGCGCAATGCCACGCCGCGGGCGCTCACCACGACCACTTCGGTTGTATGTATGTTCAATACTCGCCGTGGGCGTTGGATGCGTCAAGGAGCAGCGATGGGGAAGATTCGGGTCGGCATTCTCGGGGCGACGGGGACCGTCGGGCAGCGCTTCTTGCAGCTGCTCGACCGGCATCCCCGGTTCAGTGTGACCGCCCTGGCCGCTTCCGACCGGTCGCAGGGCAAGCCGTACGCGGCGGCCTGCGCCTGGCGACTCCCGGGCGCCGTGCCGGACGCGGTGCGCGACCTCGTCGTCCAAGCGCCCGAGCCGCCGCTCGATTGCGACGTCGTGTTCTCCAGCCTTCCATCCGACGTCGCCGGGTCGGTCGAGACGCGGTTCGCGCGTGCGGGGTACCGGGTCGTGACCAATTCGTCGCCGCACCGCATGGACGATGCGGTGCCCCTGCTGATCCCGGAGGTGAACCCCGACCAGCTCGCGCTGCTCGACGCCTGCAAGGCGACCGGCGGTGGGTTCATCGTCGCGAACCCCAACTGCTCGACCGTGATGATCGCGCTCGCGCTGGCGCCCCTCGCCGCGCGCTTCGGCATCGAGGCGGTGGTCGTCACGACGCTCCAGGCGCTCTCGGGCGCGGGATACCCCGGAGTCGCGTCCCTCGACATCACCGATAACGTGGTCCCGTTCATCGCGGAAGAAGAGGAAAAGATCGAGCGCGAGACCCGGAAGATCCTGGGCTCCCTGGAGGCCGGTCGCGTGACGCCCGCGAGGTTTGCCGTGAGCGCGCAATGCCACCGGGTGAACGTCGTGGACGGGCACATGGCGGCGGTGCGGGTGAAGCTGGACCGCACGGCGGATCCGGCGGAGCTGCGCGAGGCGTTCGCGTCCTTCACTGGCGTGCCGCAGGAGCTCCGTCTCCCCAGCGCGCCGGCGCGGCCCATCCTCGTGCGCGACGAGCCCGATCGCCCACAGCCGCGGCTCGATCGCGACGCTGGGGGAGGGATGAGCATCAGCGTGGGCCGGATTGCCCGCGATGGCGTGCTGGGGCACCGCTTCATCGCGCTGAGTCACAACACGATCCGGGGTGCCGCCGGCGCGGCGATTCTCAACGCAGAGCTACTGCTGGCGAAGGGTTACTTGGGCTCCTAGACGGGTGGGCGGACGCAATGTGCGCTCCGTCACACGTGCCGCGCCGCCTCCGGTACTGTGACCCCACGCCTCGTTCCGCAGTCTTTATTCTATCCGAAGCGCTGTCCTGGACACCCTTAACGCTTGCCACGGCCCTTCCGTCTAACCGGCGTCCCTGGAACAGCGCCCTACACCCGAACCCGTCGGAGGAATCGTCGCATGCGTCGCACGTCTCGGAAAGTCTGGCGGCTGGCCGCCGGCACCATCACCATCGCGCTGTTCGCCGCGTGTTCCACCTCACCCTTGACGTCTCCCCAGAATGCGGTTCTCACGCAGCCCCAGGCCAACGCCGTCGCCGAAGTCGTCACGACCGATGCGGCCTCGCTCGCCGGTGGGGCGACGCTCGATGCCGCGACCGGCATGCCGTTCGCCGTGGCCCCCATGCCCGGGGCGCCGGCGATGGCTACGTCGTCCGCGACCTGCACGCCCACCCGGAGCCCGTCCCCGCCGACTAACTCCGACGGGGATCCGGTGCCCGATTCGGTGCGCATCGACTTCACCGGCTGCACGTTCAGCGGCGACGCGCACACCGTCACGCTGAGCGGCTCGATCGACATCGTCGATCCGACTCCGGCGATCACCGACCGGGCGTTCCGGACGCGCAATAACGCCTTCACCCGGACCGTCACCAACACGACAACGGGGACCACCCGCTCCGTGGTCGAAAACGGCGTCCGGTCGGTGATCGGCACCCCGGACCAGATCCAGCTCACGGACACGATGCAGACCGATTACACCTTCGCCACGGGCGCCACCGCGTCGCACGCCCGCAAATGGCTGGCGACCTTCGTCGCGGACCAGGCCGGCTCCATCCAGATGGGGTCGCCCCTCCCGAGCGGCAACTGGAGCGTCTCCGGGTCGTCCACGTGGACGTCCGGCACCAACAGCTACTCGTTGTCCGTGTCGACCAGCGATCCGTTGCATTACAACGCGAGCTGCACGGTCGAGCCTCGGTTCGATTCGGGGACACTCACGGTCGTCGTCACCAAGGGCACCGCATCCACCACCGTCACGATCCAGTTCACGGCGTGTGGCCAATACACAGTCACCCGGTCATAGTCGACCTTTTTTCCTAGCCCACGAGGCCCGATCCGCTGCCGGATCGGGCCTCTCTGCTTATAATGGAAGCCTCTGATTCACGCCCACGTCGTGCTCAACCCCGCAGCCGGCCGGGGCGCCGCAGCCCGCGCGCTCGACCCCATCGCGCGCGAGTTTCACCGCCAGGGGTGGTCGGTGGACGTGGAGCGCACCGCAGGGCCGGGCCACGGCGCGGAGCTCGCGGCGCGCGCGGTGCAGGCGGGGGCGCAGCGCATCGTGGCCGTAGGCGGCGACGGCACTGTGCACGATGTGGCGAACGGCGTGCTGCGCCACGGGGGTGGTGGAGAGGTCGCGCTCGGTGTCGTGCCGATCGGCACCGGGAACGATTTCGCGAAGCTCGCGGGCGTGTACCGGCACAGCCCGGTGCGCGCCGTGCAGCGGCTCGTCACCGCTCGGACGGCGCAGTTCGACGCCGGGCTGGTCTGCGGCGAGTACTTCGTGAACAGCGCGGGCTTCGGTTTCGGACCGGAGGTCGTGCGCGTCCGGAACGCCATGCCGGGGCTCTCGGGCTTCGCATCGTATTTCGTGCCGGTGTTCCGCGCATTCGCTCGGTTTCGCCCGCCACGCTTCGAGATTCGCGCGCGCGGATTCGCGGAGACGGGGAACATGATGATGGTGGAGGTGTGCAATGGCACGACGGCCGGCGGCAGTTATCGATTCGCACCTAACGCGCTGCCGGGAGACGGGCGCCTGGACGTGTGTCTCGTGCGGCGCGTCTCGCTGCTGCGATTTCTCTTGGCGGTGCCGCGCGTGATGCGCGGGACCCACGCGACGATGCGGGAGGTCGCCCTGTTCCAGACCCGTGAGGTCACGATCCGCTCGCTCGACGGGCCGCTGCTGCTGCACGTGGATGGCGAGCTGCGCGAGCCGGAGGCGCACGAGTGCAGGGTCCGGGTGGTGCCGGGACGCCTCAAGGTGTTGGTGGCACAGTGACGGGACACCGAATCGGGGGCCGGAATCCGGTCGAAGTAGGACTCGTCGCCATCTTCCTCCTGTGCACGGGTCCGACCGTCCGCCTGTCCGCCCAAGTTCCCGACACGACACCGCCGCCCCTCGTCACCACCGGCGCGCTCGTCGTCGGCACGGACACCACGCACCGCATCCGGCCGATCGGCGCGTTTCTGCGCTCGCTGCTCGTGCCGGGATGGGGACAGGCGGCGACGGGCCGGCACGTCACCGGCGCGCTGTTCGCGACGTGGGAAGGCGTCGCCGCAATGATGACCCTCAAGGCCCAATCGGAAATGCACTACCTCAAGGAAACCAACTCAGCGAACCTCACGGCCAAGCGGCAGGAAGTGCAGGACTGGATCGTGCTGTGGGTTTTCAATCATCTCTTCTCCGGAGCCGAGGCGTTCGTCTCGGCGCACCTCCAGGATTTTCCCAAGGACTTGAAGATTCGGACATTCCCGGGCGGGATCGGGATCAGCGTGCCGGTGCCGCGGCCGTGAACCCGGCGCCGCTCGGCGTGTTCGATTCCGGGATCGGGGGACTCACCGTCGCCCGCGCGGTGTTCGAGCGCCTGCCGCGCGAGTCGGTGATTTATTTCGGCGACACGGCGCGCGTTCCCTACGGCCCCAAATCGCCGGACACCGTGCGCCGCTACTCGGGCGAGATCCTCACCTACCTGCTGCAACGCGGCGTGAAGGCGCTGGTAGTCGCATGCAATACCATCAGCGCCCAGGCGCTCGAATTCCTGAGGGAGCGCTCACCGGTGCCGCTGGTCGGCGTCATCGAGCCCGGCGCCCGCGCGGCCGTGCAGGGCACGAGGTCGGGCCGAATCGGGGTGATCGGCACGGCGGGGACGATCGCGAGCGGCGCCTACGAGCGTGCCATCAAGCAGCTCCGGCCCGACGCCGCGGTGTGCGTGCAGGCCTGCCCCCTGTTCGTGCCGCTCGTCGAAGAAGGGTGGTTCGACCATTCGGCGACCGAGCTGATCGCGCGCGAGTACCTCGCGCCGCTCCAGCGCGCGGGGGTGGACGTATTGGTACTGGGTTGCACGCACTACCCCCTCATGAAGCCCCTGCTCGCGCGCGTGCTGGGCCCCGAGGTCACGCTCGTGGACAGCGCGGAGGAGACGGCGAAGGTCGTGGCCGAGGACCTGACGCGACACGGGCTCGCGGCTGCCCCGAACAATCGCCCGACGCACCGCTTCGTGGTATCGGACGATGAACCGCATTTTCGCAAGGTGGGCGCGAGATTTTTGGGGGAGAAGCTGCAGCACGTGGAAGTCGTTCCGCTCGGTTGACCACGTTTTCGTGCTACGTCTTCGTGCTACGTCTTTAGTGAAACGTCTTTAGCTCGACGTTTTCTCTTGTTACGATGGCATATCGTCCATCGTCCAAGAACGCTCCAGGATTCAAATACGCCCTCCCGTTCGGCAGCTGCGACAGCGCCGGACGATGCGTGTGGGCGAGAATCGCGAGGTTCAGGTCCGGCCGGCGTGCGAGCAGCTGCTCGGCGTACTGCGCCTGGGCTCGCTCGGCACGGTCGAGCACGGCCCGGTCGCGGGTGTTGTCCGCGAGCTTGCGGGACAGCTGGTGCGCGATCCAGGAGCCCACGTCGGGATGCAGCATCCGGAACGCCCGAATCGTCGCCCGGTGACGCGTGATCCGGTGCATGACACGGGCGCTCCAGTGCTGCTCGGTCAGCCCGTCGCCGTGGGCTACGAAGGCGCGGCGTCCCGCCACGTCGAGCTCGGCTTCTCCCGGATGGAAGGCGATGCCCAGGTCGTGGATGAGGAAGTCGCCGCCCCAGCGGTCGTGGTTGCCGCCCACGAACGTGATCGGCACGCCGCGCGCCCGCAGGGCGTGGAGCTTCGCGACGGTGCCGAAGTGACGGCGCGGGATCACCGAGCCGTACTCGAACCAGAAATCGAACAGGTCGCCGTTGATGAGGAGCGCGTCGCCCAGATCGGGTAGCGCGTCGAGGAATCGATGAAACGCGACAGCGACCGCGGGCGGGACCTGGCCGAGATGAGCGTCGGCGACGACGACCACACGGGAGGCGGGGAGGGGCACGGCCCCCAAGCTAGGAATCGCGGAGAGGCGTCGCAAGCGCTATGTTGCCCCCGCGTGATCAGCTCGATAACCCTGCGCGTCAATTATTCCGAGACCGACCAGATGGGCGTGGTCTACCACGCCAACTACCTCATCTGGTTCGACCGCGCCCGCACCGAGCTGATGCGCGAGACGGGGCTGACCTACAAGGAGCTCGAGCAGCAGGGCGTCTACCTCGCCGTCTCCGAAGTCAACGTCCGCTACCGCGCCGCCGCCCGCTACGACGACCTAGTGCGGGTGCGCTGCTGGGTGCGCGAGCTCGCGTCCCGGCGCGTCACCTTCGGTTACGCGGTCGAGCGGGCAGGGACGGACGAGCTGCTCGCCACGGGCGAGACCTCGCTCATCTCTCTCACTCACCAGCACACCCTCACGCGTATCCCGCAGCATGTCCTCGATCTGCTCAAGCCGATTCCCGATCCCGTGCGCTTGTAGGGCGCTCGCGCTGTCGCTGGTGGCGCTGGCGCTGGGCGGCCCGGCCGCGGCGCAGCGGGACGAGGGCGTCGTGGACGAGCTGGCACGCCTGCTCGCCGCCGCGGACGCGCGTGTGTACGACACGGCACTGTTCCGCGAGGCGCTCCGCCATCCCGACGCGTTCGTGCGCCGCCAGGCGGCGCTCGCTGCCGGACGGATCGGCGATCCGCAGGCGGTGGACCCGCTCGTCGCGGCGCTCGCGGACTCGGGGCCGGCGGTGCAGGCCGCCGCGGCATTCGCGCTCGGCCTGTTGAAGTCGCCCCGGGCCATCGCGCCTCTCTTGGCGCTTGCCCGCGCGGTGCCTGCAGAGCGTCAGGGTCCGCCGCAGACGGAGGCCGTCACCGCGATCGCCAAGACGGGCGGGGATGAAGGCGCGGTGGCTGTGGGTGATCTCCTGGGATCCGGGGCGGCAACCACGGCGGTGCAGCGCTCCGCCCTGCTCGAAGCCTGGCGGCTCGGCGCGCGCGCACCGATCCCGACATTGATGCGAGAGGCACGCAATCCAGATCCCGTCGCTCGTGGGAACGCGATCTACGCGCTCGCCCGGCTCCGCGCCGCGCGCGGCGTAACAGCGTTGCTCGATGCGCTCACGGATTCCGAAGTCGCGGTGCGCGCCGTCGCGCTGCGCGGAGTGAGCCGCGCGCTCACGGACAGCGTGCAGCTCCCCGCGCGCGACGTGACCAGCCGCATCGCGCCGCTGCTGGCTGATGGTGATTCGCACGTCCGCGTGAACGCACTCCGGGCGCTCGCCTCGTTCCACGACAGCACCCTCGCCCCGCTCGCGCTGCCCCTCACTGCCGACCCGGACGTGAACGTCGCCGTCCAAGCCGAGACGACGCTCGGCGTGCTCGGCGGCGCGCGGGCCGTCGCGGCGCTCCAAGCCGGATTCGCGAGCCGGATTTTCGCGCTGCGTCGGCAGGCGGCGATCGCGCTGGCCCAGGCGGACAGCGCGGCCGGCGTCGCGGCGGCGACCGCCCTCCTCGCGGGTCAGGCCGACTGGCGCTGGCGCAGCGTCGCCGCCGAGACCTTCGGGGCGGCACGCGACCGCGGCCGGCTAGAGACGCAGCTCGCGGACGCGGACGGCCGCGTAGCGGTCCAGGCCCTACAGGCGCTCCAGCGACTCGTGCCCGACAGCGACTCCAGCTTGAGCCCGCGCGCACGCTTGCTGCTGCTCCATCCCGACGCGGCCGTCCGCAGCGTTGCCGCCGATCTGCTCGCGCGCCACCCGGTCGTGGAGGACATCGACCGACTCGCCGACGCGTACCTGCGCGCGGCGACCGATACCTTCGACGATGCGCGCCTTTCGGCGGTCGCGGCGCTCGCCGCCATCGCCGCCACGAGCGCCGATGCTCGGACGGTCGTGGCGACGCGCTTCGTGGCGCGGGTACCCCGGGCGGACGACTATCTCGCGCGCCGGCTCGCCGTGGAAAAGCTGCCGGACGCCGCCGCGCGGTGGGGCCCCATGGCCCCGATCGCCACCGGACGCGCGCTCGCGGACTATCGCGCCGTCGCGCGGCGCTATCTCCTCCCCGCGCGGCGGGGCGGATCGGATCCTCGGGTGACCCTCGAGACCGAGCGGGGCCCCGTTGTGGTGGAGCTCTTTGCGGCGGAGGCGCCGCTGACGGTCGCGGCATTTCTGTCGCTCCTCGAGCGGCGCTACTTTGATGGATCCACCTGGCACCGCGTGGTCCCGAACTTCGTCGTCCAGGACGGCGACCCGAGAGGGGACGGATGGGGCGGCCCCGGCTTCGCGTTGCGCGACGAGACGAACCCGGTACGCTACGAAACGGGGACGGTCGGTATGGCGCTCTCGGGGCCCGACACCGGCGGCAGTCAGTTCTTCATCACCCATTCGCCGCAGCCCCATCTGGACGGGACCTACACCGTGTTCGGCCGGGTGGTTTCGGGGCTCGGCGCGCTCGCGGCGATCGGGCAGGGCGAGCGCATCCGGAGCATCCACCGGTGACCGCGTCCGGGTTTAACTCGTGAGACCGCAACATTTTCCGCTTGACCCGCGGATAGCACTCTCCTACATTGCCGCCTGTGCACTCTTGGCCGGCTGCCCGCGCCCGCCGGCGCCGTTGGTGCCGCAGCCGTTGGCCCCAGCGGATCGAGACTCCGCCGTCGCTTGGACTCGGGCCACGCTGCCGACGCACCACACCGCGATCCGGTTCCGGTGGAAGTATCAGGACGATCAGAAGCGCTGGGGCGGGCGCGGTCAGGCGCGCATCGCACCACCGGACTCGTTGCGGTTCGATTACGTGGGGCCGCTGGGACTCGGTGCGGGCGCGGCCGCCATCGTCGCCGATTCGGCGATCTGGGCGGATCCGGAAAAGAATTTCCGCTCGTTGATCCCAGCGGTGCGGATGCTGTGGGCGGCGCTCGGCATCGTGCGGCCGCCCGCGCCGAACGCCACGGTCTTCGGTGGTGGGGGCGGGGACTCGAGTGTCCGCATCTGGCGGTTCGCGCAAGACGGCGACACGCTCGATTATCGGGAGACGCGTGGCGGCGCACGCGTCCTCGAGGCGGAGTGGCGGCGGGAGGGGAAAGTGTTGGCGCGCAGCCGGACGGAATTCGACGCCCAGCCGATGCCGGCGCGCGCCCGCATGGATTTCCCGGAGGAGAGGGCTCGTTTTGAGCTTACGGTGGTCATGGTGGACACGGCGGCGGTGCTCGATCCTGCGATTTGGCGCGGGCGCCGTTAGCACGCTGGCCCTCGCGCTCAGCGGGTGCCTGTACGGCTTCGCGGGCGGCGGGCTGCCGAACATCAAGACCGTCGCCATCCTGCCCTTCGACAACCAGACCGCCGAACCGGCGCTGACGAAGGAAGTGAACGACGCGGTGCTGGAGGCGTTCCAGGGTCGGCTCGGCCTGCGGATCGCGGGGGAGAGCAACGCGGACGCGGTCATACGCGGCAAGGTCAGCCGCTACGATCCCGACGTACCGCTCGCGTATCAGGCGGGGCAGGGACGCACCGACGTCACGCGGCGCCAGGTGCAGATCACCATCGACGTCGAGATCCTCGATCAGCGGGAAGGCAAGACGCTGTGGCAGCGACAGGGGCTCAGTGAGGTCGGCGACTACGCGCCGCCC
>WNGD01010372.1_pt1 | contig 11382 bp, 10 predicted proteins | sample 5400671 | NCBI WGS metagenome assembly WNGD01 (sample SAMN13153369, study PRJNA577476) | soil metagenome | isolation source: 40 cm soil or saprolite under grassland replicate 2 | place: USA:California | collected 2016-06-15
ACATCGGGATCATGGCCGGGAAATTGAACGGCGTGATGCCGGCGACGACTCCGAGCGGCTGGCGCAGCGAGAACAGATCGATGCCCGGGCCGGCGCCCGCGGTGAACTCGCCCTTGAGCAGGTGCGGAATGCCGCAGGCGAACTCGATGACCTCGAGGCCGCGCTGGATGTCGCCCTTGGAATCCGGGACGGTCTTGCCGTGCTCGGAGGAGAGCAGCTTGGCGAGATCCTCGAATTCCTTCTGCACGAGATCGATGAACTTCATCAGCACGCGGGCGCGGCGCTGCGGATTGGTCGCCGCCCAGCCCGGATAGGCCGCTTGCGCGACCGCGATGGCATGCTCGACTTCCGCATGCTTGGCGAAGGCGACCTTGGCCTGCACCTCGCCGGTATTGGGGTTGAACACGTCCCCTTGGCGCCCCGATGTGCCCTTCACGAATTTGCCGCCGATGAAATGCCCGATCTCGCGCATTTTTTCCTCCACTTGCCGCCGCCGTTTTGTCTCGCAATCCCGTCTGATAGCCCAGCACGCTCGGCTCGGAAAGGCGTTGCGAAGTCGCAAAAGAAATCCGCTGCCCCCAGGCCGGCGGGCATAGCTCCCGCGCTATTGGCCGCGGCGGGGGCGGGGACCCGGCAGCAACGTTTCCGGCGATACGGTCCTCAGCGCGAAGCGGCACCGGGGGGGCTTCGGATTCAGCATGGCTGATCCGCGTCTTTGACAGGCTTTCGCAGAACGGGGCCCCGGTGTTATAAGCCGCGACCCCTGCGCATAGTGCAGCGCAGCATAGCCGGCAAATTTCGGCAAAATTCCTGGCAGAACACATGGCCCACCCCGTAGCCGCTCCCAAGGGAGGCGAGGCGCCGGCCCATGGGAACGGCGAATCGCATCCCCCGGCCGGCTTCTGGGCGCTGACGCTTGGCAGCCTCGGCGTCGTCTACGGCGACATCGGCACGAGTCCGCTCTATGCCCTGCGCGAGGCGGTGGTCGCCGCCGCGGGGCCGGGCGGAACTGCAACCGAGCCGGCCGTTCTCGGTGTGCTGTCGCTGATCATTTGGGCGCTGCTGCTCGTCGTCACCGCCAAATACGTGCTCATCCTCCTGCGGCTCGACAACAACGGGGAAGGCGGCACGCTGGCGCTCATGGCGCTGGCGCAGCGCGCGATGGGCCGTTCCGGCGCGGCGGTGGTCCTGCTCGGCGTCAGCAGCGCGGCGCTGTTTTACGGGGACGCCATCATCACCCCAGCAATCTCGGTTCTCTCCGCGATCGAAGGCCTGAAGATCGTAGCGCCCGGATTCGATCCCTATGTCGTGCCGCTGACGATGGCCATCCTGGTCGGCCTGTTCCTGGTGCAGTCTCGCGGCACCGCCAGGGTCGCGGCGTTCTTCGGGCCAATCATGGCCGTCTGGTTCGTGGTGATCGCCCTCGGCGGTCTGGTGCATCTCGCCGCGAACCCCGGCGTATTGCGCGCGCTCAATCCGCTCCACGGGCTGAGTTTCTTGGCCAGCCACGGCATCATCGGTCTCTTCACGCTGGGCGCCGTGTTCCTGGCCGTCACGGGAGCGGAGGCGCTCTATGCCGATCTTGGTCATTTCGGCCGCAAACCGATCCAGATGGCCTGGACCGGATTCGTCCTGCCCGCGCTCGCGATCAATTATCTCGGTCAGGGAGCGCTGGTGCTCGCGGACGAAAAAGCCCTCCAGAATCCATTCTTCCTGCTCTATCCGGACTGGGCGCAGTTGCCGATGGTCCTGATCGCGACCGCCGCCACCGTGATTGCCAGCCAAGCGGTGATCACCGGTGCCTATTCTCTGTCTCGGCAGGCGATCGGGCTTGGTTTGTTGCCGCGGCTCGAAGTTCGTCACACTTCCGAAGCACTTGCCGGCCAGATCTTCATGCCGCGCGTCAACGCCCTGCTATTGATCGCGGTGCTGCTGCTGGTCGTCATGTTCCGTTCCTCGAGCGCGCTGGCCTCCGCGTATGGAATCGCGGTGACCGGCACCATGCTGGTGGACGCGACGATGGGCTTCGTCGTGATTTGGAAGCATTGGAATTGGTCGCCGCTGGCCGCGGCCGGATTGATGGTGCCGTTCCAAGCAATAAACCTGACGTTCTTTGCCGCCAATCTGCTGAAGCTTTTCGAGGGTGGATGGGCCCCCTTGGCGTTTGCCAGCCTGATCATGACCATCATGTACACGTGGCGGCGCGGTACCAGGCTGTTGTTCGAGAAGACGCGCCGCCAGGAGATGCCGCTGGACGATCTTGTCGCCATGCTGGAGCGAAAGCCGCCGCAGACGGTGCCCGGGACCGCTGTGTTCCTCACCAGCGATCCCCGGAGCGCGCCGACCGCGCTGCTCCACAGTCTCAAGCACTACAAGGTGCTGCACGAAAAGAACGTCATCTTGACGGTGGAGACCGCAAACTCGCCGCGAGTGCCGGTCGCGGAGCGCGTTCGCATCGAGCCGGTCGGAAAGACGTTCTCGCGGGTGCGGCTGCGGTTCGGCTTCATGGAGACGCCGAACGTGCCGAAAGCGTTGGCGATCGCGCGCAAGCTCGGCTGGCAGTTCGACATCATGTCGACGTCGTTCTTTGTGTCCCGCCGGTCGCTGCGGCCGGCGGCGCAATCCGGCATGCCGCGTTGGCAGGACCGGCTCTTCATCCACCTTGCCCAAGCCGCAAACGACGCGACCGATTATTTCAAGATCCCGACCGGACGCGTGGTCGAGGTTGGGACCCAGGTCACGTATAGTTCGGTATGATTTGCGGTGTAGTGCAACGAGTCACCGACCGCATGCGGTCTTGATTCCCGGGAAGGATGCGACACATCATCTCCGAACGCCCGACGCGATCCCGGGCGAGAAGGCGGTGCGCCGCGGCCGGTCGCTGACCGCAGCGCGAGGAGAAACGCGATGTTCGAAAGGGGCAAGGCCGTGCGCAATCTCACGGCCGACGAAGTGGCGCGCGGGATGCGGCACGATCGGATCCTGCTGGTCGATGTCCGCGAGCCCAACGAGACGGCGCTCGAGGCATTTCCGGGCGGTGGTCGTGCCTTTATCCTCGTTCGATCCCTCGCGCATTCCCGATCCGGAAGGCAAAGAGGTGGTGTTCGTCTGCAGGTCCGGCAAAAGGTCGGTGACGGCCTCGCAGGCGGCGCAGGCCGCGGGGCTGCCGTATGATGCGCACCTCGCGGGCGGCATTCTCGCCTGGAAGGCCGCCGGCCACCCCACCGTGAGCTGAAGCACACATGCCTCGGCTGCTCCTGATCCTGGCGTTGATCGTCGCGGCCGGGAGCGGCCGCAGCGGCGCACTGGCGGCGACGACCGGCGACCGGGTGGTGAATTTCTACAATTGGTCGGATTACATCGATCCCGCCGCGATCGAAGCCTTCACCCGCGAGACGGGGATTGCGGTCAAGTACGACACGTTCGATTCCAACGACATTCTCGAGACCAAGCTGCTCGCCGGGAGTTCGGGGTACGATCTCGTGGTGCCGACGGCGTATTTTCTCGAGCGCCAGATCAAGGCCGGCATCTTCCAGAAGCTCGACAAGTCGCAGCTCCCCAATGTGGCGAACGTCTGGGACGAGATCGCGCGGCGGCTCGCCGCGTACGATCCGGGCAATCTCTATGCGGTCAACTACATGTGGGGAACGACCGGAATCGGCTACAACGTCGGCAGCGCCAAAGCGATTCTGGGGACGCAAGCGGCGATCGACAGCTGGGATCTGGTGTTCAAGCCGGAACAGATCGCGAAGTTCAAGGGCTGTGGCGTTCACATGCTGGATTCCTCGGACGACGTGCTATCGGCGGCGCTGAACTATCTCGGGCTCGATGCGAATACCAGCGACCAGGCGCAGCTGGAAAAGGCCGCCGATATCCTGATGAAGGTGCGGCCGTTCGTGCGCAAGTTCCATTCCTCGGAATATCTCAACGCGCTCGCGTCCGGCGAAATCTGCCTCGCGCTCGGCTTCTCCGGCGACATCAAGCAGGCGCAGAAACGCGCGGGCGAGGCCAGGAACGGCGTCGACATCGGTTACGTGATTCCGAAGGAGGGAGCGCAATTGTGGTTCGACAATCTGGCGATTCCGCGCGACGCCAGGCACCCGCGCGAGGCCCACGCACTGATCGATTTTCTATTGCGGCCGGAAATCGCCGCGAAGAACACCAATTTCATCGCCTATGCCAACGGCGTTGCGGCGAGCCGTCCGTTCATCGACCAGGCGATCCTGCAGGATCGCGGCATCTATCCCGATGCCGCAACCATGCAGCACCTCTACACCATCACCGCGCACGATCAGAAGACGCAGCGCCTGATCAACCGGCTGTGGACCCGCATCAAGACCGGGATGTGACGGTGCGTTCCCATCACCGCCATCGCCGGTGCAGCCACAGCCACTGATCGGGGTGTTCCCGCACCCAGCCCTCGACCACCGAGGTGATCGTTTGCATGGTGGCATCGACGTCGACCCGGCCCTTGGCGTCGCGCGGCGGCTCGACCGCTTCCGTGATCTCTGCACGAAAACGTCCGCCTGCAAGGCGGATGGCCCGAATGCCGTGAATCGGGCAATCGAAATGCCGGGCGAGGCGCGCGATCAGCGGATTGGCTTTGCAACGCCGGCCGAAGAACATCACGTCCACGCCCTCGCTGAAATGCTGGTCGACCAGCATGCCGACGTGCACGCCCTGTTCGAGCGCGCGCGCCGCTTTGATCGGAGCGGCGCGATCGCTGGGGATCAGCTCGCCCATGCTGACGGCGCGCAACGGGATAATCGCTTCCGCGACCGCGCCGAGGTTCGGCCGCCGATAGACCACCGCGGCGGCCATGTCGTAGGCGCCGGCTGAAAGCGGCGGAAGCTCCCAATTGCCGAGATGCGCGGCAAATATCAGCGCCGGCTTGCCGTCGTCGCGCAGCTGCAGGAACAGCTCCATCGACCTCGGGGTAAACTCGATGCGGCCGGCATTGGGCCGCTCGAAGTCGTACTCCCACAGGCGGTCTAGATGGGCGAACTCCGCGGCGACCCGTCCGAGATTATCCCATACGCCCGCCAGGATTTTTTCGATCTCGGCGGCGGATTTCTCCGGAAACGCCGCCATCAGGTTGGCGCGGCCGGTGCGATGCTCGGGCAACCAGGGCCCGATTGTGCGCATGAAGGGGCCGGCAAAGTTCGCCATCCGGTCCGGATTGGTCCGGCGCACCAGGTTGAACAGCGCCACGGCGGCAAAGCCGACCAGCGCATCGACGCCGCGCTTGAAACCTCGGGCATAAGTTTGCCATCGACGGCGGAATGCCCTCCTCATCGGCTGCGCACTCAGAAATGCACCACGATCTTGCCGAATACCTGCCGGCTTGCGAGCCGCTCGAGGCCCGCCGCGACATCGGCAAGCTCGACTTCGGTATCGATCACCGGCGTCAGCCCGCCCGCCATTTTGGCGAGGCTGTCGCGGATGTTGCCCATGGTGGCGCCGAACGAGCCGATGATCCGGTATTGCTGTTGGAACAGCTGCATCAGGTTGAGCGTCGCGCTCGGACCGGAGGTCGCCCCGCAGGTCACCAGACGTCCGCCGCGCTTGAGCGCCAGGAGCGAACCATTGAAGGTCTCCGCCCCGACATGCTCGAATACCACGTCGACGCCCTTCTTTCGCGTGAGCTTGCGCACCGCGTGTTCGAACCGGTCGGTCCGATAATTGATGACGTGGTCCGCGCCCAGCTCCTTTGCCTTGTTGGCCTTGGCATCATCGCCGACCGTAGTGATCACGGTGCAACCGATCGCCTTCGCCATCTTGATCGCCGCGGTGCCGATCCCCGACCCCCCGGCATGCACCAGGATGGTCTCGCCCGGCTGAAGCTTGGCATTGTCGAACAACATGTGCTCGACCGTCGAGAACGCGATCGGGGCGCAGGCGGCGTCGCGGAACGCAACCCCGTCCGGCACGGGTATTGCGAGCCGGCCGGGAAAATTGAGGAGATCGCGCGCAAAGCCGTCGACATGAAAACCGAGAATGCCACCGACATTTTCGCAAAGGTTGTCGCGCCCCTCGCGGCAGGCCCGGCATTCTCCGCAGGTGAGCGCACCGTACATGACGACGGCGTCGCCGACGCGAAGACCGGTTACGCCCGGTCCGAGCGCTGCGATCTCTCCCGCCGCTTCCGCACCGACGATGAGCGGCAGCTTGCGTTTGGCGAATGCCATGCCGCGCCAGCCCCACACGTCGATGTGGTTGAGCGCCACGGCCCGGATCCGAATCTGCACCTCGACGGCGCCCGGCGCGGACGGTGGCGGCACCTCTTGCAGCTCGAGCTTGCGGTCGGCAACGAGGGTCAACGCTCGCATGGGTGCGAGTCACCGCAAGCTATAAAAGCACGGACTCGCTGGAGCGTCGTCCCCGCGAAAGTGGGGACCCGTGACCACGGGACCGAGCGGAATTGCGAGATGGGTGGTCATGGGTCCCGGATACCCGCTTCGCAGGTTCCGGGACGACGATCGCCGGGATCGAGCCGTCACGAGGGTTCCCGCCCCATGACGAGCGAGACGTTCTGACCGCCGAATCCGAAGGAATTGGACAGCGCATGACGGACGCTCGCCTCGCGCGCGACGTTCGGCACCACGTCGAGCGGAATGGCCGGATCCGGCACCTGATAATTGATCGTCGGCGGAATGCGCTGATGCTCGAGCGTGAGCAGGGTGAAGATCGCCTCCACAGCGCCGGCGGCCGATAGGGTGTGCCCGATCATCGATTTGTTCGACGAGATCGGCACTTGCTTGGCCCGTTCGCCGAGCACGGCGGACACGCCGATATATTCCATCTTGTCGTTTTCCGGCGTGCCGGTGCCATGCGCGTTGATGTAGTCGATGTCGTCGGGATTGAGCCCGGCATCTGCGATTGCGTTGTGAATGCTGCCGATGATCGGCTTGCCGTCCGGGCTCGAACGGGTGCGGTGGAAGGAATCCGCCATTTCGCCGCAACCTTCGATGACGCCGAGAATCCTGGCGCCGCGGGCCTTGGCGGCATCGAAGCTTTCGAGCACCAGGGCGCCGGCGCCTTCGGCCATCACGAAACCGTCGCGATTCTTGGAAAATGGCTTGGCAGCCCCCTGAGGAGGATCGTTGTGGGTCGAGAGCGCGGAGAGCAGCGAAAAACGCACGACCGTTTCCGGATTGATGGAACCGTCGGTCGCCACGCATAGCGCGGCGTCGGCCTCGCCGCGGCGAACCGCCTCGAGCCCGAGCTGAATCGAGCTCGCGCCGGAGGCGCACGCGGTCGACAATGTGATGGGGGAGCCTTGGGTACCGAACCTGGCGGCAAGATGTTCCGCCACCGAGCCGAACAGGAACCGCTCGTGATAGCCGCGAAACCCGCCGCTCGCAGCCATGCGCAGCAGCTCGTTATAATCGATCGGGTCCTTGGCTCGCGCCGCCGCCGCGGCCAATTCCTTGCGCTGCGGCCATTCCATCTCCACCGGGGCCACGGCGAGGAATAAAGGTCCGGGAAAATTCTTGGCGGTGCCGATCTTCGCTTCGCCCACCGCCTCCTCGATCACGATCTCGGCGAGGCGCTCTGCCAGCGCCGGAGCACAGAACGGCTCGGCCCGCACGAAATCGATGGTGCCGGCAACCTTGGTCTTCAGTCCGTCGGTCGAGAAGCGCGTGATTGCCCGAATGCCGGATTCGCCCGCAGTGAGCCGCCGCCAGTTGTCGGTCTTGCCGATACCGAGCGGAGTGACGACTCCCATGCCCGTCACGACCACGATGGGCTGACCCCCCTTATCCCGCGTGGGCTGCATATTCTTTGATCCTTTCGCTCAATGGGCGGCCTCGACCAGGGCCATGCCCTCTCCCCGCCAATGCCCGACCCCTGTCACGACCGCCTGGGTCAAGGCGCCCTCCATCGCGCGCTCGACCGGCGATCCGGCGCAGGGCGGGAACAATATGCCATGGCGGACCGCAAGGGCTGCAAGGGCAATGTTCATCGGGAACTGCGCTTCCATGCCGTGCCCGATCCGGCTCCCGGTCGCGCGAATCGACGCTTCGGGATGCTCGGCCAGGAAGCTCTGCTCCTCGGCGGTCGCGGGCTCGACGCCGGTTGCCCCCGACAGAATGGCATAACGGCCGGCCTCGAGCCGGGGAGCGATCGGTTGCCACATCCGGCGCAACGCATCCGCTACCGCGCCCGCATCCCGACCGGTGCGGCCGGAGAGCACGAGCGAAAGCCTCGCGATAGGCTCGGCGCCGCGTGCTTGGGCATGCTCGCGCTCTTCCAGGACCAGGAAAGCACCCAGCGAGCCCAGCGCAAACCCCGGACTGGCGCGGCGTGACCAGACCGGTCGATACGGCTCCTTGAGGGCGACGCTGCCGAATTCGTAGAGCAGCAGCAGATCCTTGCGCTCGGCATTGTGCGCGCCGCCCACCAGCGCGAGCTTGCTTTGGCCGGCGGCGATACGCGAGACCGCGACCCGCACCGCGTCCACTCCCGCAGCCTCCTCGCCCATGAAGGTCCGGGAGGAGCCAGTGACCCCGTGCACGATGGAAATGTTACCGGCGAGCAAGTTCGAAAGCTGCGCGAGGAACAGGGTAGGGCGCAGATCGCTCATCAAACGTTCGTTGATGAAGGCGTCGGGATCGGCGGCGTTGCGGAGCCCGGCCATGATGGCGACGTCCACCTCGACATCGCGTTCGCCGCCGCCGCCGGCGACGATCATGTCGGTATGCGCAAGCAGCGCGGCGTTGCCTTTGACCTTGCCGCTATCCAGCGCCAAGCCCGCCGCATAGGTCCCGATCCGCTGCCACGGTTCCATCTGGCGCTGATCGCCTTTCTTCGGAATTTGCTTGTCGAACTCGATCGCCGCCAGTGGATGGATGACGTATGGCGCGAACCGCGCCGTGTCGGCGCTCGGCTGCGGATGCAGCAACCCCTGCCAATGCGCATCCGGGCCTTCGCCGAGACAGGAGACGATGCCGATCCCGGTGATCCACGCCTCAGCCGGCATCGCTGAGCGCCTCTAGCGGGAACTCGATACGCGCGGCCGCCGCTTCCAGTTCGGCCCGGACGTCGCGATTGGGGAACGGCAGAACGCGGAACGTGAGCTCCGCGTCGCACACCGCCTTGGCGTCCGCTTTGACTTGGCAGCTCGTCACCGCGAACCCGGAACCCTCGTGGATGATGCGGCCTTCGACCGACAGCCGCTCGCCGGGCGTCACGAAGCGTCTGAGCTTCGCGCTCCGCACCCCGGCCAGGAACGGCATGCGATCGAACCGATTGCGCGCCAGGATGATCCACCCTGCCGTTTGCGCCATGGTCTCGATGAGCAGCACTCCCGGCACGAGCGGATAACCGGGAAAATGGCCTTCGAATACCGTGCTCGCCATCGGGACTACGGATTCGACGCGGATAATGCCGTCGTCGCACGACATTTCGACGACGCGGTCGACCATCTGGAAATATTCAAGCCGCATTGGGCGCTCACGCGCTCTTGGCGGCAATGAGGTCGTCGATGCGGGCGCAGAGGTTCTTGAGCACGAAATACTGCTCGGTCGACGCCTTGCCGTCGCTGACTTCCTGCGTCCATTGCTCGAGCGGCAGCTTGATGCCGAATGCCTTGTCGACGGCGAACGCGATGTCGAGAAAATCCAGGCTGTCGATTTCGAGATCGTCGATAGCGTGGCTTTCCGGCTTGATCTTTTCTCGCGGAATGTCGCAAGTTTCGGCAATGATATCCGCAACCGTATTGAACGTATCGGACATTTGCGATGCTCTTGGTGCTCAGCGGCTTGGAATAACGCCCCGGGCCCGAGCGGCGCGAAGCATGGCTCCTTGCCCCCGAACCGACGTGTGCCCCTATAGCGAAGGACGCCGCTGAGTTCAACGACGCCGGCTCTGCGCGCTGCATTTTCCGGGGCGTTGCGGAGACGAGCGCCAACCTTGGCGGAATTCCGCATTTCGCCGAGCGTGCGTCGGCAAGGTCCGCGTACGAGCGGTCGCCGCCCGGCCCGGGCGGAAGCGGCTCCCCTGCGCCCGCGTCCTAACGGCCTAGCTCATCACGTACGAGGCGATCCGCCTCGAGCTCGGCGGGTCCCTTGTTGCGCCAGCCCTCTCGGGTGACCCAGTCGACGGCCCCGGGGAAGAGCCGCTTGAGCCACCACAGCAGGCGTGCGGCAGGGGTCACGACGACGATTCCGCGGTTCCTGCGCATGGCCGCGATGGTCTTGGCGGCCACTTTCTCCGGCGTGGTGAAGATCCATGCGGGAGGCGGAGTAGGGGGCTTGCCGGAGCGGCTCTTCGCTTCCGGCTCGCTGCCGACCACGCGTTCCACCATCGGGGTGGAGACGAAGCCGGGACAAATGGCGGTGATGCCGAAGCTGCGTCCGCCGTACTCGGTTCGGAGCGCCTCGGTAAAGCCGATGAGGCCATATTTGCTGGTCTGGTAGGCGGCCACGTTGCGCGAGCCCACCAAGCCGAAAATGCTGCACACGTTGACCAGATGCGCATCCTGCGAGCGCACAAGCGTGGGCAATAGTTCGCGAGCCAGCTGAATGGGGGCGGCCAGATTGACCGACATCACTCGGTTCCATTGCTCGTCGGTCATGCGGTGGGCCGGGCCGTAAAAGAGGACTGCCGCGTTGTTGACGAGTATATTGAGCCGGCCCCAGCGCGAGAGCAGCGCGCGGACTGCGGCAGTGATCTGAGCCGGCTCGGCGAGGTCGCACGTTGCGGTAACGACTTCGACGCCGCGGCTCGCGACCTCGCGGGCCGTGAGCGCGAGGCCGGCTTCGTCGATATCGACCAGGTAGAGGTCGGCACCCTCGTCGGCGAGCGCAATGGCGATCGCGCGTCCGATACCGGACGCGGCGCCGGTGACGAGAGCCTTCTTGCCGCGGATGATCTTCATCAAGCTTGCAACGCTCGGGGCTGCCGACCGCCTGCCGATAACGAACTTGACTTTCGCTGTAAAGAAATCCGTTTCTGCGGCCCGGCGGCGCAACCAACCGCCGCGGGCCCCGATCCTGCGCTTGTCACCGCATGACCGCCGTCCTAGCTTCGCGCCGGAAGCGGGCAGCATTGTGGGGAAGCAAACGAGATGCATTGTGGTGAACGCGCGGGGCATGCCCGACGTTGGGAACAAACTGTTCAGCCATGAACTCGGCCGCCCTTCGATCCGATGATCGGCTGCAGCCGCGCGTTTGCGTGATCGGCGCGGGACCCTGCGGCCTCACGGCGCTCAAAAATTTGCTGGCGGCCGGGCTCAGCGGCGTCGTCTGCTATGACGAGAGCGACGCAATCGGCGGTAATTGGGTGTTTCGCGAAGAAGGGGATCGGACCAGCGTGTATTTTTCCACGCACATCATCTCCTCGAAGCGCTTGTCCGAGTTCGAGGACTATCCGATGCCG
>WNGD01008490.1_pt1 | contig 11381 bp, 5 predicted proteins | sample 5400671 | NCBI WGS metagenome assembly WNGD01 (sample SAMN13153369, study PRJNA577476) | soil metagenome | isolation source: 40 cm soil or saprolite under grassland replicate 2 | place: USA:California | collected 2016-06-15
GTAGAAGTAGCGTCCCTTGAGATACAGCTCGTACGCCTCGGGGTCGCGCGGCGGGCGCCGCAGGAGCGCTACGCTGTCCCCGCTCGCCAGCTGCACCTGTAGGGCCCGCATGATCGCGTGGGAGATCTCGTCCTCCACGGCGAAGACGTCTCCCATCTCGCGGTCGTAGGTCTCCGACCAGAGGTTGTATCCGTTCCGGGCGTCGGTCAGTTGCGCCGTCACGCGCAGGCGGTTCACGGACCGGCGGACGCTCCCGCCGAGCACGGTCGCCACCTGCAACGCCTGACCGATCTGCCGCACGTCCTCGTTCTTCCCCTTGAATGCGAACGACGACGGCCGGGCCACGACCTGGAGCTGGGGGAGCTGCGAGAGCGCGTTGATGAGCTCTTCGCTGATGCCGTCGCTCAGGTATTCCTCCTGTGGGGCGCCACTCACGTTCACGAACGGCAGCACGGCAATCGATTGGCGGGTACCGCCCGCCAAGGCCGGTGTGCCGTGCGGCCGGGACAGTACGAAGAGCCCGGCCGCCGCTGCAAGCAGGGTCACCGCGAGCCCGGCCCCGGCTGCGAGCCGGGACGTTCGGCGTCCCGTGTCGCCCACGCGCTGCGCCGGCGCTGCGAGGGCCTCCACGAACTCGGCGGCGGTGGCGAAGCGGTCGGCGGGTGTCTTGGCGAGCGCCCGCACGATCGCTTGCTCAATCGCAGGCGGGACCGCCGCGCGCATCGCGCTGACCCGCGGCGGCGCCGCGGCGAGATGCTGGCGCACGATGCTCTCCGCACTCGGCCCCGTAAAGGGCGGCTCGCCCGCCAACATCTCGTACAGCACGCACCCGAGACTGTAGATGTCACTCCGCTCGTCCACCCGGGCACTCGCCGCCGCCTGCTCGGGGCTCATGTACGCCGGCGTCCCCACTGCGATCCCCGTCCCGGTCAACTTCTCCCCACCCGCCGCTGTGATCGCCCGCGCGATCCCGAAATCGCTCACCACGGCATGGCCGGCTTCGAGGAGAATGTTCTCCGGCTTGATATCGCGATGCACGACATCATGGCTGTGGGCGTAGCTCAGGGCATCCGCAACCTCGCGCGTGATCTGCACTGCCTCGCCGAGCGGGAGTTGGCCTACTCGGTCGAGCCGATTCCGCAGCGTCTCTCCTTCGACGTAGGGCATCACGTAATACAGCACACCGGTGGCTTTGCCCGAATCGTGGAGCGGCAGGATGTGCGGGTGCGTGAGGCCGGCCGCGATTTCGATCTCCTGGAGAAACCGCTCCGGGCCGAGCGCCGCAGCGAGCTCGGGCTTCAGGACCTTAATGGCGACTTTGCGATGGTGCTTCAGGTCCTGGGCCAGGTAGACCGTCGCCATCCCCCCGCGGCCGAGCTCGCGCTCGAGCGCGTAGCGGTCGGCGAGGGCAGCTTGCAGGCGGGCGAGAGGATCGGTCAGTCGGGGACTCGCGGGCGTAGGACAGGTCCATCATAGGGGTCAGGCCCTGGCGCGGCCAGAGGACGGCGCTGCTACGCGCCGAGCTGATTGATCTCGTTCTGCGCGGCCTCAATCAGGGTTTGCCCATTCGCCGCCGATAGGGATCCCAGCCTTTACGTACGCCTGCACGTCCTGGATGAAAGCTCCCAGAAGGTTCACCGCTCCTTCCTTGTTTCCGTTGATCTGACGCGTGACGGCCTCAAGCCCCGCCACGCGCTAGAGCAACCCTTCCTTGTCGCAAGAACGCTAGGGGTCCGGAGCGGCTCGGCGAGAGTTAGCGCTTGGCCACCGGCCATCGATCCCTTAGGGCCGAGTCGGAAGTGTTTGCCGCAGTGTTTGCCGGTCGGTTCGTGCCAATGCGGCCAAATGTGGCGAGCGAGTGCCCGTGCCGGAGCACAAAACGAGGGGCCCGCACAGGACCCCTCGCTCTACCAACTGAGCTACCTGGCCCGACCGGGCCGCTGAACAACGTAGCGGGCTCGGGCACGCTGTGCCGCAAACTGTGCCGGTTCATTTGTGCGGATGGGTGCACATGGTGTCGCTCTGTGCGGAAACCTGCGCAAAAAACTGCGGCCCCGCATAGCGGGGCCGAGTTTCGAGACCGGTGCTCTACCAATTGACGCACGGACCGAGAGATTGGTGCTGCTCACCTCAGCTAAGCGACTCGAACTTCGGGAGCGTCGGATTGTTCCGCAACTGTGCCCTAACGCTTCGTCGCAACCGCTAGGTCTTCCTCGTTGATGATGTCGTGGCGATCAACAAGCTGCGGGTCTCCCACTTACACAGCGCCACCATTACGCCCTTGAGGCGCTCTGGCTCCCGCGTCTTCGATAGACGCACTGGGCGGCGCGCGGTGATCGGAGTAGAGTGGGGGTGAAAGTGGGTGTGGGTCGCGCGGGTCTAGACGTGGCCCGGCGGTTTCGGTAGACTGTCGGGCGCGTCCGGCGAGGAATGACGGCCCGTGTCGCGGCATGGCGTTTGCTGTCGCCGTCCACGTGACTACGGATCAAGAGGCTGGGGGTTCGAGTCCTCCTGGGCGCATCGACTCATCCTCAAACTCGCGGTAGGCCCCAAACCTCGCCAATCGATCTTCGCCCAACTGGGCAGGAACCGGCGTACAGGGTTCGTGCAGCTTTTCACAGAGCTGATTCCACAACGCCGTGCGGACATAGCGCTGGTGAACTTTCTGAAACGGGACGGATAGTAGAAGTGCTTTGGCCCTCCGCAATTCTCCTTTATCAATGAGCAACTGCACCCGTCGCTCGACGACCCGCTCGTCCTCGAGTGTTTCTGCGCGACTCAACCATCGCTCCCGCTCGGGGATCGTTTCCGGCCCCCCACGGCGCAACACGTCATCACGCTCGGCGATGATCTGCGGATGCGACTGCAGCGATCGTTCCCGAATCGAGCGTACGGCCCGCGCAGCACCCTCGACGTCACCGTCAAGAATCAGCAGCCTGGCGAGCAGCGCCTGCGCCACCCCGATGGTGCTCGTCGCGAGCATGCGGATCGCGTCGTCTTTCTGTCCTCGTCCGGCCAGCCACGTGCCATAATGGAATCTCCAGCCATCAGCGGTTGCACCCTGTGTACTCCCGATAGCCCGTTCAAAGGCCGCATCGAGATCTTCCATACCCGAAGGCGCCCACCGGCACTCATCGACTCGAGGAGGGTCTGGTAATCGGCCCTTGGTTTCGTGTGCGCTCACGAGATCGTGCCAAACCCTCACGTCATCTTGCCGAGCCCAATCGAAGAGTGGGATGTCACTGGCCCGCCTGAGCTGGATGTTGGGAACCGTGAGTGAGTAGATGTCGCGTGCTTCAACGGCAGGAATCCAGAACTCGACGTGAGCGCGGGTCTCGTTCGGCTCGAGCATCCGCTTGGTGGCCTGATCGTCGAGCGGCCCGCCCTGAATCTCCACGTACCCTTGCGTCGCCCATGCACGGTCCTCCGCAACGCCGTAGCTCCACAGCTTCATTCCGGGTGCCAGCGAAGGGTCGGCCACGTGATAGAGTCCGGACCCCAGGGAAGGCGTAAACGCGCCGAATGCGTTGACGTCCTTGGTCTTCCAGAAAAAACCCGTCATCTCCTTGATGTCGGACTCGCGCCTCGGTCCGGACCGCCGCCAGTCGATGAGGCGCAGCGCGGACGAGTGGCTCAGCACCTCGCCGTCAGGAAAGCAAAACGAAGTGTCCGGCGCAGACGGCAATGCGGCATTCGACCACGACATCCAGGGGTAGGCCGATCGTCCGGGATTGTGAAACACCGCGCGCTGGGTGAGAAAATCGTCGTCCGGCCCGAGGGAGTATTCGACCGACCACTGCATGCCAAAGCGCAGCTCCCGCTCCCCGCAGGTCACATACACGCGCGACGTCGTGCGATCGATCCTGGAGAGGACGGGCTCGTTCTGCGTGGGGGAATGGGAAATGGGAAAGCTGACCGCGATTCCGCCGGGAACAAAGGAGAACCGGGGCAATATCCGCACCGGCTTAATGACGTCCGGCACGTACAGGACTTCTTTGCCCGAGTCCTTATGAATGAGGGACGTGACTTTGCCGCCGAAGTCGGGGCAAATAACTACTTTGAGTCGATCATTCTCCAACGCGATGAACCGGTACTTCTTCCGGACGGGGCGCGACGAGGTCTCTACATAGCTGACGTAGGGATAGACACCATTGGGATCGAATGCGGTCGGCACCGGACCAGCAGGTGTGAGTTCATGCGTGAGGACGTGATCCTGAAACTCCGTACAGGCTACGGCGCTATCGCCCAAGTCGGTCGCTCAACGCCTCCAGCATCCGCATCCCCTTGTGCACGGCTTCCGTTATTCTCGCCGTATCGTAATTCCGTTTACTATAATCGCGATCTCCCACGAATGTGCTCAAGTGGTTGTCCAGGTCCCGGAGCTGCCGTCTGATCGTGCCATTGGTCGATTGGGATGCCAGCGCGCGCAAGATCCGAATCTTTTCATAATCGACGATGCCCTCGCGTAGCTTCTCAAAGCGAACACTGCTGCTCGCGCCTGGATACACGAGAAACTCATCGCCCGCGGGCCACAAAACATGGCGCGCGTCCCGCACCGGATCGGCCGGCCAGGCATCGTAGGCCCAGCGTAAGAAGCCATCATACCCGTACGCTGCCGAGTACCAACCGATATACCGGCCTTCGATCGGCGGCGAAAAGACAAACGTGTTGGGCTTCTGGGGCGTGCAGCACACGTAGTACGTGGTCGTGGACCCTCGTGCGGAACGCGCCCGGAGCTCCGGCTGGCCCGGCTCGCTGGTGATGATCGGCGAGTAATCGTCGAGCAGCGAGTCCAACTCCGCATGCCAGTTGCCGGCGTAGGTGATCTTCCATTTTGGAGAATGCGCCTTGATCACCCGGATCGCGGCCAGGGTGAGCGGCATGTCATTCTCATTGATGCCGAGATAGGTGCGATCGAACCAGCCGCGCTGTTCCAGGTGGCCTTTGAGATCGTCGAGAAACACGCGCCACACCGACGCGAATGTCGCGGAGTCGGGCGCCCATGTCTCGTAGACGTAGTTCCCCGACCGTTCGTCGAGGTAGCGGAACCTGTTCCCCCATGGCAGCGGCGTATAGATCGTGATCGCTTTCGTCACGCCGACGGCGGTGGCCAGCTCCACGTACTGATCGAAGATGTTGTAATCGAATTTCCAAGTCCCATCAGCCCGCTTGGTCCATTCGATCATTGCCCCTTCGATCATGTAGGAATTGTCGGACCATGGGGAATGAACGGCGTACGTCGTGATGTATTTGCCGCCCGCATCCGCGTACAACTTGAGATGCCGTCTCAGTAGCGCCTTGTGCTCTTCCGACCACGGTTGGACGTGGTAATACCACGCGACGACCCACGGATTCTGCCATAAGTCCAGTCGGAACGTCCAATCACCGGGTGGAGGCAGCGTTTGGTTCTGGACCGTTATCGCTGCCCGCAGTGTCGTGCGACCTTTTTCAGAACTGACGTCAACCGTTCCCCGGTACACGCCCGGGGTCGTGCCGGCGGGAATGTCCAGCGACAGCCAGATCGGCCGGACGCTGTTCGCGGGCAGATCGAACCGTTGGAACGGCTCCAGCCGGTCCGGCATGAGGTAGGGCGGGTTCGAGTCCGTCGCACCGCAGCTCACCTCATTCGCGCCGTAGGGGTAGTTCGAGACGACGTAGCGAACGAGCGACACATGCACATTGCCGCTCGCGAGCACAGCGCCGCTCGCGCTGACGAGATCGCTCACGCCCACGCGTATCTGGTTTACGGTATCCGGTGACCAGACGACCAGCTCGGTATTCAACCGTTCGCCTTTCCAGCCGGTGGCTTCCCATGTTTGGGATTGCTGCGGCAGGTCCGGGACCTCACTTCTGAAGTATGCCTGGTCGGTGGAAGCGAACGAGACGTTCAGCCCCTTCGGCTGGAGCGACCAGCGCTGCGGATCGCTTGGTGCATCGAACGTGTATTCCGGTTGAAAATGGAACGCCGGGACACGGATTTTTGCAGGATCAAGGCGGGCGCGCTGGATTCCGTCCTGTCCGTAAACGACGGCGGTGATCAGACACGAAAGACAACAAGCTTCCAGAATCCTGCGCATCACCAGCCCGGATTTTGTGTGAGCGTGCCCTTTGACAATTGAATCTGCTGCAACGGAATCGGGTCGAGGTAGTGCTTCGGGAGGAATTGCCTCCCCGAGGCCGGCTCGGCGATAACGAAGCCGCCGCCGTCCACCTGGATGTCCGTACCGATGACCAGGGTGGAATCCCGTTGCTCGAATTCTGTGCCGACAAATTTCACGCCGCGGAGCGCCTGCGGCATCTCAGTCTCTGCCGTTTTCCAGCGTCGCAAGTCGTCACGCCGGAACCCTTCGAACGCCAATTCCACAGTCCGCTCTCGCCGGATCTCCGTCAGCATGTCCAACCCGTTGGTACTTACACCAGCATTGGTCAGAGTCGGCATGCCAACCCGGCGGCGCAGCGCGCCGATCGTCCGGTCCAAGTCGGCATCGGAGATGACCCCGTCCCGCTCAAACAGCGCCTCGGCGAGGATCAGCAGCACCTCCCCGTAGCGAAACTCCTTGAAGTCGTACTGACCGGCAAAGTGAGCCGCTTCGGCGGTTTCGTCTAAGAATTTGCGCAGCATGTAGCCGGTGCGGGTGGCGGTAGTGCCCGAGAAACCCGGAAAGACCGGGAGGAACCCACTCTCCTTGTAGACGTCGCTCCCCGGGACGATGAACGTCATCGCCATTCTGGGGTCCCGGTTTTTAAATTCCGTGGTCGCGAGAGAATCGTACCCTGCGAACTGCGGCGAGATCGTAATCGGCAGGCCGTCCTTGCACAGGTACATGTCCGCCAGCTTCTTCGTGGGAATCATGTAATTGAACCACAGTTCTCTGGTCCAGTTGTGGGTGGCGCGACCCGCGTAATACCGTCTGGCCAGGATTACTTCCTTACTATCATCGCCCTGCAGGATGAACAGGAACTTGTAACTGCTGTCTGTGCCGTGGTCGGTATACAGGTCGTACTCATTTGACGCAATGAGTTGCTCCGCGGCACTGATAGCGGCCGCGAGCATCGCCGTGGGGCTCCCTTCGGCGTGGTACTTGCGCCACGTGCCCTGATACAGCGCCGCCCGGGCCTTCAGCGCGAGCGCCGCGCCTTGCGTCACCCGCCCCATCTCCGCGGAGCTCAAGCGACTCTGCTTGAGAAGTTTGGGCACCGCGTTGTCCAGGTCGGCAATGATGAAATCAATGACCTCTTGTTGCGTCGCTCGAGGTGTGTACACCTCCGGCGAGGTGACGTCGAGCACCGTGGTGATCAGCGGCACGCCGCCGTACGTCTTCACCAGGTTCCAGTAGTGATAGGCCCTGAAGAACAGCGCCTCGCCGACCCAGCGATCGATCTGCGATCCGAGCCCGGACGCCGCGGCTTTCGTGAGCAGATAGTTGGTCGCCCGGATCCCCGTGTACGAATTGGTCCACAGTTCGGAATTCGCCTGCGGCAGATACGACCCGTTGCTCATCGACGACATCTCCGAGCTCCCGCTGCCGGTGGCGATATCCGAATTGAGCTCGGTGTAGACGCAAGCGGGACTGCATGGAGCGTTAGGGCCCTTCAAGGCGAAATAGAAGTCGTTGGCCGCGAGTCGGTACTGGTCCGGGTTCTTCCAGAACGAGGCGTCCGAGACCTGATCCTTCGGACCGAGATCCAGGGCTTTGCAGCCCAGCGCCAGCAGCAGGGAGGCGCTGGCATATGTGAAGGTGAGCCGGTTCATAAATGCGCGCCCCGCTAGAAAGTGATGTCCATGCCGAAGGAGTACAGCCGCTGGAACGGATAGTTGAAGCCATGCGAGGCCGATTCAGGATCCCAGCCCCCCTTCACGTTGTGCTTCTCCCAGAGGTCAAACCCACTGAAGTAGACTCTCGCTCGGGTCATCCTGGCCCGCGCGATCAGACGCTCTGGGAGGGCAAACCCGACCTGGAGGTTCTTCAGCCGCAGGTAGGCCGCATTGATCTCTTGTAACGTGGACGGCTGATAGTTCCAAAACCTGATGTCGCCATGCGAGAGCCGGGGATATGGCGCGTTGGGCCGATCTTCATTCCATGTCTTGTCGTAGTAAAACAGCGGCGGTTGTCTCCACCAGTCGCTCCACGGCATCCGGTAGTCGCCGTCGCGGAACAGCGTCCGTTTCCCGACGCCTTGCAGGAAGATGCTCACATCGAAGCTCCGCCACCTGCCGTCGAGATTGAGACCATAGGTGTAGCGCGGTGCTGTATTCCCCAGACTGACGACATCACCGTCTTGACCAGGAGCATCGCCGTACAGGCTGATTTTCCCGTCACCGTTCACATCCTTGTATCGCGCATCGCCAATCCCGATGTCGCTGGGCACGCCCGGGATCAGCTTATACGCATCGAGCTCCGCCTGGTTGCGGATCAGCCCATCGAACACGTACCCGAAGTACGTGTTAACCGGATAGCCTTGCCGGATGTAGTTCAGGCCCAACACGTACGTGTCCTGTCCCCCGTAGCCGACGACCTTGTTCTTGGCATCGCTGAGAATCGCTCGCGCGGAAACCTGAATGCCACGAACCTGACCTTTCCATCCAACGGATGTTTCGAAGCCCCAGGTCTTGAGCCGACCCGCATTCGAGTAGGGTGGCACCGCACCTAGCAGGCTGGGATAGGTGACGGGGATCAGCATGTCGCGATTGTGCTTGATGAAGTAGTCAAACGTGAAGTCGACCTTGGAAGACAACAGGGTCGCGTCCACCCCCAGGTTGCTCGTGGCGATCGTCTCCCAGGTTCGACCTTTCGAAACCATGCCCGACAGAAATGCCGATTGATCCTGTCCACCGGGTCCGAACGGATACGGATACCCCCGGCCGATCGTGATCAGCTGCAGGTAGTCGTAGAGGTTGATGCCTTCCTGATTCCCGGTTTCTCCGTACGAGGCCCGCAGCTTCAGATTGTCGAATACGGCGAGGTGACGGCGCGCAAATGGCTCCTCGGAGACCCGCCAGGCGAGCGACACGCCCGGGAAGAAGCCCCAGCGTTTGTCGGGAGCGAAGCGGGAGCTTCCATCGTAGCGGAGGGTGGCATCCAGCATGTATTTGTTGCTGAAGCCATAACTCAAGCGGGAGAAGACCGATCGGATCGCCCACTGCGTGCCGCCGCCGCCCGTCCACATGTTGCCGGTCGAGCCGAGATTGAGTCCCCAGACGTCCTGGTTCGAAAAGTTGGCTCGCCCTGCGCGGAACCAGTCCACATCGTCGTCTTCGTGCGACACCCCTCCCATGAGCTCGACCGCGTGCCGGTCGGCAAATGTTCTACTGAATTCCGCATACCCCACGTAGTTCCGGTGTAGTGTGGTCGCGTTGTACCGGTCCACCCAGTTTTGATCGGGATTGGCGATCGAATAGTAGACGATGCTGCTGTCATCCCACCGGTACAACGGGAAGGACTTGCCGATGTCGGTATTGTCGTCGGAGCGGTAGTTGACGCCGGACTGGAGATTCAGCTTCAGCCCGTCCAGCGGCTCGACGAAAAGAAGTGCTGGCCACTCTCGGTATAGATCGGGTGGTTCGGCATCCCGAAAATCGCTTCCACGACCACGCCCGCAGCGGTTTGGCCGCCGATATCCGATCGGTCCTGATTCTCCACGGCGAGTCGCGATTCCAGGCGGATCCGCCGGGAAAAGTCGTAATCGTAATTCAGCCGAAGCTGATAGCGCTTGTTATTGTCGTCCCCGTAGCGAATCACGCCGTTCTGATCGGCATAGGCCGCCGAGACGTAGTAGCTGGAATTCTGGCCTCCGCCCGAGACCGACAGCGTGTGTTTCTGCTCAGATCCGTTTTCAAACACGGCCCGGCGCCAATCAGTGTTCTTAAAGAACAACATCCACCCCAAGCTGGCGTAGAGCGGATGTGGGATGGGAGTCGGGTCGCCGATGCGGACCCGGTTGAGCAGATCCGGGGTGTACATCGGCGTCGCCCCGTTGTGGATGTTCGCCTCATTATCCATGACCGCCATCTGATAGTTATTGGGCGTATCCATCATTCCGGTTAACGTCGTGACTGCTGAGTTGACGCTGTACGTGAAGACCGGCGCGGTGCGGGTGCCGCGCTTCGTCGTCACGAGCAGCGCTCCGTCGGCGGCGCGCGCGCCGTAAATCGACGCAGCGGCATCCTTCAAGACGTCGATCGATTGGATGTCGGCAGGGTTCAGCAGGTCGAGGTTCCCAGGGATACCGTCGATCAGCACCAGGGGAGAATTACCTCCGTTGGCGGTGAACAACTGGTCCGCGTCCTTGGGAAGCGATGACACGCCCCGTAGGTTGAGATTGAATCCTTCGATCCCTGGTTGTCCCGAATAGCGTTGCACGATCACGCCCGGCAACGCTCCCTGAAGCGCCGCCAGCGTGTTGGTGATCGGGCGAGACTCCAGCGCTTCGGAGCTTACCGAACCAACCGCTCCGGTGAGGTTCTCCCTGCGTTTTTCACCGTAGCCCACCGCCACGACCGCCTCCAGCTCGATGGCCTGCGCCTTGAGCTGAAAGTTCACGACCGCCTCCTGCCCTTCCGCCACAACCACGTTGGTGTCGGCGGGAGTGTAGCCCAGCATCCGGGCCCTGAGCCGTTGCGTCCCCACCGGCACGCTGCTGATCGCGTACCGGCCGGAGGCGTCAGTCTCAGCCGTGAGACGCGTCCCGACCACGCTCACGACCGCGCGCACGAGGGGTGTGCCTGTCTCCCCTGCCGTCACCGTGCCCGCGATCGAGCCCAGTTGCACCGCCGGCCCCTCGGGGCGCTTGACCAGCGTGGCGCGCCCATCCGGCGTGAACACGATGTCCACGCCCGCGTCGAGCAGCACGTCCGTCAGCGCCGCGGCCACGGTAATCCGATCCGCACGCAGATTCACCGTCGCCGCGATCGGCACGTCGTCGTCGGCATAGACGAGGTTGAGTCGTGCCTGGCGGGAGATCTCCGCCAGCGCCTCCTTGAGCGTGACGCCGTCGAGCGCGAGCGAGAGCGGCTGGCGCAGCACCCACGAGCGCTTCAGGTCAACTGGTACCGGCGCTCTGCGCTCGGCCATTGCGAGTAAGAATCGTGGGGCCCGGCTTTCGCTCGGGTCGCCCACGTATTGCGCAACGGCGGTGTCGGGAAAGAGCGCGGGGACCAATGCAAGCATGAGCAGGAACGACCAGATGCGGTTCATAAGCCTACTCCCCGGAAAGCGGACGGGCATGACGGTTACCTACCGTTCCGACGCAAAAACACAGACCCTTCGACCCGCTCGACATGCAGGCCGAGGGTCAACGCAATCCGTTGCAGGACCAGGTCGATCGGCTCGTTGGTGAAGGTTGCCGTGAAGCGGCGCCCGGCGAGTGCGCTATCGGTGTCT
>WNGD01013960.1_pt1 | contig 11380 bp, 8 predicted proteins | sample 5400671 | NCBI WGS metagenome assembly WNGD01 (sample SAMN13153369, study PRJNA577476) | soil metagenome | isolation source: 40 cm soil or saprolite under grassland replicate 2 | place: USA:California | collected 2016-06-15
CGAAGGTTGGGTACCAGAGCGGAGTAGAGTTGTACACTTTACGATCGTTAACCGACACGCTCAACTCACCGAGAGCGCCCTTTACTCTTTCCACGTGCACGTTCCGCTCCTTCTCTAGTTCAGCCGCCACCCTGGCGCCAATCATCCTCTTGATCGGTCAGACGGGGCAGTAACGGATGATCACGTTCTTCATAATTCTCTCGCTGCGCTCCAACTTCAATGAGCAACGTTGCTCATCATCGCCAGGAGGTTGTCTTCAGAGTCGCGGAAGGCTGCCATCCAAAGATCGTAAGCACCCATATTCGCCACAAACGCGGGCTTTTCTCCGAACTCAACACCTCGCTCAGAAAGGGTCTTGTAGGCTATTTGAATGTCGTCGACATTGAAATAGATGATCGAGCTGGGGTGATCGAACTCGGGCTTCGCAGGGAGCGACAACATCAGCCTGATGCCGTCGCAATCAAAGAAAGCCAAACCCGGCGGCGCCGTGAAGAGAAACTTCATACCCAATTTGTCGCGATAGAAGTCGATTGCGCGATTGATATCGTGCGCGTTGATAGCGATCTGTCCGATTGCGGAAAGACCGAACTCATTTGAGGCGGCCATTTATCTGTTCTCCTTGTGGTTAGTGAACGCCAAACGGCGGCGCCATTGTAACAGCAACGTCCAAGCTGCGCTTTGCGAAAACTACTTTTGCTTTGCGAACGCCTCGGGCGAAACCGCAAGTGAAGGCTTGTTCGACTGAGGCCTAATTGAAAAGCTCATGGCTTTGGCGTAGTATGCGCCTCGAAGATATAAAGCCCTGTTGAATTGCGCAGCAGCGCGCTGTCTTGTGGTCCACGCTGTCTAATCATCTCTTTCCCTAAACCATTGACAAGTCCAGGCCAATGATCGGGCAAATAGTTTCTCATTATCGAATCATCGACCACCTCGGTGAAGGCGGCATGGGTGAGGTTTATCTGGCCGAAGACACGAACCTGGGCCGGCGGGTGGCTATCAAGTTCCCCACGCTCACCTCTAATGAACACGATTATCGGGCCCGCTTCCTGCGCGAGGCGCGAGCCATTTCTGAGTTAAGCAATCCGCACATTGCCACCCTCTTCGACTACGGCGAGACGAGCGACGGACGTCCCTTTCTGGTGATGGAGTTTGTCCGGGGAGAGACCTTGAGCGAGATGATGCACAAAGGCGAGCTGACCCTGCCACGAGCCCTACAGATCATCGAAGACGTTGCCTCAGCGTTGAGTGAGCCGCACGCTCGAGGCATCGTCCATCGGGACATAAAGCCTTCGAACATCATGGTTGACCAGCGGGGCCAGATCAAAGTGCTCGACTTCGGGCTCGTCAAACAGCTCAATGAAGATGAGGTTCATGTTTCCGAGCCGGAAGCGCGGACGATGCTGGCCATTCGCACGCGCAGTGGAATAGTTCTCGGTACGCCTGCCTACTTGTCTCCTGAGCAGGCGATGGGCGCAGACGTCGATGCGCGCAGCGATCTCTTTGCGCTTGGTGGAGTGCTTTACGAATGCATCACGGGCCAGCCGGCGTTCCCGGGCACGAGTGTGATTGAAATCGCGGCCAAGGTGATTCATGTTGAGCCCGTGCCGCCATCGAAAGTACGCTCTCAAATCCCGCAGCAACTGGACTCTGTCGTCCTCAAAGCGCTCGCGAAGAAGCCTGAGAAAAGATATCAGTCGACTGACGAACTGATAATAGATCTGCGCTCAGTTCGCGATCTGCTGCAACAAGACTCGGGTCAGACAATCATCAAGCCAAGTTCAGCAATCTCGCAGCCCCGTCATAGGACGCTGACCAATCTCTCACAAATGTTGCGCCGGCCACGCGTGCCCGTTTGGTACATTCTTGTCGGCATCGTTGTCGTCGCCAGTGCAATGTGGATTGCCTGGCGTTTGTGGCGACCTCCTCTGCACGTCCCTCCAGCGGAAGCGCAAAACTGGTACGACGTCGGAACCAATGCGTTGCGGGATGGCTCCTACTATCAGGCGAGTAAGGCCCTCGAGCGAGCGATTGCGATCGATGATAAATATGTCCTGGCACACGCGCGTTTGGCCGAAAGTTTGGTCGAGTTAGACTCCTTCGACAGGGCCAAGGACGAACTGTTGCGCGTCGGTTTGCTCGCAAGCGATCGCTCGCTATTGCCAAAAATGGACCGGCTTTACGTCGACGCAATTTCGGCCATCGTGAGGCATGACTTTCACGCGGCGGTCGAATCTTATGCCGAGATCGCGAAACAGTCTACAGATGCTGAGAAGCCGCGTGTGCTGGTCGACCTGGGACGCGCCTTTGAGAAGAACGAAGAGCCCAGGAAAGCTATTGAGAGCTATACAGAGGCGACAACTCGTAACGCGCAGTACCCGACAGCGTTCCTGCGCCTCGGAATTCTCTACGGTCGGCAGCAGGAATTGGCTAACGCGATGACCGCGTTTGATAAGGCAGAAGCGATTTACCAGGCTCTTGGGAATCTGGAGGGCCGCGCGGAAGTGGCATTTCAGCGTGGGGCCCTGTTCAATAAGCTCAACAAAATGGCCGACGCCAAGTCTCAGTTGGAACAGGCACTAAGTTTGGCGCGCGCCGACGACAACAAATCGCAGGTGATCAAAACATTGCTGCAGTTAACCAGCGTGGCCTTCGATACGGGTGAAACTGCGCGCGCCACTGAATACGCCCGCGAAGCCGTCGAACTGGCACAAAGGAACGGCATGGAGAGCCTCGGTCTGCGAGGCTTGACCGATCTTGGCAATGCTTTTTTGGTCAGAGGCGAATACTCCGAAGCGGAAAAGTATTTGACCGAGGCTTTTGAATCAGCGCAGAAAAACAAAGCGAGAAACAACGAAGCGAGAGTGCGAGTTTCATTGGCAAGTCTGCGTTTGCAACAGAAGAATCCGGATGACGCTGTTCGTTACGTCGAACCAGCGTTGGCGTTTTACCAGCAGGGAGGATATCGAGCAGAAAGCTTTTCCTGCCTTGCTTTGCTCGCCCGGGCAAACCTGCAGAGGGACGATTATGCAGCCGCGTTAAAGACTGACGAGCAACTCTTGCAGCTTGCCCAGCAGTGGAATGACCAATCCCAAATTGCGCTGTCGCACGCCGACATGGGGACTGCCTTCGCTCGCCAGGAAAAGTATCCGGAAGCGTTAGATCATTTGAGCCGGGCTTATGACATCTATAGAGCGCAAGGGGTGCAGCGCAGCCTGGGCTTTAACTTATTGGCTCGCGCGTACGTCCTCTGGCAGCTCGGCCGCTACTCGGAAGCTCAGTCCTTGCTTGGCGAAGCGTCGGCCATCGCGGACAAACCAGATGGTGGGTACAAGCAGTTATCAGCAGAAATCAAACTTGCTGACGCCGAGATATCACTAAGCCAGTGGCACCTTCCCGAGGCAAAAGCCCAGACTGAAAAGTTGCTGGCTCTAATCGGAACGCAGTTTCCGGTCATCGCAGTCGGCGCCAAACGCGTGCTCGGACTGTCGCAGTTGTACGCTGGCGCCGCCGCAACTGGGAAACGAACTTGCGCCGAAGCAGTCGAGATGGCTAAGCGGGCTAACGACCCCTGGCAACTCGCGAGAGCGCAACTCGCGCTCGCCGAAGCGATGCTGCTGGCTGGAGATCGACAAGCTTCTTTGGCCAGTGCCTTACAAGCGCAGGAAAGCTTTACCCGGCGCGACCAACACGGAGGGGAATGGCAAAGTTGGGTTATTGCCGCAGGGGCAAGTCGCAGCGTAGGTGACAATGGCAAGGCGCGCGAGTATGCTTTGCGGGCATCAGAGTCACTTTCAAAACTGGAACAACGATGGGGAACTGCGAACTATAACAGTTATCTTAGCCGCCCCGACATCCGGCGGCTTTGGAAACAACTCAATGAACTAACAGGTTCCAGTAGGTGAGTCTTTCGATTTCAGCCTTTTTCATCATCGCGAATAAGGGCTTTTCAGGATCACATTTCACGTTATCATTCCGGTCTTAAATTCTCGCATCGCTCAAAGGGGGTCTTCAATATTGTTTTCACGCGCGCTCGGGGCTCGCCCGACTCGCAACGCCTTTCCACCCCGTAAAAAGGAGAAAAAAGAATGAATCAGCTACGTAAATTCGCAATTGTCGTGGCGACGGTCAGCGTGTTGGCGCTCGGCGTCTTTGCGCTGGCTCGTAAGAATCCCGCGGCCATTCATCCGCAGGGCGGCGACGTGATCATAATCAAGGGCGGCTCGCTCTCGATCCAGTGTCCAGATACCACCCCTGAGTGTTTCGCATTTGACGGCGCTACGAAGAAGTACAACCACAAAGGCGACGCCAAGATGAAAGTGACGAAGGTTGTAGTCAGGAACTCTAAAGGCGACGAGGTATTCAACAGCAACCAGTCCAATGGCTTTGGTAATACCCCGGAGATCGATATAACGTACAAGGCACCGTAACAGCGACGGGAATGTAAGCGCTGGGTGAAGGCGGGCAACGCACTTGCTCTGGTTTGTGCGCCAGGATCACCCCTGCGCGATTGTAAGTTGGGAACTGCAATAGCGGTCGAGAGGAACTGTTCCCTGATTCCCTCTGGCCGAAGAATTTATCCCGCCGCTTCTTCAATCGACTGATCGGCCAGCGGAGATCCATTGTCGGGGACGAGCCGGGAATCACGCGCGATCGAATCTATGGTGAAGTGGAATGGTCTGGCGAGCGTTTTTCAATAGTTGATACCGGTGGAATCATTCCCGATGACGACGCGGTAATTCCGGCAGGCATTCTGAAGCAGGCAGGATTCGCGATTGATGAGGCGCAGGCGCTGATTTGGGTGGTCGATGCGCGGCAAGGCCTGACACCGCTCGATGAAGAGTTGGCGAAACTGCTGCGTGGCACAGGCAAGCGAGTGCTGGTGGCAGCGAATAAGGTTGAAGCTCAACGACTGGAAGCGGAAGCGTCGGAATTCCATCGCTTTGGTTTTGAAGAAGTTTTTCCGGTGTCGGCGGAACAGGGAATTGGGTTGGGTGAGTTGCTTGATGCGTTGGTTAGGGACTTCAAAGAACAGATCAGCCACAGAGGCACAGAGGCACAGAGAAGAGAGGAGGACTCCCCTTTCCAAGGTCAGATGTCTCCGCTCGCAAGGGAAATTCGTTTGGCGATTGTAGGCCGGCCGAATGTGGGGAAGTCGTCTTTGCTGAACCGTCTGATTGGCGAAGAGCGGGTGATCGTCTCGCCGCTTGCGGGAACCACGCGCGATGCGATCGACACGGTGCTCGAAACTCCTGAACAGACTTTTCGTCTCGTCGATACTGCCGGCATTCGCCGCAAAGGAAAAACCGGCGAGCTGGCGGAGAAGCTTTCCGTGGTGATGGCGATGAAGAGTCTGCAGCGCGCGGACGTCGCAATCGTGATCGTTGACGCGGCAGAAGGAGTGACCGCGCTGGATGCGCACATCGCGGGTTATGCACATGATGCGGGCTGTTCGATCATCATCGTGGTGAACAAGTGGGACTTACTTAAGGACAAGGAAACAAACACGGCGAATGAATTCGAGCGAATGCTGCGCGAGCGAATGAAGTTCCTCGAATGGGCGCCGGTGATTACGATCTCTGCTTTAGAAGGCCAGCGCGTTAACAAGATTCTGCCGCTGGCAGGGCGGGCGAATGAAGCGCGCAGCCGGCGCATTCGTACGTCACAACTCAATGAGTTTTTCGAGCGCGAGATTGCGCAGCCGCGCGGCGGCGCGACGCCCGCGCCCGTGAAGGGCGGAGTGTCTCGCTTGCACGTGCAATACATCACGCAGGTGGGTGTGCGGCCGCCCACGTTTGTGGTCTTTACCGCGGGTGGCAAAGCAGGATTGCACTTTTCATATGAAAGACACTTGCAGAATCGGCTGCGCGAAGAGTTTGATTTCTTTGCCACGCCTCTGCGGATTGTGGAGCGGCACAAGAAGAGCAAGAGAATGCGATAGTGCCTCTTCGGTCATCACTCGGTCTCGGTGGTTTAGTTTCCCGCCAGGGCGCAAAGAGAGGTGATGTCCTAGTCTGAAATTCTCTGCGCGTCCTCTTGCGTTCTCTGCGTCTCGGCGGTGAGAGTTGTCAGCCCTTATTCACGGCAGAGACATAGAGGTCGCTGAGACTGCACAGAGAAAAACTGAAATAGGACACTTACCTAAAGACACAAGAAGAATGAACTCGCCAATTAGTTTTGAAGTAATGGCGCGTGAGGGTGAAGCGCGAGCGGGAAGTTTGCTCACGCGCCGGGGTGTGATCGAAACGCCGGTGTTCATGCCCGTAGGGACGGCCGGTAGTGTGAAAGGCGTTCGCTTTGAAGAGTTGGAGGCGCCGGATCTTGACGCGCACCTCATTCTCGGTAACACGTACCACCTATGGTTGCGACCCGGAATTGAAACGATCAAGGCGTGCGGCGGTCTGCATCGCTTCATCGGTTGGCCGCGTGCCTTGTTGACGGATTCTGGTGGATTTCAGGTTTGGAGTCTCGGGTCGCTGCGGAAAATCACGGAAGAAGGCGTCGAGTTTCGCTCGCAGGTTGACGGCAATCTGAAATTCCTGTCGCCCGAGGTCTCGACGGAAGTCCAGGTAGCGTTTGGCTCAGACATCGTGATGGCCTTTGACGAATGCGCACCGGGCAAGGCGCCACGTGATGAAGCGCGCAAGAGTATGGAGCTGACGCTGCGCTGGGCCAGGCGGTCGCGGGAGCGCTTTGATGTGTTGCAACTCGAAGCGCAAAGTGCGGGCCGGATGCCCGCAGAAAGACAAGCGCTGTTTGGTATCGTGCAGGGGGCGACTCATTCTGATCTCAGAAAAGAGAGCCTGGACCGCACGATGGAGATTGGATTTGATGGCTACGCGATCGGCGGACTGAGCGTGGGCGAAGAGAAGCCGGTCATGTGGGAAGTAATAAACGAGATCACTCCGCTCATGCCTGCGGACCACCCGCGCTACCTAATGGGCGTTGGCACGCCTGAAGATTTGGTCGAGGCGATTGCGTTGGGAGTGGATATGTTTGATTGCGTGCTGCCGACTCGCAACGGGCGAAACGGACAGGCTTTTACCTCGCGCGGAAAACTGAATATCAAAAATGCGCAGTGGGCGCAGGATGAGCTGCCGCTGGATGAATCGTGCCGCTGCTCCGTTTGTCTGCGTCACTCACGCGCGTACGTCAGGCACCTTTATCTGGCCGGAGAGATGCTCGCGAGCATGCTGTTGACTCATCACAATCTGGCCTTCTTCCTTGACACTATGCGGAGTGTAAGGCAAGCTATCCGGTCTGGTAATTTCTCGCGATTCCGGCAGGAATTCACCGAGAGGATCAACTCGGGAGTCGAGTAGTCCAGGTTGCCAACTGGCGCTGGACCATCCGACAAACTGAAGCGCGCGCTAAACTGAAAGTCAAACGTAGATGACAACCTTATTAATTCTATTTCAAGGGAGCAACCCGCTGATCTCCTTCGCGCCGATGCTGTTGATCATCGGAGTCTTCTATCTTTTATTGATTAGGCCGCAACAGAAGCGTCAGCGCGAGTTGCAGGAGACAATATCGAAGTTGAAGGCCGGGGATCGCGTAGTAACCACCGGTGGCGTCATCGGTACCATCACGAGTGTGAAAGATACGAGCTTTTTGATTCGAAGCGCCGACAAATCCGTTCTCGAAATCAGGCGATCTGCGGTCGCGGGTATCGATGAGGAAGAAAAGAAATAGCGCTAAGACCCTACTTGAGGGCTTGCGTTAACAATCTTTGTAATGAAGAAAAAGAATCTCCTTCAGCGTTCAATCATCATCGCCATTGTCACGCTTGTGGGTCTCTACATGGTTATCGGCCCACGCCACCGCCCGACGCGTCACGACTTTACACCTGCCGGTATCAAAGAAACGCTGCAGGCGAATATCCATTTAGGTCTGGATCTCAAAGGCGGATCGCATCTGGTGATGCGCGTGAAGACCGACGAGTTTCTCAAGACCTTGACGGAAACGAACGCGCTCGCGGTGCAGAGTGCCGCGAAAGACGCGGGGTTTCCCGCGAAGGATGTAAAGGCGGTAACCTCGCCGGGCAACTACAAGATCACTTTTGAAGCCACCGATGCGGCAAAGCTGAATGAGATCCAGGATGCGGTGAAGAAAGTTGGTCTGGCGGACTGGTCAGTATCGACAAGCGGAAACACGATCACCTGGACGCTTACTGCGACTGCCCAGCGCACGCTTGCCGAGCAAGCGACGGACCAGGCCGAGAAAATCATCATCAGCCGTCTGGATGCGGTGGGCGTTGCCGAGCCGCTCGTGCAACGACATGGCGCGCAAGGATCGCACGAGATTCTGGTGCAGATGCCCGGCATTCAAGATCCCGAACGCGTCAAGCAATTATTGAAAGCCGAGTCAAAGCTTGAACTCGTCCACGTGGTCAGCCCGCCAAGTCCTAACCTTAAGACGTACGATTCGGAACAGGAGGCGATTACATCACTCGGCACAACAGCGCCGTCGAACCGCCGCGTCCTGCCCTATACCGAGCGAACCGAGCCAACAGCCGCAGGACAAACTGGCGCCGATGAGAACGCCAGGAAGCAAAAGAAGTGGGTGGTCGTCGAATCGCCGGCGGTGGTTAACGGCAACGAGCTTCGTAACGCATCGGCCGTACAGGGCCGCGGCGGCGCCGATGATTATCAGATCGCTTTTTCTCTGAAGCCTGGCGGCGCAGACAAGTTTGGTAAGTGGACCGGAGCAAATATCAACGAATACATGGGTGTGGTGCTCAATAACGAAGTCAAATCAATAGCGTTTATCAAGTCGCAGATCACGGATTCGGGAGAGATTGAAGGACGATTTACAAAACAATCCGCAGAGGACTTGGCATTGACGCTTAGGTCAGGCGCTTTGCCTGCTCCGATCGAGTATCAGGAAGAGCGGACCGTCGGTCCGAGCCTCGGCGCAGACTCGATCCGTTCAGGTGTGCGAGCTTCACTTGTTGGTCTGGCCCTCGTCGTTGCCTTCATGTTGTTTTACTACCGGGGTTCGGGTGTAAATGCGGTCGTCGCCCTGCTCTTGAACATGATCCTGATGCTGGCCGGCCTGATCATGTTCCAGGCAACACTGACGCTTCCGGGTATCGCCGGCATTATTCTGACAATCGGTATGGCGGTCGATTCAAACGTGCTCATCTTTGAGCGCATACGCGAGGAAATGCGCACCGGTAAGACGATACCGTCCGCCGTTGACACGGGCTTTGGACGCGCCTTTGTGACGATTATCGACACGCACGTCACGACCATCGTATCGTCAATGTTTCTGTTTGTGTTCGGCACTGGTCCGATCCGCGGGTTTGCGGTAACCCTTGTGCTGGGTCTGCTCGTTAACCTGTTCTCAGCCGTGTTTGTATCGCGGACGATATTCATCTGGCTCTTGAGTCGTCGGGAGCGCGTCGAATCGCTTAGCATCTGAAGTAGTTCCAGCATGATTCAAATCTTCAAGGACGTAAAAATCGATTGGCTTGCGAATCGGCGCTGGTTCATCGCGGTGTCGATTGCGCTGATGTTGGCGGGATTGGGTTCCGCCGTCTTTCGACAATGGAAACATCCCGGCGGCACACAGGCTTTCAATCTCGGCGTTGATTTCAAGGGTGGAACTGTAGTCACCGCGAGATTCAAGCAACGCCCGAGTGCCGAACAGATTCGAGATGCTCTATTCAAGCTGGGTGTGAAGGATGCAATCATTCAGCCTGTCACTGACAAACCCGATACCGCGCTGATCAAACTACCGCTGGCGGGAAGCGAGGAATCCCAATCTGAGGTTGAGGCCGGGCGGGCAAAGGTTCGTAGTGCACTAAACGCCTTTGGCCCTGAAGCGCAAGGCGAACTGAACGCTGATCCTCAAGCAGCGTACAAGATCGAAGGCACCGACGCTGTTGGAGCCGTCGCCGGAGCCCAATTGCGCAACCAGGCAATTGCCGTCACGCTTGCGGCGCTCGTTGGCATTCTCGTGTACATTGCTTTTCGTTTTGAATGGACCTATGGTGCGGCGGCCGTCATCGCCGTCTTTCATGATGTGTTGGTGACGCTCGGGTTCTTTTCAATATTTCAGTGGGAGATTAGTCTAACCGTCATCGCGGCGTTACTGACGCTGGTGGGTTTCTCGGTCAATGACACGATCGTCGTGTTCGACCGTATTCGTGAGAATCGGAAACTGCACCGGCGCGATTCGCTCTACAAGGTGACCAATGATTCCATTAACCAAACGCTGTCGCGTACCGTGATCACTTCTGGTCTCGTGTTTCTATCCGTACTGGCAATGGTAGTCTTCGGAGGCGAGGTGTTGTTTGGTTTTTCCGTAGCGCTGCTAATCGGCATTACCTTTGGCACTTATTCATCCGTCGCTATCGCGAGTCCGATCATGGTTTGGTGGGAGCAACGTCTGGAGGCTGCAAACCGGGCGATTGCCATTGCTCCAAGACCAGGCGGCGTGGCGGGTAGCGCGCGCGCGAACAGTGCGCAGGCGAAGCGCGAACCGATCACGGGCGGTGTGCGAAGACAATCGCGGCGGGCCGGTCGGGCTTGAGACCTTTCGCACTCTTGTTAACTTCCGGGACGCCTGTTCAGGGCTGCCCAAATTGTTTGAATTTGCGCTTGACTTTAAAACGGATTGCGGCTTAGACTGCGATTGTTGCTGGCCAATTGAATAGTAGAAGTCGACCGCGCGTTAAGAATTGAACGGTGTGGACGCGAGGTGGTCTACGTTGATCTGGCCGGCAAGTTTCTCGCACAGCGGCTGTTTCTAAAGCTCTTGGAAGCGCTCAGATCGCAGAGGCTGCTATTTCCCCTTCAATTCATGTAACGGAATTCCAGCGGGCGTCGCGAGTCGACGTTTGAGGAGCTTTACCGCAACTTTTATGATTTCTTTTTCCTGATCCATTTGGCACCGGAATTGGGAGGACAAGTAGATGTTCGAAAACCTGGTTGAGTCTGGTTCACACAAGGAGGACCTGTCGCGAAAGGGCTCGTTCCTCCTGGTGACTACCGCTATTTACGGACTCCTTATCTTGACTTTTGTAGTTGCCACTATCTGGTTCACTGTGGCTGAAATGGATACGTCAGATCTGGAGTTGACTACTCTGGTTGCGCCGGTCCCAGTACCACCGCCGGCAAACGAGCCGCCGAAGCAGGAAGTCAAGGCGGTGAAGCCCGAGGCGAACGTTGACGTTCGTAAAGCGCTAATCGCAGAGGTCAGCCGGGCGGATTTGGTGCCTGAGAAGATAACCACCAAAGCCCTGGAAGTTCCGCCAGTGCGCAAAGGAGTGACAACGGTAGTCGGCACCGAAAATACCAACGCCGTCGCCCCGATGCCCGCAGGACCTGGAGCGGGGACGTTGGTGACTACGCCGACGAAAGTGGTCATGGGCGATGAG
>WNGD01007667.1_pt1 | contig 11379 bp, 6 predicted proteins | sample 5400671 | NCBI WGS metagenome assembly WNGD01 (sample SAMN13153369, study PRJNA577476) | soil metagenome | isolation source: 40 cm soil or saprolite under grassland replicate 2 | place: USA:California | collected 2016-06-15
CAGCGACTGCGGCTACGCGGTCTGCGCCGCCTGCATCAGTGTGGCCGTCGCCATCGTGAACAGGTCCGCCCGCCGGGGCCGGCGGCCGGGCATGCAGGCGCGATCTGATCGCGGGCAGTTACGCGGGAACCTCCAGATCCGCGGCCTGGCTAACGGCGTCAGTCGCCACGCGACATGATGACTGTCACGACGACACGTAAAACGACGAGATGGCTGTCAAACGACATGATGGCTGTCTTGGGACACTTCTTGTCCCGTGACAATCAACATGTCATCTGCGCCCTGGGAGATGACACATTCTTGGCACACCAACGCCGGGATTTGTGACAGCCAACTTGTCATTTACGGAGCATGACCTGGCACCTTATCAACGAGTGGCTCCGCCACGACTTATGAAACACGCCCTAGCCCCGACAGGTGTTCGCATGAAAGGATCTGACGATGTCAGTGGCCGGCCATCAGACGTTGCGGGTGCTCGGCGGTTCTTACGTTCTTGATCGTCCGGCAGACGTCACCGAGGTTATTCAGCGCGCGGACGTCCTCGCCGTCGTGTTCGGTCCGGACGGATCCACAGTGATGCGGCGCGACGACACCGGCGAGGATGCATGGTCGGCGCTGTGGAACGGTGACCAGGCGCACGACGTGCAGGCGACCGGGATGCTGAGCGCGATCGTGGCGCCGCTGGCGGCCGGTGGCGTGCCGGTCTGGGTGGTTTCGGGCTACGACGGCGACCTCGTCCTCGTCCCGGCCGATCGGTTGGATGAGGCGTCCGAGGTGCTGCAGGCGGCCGGCCACCAAGTCCGGCGGTGACCGGGATGTCGGGCAGCGGGTGGCGTACTGCCAGGTGGGCATAGTCCACGCCGCATGCTCGTCGAGTAGATCGCGGTGACTTCATGCCGGCGTTGTTGACCAAGACGTTGCGGACGGCGTATGCGCTCGGAGCCTGGCCGGGATCACCGCTCAACCGACGGGGGAGTGGTGACCCAGCAGGCACGAAACCTGCTGATGACCCTCGCGGACCGAGCTGACGGCATCAAGTTCCTGCTCCGGGACCAGGACACCACGTTCACCGCGGCATTCAATGCAGCCTTCACGGCGGTCGGCGTGCGGATTATCAAGACGCCTGTCCAGGCACCTCGTGCGAACGCGATCGCTGAAAGGTGGATCGCCAGTATGCCAATCACTATGATGTCCATCGCCCGCATCGGACGCTCCACCAGAACCCGCCCGCCGGACGCGAGCATCCGCCCGCCCGGGCACGAATGTCCGGCTCCTGCAACGGGACCGGCTCGGTGGCCTGATCCACGAATACATCCAGGTCGCGTGAGGTGACAGGATATCCGGCACCTACAGATTCATTCAGACCGGGGGCCGTAAATATCCGACATTTCGGGGATTTAGCTGCATCAAGATACCCCGACTCGGCTGCGCCGCTGGATCTGGCCGCCTGGTGTTGCCTAACCGGTCACCGCTATCTGGGAGCCGTCGGCGCCTGCTCGCAGGCCAGGTGCATCCTGGTGGTCAGCCCGCCGCGGGACCGGCCCAGCCCGTGATCATCCGGCTCGACAGCGCCCGCCCGGCGGCTCGGCCTGCCGGTCCCCCTTTTCCGTCCCCCCGCGGCGTGCTGGTGCGCCGCGTGACCGTGGAATCCACCGAGACGTCCCAGGTGATCAGCCCGTCGCGTCGGCCCGGGCCTGCAACCCGTTCCCCATCCGCGCCCACGTCCCGTGCCGCTGCCACCGGCAGACCCGGCTGCGTCTCGCCGCCCGCTGGCCCCAGGCCACCCACCTCACTGCCGCGATCACCCGGCTGCGGGCCTGCGCCCCCGGCTGACCACCACCGAGCGGTGCTGCGGCATGAAGCCGGATTGAAGCCAGCGCACGGCAAGGTATGGCGCAGACCAAGATATGCGGTGCGGGCCGGCAGCCGTGGCGGCCGGGGAGGTGCTGGATCCGCTAAGGCTGCTCAGCTTCACCTCCCTGGCTCGGGGCCGCCCGACGGGCATTGTCGCCGGACAATAACGAGGAGGCAGTCATGAGGGATGAATCAGCAAACCCCGGCGGCCCGGCGGCCGACGCCACCAGCGCACCGAGCCTGCCCGCAGCCGTTGACCGGGCCGCCTTCCAGGCCGAGCTGGACCGGCTGCGGGTCCGGGAGAAGGCGCACACCCGCGAAGCGGGTCCAGCAAAGATAAGGACGAAACCCGCCGTGAGTTGATCTTCGGGTAGTTCGAGGCCGCGGTGGGCTGCCGGCCGGGCACGATCCTTCGGTTCGGCTGTGCGGCGTGTGTGTGGCTGGTACGGTCTGCGGTTCGTACGGGCTGATCGTGCCGGATCCCCAAGGGCGGGCCGCAGGATGACCTCGATCGAGCGGACCGCCTATCCGCGGTTCAAGCGCCTGATCTCTGCCGGCGAGCTGCACGGGCACTTCAAGCCGACCCGCGAGGAGGTGTCGTGGGCCTCGCAGCGCACCGATTCGGACGGGCACCTGCTGGCGTTGGTGCTGGCGTTGAAATGTTTCCAGTGGATGGGCCGGTTTCCCCGGCAGGATGAGGTACCCGGCCAGGTGGTGGACTATGTTCGCCGGGCGTTGAAGCTGCCCGGGGCGGTGGTGCCGGTGGTGGCCTCGGATCGTAGCGCGGAGCGTCACCGCGGGCTGATACGCACCCGCTGCGGGGTGAGCTACAACCCGGCTGAGGCCCGCCGGATCGCCGCCGAGGCGATTCGTGCGGAGGCCGAGGTGAAGAACAACCCGGCCGACCTGATCAACGTGGCGTTGGAGAAGGTGCTGCAGGCCACGCTGGAGCTGCCGGCGTACCGGACGCTGGACGAGCTGGCCTCGCAGATCCGCAGGGAGGTCAACCGGGAGATCATCACCCGGGTTCACGACCGGATGAACCTCTACGAGCGCGGCCGGCTGGAGGCGAGCCTGTCCACGATCGGCCTGGACGGAAAGACCCTGTTTAACGCCTTCAAGCAGGCGGCGCGGCGGCCGTCGTGGTCGCACTTTCGCCAGCTCGCGCGTCATCTGGTGTTCGTCGACGGCTACGGCGACACCGGGACGTGGCTGGCCGGCGTCGCCCCGGCGAAGATCGCCTCGTTCGCCGGAGAGGCCGACGCTGCGGACGCCGCGGTGATGGGCGATTACGAGCGCACCAAGCGGATCGTGCTGATCGCCTGCCTGCTGCACAAGGCGCGGATGCGGGCCCGCGATGACATGGCGGCGATGTTCTGCAAACGGGTGGCCACCCACACCAGGAAGGCCCGCGACGAGTTGGAGGACATCCGCCGCCGCCAGCAGTCGATCACCGAACGGCTGGTGCTCGCACTGAAGGCGGTGCTGGGCCAGGTCGACCCGGACAGCCCGGCCGCGGCGATGGGCACCACCGCGAGCGCACTGGCCGCCAGCACCATGAAGAGCCTCGGCGCGCGCAAGACCAAGCCCGGCGCGGAGGTGAACTTCACGTTCTCCTCGCTGTCCGGGGCATCGGGGCCGGCGGTGGCAGCGCTGCTGGACGCGATCGGCCTGCAGGCCACCGGAATGGGCCTGGTGCGCCAGGCCGTCGAGAAGCTCGGCGGGTTCGAGGACCTGTACGCGGACATCGAACTGGTGGCCGCCCACCACGGCGACAACTTCGAGATGCTGGTCGCCAGGCACATGAAGACCGACCGCTCCACTATGTTCGAGCTCACCGAACGGCTTGAGCTGGTGGCCACCAGCGAGGACCGCAAGATCCTGGACGCCCTAGCCCACGCCAAGCAGCACCGGGAGATGACCCGGGACTACATCAGCGCCTACGACGAGGCCGGCCGCCCGCTTGACACCTCGTTCGCCACCGGCAACTGGCACAAGGCGCTGGGCGACCGCGGCCAGTCCGGGCAGCTGCACCGCCGGCACTTCGAGGCGTGCGTGTTCACCTACCTGGCCGAGGAACTACGCACCGGGGACGTCGCCGTGGCAGGCGCCGACGAGTACGCCGACTGGAGCGAGCAGCTCCTGCCGTGGGAGGAGTGCGAGGCGCTGCTGCCGCAGTACCTGATCGACGTCGGCCTGCGCACCCCGCCGGCCGACGGGGCGGCCGGGCCCGGGCCATACTCCGCGGTGAGCTTCCGCGAGCAGCTCGAGGACCTGCTGACGAAGACGGCCGCGATCGCGGATGCCGGCTATCCGGCCAACGACGACCTGGTCATCGATGGTGATGGGACACCGCATCTCAAACGCCGCCGGCGGGAGGATCGGCGGGCCTCCTCGCTCAAGCTGGAGGCGCAGATCAAGGCCCGGCTGCCCGAGCGGTCCTTGCTCGGCATCCTGGCGCGCACTGCCTACTGGATCGAGTGGTGGCGCCGGTTCGGCCCGGCGTCGGGCTCCGACCCGAAGATCAAGGACCCGTTCGGCCGGTACGTGCTGGCGACCTTCGTCTACGGCATCAACATGTCCGCCGCCGACGCCGCGCGGCACATCGCCGGCACCTCGGCCCGCGACCTGGCCCTGGTCGCCAACCGGCACGTCACTGTGGACAAGCTCAACGAGGCGATCACCGACGTGGTCAACGCCTACGCGCGCCTGGACCTGATCAAGGCGTGGGGTGACGGGTCGTCGGTCGCGGCCGACGGCACCCATATGGACACCTACCTGGACAACCTCCTCGCGGAGACCTCGATCCGCTATGGGGCATCCGGCGGGATTGCATACCATCACATCTCCGACCACTACATCGCCCTGTTCACGCATTTCGTGCCGTGCGGGGTGTGGGAGGCCGTCTACATCATCGAGGGGCTGCTGAAGAACGCCTCGGAGATCCAGCCGACCACGATCCACGCCGATACCCAGGGCCAGAGTCTGCCTGTCTTCACGATGGCGCATTTGATGGGGTTCGACCTGATGCCCCGCATCCGCCAGTGGCAGGACCTGATCTTCTGGCGGCCGTCCCCGGCCGTCCGGTACGAGCACATCGACGTATTGTTCGGCACACCCGGCCGCAACGTCATCGACTGGGACCTGATCGAGACCCACTTCAAGGACCTGATGCAGATCGCCATCTCGATCCGCGAGGGCTCTATCTCCTCCTCGGTGCTGCTGCGCCGGCTGCGCTCCGGTTCCCGGCGCAACGCCACCTACGCCGCGTTCCGCGAGGTCGGGCAGGTCATCCGCACCGTCCAGCTGCTGCGGTTCCTCTCCGACGGCGCCCTGCGCCGGCGGGTCACCGCGGCGACCAACAAGGTGGAGGCGTTCAACAACTTCTGCCAGTGGCTGTTCTTCGGCAAGCACGGGGTGATCGCCGACAACGACCCGGACGAGCAGGAGAAGACCATGAAGTTCAATGCCTGCTGTCCAACTGCGTGATCTTCCACACGACCCTAGAACTCACGGAGGTCATCCGGCAGTTGCAGGCCGAGGGCTGGAGTATCGACGCAGCCGACCTCGCGGAGGTCTCCCCGTACATCACCGAACCAATCCGCCGGTTCGGCGAGTACTCCACCGACGAACTCGGCCTGCGCCCCGCCGCCTTCGACCCCAACCTGGACGTCGACTTCGATACCCTGACCGACCCCGCCCCCGAGGCAGCTTAATCGATCGCGTCGCGGCACTGACCTGGGTAGCCTGACCATCCGTGTACAGGAGAAGGATCATCGCCTGAAATGACTGTCTTGCAGTCCCGGTAAACCCATGCAGTCGCGCGCCCGAAGCCGGCAGCGGCCTGCCCCGTTTTCCCCCTGACCCCGATAGCTGCCCGGTCCTGCGAGCGGACGGGCATGTCAGGGGTCGCGCATCGATCGCGGAGCGACACCCGCAGGGTGCCCTTGACCTGCCCGTCCGGGAGCGGATCATCGGGCGGCGGGGGCAGGAAGGACCCCGGCGGGCCCCGGTCCCGGGGGCCAGCACGACCGTGTCTGCCCGGCGTCCGCACGACCCCAGGGGGCCGGATCCGCCCATACCGCATGAATACGCCGCCGAGGTCCGCGCCGGCGAGGTCAATTCGTTGTATGTCGCGTCTTTTATCCCGGCGCCCGATCACGGCGGCGGCGGCTTGAATGCCGGCCCGGGCCGGTCGTGCTAGTGGCCATTTGCCTCACCCGTGCTGGGTGATCCCAGCCCGCTGACAGCGGGCCACACTGGCAACAGGACCAGTCCCTTGACGCGCGCCCGGCGGCTCGGCGCGGGCTTACTTGTCCTTGGCCCAGGGAGGATTGGCGACGATGGATGAGACAGCGGCTCGCGAGACCGGCGTAAAGGCGAACACCTTCCCTTCGTCCGGTGTACTGCGGAAACCAAACATCGTCTGGGTGATGGCCGATGACCTCGGCTCGCCCCTGAGCTTCACCGGGACGGCCGGAGTCAAGACCCCTCATATTGACCGGCTGGCGCGCGAGGGAATGTTCTTTTCCCGCTACTACTCGACCGCCCCAACCTGCGCCCCTTCGCGCACGACGATGCTCACCGGCATGTACGCGACGTACCTGAACGCGCAGCACCATCACTCCACGCCTGACTTTCCCCCGACCGTCAAGCACCTGGCCGAGCGGCTGCGCGAGGATGGCGGCTATTACACGGCCAACGTCGCCAAGGTGCCGCAGGGGTATCCGTTCATCAGCTTCGGCAAGCGAGATTACGACTGGTCCCGCCAGCACGATCCATCCCTGTATGACACTGGCGACTACGCCGGGCTGAAGGACCACCAGCCCTTCTACGCCGAGTTCCAGTGCATCGAGCCGCACTCGCCGTGGCACTCGCTGGAGAAATACGGCGAGGAAGGACTGGCCGTGGACCCGGCCGAGGTGGAGCTGCCGCCCTATTACGCGGACACGCCCGAGACCCGGAAGACCTGGGCGAAGTACCTGTCATCGTGTCAGGTCTTCGACGCCAAGGTCGGCTTCGTGCGGGACATGCTGGAGAAGGACGGGCTGCTGGAGAACACGATCATCGTGGTGCTGACCGACCACGGCCGCGACATGGCGCGGGCGAAGTTCAATCTGTACGACGCCGGGATCCACTTGCCGCTGGTGGTATGGATCCCGGAGCGTTACCGGCCCGCTGGCTATGAGCCGGGAGCGGTCTCCGCGCAGCTGATCAGCGGCGTGGACATCGTGCCGACGATGCTCTCGATGGCGGGCATCGAGCTGCCGCCGGGCCTGCAGGGCATGCCGTTCCTCGGCCCGGCCGTCCAGGAGCGCGAGTACGTCTACGCGCATCGTGACCGCGTTCTTTCGCACGTCGACCGAAGCCGGGCCGTGGTCGGCAAACGTTTCCACTACGTCCGTAACTACATGCCTGAGCAGCCTGCGTTCTGGCCGCCCAGCCTCTATGAGAAGCTCGACATCGGCTACGACGAGATCCTGGTCGAGATGCTCCGCCTGCGCGCGGAGGGAAAGCTGACCCCCGAGCAAGAGCAGATCCTGGCCGAGGTCCGGCCGTTCGAGGAGCTTTTCGACATCGAGCAGGATCCCCACCAGCTCCGGAACCTCGCGGACGACCCTGACTACCTGCCCGTGCTGCGCCAGATGCGCACCGCGCTTGAATTCTGGATCGCTGACACCCAGGACAAGGGCTTCCTGCCGGAGCCGCCAGACGAAGCGCAAAAAGGCGCCTGGCTGGTGGACTTCTGGGTCCAGACAACCAAGGGCCAGTACAACGTCGATGACTACGGCGTATTCGACCTCCCCGGCTCACCGGAGTTCGCCCACCTGCTCCAGTAGCCGACCGACCCACGGTCTCCCGGCTATGAGGAGGGGGTCGACCCACAATGAAACGGCCAGTGGCGTTAAGGGACTGGAGACCGGCGAGTTACCGCCACTGGTCGTTCCGATGTGGGTGGAATCGCGACCGCAGCGAGCATGGCGATCGCCGCGGAATAGACGATGGCGGTCGTGTGCAGGCCAAAGCGCGAGGTCCCTAGCAGTTCGTTCCCAACGGCGACAGCGGCCACGCCCTCTTCTGGACCCGGCGGCCATCCCACCCACCCTTCAGTTCAACTGAACCCAAGGGTCAGAATCGTCCATAGAGCCTGAAGACTCTCCGGTTCACCGTGAAGACCTCTCAGTTCACGCGAACTCTGGGGAATCTGGGGGTCCCAGTGGTCCTGACGAAAAATCCAACGGATATGCACCTGAGCTGCAGTGATGAGGGGTGGCACCGGATGGCTCTCCACTCGGCAGGTTCGGGGTCCCCGTAGTCCTGGGGAAACTTTGGTCGGATATCCCTGCCCTGGGCGTTCCAGTCGGATCCGGGGACACGGTCTACGAGGTGTTAGCACCCGACCTTGACCCGGAAACGGCCTGTCGGCAACGGAAGTGGTGGTGGTGGTGGTGCGCTTACGCGCGATGCCGACTGGCAGGAGCTGGCCGGCATGCTCGGGGTGCATCCGCAAGCCGTCTTTGAGACATGCGCGCATCTGGCCGGCCACGGCAACACGCCCGCCCGGCAGCGGCCCGACCTCGCGGTCGTCCTCACCGCGGGCCTGGCGGCCGAACACGACATGCGCGGTGAGTACGGGATCGACATTGAGGACCTGAATCCTGGCCACAGCCTGCGCACCGAGCCGGGCGTCCGCCGGGTTCGCGACGCGGCTGAGCTGGTCGGCGATGACGTGTGGATCACCGTTTACGAGTCCCGGCGATTTCGAGGGGGCCGAGAGCGATCCCACCCCAGAGGTCGACGCGATCCAGCAGTGGGCCAGCGTTGTCCTGCATCCCGAGGAGCTCACCTGGGTGCGCGAGATGCTGGCCCTCAATGCCTCAGACCGCGAAGCTGACGACTGATCGGGCCGCCGGTCAGCTCGCCGACTCGCCCCCGCGATGCAGGCTGGACACCGGGACCAAGATGCCTGCGAGCACTGCGGCGCGGATTCCGGCTGCCCCGCCTCGCCCGGAAGATCAGCGCCCGGTCTACCTGCCGGCCGCACCCCAAGAACTTCCGAGAAGAGTGGTTCTCGGAAGTAAACTCGGAGGATGGCTTCCGAGAACACGAAAACGCGACGGCCGCAGGACCCCGGATCCACTTCCGAGAACAGGGGAGCACCTCCGCGTCCCCGCCCCGGCGGCAGGCCGACCGCCCTGGCCGGGCTGTACGCCGCCGTGCTCGACGACTACGCCGCAGCCCTGGCCGGGGCGCCGATCGCGCCCGAATCCCGGCGCACCTATCTGTCGAAGGTGCGCCAGTACCTCGCGTGGCTCGCCGGCGCCGCGGTGGACGGCGACACGCTCACCACGCCGGCGGCGCGGGACTGGGCCGTACGCGACTACCGCACCCACCTGCAGGCCGTCGCCAAACGCGCCCCGCGCACCGTCAACAACGCCCTGGCCGCGGTCGACGACTTCTACACCCGCCGCGGCCTGGGCGCCGCGAACGCCACCCGCGCCGATCTCCCCAAGTCCGCGCCACGCGCCCTGAGCACGCGGACGGCGGTACGGTTCCTGCGCGCGGTCGAGCAGCGCCCCTCCCCGCGCGACCAGGCCCTCGCCCTGATCCCGTTCTACGCCGGCGCCCGCATCGCCGAGACCGTCGGCCTGGACGTCGACGACGTCAAGATCTCCGCCCGCAAGGGCACCCTTCGCATCCTCGGCAAGGGCGAAAAGGTCCGCGAGGTCCCCCTCCACCCGGCGCTGCGTGCCGTACTCGCCGACTGGCTGGCCGAACGAGGCGACTGGCCCGGCGCGCACGGGGCGGCACTGTTCCTCAACCAACGAGGCGGCCGGCTCTCGGCCCGCGGCGCCGGCGACATCATCACCGCCATCGCCACCGATGCCCACCTCGACGGCGAAGGCGTCTCTGCCCACCCCCTGCGCCACACCTTCGTCACCACACTCGTCCGCGGAGGCACCGACCTGGTGACCGTCGCCGAGCTGGCCGGGCACGCCCGCCTGGAGACCACCAGGGCGTACAGCCTGCCCACCGACGAGGACAAGACCAAAGCCCTGAACCTGCTCATCACCGACCAGTAACCGAACCCTGACCTGCAACGACATCAGATAAAGATCAACTCACGGCGGGTTTCGTCCTTATCTTTGCTTGACCCGAGCGGGCGAAGAAGGGCGAGGACCGGCAGTTGCTGGTGGATGTGATCCTGCCGGTGCTGGCCGACCCGTCCATCCCTGATGAGCAGGTCGGCGGGATGTTGCGGGAGCGGATCGGGATGAGCAGGCTGCGGGAGGTGCCCAAGGACCATGGCCGCTTGTCGGCGATGGACGCCTCCTACGCCTACCTGCGGCAGTTCACCCCGGATGTGCTGGCAGTGATCGACTTCAAGGGAGGACCGGGCACCACCGACCTGATGGCGGCCGTGGCCGTCTTGAAGAAACTGAACGAGACCGGCGGCCGGAAGGTACCCGCCGGCGCGCCCGGTTCCTTCATGGCGGCCCGGTACGCCGGCTATCTGGCCAGGGCCCGCAAGTCCGGCGACGACACCGCCTACCGGCATTACTGGGAGCTGTGCGTGATCTTGTCGCTGCGCGACGGGCTCCGCTCGGGGGATGTGTACGTGCCGGGGTCGCGGCGTTACGCCGACCCGGCGACCTACTTGTACACCCCGGCGCAGTGGCAGCCCAGGCAGGCCGGCTACTGCCAGCTGGTCGGCAAGCCGGCCACGGCCGCCGACGCCCTGGAGCAGGGCAGGGAGGAACTTCACACGGCGCTGGCAGAGCTGGAGAACACCCTGGCAGGCGCGCTGCCCGATGACACCGGGACGGTCCGCCTCGATGAGGACGAGCACCTGGTGATCCCGCCGCTGACCGCCGAGGACATCCCGGCCGAGGCCAGGGAGCTCAAGGATGAGCTGTCGGGGCTGTTGCCGTTCGCGCCGGTCGCCTCGCTGCTGATCGAACTGGATGGCCGGACCAAGTTCCTGGACTGCTTCACCCACGCGGGCGGTCGCAAGCTCGCCCAGTCGCCCGACCTCAAACGCAACATCCTGGCGGTGCTGATCGCGCTGGCCACCAACTTGGGCCTGGCCAGAATGTCGGAGGCGTGCGGCATCTCCTACGACGTGCTGGCCTGGACGATGGAGTGGTACGTGCGGGAGGAGACGCTGCGGGAGGCCAATACCTGCATCGTCAACCACCATTACGGGCTGGAGGTGTCCAAGGTGTTCGGCGGCGGCACCATGTCCTCTTCCGACGGGCAGCGCTTCCCCGTCCGCGGCAAGTCGCTGTCCGGTCGGGACATGATCATCCACGGTGGCAGGGTGCTGTCGACCTACACCCACGTGTCCGACCAGTGGTCCACCTACGGCACGAAGATCATCGTGCCGACGGTGCGGGAGGCCCATTTCGCGCTGGATGAGTTCCTCGGCAACGCCACCGATCTGCCGGTCACCGAGCACGCGACCGATACCCATGGCGCCACCCTGATCAACTTTGGGTTGTTCGATTTGGTCGGGAAGGCGCT
>WNGD01006292.1_pt1 | contig 11377 bp, 11 predicted proteins | sample 5400671 | NCBI WGS metagenome assembly WNGD01 (sample SAMN13153369, study PRJNA577476) | soil metagenome | isolation source: 40 cm soil or saprolite under grassland replicate 2 | place: USA:California | collected 2016-06-15
ACTGTTTTACTCATAGGTTCCTCACCTTTCTGGCAGGCTCTGGCACATCAGGTAAAACAGATGGGTGAGCAGGTCTGGTTGTGAGTCGAGAGGCCAGACCCACTTACGTTCTGTTGATCAACCACCTGCACTGGTCTTCTCCTGGAGAGCTTTCCGCTTATTGTCAATACACTGAAACAGCTTGTCGAAAGAGTCTGCGAAGCGGTGCACGCCTTCCTCCTGTAGTTGCCGTGTCACCTGCTCATAAGAGATTCCGATGTTCCCTAGGGCCGCGAGATACGCCTCCGCCTCTGGAAGCTGGTCCTCAACAGAGAGGCGCACGCGGCCATGATCGCGAAAGCTTTCGAGTGTTTTGAATGGTATGGTATTCACCGTGTTGGGACCGATCAGTTCCTCGATATATAGCACATCACGGTAGGCTGGATTCTTTGTGCCTGTGCTGGCCCATAAGGGACGTTGTACCCGTGCCCCCTGGTGTCTGAGTGCCTCAAAGCGTGGAGTGCTGAATAGCCGTTTGAACTCCTGGTAGGCCAAGTGGGCATTGGCGATCGCGGCTTTGCCCTGGAGGGCTTTGAGCTGCTGCTGTTCGGCGCTCACGCTGGTGGATTTGATCTTGTCCTGGAGCAGTTGATCGACGAGCACATCCACGCGACTGACAAAGAAGCTGGCCACCGAGGCAATGCGGCTGATATCTTTGCCTGCAGCAAGACGATCTTCCAGGGCGCTCAGATAGGCCTCGGCCACATGTCGATAGTTGTCCAGGGAGAACATCAAGGTGATATTAATATTGATGCCCTCGGAGAGGGCCTGGCGAATGACGGGGAGGCCCGCCGGTGTCGAGGGAATCTTCACCATCAAGTTGGGCCGCTCAATCGTGTGCCAGAAGCGTCGTACTTCTACCAGGGTCTGCTCAGTATCATGTGCCAGGTAGGGCGACACTTCGATGCTCACAAACCCATCCTGCCCGCCCGTGCGTTCATAGACAGGACGCAGCAAATCGGCCACGGTTTGCTCGTCGGTGATCGCCAGCGCTTCGTAAATCTCCTGAGCGCTCTTCTCCTCATGGATCAATTGCTGCATCTGCTCATCGTAAGTGGTGTCATGGGTAATCGAGTGCTCAAAGATGGTGGGATTCCCCGTGGCACCTGCAAGACCGTCTTCATCGATCAGGCGTCTAAACCGACCCGAGAGCAGGTCCCCCCGGTCAATGTCATCGAGCCAGATACTTTGCCCTAGTGTATTGAGTTCTCGTAATGGATTGGTCATGTTGATCCCTCCTTACTCCATATCGAAGAGTGATTGCAGCGGAGTCAGGGCGTTCATTTGCGCACCCCGCACATGTCAAAGAACTCCGTCCGCAGCGCCGCATTGTCGTCGTAGGCCCCCCGCCAGAACGTCGTGCGTGTGAGTGGCGTGATCTCGCGGACGCCCCGCATCTGGGTGCAGAGGTGGTGGGCTTCGAGATAGACGGCGACGCCATGGGGCTGGAGCATCGCGTCCAGGGTATCGGCGATCTGCTGCCCGATGCGTTCCTGCACCGAAAAGCGCTTGGCAAACAGGCGCACAAGTCGTGTGAGCTTGGAAAGGCCGATGAGGTGCTCGTGCGCGATATAGCCCACGTAGGCATGCCCATAAAAGGGCAACGCGTGGTGCTCACAGAGGCTAAAGAAGTGGATAGGCCCCTCAATTACCTGGCTCAGTCGGCAGTCCGGCCCACCGCGACATTCGGTCTCGAAGACCGTGAGCAGTTTGGGATCGCCCTCATAGCCTTCGGTCGCATCAAACATGGCCTGTAGAAAGCGCTGCGGGGTCCGCTCTGTGGCCGGGGTATGCAGATCTAACCCGAACGCCTCAAAGATGGCGGCCACATCCGCCTCGAACTTGCGCATCTGCTCCTCGGAAATGGAGCGACGGTGCAGGTGCATGACAGCACGCACGTCCTGTTCATCAGGATCAAACTCAATATCAAAAGACATGATTCATATCCCTTTCCCCTGGACGGGGAGCACCACACCGTTCACCCCGTCTCCTGCAGACGACACCAGGAAGATGGCCGCCTCGACGATGTGTTCCATGCTCACCCATGTAGCAAGGATCTCCTCCGGCGTTGGTTTCATCGATTCGACATTCGATTGCGTTACGATCAAACCAGGACCAATGGCAACTTGATCCTTCAAACGCATATGGTTCCTTTCCTTCTTTTCAATGCTCGCTGACACGCTTGATCGCCACGTGCCCATTGCGTACACGGACATCGTAGCGCGGGGCATTGACGGTGGCAGGACCGGTGAGCACGCGCCCATCGCGCATACAGAAGCGAGAGCCGTGCCACGGACACTCCACCACATTACCTTCGAGCGTCCCCTCATCCAAGGGGCCACCTGCATGGGGGCATGTCGCTGAGATAGCATAGAACTGCAGGCCTTGGCGCAGCAAAATCACCGGCACGCCAGAAGCAGTCACACGATAAAGCTTATTTTCCTCGACGCCCTCCAAAGGCATCACTGCCTCGTAGTCCTCGCTCCCTGCTTCCCACGCCGTGTGGTTGACACCCGTTCCTTTCGTAAAGACCATATCACCGCCCAGGTAAGCGGCGTAGATGACACTGGCCAATCCTACGAAGCCAAGAATGACGGCAGCAATGCCATCCCCTGGACCAGCCAGGAGTCGCAGGACAAAGGAGACAAGGTAGAGGATCGTAGCACAGGCATTGAAGAAAGCATGATTGAGACCAACGCGTCGCTCAGCACCGTAGGTATCGCTCCAATCGGTCAGGCCAGTCACAATCGCGCCCAGCGCTCCGAAGAGGCCCACGATCACGCTGACAAAGGCTCCATACGCTGCCCAGGTGGGCTGAGCGATCAGCCAGATGACATCAAAGACAGCGGTGAGTATCCAGGCAGTAACGGGCACATCGGTAATCACCGGGTGCAACGGATGGCCGAGCCAGGTCCCATTGAGCAAGCTCTTGAGGCGGCGTGGCGGTTTTCGCTGAGAGCCAACGATCACCCCTATCACATGCTGCAACATATCGCTCAGCTGCTCCGTGAAAGGCTGAGGCACGGGTGGAGGTGCAGGAGCCATTTCGGGCCCGGAAGTCTGTACAGGCGTTTCGGACATTGCATTTTCTCCTTCTCAATAAGCGATGAGCGTGAGCTCCTCGTCATCTTCGCTGGCTCATCGCCAATGCGCATGTCAGCACTACGCGATTATCACTCCCTATTTCTATAGCACAATAGTATAAGAAAGTCAAATAACCTCTTGAGTTTCTTGACAATGTAACAGACCATGTGGTAGACTAAGGAACAAGATTGGAGGAGATGCATGTCACAGAGGAACCCACGCTTATTTGCAAGCACACGCGGTAAGATTGTCACACTGTTGCGCCGTGCGAGTCACACGGTCGAAGAGCTGGCCCAGGCACTCGACCTCACCGACAACGCCGTCCGCGCTCAGCTGGCGGCCCTGGAGAGGGACGGATTGATCCAACAGAGCGGGAGGCGTCGTAGCAGCAGCAAGCCCGCATCCGTCTATACCCTGACACCAACAGCCGAAGAACTCTTTTCGCAAGCCTACGGCCCGGTGTTGCGACAGCTCCTGGATGAGCTGAACGAGCGCCTGACCACCGAGGAAGTGGAAGAGGTTCTGCGTTCAACTGGCCGTCATCTCGCGGCTCAGTGGCCTATCCCTCGAGGAGAGCTGCATACGAGGCTCGAAGCAGCAGTCTCCGTCCTCAATGCACTCGGTGGCCTGGCAGAACTGGAACGGCGTAACGGCACCTACGCTATCCAGGGATATAGTTGTCCGCTGGCCACTGTGGTGCCGGGCCATCCAGAGGTCTGCCGCCTGGCCGGGTCCCTGCTCACGGAGCTGGTTGGTGTGCCAGTCCAGGAATGCTGTAATGGTAGCGAGACCGCCCACTGTTGCTTTGTTGTGCCGGGCACATAGCTCTTCATGAGGGGATTAAAAATGAGGGTATCTCATGTTTTCATAAAATGAATACTTAGCATTTGAGTACAGATCCAATACAATGTTCAGAGAGGATAGACAAATCATGAGTATTGATACCACAATTTTGCCGCCTTTTTCTCAAAATGGACATATGCCAATGGCTACACATACCGTCTACCTTGCGCTCGGCTCCAACCTGGGAGATCGTCGCGGCAACCTGGCCGCCGCATTGCAGCGTCTACGTGAAGTGATGGAGATCACTACCGTCTCATCTATCTATGAAACTGAGCCAGTTGGCTATCTTGACCAACCCCGCTTTCTAAATATAGTTTGTCGTTGTAAAACCAGGCTTTCAACTCATGAATTACTGAAGTATGCCAAAGATATTGAGGCAGTATTAGGCAGACAACCAACTTTTCGTAATGGCCCGCGCCCAATCGATATCGATATTATCTTTTACGATGATCTCCATATTACGCAAGAAGAATTGACCGTGCCTCATCCACGTATGGCAGAACGTGCCTTTGTTCTGGCTCCCCTGTCAGAGATCGCACCGGATGTAATCGATCCTGTAAGTGGACAGACCGCGCAAAAACTCTTAGATGCTGTCCCACAGGACGGTGTGACTAAATTAGCTCCAGGTTTGCGCATCTCGCTTGAGCGAGACATTCAGAGCAGTCAACCGACCGTGCATGTCCGTCTAGGGCGTGCTGGTGTTGTTGGCATCACCAAGGCTATTCTGATTGGAGATCCAGAAGGACAGCAACAATGGTTCAATGCGACATTTGACCTCTACGCCGACCTGGATGCCACACAGGCTGGTGTGCATATGTCACGTTTCAGCGATGCGCTCGACGAGGTTATGGAGCACATCGGTAGCTGTGCCTGGCAAAAGATCGAGTTACTTGCTGAGCATATAGCTAAAACCATTGTCGAGAAGCAGAACGCGTTCCGGGCAGAAGTACATATTCGCAGTGCCTATCCCCTCCAGAGATGGACACCAATCTCTGGTCGTCCTACGCAAGAGGTATATGGTTTGATCACCCAGGCCGTCGCCACACGGGAATATACCAGGCGCATGATAGGCGTTGAAGTCGAAGGCATGGTTGCCTGTCCTTGTGCGCAAGATATGGTGCATTCATTTGCCCGAGTGCGCTTGCAGGAAGAGGGCTTCCCTGAAGATGTCATTGAGAAGATGCTGGATGTAACGCCACTGGCAACACACAACCAGCGTGGACGAGCGACGCTGATGATTGGCACCGACCAGAATCTGGATGCCAGCGACCTTGTTGACCTCGCCGAAAGCTCTATGAGTTCTGAAAATTATGGATTGCTCAAGCGTCCTGACGAGCTCTATATTGTTAATAAAGCCCATGCTAATCCTCGCTTCGTTGAAGACGTCACACGCGAGATTTTGCGTGCTGTTGTCGAGAAGTACTCGGATTTGCCCGACGATACCTTTGTATGGGTCCGTCAACGCAATGAGGAAACGATCCACAAATATGATGTGGAAGCTGAGGGTTGGGGCACGCTAGGCGAGCTGCGCTTGGAAATTTTGAAAAATGTAAGCATCGAACGTCATACTTCTAAAGAAGAATGGTTAGGACTTACAGAAAACCAAGCGGGAAAGCCCCGTTGCATTCTTGCCGGGGATGAACCGCTGTTCCTGTGAGGGCTGAGGACTGCGCTTCTGTTGACAAAGCCCAGCAAGTCTGCTATCCTTAGAATAGGTGTTCTACTACAGAAAAGGAGCGAGAACGCGGTTCATGAGCAAAAAAAGCCAGACGCCCACCTTTTTGCTGGAACTGCCACTGGTGATCAACGATGGGCAGGCGAGGCGCATCCGAGCGCACCTGGAAGCGGGACGAGCCTTCTACAATGCCCTGCTCTCCGAGGGACAAAAACGCTTGCGGCAGATGCGTGCTGATGCTGCCTGGCAGGCAGGGCGTGCCATCCCCCGCTCCCGCAAGCAGGACCGCACGACCGCTTTCAGTCGCCTTCGTGAACAGTATGGCTTCTCCGAATATGCCTTGCATGAAGCGGCCAAAGCCTTGCGCACGAGTTGGATCGCCGAGCATCTCGATGCAGTCCTGGCTCAGACCTTGGCGACTCGCGCCTATCAAGCACTCAACAGGGTGTGTCTAGGCAAAGCCCGCCGCGTTCGCTTTCGCAGTCGTGGCAGGGGTCTCTCAAGCCTAGAGAATAAGCGCAACGATACGGGCATGCGCTTCGTCTTGCAGCAGCCAGAGGAGGGCAACCAGGGCTATCTGATCTGGAAGGGCGAGAAGTTGGAAGCCCGCATCGATTGGACCGACCCGGTGATCAAGCACGGCCTGGCTAAGCGCATCAAATATGCTCGCCTGATCCAACGCAAAGCCAGCAGCTCTCAAGCACAAGGGGCTGACCGAGAGGGCTTCGGCTACTTTGTGCAGGTTGCCCTGGAAGGCACCCCCTATCGGAAGCCCAAGCATCAAGTGGGCGGCGACATCATTGGCGCCGATCTGGGTCCTTTGACCGTCGCGCTTGTGCCTCGCAAAGGGCAGGCCAGCCTCTCGCTCTTCTGTGAGGAGCTGGCCCCCGATGAGCAGGCAATCCGTCGCCTGCAACGAAAAATGGATCGACAGAGACGAGCGGCCAACCCAGAGAACTACGATAGCCAGGGACGGGTGCGGAAAGGTGACAAGACGGGCCTGCGCTGGAAAAGCAGTAAGAACTACCAGAAAACTAGGCAGCGCAAGGCAGCCAAAGAACGCAGGCTCTCGGCTCATCGCAAGAGCCTGCATGGGAAAAAAGCGCATGAGATCGTGGTGGAAGGCAACACCATCATCCTGGAGAAGATCTCCTACAAAAGCTGGCAGAAACAGTATGGGCGCAGTGTGGGCCTTCGAGCCCCAGGGATGTTTTTTGAGCAGTTGAGACGCACCGTTGCAAGCACGGGCGGCACCCTGATCGAAGTTCCCACACGTAGGACCAAGTTGTCGCAATATTGTCACGGCTGTGGGCAGTATGTCAAAAAGCCCCTGCGCGAGCGGGTACATCAGTGCGCCTGTGGCGTCGGTCCGGTGCAGCGCGACCTGTATTCTGCCTTTCTGGCAGCTTATCTCGATCCAGCAGATCCTATCCCCTCATGTGCCCGGTATGCCGAGTACTGGGAAGGTGCGGAGGCGCGCCTGCGGGCAGCACATGAGCGAGTAATCCAACGCGCGAAAGCGGGGCAGGTCTTGCCCCAAAGCATGGGCGTTCCCCGTGCCAGAGCGCGTCTGCCGAGCAGTCCGAGCCAACCCACACAAGAGCCCGTCTTGCTCCTCTCGCGAGGAAGGCTGGAAGCGTGGAAGGACGGCTTGGAACCTCCCGTGGTTTAACCGGGGGAGCACTCAGAGACTCAGCAAAATAATAGTCTGGTATTGCGCAAAATGTAGTGGCACCCCTTGCTTAACTGTGCTATAATGCTGGTACAATCAATAGAAGAGCAGCGATACCCCTCGCGGGTATCTTGCCTATGTGGAAGTATCTAAACACAAGGAGCGTTTGTGGAAGGAGTTCTACTAGACTCTGGTGAGTTGGCAAGGGCCGCAGTAGATATCGCATCTGACAAAAAAGCCTCGGATGTTATCCTATTAGATATACGAGACGTAACCACCATTGCAGATTACTTTGTAATCTGTAGTGGAAACAACCCACGTCAGATTCGGGCCATTGCTGATGCCATTGATGAACAATTAGGGGAACAGGGAGCCAATTTACTTCATCGAGAAGGCGTTGCCGAAAGCGGTTGGATACTCCTGGACTTTGGTGATGTCGTTGTACATATCTTTGGACCAGGGGAACGCGAATATTACCGCCTTGAGCGTCTCTGGAGTGAAGCAAAGACGGTGGTATACTTACAATAAATCAATCTTTTAGAAAAGGTGATCAATGATGTCATTTTTTCGCAATCGCATGTTTCTCGAAGGCATCGCCTTGGGCAGCATTTGTGGTGTCATTATTGGCTCAATTATAGCTTTTTCCCTTGGTGAAAGTAGCGTTGAAGCCTTGCGCCGTGCCATTAATGAACGCATCTCCAGCCGCCGCAAAGTTCCATTTGAATACCTCTCGCAATAGAAACAATCTAGTTCGACGCTGAAGGAGGCATGTGTGAGGCTGCGCTTTTTTACGGCGTTACTTATAGCGCTTTTTTTGAATACCAATACCCCACACGCTTCTTCTGCCAGCACTCATGGATGTGCCCCTTCTATACCTCCGCCGGTACCTGGTTCACCTGCACCCGCACCTGCAACACCTGGCATCTTGCTGATTAATGAAGTGCTTTCAATGCCCGGTTCAACCTGGAATTGTTCAGAACAAAACAAGACGTTTTCCATCAGCGAGGACTCCTGGATAGAACTTTACAATCCACAAAACCAACCCTTTGATCTTTACGCGGCACATGCCAGCTTCGATACTGGTACCAACACATCTGTCTACTATTTCCCTTTGGGCGCTGCTATTGCTGCACATGGCTATCTTGTGCTTTTTCCTGCCGTCTACTCAAACACCCTTATAATCGGTGTGAATTTACGCTTGCTTATTGGTGGAGTAACAATTGACCAGGCCACCGTCCCAGCGCTTCCGGTTGATCAGTCATATGCTCGTATGCCGGATGGATCCAAAACCTGGAGGATAACCAATACACCTACCATTGATGCAAGCAATATGGCATCACACGTAAATCCTACTCCAACCCTTTCTCCAACCAATCAAGAGCCAGGAGGTTATGGAAACACTGGCTCCACGTCTACGCATGCAACCGGCACACAACCCGCCTGGAGCAATCTTCAACTTCCCACTCAAGCTGCAACTTTCACCACAGCCGTAAACCCGGCATTGATAACATCGCCAGCATCGCCTGTACCCATGAGTAACGGATGGGATACTCCACGCCGCATCTTTTTGACAGTACTGGCTGTAGCACTGGCCTTGATGCTCTTCTGGTGTTGGCGACTGTTCAATACACTGTGAAGTACGCAGCAAACTAGGCACTATTTGGCAGGTTAAGGTATACTAAGAAGAGCATGCATCTTCTGATTCATTAGGAGGCGATATCGTGACATCACGAAGCAGATGCTGGCGCAAACCATACCCGGCATGCAAGCATTATCATGAGCGTAAACAAGCAAGCGGCGCCATAATTAATCTGTTTCAAAATGAAACATACTTGAAACAGATCGCTGCTAACGCAGCCTCTGGAGCGGATTTAAGATTGTAGAGTGCCGATTTATCGAGCACGTTGTGCGGAAGTATCCAGTGAGCCGAAGGGACGTATCCCCGATAAATCGCGGGGGCGAGCGAAGCGAGAATGCAACATATTTTTTATGTCAAGAAGAAAAAGTAACTTATGGTCAAAAGCAGTCAGCAAGAGAGCTATCGGCGCCTTGTAATCTTTTATCCGCTTGCTCCTGGCGCACGCATCGACGTAAACACCTGTCTCTCGGAGAGAGATGGGGCTTGTAGCAAGGAGAGGCTTCCCTCCCTGCACTCGCTTAAGTTCGCTTAGGCAAAGCCCACTGGCGGGGTTCTTCCCATTGCCCGATTTACATGGTATCATCACTATAGAACGATAGTTGACCGTATGGATATCATCCACTCACTGGCAAAAAGGCAATGAGCCTGAAGGATCGACACTATGAGCATAGCAGAACTTCCATCACTGCCTGTTACATCTCCTTTATTTGAACGCATGACAGCGACGAAAAAAACTGAAGTCGTGCATGAACTAAGTGCATTACTTGGAGCGCGTTACGTCTTGTATACACCTTACGATTTGATGCTATATGAGTATGACGCCTCGATAGACCGCAGCACACCCGACATTGTGGCGCTACCAGCCACGACAGAAGAGGTAGCTGCGATTGTCAAAATTGCAGCTCGCCACAATGTACCGGTGGTGCCGAGAGGTGCAGGCACAGGCCTGAGCGGTGGTGCAATCCCTATTTATGGCGGCATTATGATCGCTTTCGCGCGCATGAATCGTATCCTTGAGATTGATTACGATAATCTACGAGCTGTTGTGCAACCAGGCCTGGTAAATCTTCACTTGAGCAATGCGCTCAATCCACAAGGTTTCTATTATGTGCCTGATCCTAGCAGCCAGCGTTCCTGCACCATTGGCGGAAATGTGGGCGAAAATGCCGGCGGCCCCCACACACTGATCTACGGTGTAACCACAAATCATGTGCTTGGGCTAGAGATCGTCACCCCAGAGGGCAACGTCGTACAGGTAGGCGGTTGGACACATGATACCCCAGGTTATGATCTCACTGGCTTATTGATCGGCTCTGAGGGAACTTTATGTATCGTTACCAAGGTAATTGTGCGCATCGTGCATTTGCCTGAAGCTGTCAAAACCATGGTGGCAGTCTTCGATACAATGGATGATGCTTCTAACACCGTCTCGGAGGTCATCGCTTCCGGCGTGATACCTGCTGCTATTGAGATGATGGATCAGATGATCTTACAGGCAGTCGAGGCCGACACCCATGCAGGTTATCCTATGGATGCTGCTGCGGTTCTATTGATGGAAGCGGAGGGTCTGCGCGAAGCCGTTGCAGAGCAGGTGGAAGAGATTGTGAGCATCTGCAACAAACACCACGCGCGATACGTGCGTATCGCTGCAAACGAAACAGAACGTCAATTGTTCTGGGCAGGCCGCAAGAACGCCTTTGGCGCTGTTGGGCGTATCAGCCCTGAGTTTTACGTGCAGGATGGAGTTGTACCACGTACCCGCCTGCCCTACGTCCTCAGACGGGTCGGTGAGATTTGCGCCAGTTACGGACTGAAAGTGGGCAATGTCTTTCATGCAGGTGATGGCAACTTGCACCCCCTCATCCTTTTTGACTCACAGGTTCCAGGCGAGGTCGAGCGCGTACGCAAAGCTGGACATGAGATACTCGCAGTATGCGCAGAGGCAGGAGGCACGATTACTGGAGAGCACGGCGTCGGTATTGAGAAGCAAGAAGAAATGGCGCTGATCTTTAGCGAGGTCGATTTGCGTGTGATGCAGCAGGTGCGTGAAGCATGGAATCCACACCAGTTGTTTAATCCAGGAAAGCTTTTCCCGGTGCCTGGACGTTGTGTTGATATAAAGCAATTGTAAGGGAAGATAGCAATGGCTGAGATTGAGACGTTTGCAACTACCCTGCAGCAACGCACCTCCGCTGTTCAGGTCATTAGCCATCCTGACGAACTGCGAAATTACGCTGTAGATGGTTTGCTGCCTCGCTTAGCGGCCATACCTGAAACAGCGGAGCAGGTAGCTCAGATTGTGGCCCTGGCAAACCAGCTTGGCGTAACATTGCTAGCGCGTGGTGGGGGCTCACGCATAAACCTGGGAGAGCTAGCAGAACAATTTGATATACTCCTCGAAACAACCAGGTTGACACGTTTGCTT
>WNGD01006840.1_pt1 | contig 11376 bp, 11 predicted proteins | sample 5400671 | NCBI WGS metagenome assembly WNGD01 (sample SAMN13153369, study PRJNA577476) | soil metagenome | isolation source: 40 cm soil or saprolite under grassland replicate 2 | place: USA:California | collected 2016-06-15
AGCGGCTTAAGCTAATGGAGACGTTGCTCAAGCGCGTGGAGCACTGTCGCTGCGACGCACTCGACGAGTGCGGCGAAAAACTTCTTCGCAAAGATCAAGGTAAAACGCTCGCGTTTTCCTAAAGAGTGCGCCGCGACGCCGCAGCCGCCGTCAGCGTCGGCGCCGGCTCGACGCAGGATCGTCCGGATCGTATTCGTACAACCGCGACGGATCGCCGAAGACCGCGCCTAGCGCGCGCTCGGGCCAGATCTCGAAATAGCTCAACAGCAGCGCCAACAGCGGCACCAGAATAAAGGCGAGGCCGTGGGCGGCCATTATGAACATCGCCATCGCGCGCAGGACCAAGAGATACACATCCCAGCGCACCCGCTGCTTCAGCTCGTTGTCGGGCATCACATCATAGCCGGATTGGAACGCCTTCCAGAAATGGCCGGCCGCGAGCGAGCCGAAGGTTAACCAGAGTGCCGGAGATTGTGCGAGCTGGCGGCGTAGTTCGTTACCAAGCAGCAGATCGTGGAGCGGAATCAGCACAATCCAGTACGGCAGACCGATGATACCGACGAGGAAAATCCACGTGACCGCGCCGCCTATGAGGTTCTTCACGGACATCGCGCCGACCGATTTCGGCCGCGTCTCGCGCAGCGCGCGGGGGATCAGCGCGGTGACGATCGCGACCAGCGCGGTCAGTCCGTCGAACCAGTAGTTGAACACGGCCAGCGCAGCGGACCAGCCGAAGCAGTAGATGCCAACGACGGGAATCAGATTGCGCGCGAGCACGCCCCATGCGTGAGGCCGCGACGCCATCTCGCGCAGATGCTGCGAGAACGGTGGCGGCGCGATCTGTCGCGGCGCGGTCGAGCCGGTCTTTTCCGGAGGCTTCGTCATCTCGACAGATTAACAGACTGGTCGGCGGCACGGAATCAATTGGCTTCGAACCTCGTGCACAAGAATTTCGGCGTCAGCGCGAAACGAGGAACCAGGCCAGACCGATCGCAACGAAATCTTCGCAGATGGCGACGAAGAAGTCTTTGATGTGGAGATTGTTCACCAAGCGCTTCCGGGTTTCATAGCCGAGAAATGCTCCGATCACGCCGCCTGTTCCACCTAGGAGCGCCCCAGCGAGTAACGATTCTCCGACTGCTGCGCAAAGAGACGTCCCGCAGAGACCTCCCGTGGCGATGCGCGCCAATAAACCAGCAATCGCCGTGCGTTTCGGCGCTTTGGGCAGCTTGTCTGCGACTAGCTCTCCGAGCGCAAGCACGGAAAATATCGCGACTGCCGTTGTTGATCCCATAAACGCGAAGGGCGAAGCCTGAAGATTCAACCAGCCAAGATAAGCGGCCCAGGCAACGAGCGCGGGCGCCGTTAACGAACGCAGGCCGGCGACAATTCCGATTCCAATTGCGAGGATGAAGACGTAATTCACGAGTACGCGCCTTGCTCCTGATCCCTACTTTCTCTTCCGTCTGAAGTAAGCCTTATGCAGCGGCACCAGAATAGCCATGGAGAAATAAACCCAGCCGCTCCACTCGATGTGCTCTCTCGGCAGCGACAGCGCCAGAACGAGCGAAATAATTCCCACACTGACCGGGGATGCTCCATCCTGTTACCTCATCGAGCGTGATTGCTCTTTCCGTTGCATTTAATTGTAACGGCTCTCGCAATTGCCAGGCACGCAAATTCAAGAGCACCATCTCCAGTGCAATGGCAGTGAAGCCAACGCGAAGACCGCAAAAAGAGCGCGTATTTCCGATTCGGAATGAGGCCCGAGCGTGTGACCCACCCGACCGCCGCTAAGCAGAAACCACATGGAACTAAAAATCGCCTTCAGCGAGTAGATATAGATCAAGATCGTAGCAATCAGTTACCACTTTACAACTTGGAATATGGAAACGACCGGAAGGCGACATTCTTGAAAAGCCGGCGACGATTCGTGTGCTCCGCGTTTTATCTTACAATCAAGAGTAGCGCGAATTTCCATGGGGTTCCTGTTGTCGATCGTTTTTGATCGGCGTTAGCTTGTTAAGGCAACGTGAGGTGCGAGAATGCCACATCGAAGATTATCGGTAACCGTTCTCGGTAGCGGCGGTCCAATTGCTAACCCGCATCGGGTCTCAGCTGGTTACATCCTGTCTATCGACGGAAAGCCGCGGATCCTCGTAGATGCAGGCGGTGGAACTTAGCGCATCGAAACTTGAGTTATGGCGAGGCAAACCATGATTGTAGAAGGAGAATCGGATGCTTCGTCGCCGGTTAGGATTCTCGAGGCAGATTTGAGTTTGCCCGTGCACCAGGAGGCAGTCCTGGCGATGGTTGATGCCTATTCAAGAGACGCCATGGGCCATGGCAAGCCGCTTGATCAGAATGTTCGGGCGCAACTTATACCCGGACTAATGAGACATCCGACGACGCTGATCTTTCTAGCATTTGATGGTGAGCAACCGGTTGGAGCAGCCGTCTGTTTCATCGGTTTCTCAAGCTTCGCTGCCAAACCGCTGATCAATATTCACGACTTCGTGGTTCTACCGACATCTCGCGGCAAAGGCATTGGGAGACAGTTGCTGGAGGCGGTCGAAGCCAAGGCAAGGGAACTTGGTTGTTGTAAGTTGACGCTGGAAGTGATGGACAAAAATCATCAGGCGGTTCGCATGTATCAGGCGGCCGGTTTTGAGCGGTACGCTCTGCAGGAAGAAGCAGGTCCGGCAATTTTTATGTCCAAGCCGCTGCAGTAACTCGGCTAACCGTGCGCACCAGCATTCACGAAACCTTAAATTAAATGTCCACTTCACACCCGCGTTCTCGACCTAAATCTGCCTAACTACGCCAGTGCCATTGTGACCACAGCTGAGATCGTCGATTTGATCTCTTCTCTGAACCGGACCAAATAAAATAAAAGAAAAGGAGCAATAATCATGAACATGAAATTAGAAGTGGTGATCGTCCCTGTTTCCGACGTCGATCCCGCGAAAGCATTCTACGAGAAAGTGGGGTTCCGATTAGATATCGACATCGTGACTGAAAACTTTAGGGGTATACAGTTTACTCCTCCTCGTTCGGAGGCGTCGATCATCTTCGGCAAGGGAGTCACGTCGGCTAGGTCTGGCTCGGCGGACCTGGTCCTCGCCGTGGATAACGTCGACGCCGCCCGCGACAACTTGATCGGCCGCGGCGTCAACGTGAGCGAGGTCTTCCACTACGCCGGCGGCCCCTTTAACAACGCTGTGGAGAACCCGCGCGTCGCTGGACGCGACCCAGAAGGTCGTTCCTACTTCTCGTTTGCCTCCTTTGAGGATCCAGACGGGAACCGCTGGCTGCTCCAGGAGATCACGGCGCGCCTTCCCGGCCGCGAATGGAAGGAGAAGGGAGCACGAGCCATGGATGTCGCGACCCTTGCAGAGCTCCTTCGCGAAACGTCGAAGCACCACGACCACTACGAGAAGACGCACGCCGAACATCACTGGTGGGACTGGTACGCGCCCTACCTGAGCGCGCGTCAGAACGGCAGCAGTCCGGAGGAGGCAGCCGCCGCAGCCGATCGCTACATGGAGGAGGTCCTTCATGTTCCTCCCCGATGACGCCGTTCGAGTTGCCGCACTCTCCGAGTACGTCGGCCACTAGGTGAGTGACCTTCTTCTACCGTGACCGAGCAAGCTTGGCAGGCTAATCTCTATGCCGCTGCGGCCTAACGAGCCAGCTCTCTATCCCAAGATCGACAATTACTGCGGCAGCCCATCCGAAGGCACCGGTTGCCTGCCTTACGCCGATGAATCGCCGGAGTATCTTCGGCAATATGAAAACGTTTTATGTTTTATCTTTTCTTTGCGGCGCCGCGATGATGCTCGGCTTGAGCGCGCTCGGCGGATCCAACTCTCCACACCACGTTTACGAACTGCGTATGTATCACGTTAACGAGGGCAAAATGGATGCTCTCAAAGCTCGCTTTGGCAATCACACCGATTCGATCTTCAAGCGGCACAACATGAAGAGCATTGGTTATTGGTCGCCCGAAGATGCGCCGAGTTCGCAGAACCTGTTTATCTACATTCTGGAGCATCCCAGCCGTCCGGAGGCGGAGAAGAATTGGGCTGCTTTCCAAGCCGATCCGGAATGGCAAAAAGTGAAGGCCGGATCGGAGGCGCACGGACCACTGGTCGACCGTATCGACCGATATTTCATGGACCCAACCAGCTTTTCAGCTCTCAACTAGTCCCCGTCTAAAGCGAAGGAACTTCGTCCTCTCGGGTTTCCGGCTATTCCAGGATTGGGAACTGACGTTATGGATCGACTAAAAAGTTCCTGAATTCGCGTCGTGATGTCGATGAATTCGCAGCGGTCCGGGACTTCAAACCAGAGACATTCGTAAGGGGTTTCAATCAGACTAACTCTGAGGAAAGTATAACAGCAGGAAGGAATTTCCTGGTTTCCTGGCTCCCAGATTTTGATGAGCGATTTCGTGGTTAACTCTGTGAATTCTGTCTCAAGGACCTCAGAACCCCATTCAATTATTTCTGTCTCGGATTGACACTCACTCCACCAACGATATGCTCGGCGCCGTGCCGGAACAGAGGGAAACGCGCGGCGCTAGCCGATATGACGCAGTCATCGCGACGTTTGTTGGACTCTGCGCGCTGTGTGTCTCCGGTTATACCGCCTACGTGCAGCGCCAGCAGGTGCGCGCGGCGGTGTGGCCCATCCTCGAATTCGGCAGCGGTAATGCGCCCGACATTCACTTTACCCTCGCCAACAAAGGCGTTGGCCCGGCGATTATCCGAAATGTCATTGTGAAGGTGGATGGCCAGCCGGTGAAGAATTGGTATGAGGTGCTAGACAGGATTGTAGGACCGGGAAAGCATCCCGGTTCTGAGAACGACATGAGTAGTCGTGTCTTCGCTCCGGGTGAATCGATGACCATCTTCACTCCGTTCGATCCCGACGGTAAGCCGATCGCTTTCGACAAGTCCAACCCACTCTGGGTGAAGATGAACAAGGAGCGCGAGCGCGTGACGGTCGAGATCTGCTACAGCTCGACGCTGGGGGAATGCTGGACCTTGCGCGCCGGCGGCCCGACATCCGCCAGCACGACGGTCGAGACCCGTCGTTGCCCGACTCCGTCGGCGACTAGTTTCCAGCAGTAGTTAGCGGCAAGTGCAACGCCAGGCACTGAAAGGAATTGAAGGGCATCGGCCGGCTGAGACCGCGTCAGCGTGCGTTTGGCCGCGGCAGCGCCTGATCGATCTGTGTCACTAGGTCCCCCGTGTTTTTGAAACGCTTGAGATAACTTCGCCACCGCTCCATTTGCGGGGTCAGGTCGCCGCCACCCTTTTGGATTCGAGTCGCGGCGTGAATGATGTCCTGGATGTCGGCGTAAGAGCGCTTGCTGATTTGATTGGAGTCAGGATTAACTTCCCTAATCCGCGAGAGAACCAGATCGGACCTGCGCGCAAAAGCCGGAGCGAGTGCTGGCCCGGGAGCCGGGTGGAATTCCCCGATGTATCTCGTCGCGTCGCTCGCGAGGGTTTCGTTGCCAAGGTATTCGACGAGTTTTTCATCCCGGTCCGCGCGTCCGGCTATGATTGCGTGGCACTCTTTACGAAGTTCCTCGTTCGAGATGTACATATAACCGAGATAATTCCAGAGTGGCGCCTCTTTACCCAATGCTCGAAACGCCGCGTCCTGCTGGTCCTGAAACTCCTGCTCGTGCGTGATCCGACTCTCCTCAAGTTGAGCTTGTTCGCTGGAATATTCACTTAGCCAAACTGCCACTTGGAGCCATCCCGCCAGACCTCCAAGACCTAGCGTTGCAATGATGGCCGTCCTAGAGGCAGTCGATGGGGCGGCGTTCACCGCAACGAAACAACCGGCGAGTAACAGCCAGCCTGCCAGGGCCGCGAACTGCTCATACGTTGTTTCGGCCTCGGACATTGAGTAGTAACCCGAGACGGAGAAAGCGATCAGAAGTCCAACCCAGATAGCAAAGCACATCCAGCGACCCCCGGGGACCCATGAGAAGATTCCTCGCGCAATGAGAATAGTAGTCACTGCCGCGACTATGACCAGGTAAGGAACCAGGAGAAGCCAGGCTCCAACCGGACCTTCAGGACCCCAAGTGGCGTGGCGGACTGATGTGAGCAATGCAAGCCCTACTCCTATCAAAACAACCGCTGCATTGAGCAGTAAGCTCGTTACTGAGAAGCGACCTTTGTCCACGACCTAATCTGGAGTTTGCGAATCAGGCGAAGAAACGATCATTGCGGAGTGCTTGATCATGCCGTGGGTCTCGACGTTCCAGGTAAAGATGCTGGTTTTCCCGGGACGGCTGGAATCGAACGCGATTGTCTTTCCGTCCGGAGACCAGCTGCTCTCTTCATTGATCAGTCCATGATTTTTCTTGCTTCCGGAACCTGGGTTTGGCCGCGTGATGCCGGCGACGAAAGCTCGAGCGCGCTGAGCAAACAGAGAAGGTATCTCATCTTGGTTAGCGACCGGTTACGACTATGTGAGGCAACGAACCTTACGCAAGATCCACAATGTCAACGCCTCGAGTCGGACCGGGCTGGGTTTGACTTTAAGGCGTGGCCGATCGCTGGAAGATGGCGCAAATAGTTTCCGTATCGGTTAAAACCGCGTCGCCGTTAAACTTCAAACTTTCGATGGAACGCTTCGCAGCTTCCTCGTCGCCGGCGCCGCAGGCATCGGTAATGATCACGGGAATATAACCAAGGTCGGCTCCATGACGCGCTGTCGGTTCGATGCCGATTTCGGTCGCGACGCCGACGATGGCAAAGGCGTTGATTCCACAATCTCGCAAAGCAAAGTCGAGCCATGTGGCTTCGAAGGCCGACATTGTCAATTTGTCGAAGACCCCTTCGGTAGGACGCGGTGATAACTCCGGGATAATCTGAAATGCAGGGGTGTCACGTAAGAACCAAGGCTTGACTTGCTCGGGTGAGCTAGTCCGTTGCCAAGCCATAGCCATCCGGAACTGAAACATACCCATGAGTTCCTTTGGCAAAGAGAGATGCCGGGAAAAGAACACCCGAACTCCACTTTGACGCGCAGCTGTGAGAACTTTGAGAACTTGTCGTGTGATTTGGTCAGCATTCTTGATCTGACTTAAGATGCCTACTTGCATGTCGTAGACGAGCAGAGCGATACGCTGGCGACCACAGACTTCCTCAAAAGTTTGCGGGATGTTGAGTCCGAATATGCTCTTCATATCCGCTCTGAAAACATGGCGTTAGCTCTGTCCTTGTCGATCAAATTCTGAAAGCGAGCATCTTTGCGGGGACGAAGTGGGGGTCGCGTTCTAAATGCCAGTCGGGCTCGGACCCGTGCATCTCGTCATTCCCAATTCCTCGATTCAATCGCGTGGGAATGTTTTTTCTCTAACTTCTTCTCATGAAAGCTCTCGCTCTGTTCTTATCGCTTTTCGTATCGGTCTCAATCGCATCGGCACAGCCGGTTGTCGTTATTGTTCGTCACGCGGAGAAGGCCACCAACGGCGGTAATGATCCGGAGTTATCTTCGGCTGGTCGTGCGCGGGCTGATGCGCTTGCACGGATTTTGAAGGACTCAGGGATCACGGCAATTTTCACCAGCGAATTCAAGCGCACCCAGGAAACCGCGGTGCCGATCGCGACATCAATCGGTATCACGGCAACCGTTGTTCCCGCGAAAGATACGGCCGCGCTCGTCGCGAAGTTGCATCAACTAAACGGCAACGCGTTGGTTGTGGGACATGGCGACACAATTTCGAACATCGTCAAAGCGCTTGGAATCAATAGTCCCGTCAACATTCCTGACGAGGATTACTCGGAGTTATTAATCGTCACGCTTGGCGATAAGCCGCAGCTGTTTCGGCTGCATTACCCTTCGTAACGAAAGCAAAGACGGCAGCAGTTACTTCAAATATTTGTCGAACCATGCGACCGTCTGATCCATTCGATCGGCCTGGTTCTCCGGCTTTACAAAGAGATGGCCTTCGCCGGCATAAATGATCAGCTGTGTCGGAACACCAAGCGTCTTCAAGGCGTGCCAGAATTCGTAGGACTGCGACGCCGGACATTCCGCATCGCGCTCACCGACTATCACCAGGGTGGGGGTCTTCACATTCTTAATGAAGTGAATCGGAGAACTCTTTTGGTAAACGGCGGAATCGTCGTAAACCGATGCGCCGAAGAACGGAATCATCCATTGATCGATCAAGTTCTGGCCATAGTAACTTTGCCAGTTGGCAATGCCGGCACCGGCGACAGCGCCATGGAATCGGTTTGTTTGCGTGACGGTCCACATCGTCATGAAGCCGCCGTAACTCCAGCCAGTCACGCCGAGACGCGCAGGATCGATTGGATGTTTTTTTATCGCGGCATCGACCCCGGCGAGGATGTCGCGCAGATCGCCGGCGCCAAAATCTTTCACGTTGGCGCGGGTGAACTCTTCTCCCTGGCCGTAACTTCCACGAGGATTCGGCATCAGCACGTAGTAACCTCGTGATGATAGAGCGGCGATAATGGCTCTCGACATTCCAAACGAAGCGGGCCACTCCGGTGTCTCTGCGCTTGAAGGTCCGCCATGGATGAGAACGACCATGGGATATTTCTTGCCGGACTCCACTTGAATGGGTGGGAGAAGCCAGCCCTGAATGTTGAAGCCGTCGTTCGTCCACTCAAGGTTCTCAGCTTTGCCCCATGTCGGCGATAGCGCGGAATTGTTGTTAGTAAGCTGACGCCATTCGCCGATCGGTCCAGCCCAGATCTCCGGTGGCGTTGTAAAGCTACTGCGTTCTGCGGCCGCGAATTTGCCATCCTTGGCAACAGCGAAGTTAGGGAAATTACCGAACGCGTGAAGATCCTCCGCGCCTTTCCAAATCGTTCGCACCGAATTATTGGCGAGCGTCAATTCAGAAATCGCACTTCCGCCGCCGACTATCTCGGTGAAAAGGACGCGGTCCGGCATCTGCCAGAAGAGCGAACTGACCGAACTTTTGCGACCTCGCGTGCGGTTCGATACATCGTGGCCGTCGGCGGAGAGAGTGAACAGGTCGCCGCCGTGGAATCCCTCGTCACTCATCAAGCCTTCAATGAACGCGACAGATTTACCATCCGGCGACCAGCGTGGAACCGCCACTTGAAGAGAAGGCTTGTAGATCGACGTGGCGTTGCCCTTCGCGATGTCGATAGCGTAAATCTGCGCGATCCACCAATTGTTGTCGCCCGGCCCGCGAGCCGCGGTTGTGACGAACGCCTTGTCGTCGGGCGACCAATCGTAATCGTAGATGTGGAGATTTGGTGGCGAAACCTGGCGGAGCTGGCGACTTGCAACATCGATGACAGCGATCCGCTGATTATGAATAGCAGTGTCGATCACACCGGTCGTGGCAGGCGCTGCCATTAACGGGCCGCCGCCGCCCGCGCCTTCTATATAGAGGAACGCAATGCGTTTCCCGTCGTGCGACCAGCGCGGGCGCGCCGCGTAACCATTCAGATGTGTAATTTGTTTAGGATCGGAACCATCAGCATTTACCGTCCAGAGTTGGGCTTGGTCTTTCTCACCGGCGGCGGAAAAAAACGCGAGAGTCTTGGAATCGGGAGACCAAGCGGGATCTGAGTCTTTTCTTTCGCCGGTGGTCGCAAGATTAACCGGCACTGCCGCAGCATTACCTGATTTTCCACGAATATGAGTCTGCTTTGATGTTGTTGCAGCGGTGGACTGCACCCACGCGACATGTGCGCCATCGCGAGAAAGGGCAACGTCATCGTAAAGGACAGTTTTACCCAGCTGTTCAGTCAGCTGCACGTTCTGAGCTGTTAACGCCATCGGAAAGAGACAGGCCACTAGAAAATGCTTCATGGTTGTGATCCTGACAAAGGCCCGACGGAGCAGCAAGTCGGAGAATAGAAGTCAGAAGTCAGAGGACGAAGGACGGAGAACTGCAGATCACATGTTTACGAGTAGCGACCAACCGTTTAATCGGGTACCATCGACCGATGGTTCGGGGCCGGATCCGCTTGGCAAGGTCAGGCGATTGGCGTGCCCTGGCCGAGCTGCGCTATCGATTTCGCGCTGAAGATGAATCGGTGACTGAAACCAAATCGCGGTTTGTGCGAAGGTGCACATCTTGGATGAAGAAGCGTTTTCGCACCCGCTCTTGCCTGTGGCGCTGCTGGGTCCTCGACGACGGCAAACGGTTGCTGGGTCATATTTGCGTGCAGTTGTTTGAGAAAATCCCCAACCCGGTTAATGAACCCGAGCTTCATGCTTACGTAACCAACTTTTATGTCATCCCGGAAATGCGGGACCAGGGAATCGGCAAAAGATTGTTGAACAAAGCGCTATCGTGGTGCCGCGCTCGAGGCACCGACGCGGTCATTCTTTGGCCGAGTCCGGCAAGCAAATCGTTTTATCGCCGGTGCAGCTTTGTAGCGCCCTCGGATATTTTTGAGCTCCGACATGGCGCTCTTCGACCGCGTTCTCGCCGCCAGGCAAAAGCGTGAATGCCCAGATCGCTCGCAGGCCCGACAACGCGAACACGGCGCGAGAAGAAAAAGCTGGGAAGCCGACGATGGCGTGTAAAACTCGTGCGCATGCTTCGGCTCGATCCAATGTTCGATCCGCTCCGGAATGATCCGCGCTTCCAAAAACTCGCATCGAGCGTACCGAAAGAGGCGAAGTAGGGGGCGATTGATCTCAATCGCGTAGGCGGTTCAGTGAACTGTCGTTACGTCAGGGGGAATGTTTAAGCTTGGCGAAAAAGGTTGGACTTGGCGATATTCGTCTCAAATTGATTCGGCTGGTCGGGTGCTTTTCACAGCAGACGCATACTGTAGTGACGGTCACGAAAAACTCAGCGCCTTTTTGGAACTTGAAAGAGTTACACGCGAATCATTGCGCTTCCTAAGTGCCGAATGATTCGGCACAATTCTCGCCATGCAGCCTTTTGACAGCTTCCCCCTCGGAAGGGTAAGAAATCGGCCCAGACTTGCGGGCGACAAACTAGGAGATTCGGCATGAAGATTGTGGTTATCGGCGGCAGCGGCCTCATCGGAAAAAAGCTCGTGAACAACCTCCGTCAACAGGGCCACGAGGTAGTGGCGGCATCGCCGTCCTCCGGCGTCAACACCCTCACTGGTGAGGGACTGGCTGAAGCGCTTAAAGCCGCTCAGGTCGTTGTTGATGTCGCGAATGCGCCATCGTGGGAGGACAAGGCCGTGCTGGAGTTTTTTGAAACGGCAGGGCGTAACTTACTTGCTGCGGAAGCGGCCACCGGCGTGCGGCACCACGTAGCGCTGTCAATCGTCGGCACTGACCGGCTTCCCGCGAGCGGGTATTTGCGTGCGAAGATGGCTCAGGAAAACCTGATCAAGGCATCAGGGATTC
>WNGD01006295.1_pt1 | contig 11374 bp, 10 predicted proteins | sample 5400671 | NCBI WGS metagenome assembly WNGD01 (sample SAMN13153369, study PRJNA577476) | soil metagenome | isolation source: 40 cm soil or saprolite under grassland replicate 2 | place: USA:California | collected 2016-06-15
GAGATCGCGCGCTCGCCGCCGGGATCCGACGGCCGGTTCAGCAGCTGGCCGTCGAAGGCCATCGTCGTCGAGTTGCCGGGTTCGAGGCCGGAGGCCGTGACACAACCCAGCCGGACGAGTTCCTGCGCAAGCTCGTAGTTCGTGAGGCCGACGCTGTAACCGATCTGGCCGCCGTCGGCGGCCACGAGCACGATCGAGCCGTCGCGGCGCTGGCCGACTGCGGTGCGCGCGAGCCGTGGCGCGAGCACCGCGGCGGAGAAGTCCTCGAAAGCACGGAACACGGCCTTGCCGTTGCGGACGAGCAGCGGCCCGCCGCCGATCGCGTCGACGTCGTCGGCCCAGCCGGAGCTGAGCAAGTAACGGATGACCACCCGCGCCCCGGGCGGCGCCTCGGCGTCGAGCTTCTGGGCCGAGCCGCCGGTCGCCGACAGGACCGCCCCGCCAGCCGGAATCGGCGTGTTGCCGCCCTGGCTGAACTGGACGACGTTGCCGCTCAGGTCGGCCCCGGGCGTCAGCGCCGGGAAGGGGTAGACGACAGCCTCGGTCGCGCCCGCCGCGGGGGGCGTGGCGCCACCCCAGGCTGGCGTGTACAGCGTGATCCCGCCCTGGTTCGCCGGCTCGTTCAAGCCCGTCAGCGGCCGGCGCTGGCCGCGGCCCTGCCAGAACGCGTTCCAGGCTGCGTGGCGGACGTCGAGCGTCCCGTTCGGCTCGATCCCGATGCTCGACCGTTCCGAGTTGGGCAGGGATGCGAGCACCCGGTTCTGCATCACGATCCCGTCCGGCCGACCGTCCGCGGCGTTGAAGAAGTCGCCGTTGACGCCCGCGACGGTCGCCGTCGCAGAGGCGTCGCGCTCGATCCCGGTCAGACGCTGGCGGCCCGCGATCGCGCCGTCGGAGAGCCTGGGGCGCAGCGCCCACAGCCCGCCGGGGCGCGGCGCCAGCAGCACGTGGACGATAACCGCGCCATGCGGCGTGAAGAGGAGCTTGCGCGTGTAGGTGAGGCCCGGGATCAGCGTCTGCGGAGAGGCAGCGGCAGGCGGCGCGAGAACGCCCGCCAGCAATAGGACGATGAGAACGCGGCGCAGCAAGACTGACCCCGCAGGAAGGTAGCGGAATTCGGCTACTGACAAGATTCCGTCGTGGCGAAATTCGCCGTCCTGCTCGCCGCGGTCGCGCTCACTGGATGCAGTGCGGAAGCGCGGCAAAGCGAGACCGCGACGGTCATCACCCACACGGCTCGTCTCGATGCCGTGCCGAGCAAGCCGCGGATCGTCCACCCGCACGATCGGCCGGTGCCGATCCTGATGTACCACGTGGTCGGTACGCCGCCGCCGGACGCGCCCTTCCCGGGCCTGTACGTCCGGCGTGCCGACTTCGCCGGACAGCTCGCATGGCTGCGCGCTCATCGCTACCACGCAGTCTCGCTCCGGCGGGTCTACGACTACTGGAAGCGGGGGTACGCGCTGCCGCAGCGCCCGATCGTGCTCACCTTCGACGACGGCTACCGCGAGGACTACACCAACGTGCGGCCGCTGCTGGCTCACCGCCACTGGCCGGGCGTCCTCAATCTCGCCGTCCGCAACCTCCTCGACGGAAAGCTGACGGTGCCGCAGATCCGCCTGATGATCCGCCAGGGCTGGGAGATCGACGCCCACACGATCAACCACGTCGACCTGACGACGCTCGGCTCGACCACCCTCCGCCACGAGGTCGCCGGCTCGCGCGTGTGGATCCGGCGCCGCTTCCATGTCCCCGTCGACTTCTTCTGCTACCCCTCGGGCCGCTACGACGCCCGTGTGTTCGCCGCCGTTCGTGCGGCCGGCTTCCTCGGAGCGACGATCGAGGGCCTCGGGCCCGCCTCGCCCAGCGACGGCCTGCTGACGCTGCCGCGGATCCGAGTCGACGGCTCGGACGGCGTCTCCGGGCTCGCCGCGAAGCTCGGCGCCTACCGTTAGGTTTGTGAGGTGAGCAAAGCCGCCCTCACCACGCGCACGAGGCTCCTCGAGGACCTGATGGCGCGTTTCCCGCATATCCCGGGCGAGGCGGTGCTGAAGGAGGATCTGCTGCGCACGGGGTTCGCCTTCGACGAGTCGGCGCTCACCGACAACCTCGACGGTGAGATCAAGCCGAAGTCGTACTTCATCTTCTCGTTCGACCAGAAACCGCTGGCCGAGCTCGGCGAAGCGGCGAGGCGCCGGCCGCCGGAAGAGGTGGCGTTGAGCGGCGGTCCTTACGAGCTGCGCCGCACGATCGTCTCCGTCCGCGTCAACCCGGCCTCGCCGTACCGCGTCGCGCGCGACGCGGACGGCCTACGGCTCTCGCTCGAGGGACACGAACTCGCGGATGTGGCGCTGCCGCCGATGCCCGAGTACTACCGCCACACGCTTGCGAACGGGAAGACGGTGATGGAGACGGCGCCGACGATTCAGTGGGGGTACCTGATCTACCTGACCGTGCTGCGCCTCTGCCAGTACTTCGGCGCGCACGAGGAGTGCGGCTTCTGCGACATCAACCACAACTGGCGGCAGCACAAGCGGGAAGGCCGCCCCTACACCGGCGTCAAGCCGGTGGAGGACGTGCTCGAGGCGCTGGCGCTGATCGACCGCTACGACGAGGCGCAGGCGAGCAGGGCGTACACGCTCACCGGCGGCTCGATCACGAGCGCCGTCGACGGGCTCGCCGAGGCCGACTTCTACGGGCGCTACGCGCAGGCGATCGAGGAGCGCTTCCCGAAGCGGTGGATCGGAAAGGTCGTCGCGCAGGCACTGCCGCGCGCGGACGTGCAGCGCTACAAGGACTACGGAATCACGATCTACCACCCGAACTACGAGGTCTGGGACAAGCGGCTGTTCTCGCTCATCTCCCCGGGCAAGCAGCGCTACGTCGGCCGCGAGGAGTGGCACCGGCGGATCTTCGACGCGGCCGAGGTCTTCGGCGCCCGCTACGTGATCCCGAACTTCGTCGCCGGCGTCGAGATGGCCAGGCCGTTCGGGTTCGAGACCGTCGACGAGGCGATCGCCAGCACCACGGAGGGCCTCGACTACTTCATGAGCCGCGGCATCACCCCCCGCTTCACGACCTGGTGCCCCGAGCCGACGACGCCGCTGGGACGCGACAACCCGGACGGCGCACCGTTGGAGTACCACGTCCGCCTGCTCGAGGCCTACCGAGGCGCGCTCGAACGCCACGGTCTCGGGCCGCCGCCCGGCTATGGGCCTTCCGGTCCGGGCAACGCGGTCTTCTCGGTCAGCTCCTTCATGGACACGCTCGATTTGGTGCCTGCGTGACGCGCGTCACGGTCGACGAGGCGAGAGCGCTCTGGAACGATGCCTCCGACGAGGAGCTGAAGCGGCTCGCGCAGGCCGTGCGCGCCCGTTGGCACGAGCCGGAGCGCGCCACCTACATGGTGATGCGGATCATCAACTACACGAACGTCTGCGTTGCGCAGTGCGATTACTGCGCCTTCTACGTGCTCCCAAATCAGGACGGCGGCTATGTGCTCTCGCGCGAGGAGGTGTTCGCGAAGATCGACGAGCTGGTCGAGTTCGGCGGCGACCTCGTCGCCTTCAACGGCGGCTTCAATCCGCGCCTGCCGCTCGACTACTACTGCGACCTGTTCGCCTCGGTGCGCGAGCGCTACGGCGATCGGGTCGAGTTCTACGCACTGACGATCGCCGAGTTCGTCTTCCTGGCCGACCGCGCCGGGCTCAGCTATTCCGAGGCGGCGGCGCGCCTCCGCGACGCCGGTGTGCACTGGGTGACCGGCGGCGGCAGCGAGATCCTGACCGAGGACTTCCGCGCGCGGCACGCAAAATGGAAGTACACCGTCCGCGACTATTTCGAGGCGCAGCGCGCGATCGTCGAGAGCGGCATGAAGACGACGGCGACGATGGTGATCGGCTTCGACGAGACGCTCGACGAGCGCCTCGAGCACCTGCAACGGACGCGCGACTTCCAGGACGAGACCGGCGGCCTGTTCTCGTTCCTCTGCTGGACCTACAAGCCGTACGGAACCGCGTTCGGCGGCCGCGAGATCGCGCCGCGTGAGTACTGGCGACACATCGCGCTCTCGCGGATCTTCCTCGACAACATCCCGCACATCCGCACCTCGGTGCTGACGCAGAACGAGGACGCGTTCCGGGCCCTCGACTACGGCGCCGACGATTTCGACCTGCCGATCGAAGACGAGGTGACGCAGAAGGCCGGCGCCCGGATCGACCTCGACCTCGAAGGCCTGCTGGCGATTCCGCGCTCGCTCGGCTACACGGTCGAGTACCGCCGGGCCGAACGACCCGCCGCGGTGGCCTAGGGCCCTCCTAGCTCAGAGGTGCCGCTGCTCGAGGTCGCGCTGAACGGCCACCGCACCGCGGCCGAGCATCCCGCCGTGCCCTACACGCCGGAAGAGATCGCGCGCGAAGCGAGGGCTTCGGTCGACGCGGGCGGGCAGGTCCTCCACATCCACGCCTACGGTGAGGACGGACGCGAGACGCTGGAAGCGGCGCCGGGCGCCGCGATGCTGCGTGCCGTTCGTCATGCATGTTCCGGCGTACCGATCTCGGGTACGACGGCCGCCTACCTCGAGCCCGAACCCGAGCAGCGGCTCGCGCTCGTCTCCAAATGGACGGAGCTTCCCGACCTGGTGACGGCGAATCAAGGCGAGGAGGGGATCGCCGAGCTCTGCGAGCACCTACTCGAGCGAGGCATCGGCATCGAGGCCGGGCTCCTTGAAGTTGCCGACGCCGAGGCGTTCGTGGAGTCGCGGATCGCAAATCGCTGCACGCGGGTCCTCGTCGAGCCGCTCGACGCCGATCCCGATGCGGCCATGGCTCACGCGGCCGCGATCGAAGACGTGCTCTCGCGCGCTGGCATCTCCGTCGAGCAGGTGCATCACGGCGACATGATCGCGAGCTGGGCGGTCTCGGAGCGAGGCGCGCGCCGCGGGCGCGAGATTCGCACGGGAATCGAGGACCCGACCTTGCTGCCGGACGGGACGCTGGCACCGGACAACGCGACGCTCGTCCGCGCGGCCGCGCAACTGCTCGCTTCGTAGGAGTTGCCGCTCAACCAGGCCGGCACGAGAATCCCAGCGTGGACGCTCCGATTCGCTATGCGAAGAGCGGCGACGTCAACATCGCCTACCAGGTCACTGGCCGCGGGCCGTTCGACCTCGTCCTCGTCTCGGGTTTCGTCTCCCACCTCGACAACGACTGGGACCACCCCGCCTCCGCGCATCTGCTCGAGCGGCTGGGCGCATTCGCCCGCCTGATCCGATTCGACAAGCGCGGCACGGGTCTGTCCGATCGCAGCGTCGGCCTTCCCGACCTGGAGACCCGGATGGACGATGTTCGCGCGGTGATGGACGCGGCCGGAAGCGAGTCGGCCGCCTTGTTCGGCTACTCGGAAGGCGGGCCGATGTCGATGCTGTTCGCGGCGACGTACCCACAACGGGTCAGGGCGCTCGTCCTCTACGGCACGTACGCGAAGCGGATGGATCCAGACGACGATTACCCCTGGTGCGAGACGTGGGAGGAACGGCAGAGCTACGCCGAGGCCGTCGAGCGCGAATGGGGAGTCGAGGCCGACCTGTCGCGCATGGCGCCGAGCGCGGACGAAAGCCTCACGCGCTGGTGGATGGCGCGAGCCCGGGCATCGGCCAGCCCCGCGGCGGCCCGCGCCCTCGTGCTGATGAACTCGCAGATCGACGTCCGCGACATCCTGCCGAGCATCCAGGCGAAGACGCTCGTCCTCCATCGTCGCGGCGACCGCGACTCGAAGTTGGAAGAAGGCCGTTACGTGGCAGATCACATCCCCGGTGCCAGCTTCGTAGAGCTGCCCGGCGAGACACACGTCCCCTGGTGGGACGGGGACGACCTCGTCGACGAGGTCCAGGAATTTCTCACCGGCGTCCGTCCGACCCACCTCGAGAATCGCGTCCTCGCGACCGCACTGTTCACGGATATCGTCGAGTCGACCGGCCAAGCGCAGACACGCGGCGACCGTGCTTGGGCAGAGTTGCTCAGCCGTCACCACGAGCTCGTGCGGCGGGAGATCGATCTGTACGCCGGTGAGGAGATCGACACCGCAGGCGACGGCTTCTTTGCTCTCTTCGACGGGCCGGCGCGGGCCGTTCGGTGCGCCATCGGCGCCTGCGACGCCGTGCGCTCCCTGGGATTGGAGATCCGTGCAGGCATCCACACGGGCGAGGTGGAACGGCCGCCGGGCGAGGCGCCTCGAGGCATCGCCGTCCACGTCGCTGCCCGTGTAGCGGCTCAGGCGGGTGCAGGCGAGATTCTCGTCACCTCGACGACGGCCGACCTCGTCGCCGGCTCGGGCCTCGAGCTAGCCGATCGCGACGAGGTCGAGCTCAAGGGGGTGGGGCCACGGCGCCTCTACTCAGCGCGGCTGTGAGATTCAGACGGGTGCGGGAGCGGCGACGAAGCGCAGCTCCGGCACCTCGTCGAGCTCGCCGACGTCGCGGGCGAGCTCCAGGAACGTCAGCAGGCCGGCGCGCTCGCGCGGGCCGAAGCTGTAGCGGAGCTTCTCGAAGTAGCGGGCGAGGAAGCCCGGTGGGTAGCCGTAGCGCTCGCTCGACTCGTGCGCGAGCCGCTCGGGCTCCGCGCGGGCCAGCCGCACCGAGGCGACGAGGGCATCCTCGAGCTCGGCCAGGCCAGGCGGCGCGTCGTCGGGCGCTGCCCAGACCGCGAAGACCATCGGCAGCCCGGTTCGCTCACGCCACAGGCGGCCGAGGTCGTGGTGCGGGGTCGGGTCCTCGAACGCCGACTTGAGCGCTGCGTCGCCGATCAACAACGTCGCCTCGGCCTGCTCGCCCAGCGGGTCGTGTTCCGCTTCGGGCAGCAGCACCTTCGTCAGCACCACCGAGGTCGCGCTCTCCGGAGTGACCGCGACCGTCCGCACGTGCTCGAGCGGCGTCCGCGAGACGAGCTGGATCGAGTCGACGGCGCCCTCCGATCCCACGCAGAGGCGTGGCAGGATCCGTAGTCGTTCCGCGTTACGCGCGTACTCGATCGACGAGATCGGCGCCAGGTCGCATTCCCCCGCGAGGAGGGCGCGGTTCAGCTCCGTCGGCACGCCGACGAGCTCCTCGACCTCGGCGTCGAGCCGGTAGAAAACCGGCGCCATGTTCACGTACCCGATGCGCCCTAACCGGAGAAAATGCTCCGCATTTTCTCCGGGGCTGGTTTGTCCCTTCGCTTCGCTCGGGAGCATCAGGAAGCCCTGTTTACCACGGCGTAGGTGAGCGCCTCGAGCTCGTCGCTGTGGACCTCGCCGTTCAGGCAGCGGCGCGCGCGCTCGGCGTACTCGAGCGCCACCGCCCGGGCGCGATCGAGGGCGCCGGTGGCCGCGACCCGGACGAGCGCTCCGTCGAGCGAACCGCCCGCGAGCGCCCGGTGGACGACCGCGTCCTCGCGGGCCGCGAGCAGCAGCGGCAGCGTAGGCGTCCCCTCGCGAAGGTCGGTGCCCGCGATCTTGCCGGTGTCGATCGTCTCGCCGGTGCAGTCGAGGATGTCGTCGGCGATCTGGAACGCGATCCCCAGCGCGAGGCCGAACTGGGCCAGGCCAGGGGTCGCGCGCTCACCGGCTCCGAGCACGCAGGCGGCCTCGAACAGCTTCCCAGTCTTGAGCGCGCAGCGCTCGAGGTAGCTCTCGACCGACGTCTCCGGATCGTGCGTCTGTGCGCGCTGAAGCGCCTCGCCGCGAGCGAGCGAGAGGCAAGCCGACGCGAGGACCCCGACAGCGCGCTCGTCCCCGGTTGCGGCCAGCTCTGCGAAAGCACGCGCGAACAGGTAGTCGCCGGCGGCCCGCGCCGCGTCGGGCCCAAAGCGGGCCCAGGCCGACGCGTGCCCACGCCGATAACCGGCGCGGTCGATCAAATCGTCGTGGACGAGGGTGGCCATGTGCACGAGCTCGACGGAGACGCCGACGGCCCAGGGCAGCTCGCGCTCGGGCGGCGCGGCGAGAAAGACGAGCAGCGGGCGAAGGCGTTTGCCCCCGGCCGCGAGCGCCTCCTCGCCGACGTTCGCGGCCAGGCCCGGGTGACGGCGAACCGCCTCGAGGAGGCGGTGCTCGATCTGCTCGAGGTAACGGTCGAGCCCCTCAGTGTCGTGGATCGCCGTCAGCGCGCTCACTGGATCACCTGGCGGTTCCCGTGTGCAGGGCGACGATGCCGCCCGCGAAGAGGCGGTAGCGCACCTGCTCGAAGCCCGCGGCGTGCATCAGCTCGGAAAGCTCCCTTGCTTCGGGGAACCGGCGGACGCTCGCCGGCAGGTAGGTGTACGCGGAACCGCCCGGGAGCAGTTTCCCGGCCAGGGGCACGAGCCCGTCGAACCAGAGCTTGTAGAACGGCCGCAGCACGCCGTGCGGGCGAGTGATCTCGAGGATGCCCACGCGCCCGCCCGGCCTCAGCACCCGCCGCAACTCCCGCAACCCGGCTTCCAGGTCGTCGAGGTTGCGGGCCCCGAAGCCAACGGTCGCGGCGTCGAAGGAGGCGTCCGCGAACGGCAGCGCGAGCGCATCGCCCTCGATCCATTCCACTGTGTCGGACTTTGAGCGCGCCCGTTCCAGCATCCGCTGCGAAAAGTCGACGCCGGTCACGCGCCCGCCCGCGCGCTCCGCCGCGACGGCGAGGTCGCCGGTGCCGCAGCAGGCGTCGAGCACGCGGTCTCCCGGCGAGACGACCTCGCGCGCGGTCTCCGCGCGCCAGCGACGGTCGAGGCCGGCAGTCATCGTCCGGTTCATCGCGTCGTAGACCGGCGCGATCCGGTCGAACATCGTCCGCACCGCGTCCGGCGCGAGCCTGCCGGTCTCGACGGTCACGTCAGTCGCTTCCCCAACGTGCGGCCTCGTGCTCGATGCCGAGCTGGTCGAGGCAGCGCGCGACGACAAAGTCGACGAGCTGGTCGACCGTCTCCGCGCCGTGGTAGAAGCCGGGCGCCAGGAAGAGGATCGTCGCACCGGCCTGCTTGAGCTCGAGCATGTTCCGCAGATGGATGTGCGAGAGCGGCGTCTCGCGCGGGCAGACGATCAGACGGCGCTCCTCCTTCAGCGCCACGCTGGCGGCCCGGTGGATCAGGTTCGACATCGCGCCGGAGGCGATCGTGCCGAGCGTCCCCATCGAGCAAGGGCAGATCACGTAGGCGTCGACCTTCGCGGAGCCGCTCGCGTAGGGGGACTTCCAGTCGCGCTCGGAGTAGACGGTGACGCCGTCCGCGCCGCCGATCAGCCGCTGCGCGATCTCGTCCTGCGGCAGAGAGACGTCGCGGTAGAGCTCGGTCGCGAGCACCTCGTAGCCCGCCCGCGAGATGCAGAGGCCCAGCTCGCAGTCGTTCGCGGCCAAGGCCTCGACGAGACGTGCCGCGTACGGCGCGCCCGAGGCGCCGGTTATGCCGAGGAAGATGCGCACGTCAGCGCGCTCCCTTCGACGCCTCGAGGAAGATCGCGAGCTTGCGCAGGTTCGAAGCTCCAAAGGCCCCAAAGTGCGGCATCGGTGAACCTTTCTTCATGCAGCTTGGGCATTTCAAGTGCGCAATCTGAAATCGCATGCCCTTGTGCTTCGAGCCCTCCGCGCTGAGGTTCGGCCCGCCGAGCTGAGAAGCGCCGGAGTGCAGGTACCTGTGGCAGTTGAGGCAACCGGACGTCGCGAAGAGCCTGGCGCCAGGAATGGCGTCCGGCGGCAACTTCTCCTTCTCTACCCAGTGCGGGACGGCGGTCTCGAACTCTTCCGCCAGTGCGACGGTCGAGGTGTCGACCTTCGGGCTCGCGCCGGCGTGGTGCCGACAGCCGCTCGCCAACAGGGCCACCACGAGGACCCGGGCGAGCGCCCACACCGCCTACTTCGGGCCCTTTGAGGCCTCGAGGAAGATCGCGAGCTTGCGCAGGTTCGCTTCGCCGAAATCCGCGAAGGACGGCATCGGCGAGCCCTTGTTCACGCAACTCGGGCACTTGAGATGGGAGATCTGGAAGGTGATGCCCTTGTTCTTCGCCCCTTCGGCGCTCAGGTTCGGCGCGCCGAGCTGAGAGCCGCCGGAGCCGAGGTACGTGTGGCAGTTGAGGCAGCCGGAGGTCGCGAAGAGGTTCGCTCCGGGAACGGCGTTCGAAGGCAGCTTCTCCTGCTTCACCCATCCGGGTACCGCAGCGCGCAGCTCGGCGCCGAGCGGTTCCTTCGCGGTCGCGCCCTTGTAGGTGAGCACGCCCATCGAGAGCGCGACGAGCACCGCGGCGACGATCGCGATGGGACGCCGCAGCAGCCGCCGCTCGGCCCGCAGGTCGATAAACGGCATCGCGATCAGCACCATCAGCAAAATCGTCGGGATCCCGACCGTGCCGAGGATGACCGAGTTCGGCCACTTGAAGATCCGGAGCAGGTAGAAGAGGAAGTAGAAGTACCAGTCGGGCCGCGGCACGAAGCTCGTCGTGCCGGGGTCGGCCTTGTCCGCCAGGGACGGGCCGAGCAGGTCGGTGTAGTGCCAGACAAAGGCCAACCCGACGATCACGCCCACGACGACGAGGCTCATCACAGTGTCGTGGAACATCGCGTACGGGTAGAAGGGCTTCCCCTCGCGCTTGACGTCGTCCTTGTAGCGCTGGAACGCGATCCGGCGCTCCTCTAGGCGGCGGGAGGCCATTAGTCCGGCCTCTTTGTGACGCCCCGAGGGGCTGGATTGACGAGCCCGCTGCCGGGAACCGGCGGCGGCTCGTCGCGCTCACGGCCCGCCGCGTCGCCCGACCACGGCGGCGAGGAGACGCCGAGGCGCACCACGAGGTAGAGGTGCAGCCCGATCAGGCCGAGGATCGCCCCCGGTAGGAGCAGCATGTGCAGCGAGTAGAAGCGGGCGAGCGTGTCGGGTCCGATCTCCGCGCCGCCGCGGAGGAAGCTCGCGAGGAACGGGCCCAGAAACGGCGCCGTCCCGTTGATGTTGATCCCAACGACAGTCGCCCAATAGGCGGTCTGGTCGTAGGGCAGCAGATAACCGGAGAAGCCCTCCAGCAGCGCCGTCGGCAGCAGCAGCGCACCGACAATCCAGTTCAGCTCGCGCGGGTACTTGTACGCGCCGAACAGAAAGACGCGGGCCATGTGGAAGAACATCAGGATGATGAAGATGCTCGCGCCCCAGCGGTGCATACCGCGGACGAGCCAGCCGAGCGTCACGTCATTCGTGATGTGCTGGACGGACTCGTACGCCGAGTTCGGGTCGGGCTGGTAGTACATGGCCAGGATCACGCCGGTGCCGAGCTGGACGAGGAAGGCGGTCAACGTCGCCGATCCGAGCGTGTGCCACCAGCCCGAGTCGCCGGGGACCTTGCGGAAGAGGAAATAGCGGACGCCCCCGATCAGGCCGGAACGTTCCTCCAGCCA
>WNGD01011318.1_pt1 | contig 11373 bp, 10 predicted proteins | sample 5400671 | NCBI WGS metagenome assembly WNGD01 (sample SAMN13153369, study PRJNA577476) | soil metagenome | isolation source: 40 cm soil or saprolite under grassland replicate 2 | place: USA:California | collected 2016-06-15
GCTCGCCGCCGTCGGCGTGCTGCTGGCCGTGATGCTCGGGCTGGCACTGGGTGCGGCTGGCCTGACGCTGGCGACACGGGTCGCGGTGGCCGCGGGGACGGCACTGGCGTTCGGGACCTTCGTGTGGCGCCAAGTGTTCGACGACCAGGAGCGCCGCAGCCTGCTGTCCCTCACCCCGTTGTCGAGTCGGTCCGCGTCGCGTCCGAGTCCCGGGGCTTTCTCGCCACCACCGTGAGACCGTTGCGCAGGTTTGGGTCGATCCACTGGAGGGCGACCCACGGTGCGCGCTCGGGCCAATAGTCCGCGTAGAAGATGCGCTCGCAGTTCAGCGAGGCGTCACGGCACAGGCTCCGCAGCTCCCGGGCGGTGTACTCTCGGAAGTGTCCCGGATTGTCGCGGGTGTCGCGAATGGGTTCGAATGGATGTCGGCCCAACAGCATCTTGAGTCGATTGCGCAGACGAACTGCATTCGGGGTCTGGAGGATCAGCACGCCACCAGCGGTGAGGAACGTCTTCACGAAGGAGAGCACGATGCGCGGCGACGTGTACAGGTGCTCGATGACTTCCGCCATAAGGACGATGTCGTGCGGCTCGCTCGCCGGCCAGCGACCGTCATCCTGGGCGTCGTTCAGGTCGAATTCAAAGTGCTTGTCCACCACGTGCGGCGGGGCGAGGCGGTAATTCGCCCACCCCATCGTGTTGAGCCGAATGGCGGTGCCGAACCGGACGCGCAAGGCCGCGGTCACGAAGTGCGGACCGATGTCCAGGACGCGAACCGATGCGGCGCGCGCCTTCGCGTAGTCCGCTACGTGCCCGTTGACGAGATCGATCAGGAACGCGATTCGGGCGGCGTGGTACTCGAGGTAGGCGCGCTCCTCCGCCGTGTAGTGGCCGTCGGCGAACCAGCGCCGGACGTCGGCGGGGGAAACCGTTTGCGCGCTGCGCCGGGTGCTCACGTGGCGAGCTCGTTCACGTTGGCTCTTGTGCTAGCGCTCTCGCTTGGCGCGGGGGGATGCCGGAACCTCACCGCGCCGCCGTCTCGCCTGCTGCTCAGCCCCGCGAGCATGTCGTTCACCGCCGTAGCCGGGGGACAGAATCCGCCGAGCCAGTTTCTGACCATCAGCCAGACGGGGACCGCGGTGCGGCCGTGGGTGGCGTCGGTCGACGTGACCTGGCTGGCGGTGGCGCCCACGGGCGACGCGCTGCCTGACTTCCTGACGGTGGCGGCAACGCCGGCCGGCGCGGGGCTCGGGTCCGGAAGCTATCACGGCACGATTACGGTGTCGGCCCCGGGAGGCGAAGCACCGTGGGCGGCTGTTCCCGTCACCTTAACGTTGACCACGATGCCGTCGCTCACCGGTCGCTGGATGGCTATCAGTGCCGCCGTGAACGTCGCGCTCAACCTGACGGAGCAGAGCGGCGTCGTCACGGGCACAGGCAGCTTGACCGGGCCCGCACGGCCTGTGGTCGTCGCGGGCACGCACGCGCACCCCGCCGTGTCGCTCACGCTGTTGAGCGCCGCCTCGGATACGACGCGTCTGGCGGGCTCATTTGCCACGGACAATTCGGTTGCCGGGTCGTTGAACGGCCCCGGCTTGCCCGGCGTCGCCGTTACCCTCGTTCGACAGTAGCCCGCTGATCACCCCCCACACCAGCGCCCAGGCGAGGCGGGGGCGTCCGGCGAGGGTCTCGACGAGCGCCCGACCCGGTTTGGTGACGACGAGGTACGCAACGGCGGCCCACTTCGTCCAGCCGAGCAAGTTGCGTCGCACGAACAGCGCCCGGTTGCGCGCCTTCCAGTACTCGACCTGCGGGCGGTGCACGGCACGCCCGACGGTGGCCCCGACGGCGTGATACGCCACCACCCGGGGGGCGTACACCACCGGTAATCCCGCCGCGCGCGCGCGGTAGGAGTACTCCGCGTCCTCCATGTACAGAAAGTAGCATTCGGGCAGCGGCCCGAGCGTCAGCCACGTGGATCGGGAGATGAGCATCGTGCAGCCGGTGACGAAATCGGTCGGAACGGCTACCGCGTTGGGCGGCACGGCACGACGGTGCACGACGAGGGACCGCACCGGTAGGAAATGCCCGCCGGCGTACCAGACCCGGCCGGACGCCCCCGCTTCGTAGATCGTCGCCCCCATCAGGCCGGCTGCGGGAACCTGCTCGAGGGCCCGCGCCAGCTCGGCGAAGAACGTCGGGGCCACGGTCGCGTCATTGTTGAGCAAGAGGAAGTGAGAGATACCGGAGTCCAGCGCCAGATGGGCGATGCCGAGGTTGTTCGCAGCGGAGAAGCCCCGGTTGGCACCTGCGGCGAGGATCACAACGCGCAGCCCGGCTCGCGTCGCGGCCCAGCTGGTGAGAGTATCCACCGAGCCGTCGGTCGATCCATTGTCTACCACGACGACCGATCGCGGTCCGGGCGCGGTGCGTGCGAGGGACTCGAGGCAGGCGAGCGTATCCCTCCAACCGTTCCAGTTCACCACCACGACGCCGACGGCGAGCCGGTGGGACGACACTAGCGGACGCCGGCGAGTTGCACGCGCACTTCCGTCACGCGGTTCAGCACCTGCCCGCCGACCTGGTAGATGCAGGGCACGGAGCCACGACCGTCCACGACCAGGGTGTCGGCTCGCAGCGAGCCCGGCATCGGGCCCGTGCCGAGTCGGGGAAAATCGCACCACGGATACAGCGCAACGATGGAGGCGACGCCGGCGATTGGCTTCGGTGGCGTCCCGAACTCCATCACGGTCAAGCTCCCGTCGAGGATCTCCGCGCCGCCGATAGGGCCGGAGTCGTCGGACGCGATGTGATACGTGCCGACGAACTGGCCGCGATAGCCCGTGCCGCGCAGGGTGATCTCCGCGGCGAAAGTATCGCTGCGGATCTCGACCTCGTTCGCTAGGCTGACCACGATCCTGGTCGCATAGGTGCCGTCGATGCGTGGCACGGGCGGACCCGCCGGGTCGTACACGACGCAGGACAATACCGCCAGCCCCACCAGCCATCCGACCAGGTAGGTCTTGCGCTGCTCAGCCCAGGACGGCGTCATAGACGGCGGCCGTGTCGCAGGCGGCACGCTCCCAGGTGAAGCAGCGCGCTCGCGCCTGGCCTCGCGCGGCCAATTCGTGCCGCCGCGACGCGTCCCTCCAGAGCGCCTCGATCCCCGTCGCGATGTCCTCCACCGACCCGGGATCCACGAGCACCGCCGCGTCGCTCGCCACCTCGGGCAACGACGAGACGTCGGACGTCACGACGGGACAGCCGCACGCCATCGCCTCGGCTACAGGCAAGCCGAAGCCCTCGTACAGCGACGGATACACGCACAGTCGGGCCAGCCCGTACAGCACCACCAAGTCCGGCTGCGGTACGTAGCCGAGGAAACGGACGGCGTCTGACAGCCCGAGAGTCCGAACGGTGTGAGCGACACCGTCCGCGAGCCAGCCCTCCGGCCCTGCGTGGACCAACACAATGTCCGCAGTGCCGGTGCGCGCGCGCAGGTGATGGATCGCTTCGAGCACACGGGGCAGGTTCTTACGCGGCTCCACGGAGCCCACCGTCAACACGAAGTCGTCCTGCAGCTGGTAGCGATGCCGCACTTCCTCGGCGGGCCCACTCTCGGGAGCAATTGGTCTGAACGACGGGTCCACGCCTGGCGGAATGACCGTGACGCGCTCCTCGGGGATGGCCAGCCGTTCGACGATGTCCGCCCTGGAGGCCTGTGAGAGGGTGATGATGGCGTCGGCGGATCGTGCCGCGCGCGGCAGCACGACGCGGGCGTAGTGTCTGGACCAGCGACGGAAGAACTGGGGAAAGCGGAGCACGTTCAAATCGTAGATGGTCAGGACGGTCGGGAGGCTGCGCCGCACGGGCCCGATCCCGGCCGGCAGGTGGAGCAGCGCCGCGCCGGCCCGGTGCGCGGCGAGCGTTACGCCGATCTGATGCCACCACAGGTCGCGACCCAGCGTCCGCAGGCGGTCGCCCGGCGTGCGCGGGCTGGAGACGAGACCTCCCAGCCGGCTCGCGATGGGGCGGAGTTGCTCGGCGAGCAGCAAGCCGAGCGTGCGCGCCAGCTCAGTGATGTACACGTGCGGGCCGGCGCGCCCCAAGGCCGCGACCGTGACGTCGAGGGCGATACGCCGTCGTGTCACGCGACCGCCGCACCCGGCGGCCGGGCGATCGTCGTCACCGCGCCTGCCAGCCAATAGAACACGTACGCGAGCATCATGGAGTTGAACACGACTGCCGTCACCGCGTTCAGCCCGATGCCCAGGACGGTGACGGCCAGGAGCAACCCGTAGGTGCCCCGCCACCCAACGGGCTGGGCTCGGGCCGCGATCCAGGCGCGGACCCCCGCCGCGAGCGCGCCGGCGAGGATGGCGACGTGCAGAACCAACCCGAGGGCGCCCAGCTCGACGGCATATCGCAAGTACTGGTTGTCCGCGGTCAACGGGGTGACGCCGAATCGCAAGGCCTCGATGTCCGTCGAGCCGAGGCCAACCCCCACCGGGTGGCGCAGGAAATTGTCGAAACCTTCGGTCCAGTCCGCTAGGTGCGTCGCATTGCTGCCGGTCTGCCAGGCGAGCGTGTCCCACACGAAGCTCGCCAGCCCAGGGACGAGTATGAGCATAGCCCCGAACGCCGCGAGCCCGGCGAGGCCGAACCCCACCAACACGTCCCAGCGGCGGCGCGCCGTGAGAATGACCGCAGTCTGGAGGACGCAAGCCACGATCGTCAGGCGCGTGAGCGTGAGCAGCAGGCCGACCCAAAGCAGGAGGTACCCGAGCCACCGCAGGACGCGGCGGCCCGCGGCCGAAAGCAGCCACAGGGTCGCAGCCGGAAGAACGACTAGGAAGGGGATCGCGAACCCCTGGCCCGATAGGTAGGTGGAGCCAGCGCGTTGCACCAGCTGCCCCCCGATGTCTGTCCAGTAGTTGTCGGGCAGCCCGTACACATTGCTCGCGGTGATGGCAGCGGCTCCGAGAAAGTCCTGCACGTACCGCGCGGCGCCCAGCAGCACGAGTACTTCCGGTGTTACGAAAATCCGCTCAAGTAGGGCGATCGCGCTCGTTACGACGCCAACCACAAAGAGCGCACGCAGCACCCGGGGGTTCTCCACGACTTCGGGAGTCGCCCGCCCGACGAAGTAAAGCAGGCTCACCACGGCTGTGTCGCGCGCCCCGTACAGCTGCGCCACGAGCGGCAGGTCCGACCCAAACCAGAGGTTCGCCCCCATCAGGTAGCCGAGCGCCAAGACCCCAAGCGCGGCGACCGCCAAATCCAGCCACTCCACCCGACGCATCGGGCTGCTTCCCAGCAGTGCGTGCGTCACGGTGAGCGCGAACAGCACGCCGATGAGAAGTTCTTTCCAGGCCGCGATGACACGGACGGTGGCCGTTGGCCACCCGAGCGCGCCGAAGAGCACCGTGATCGCGAGGATGTGGAAGGGCAGCAGCCAGATGAACAGCGAGAGTCCCCACGCGAGGGCGGGACGGTGCGCGCCGCTGAGCGCGATGGGCCGCGCGGCGGTCGTCATCGGTGCTACGCCGCTCGGGCGGCGCGCGCGCGGGCGCCCCGGCGCCGGCCGGGGAGCGCGCCTGCGATCTCACGCAGCACCCGGGCGAGCGTCGTGCGGAGGAGCAAGGCCTCCTCTGGATTGTGGCGCTCCCATTGGGCCGCCAGCTCCCCGGCGGCCGCCGCGAGGCTGCCCAGGCCCGCCCCCAGAACGGCGGCGGTGGCGACAATCAACCCGAAGCGCGGCCACTCCGGGCGCCGCGGCGGGACGGCCCGGTCCACCACCGTGATCACCGGCGTGGTGTTCACCTCGTCGATACGGGCCGTCTCGTACTGCTGCCGCAGCGACAGGTACAGGGTGTTGGCGGTCTCGACTTGGCGCCGCAGCCGCCGCTCGTCCACCATGAGCGCTGGCGAGTTCTGCCAGGAGCGGTTCCGTTCGTAGCACAGGCGTTGGGAGTCCTCCTCAGCCCGCAGCTCGGCCTGCGCGGCGGCCACGCGCGTCGCGAGAAAGTCGCCGCGCGCCCGGGCACGGGACAGGCGCTGCTCTTTGTTGAAGGCGCTGACCAGCGCCACCGCCCGGTTCGCTACTTCGGCACTCAACTGCGACCACCGGGCGTCCACCGTCAGCACCACCAGGTTGGTCTTCAGGTCGAATTTCACCCGCAACCTGCGCTTCAGGCGCTTGACACCGGTCTCCAACGCCCGCTGGGGGTCGTCGTCCCGGATGCGCAACGTGCTGAGCAGCGTGACGCTGTCGTCGGCCGACCCAGCGCTGACGCGCGGATCGGGAAACCGCGACAGCAGCAGGCGCGTGAGCAGCTCCCTGCTGTAGAGGAGCTGATCATAGAACGCCGGCGACTCGGACGGGTCCCGCGCTGAGCCGAGCCCGAGCTGGCTTGCGATCCCGGAGATCCCGGGCTCCGCCGCCAGGTCGGCGAGGCTGCCCGTGTTCAGCTTCAGCCCGGCGTCGGTGGTGACGAAGGAAGCGGCGGCCCGATATGACGGTGGCAGGATGAGGATCAACGCGAGGGCCAGCAGCACGATGCCGGCCGCAACCGTCAGCGCGGTGCGCCAGCGTGATAGCGTGCCGGCCACCAGCGTCGCGAAGCTGATCGGGCCGGGGTCCATAGGTGGGGCAAGATGTTGCGGGGGAATCACATGGTCAAGGCACCCGTGGTGAAAAGCGGAGTTGCAGGGTGGTGTTGCGGGCATCCAGAATGGCGAGCAGGTAGCCCGATCCGCACCAGGTGAGGTGGTGGTAGAACACGTTGAGGCGCTCGCCCGCGGTGACGACGGCGTCCAAGCGGCCCCAGCGGCTGCCGTACGCTGCGCTGATGCCTCCGAAGAGCGTCACGTCGTGCGAACACCAGGTGTTGTTCGCCTCGATGCGGGGAAGCGCGTACAGCGCGTCGTCGTCCCAGCGGATCCGACCCCCGAACAGGCCGACGCGCCAGGTAGGAGCGAAATAGTCGAGTCCCAGCCATTGGCTGGAGGCGCCCGGTCCGATGGCCGCGCCGATCACCTGACCGCGCTGGGTGTACCCTTGTGGTGCCGCCCGGCCGGTGTACCAGGTGTCGACTGGGCCGTCGCGGAACGTGGCGCTCTGCTCCAGGTTTGTCATTTCGGCCTGCACCCGCAGGGCAGCGCGATCGCCGCGTACCCCGGTGGCCCACTCGAGGCCCAGCGTGTAGCCCTCACCGTGGCTGGGAGCGGTGAAGAAATCGCGGATGGAGGTCGGCGGCTCGTGACGGGCCCATTCAAAGTGAAGCGCCAGTCCATCCGCGGGAAACACCCAGCGGCCGAAGAGGGAAAAGAGCTGGTCGCGACTCGGGACACTCGTAGAATCTCCGGGTATCCGATGCCAACCGCGGTCCTTCACCACGTCGAACACGTGCCCAAAGACGTCCTGCCAGCCCACCAATGGCGCGTACACGGCGCGAGTGAACCCCAATGTGAGTGTCGGTACACCCGCGGGCGTCCAGGTGAAGGCGAGCGCCGTGATCGAACGGCGGTCGTCGCCCGTCGTCTGGTCGAAGTAGGGGGACTCCCAGAGTCCCCCTAGGAACCACCGGGCCTCGAACGAGCCCACATGCGTGCGGATCGGTCGGCGAGTCCGCACGAACAGGCGGGGGATTCCGGGGGCGTTGTTGCTGAGAACGATGGCATTGCGAATTCCCGGCCCCCACCATTCGTTCTCCGTCGTGACGCCGGTCGTCACCGCGCCCCAGTCGATGCTCAACGTGCTCTGGCCCGGATCGGCCTGCACGAACCCCTGCACCCCGAAGCGCAGCGGGAGGTCGATGGAGCTCGGCCCAGTGTGCCAGGGCGAGGATAGACTGTCGCGTCCCGGCGGCAGCGGCAGGCGCCGCCCTGGGGGAGGCAGCTCGTACGCGAGGTTCTCGCTCACGAGAAACTCCGGCGCCAGCGTGAGCGAGACGCGTTTCCAGACGGCGCGCAGGCCGGCACGGGTTGCATGGCTCCACCCGCGCCCCGCCCACAGCGCTGCGTCGTTGAGTGAGAAGGGCAGGGCGGAGTTGTCCGCTCGTTCCCGTGAGCCCCCGCAGCTGGCCGAGGCGAGCGCGATCGTCCGGATCACTTCCGATCAAACCAAGCGGTTGCCAGCGCCCGGCCTGAGCGCCGAGCGGTGGGGCGCCCAACGCCATCCCGCCGATCAAGGTCACAACCCAACGACGGTGCATGGCGAAACCGACCGATAGGTGGACAGCGGAACTTACTTGCTCTAACGTGGGACCGTGAGGATACCTCCGCGCTGCCTCGCTGCGGCGGCGATCACCGTCGCGCTCGCTGCCCCCCTCGCTAGTCAGCAGGAGATGTCGCTCGTGGGCGGCCGCAATGAGGTGTTCGCAGGCAGCGAGCTCGAGACATACCTTCGCAACCTGCAGCTGATCGGCTGGGTGCCGCTGTATCCGTGGTCGGTCCGCGGCTTCTCGCCGCGCGAGCTGGATCGGCTGTTTCCAAGCGATAGCGCCCATCCCTGGGCAGATCGCTATGACCTCACCGTACCCTTCCTCTCATCGCAACAGCTCACAGTCGATGTGGTGCGGCCGTCGGCAAGCGTCCGATTCAATTCGGCGTTTCCCTACGGGTCTAACGACGGTCCGATCTGGGCGGGTCGCGGGCTTACGAGTGCCGTCCAAGCGGGATTCGCGTTGCGTTATGGTCCGCTGTCGCTGACCCTCGCCCCGATCGCTTTTCGAGCAGAGAACGCCAGCTTCTCGCTCATGGCCAACGGAGACACTGGGAAACTCGTGTACGCAGACGGGCTGCACCCAACGACGATTGATCGCCCGCAGCGGTTTGGCAACCGGGCCTATGCAGTGATCGACGCCGGACAGTCGACGCTCCGGCTCGACGCAGGCCCCGTGACCGCTGGGATCTCTACGGCGAACCAGTACTGGGGTCCAGCGGCGGAGTACCCCGCTATCCTGGGCAACAATGCAGCCGGCATCCCCCATGTGTTCATCGGCACCGCGCAGCCGGTGGACTTGTGGCTCTTCCGTGTGCACGGGCGTTTGGTGTGGGGCAGGCTCTCCCAGTCTGCCTTTTCGCCCGAGACAGCGAGCGGTGGGATCCGGTTCATGGCCGGCCTCGTGGGTGTCATGACCTCGCGTTGGGTGCCGGGGCTAGAGCTGGGGTTCAGTCGGCTCATCCACTCTCCCTGGCCAGAAGGTGGTCTGCTCCTCAGCGATTTCTTGTCGCCGTTACGTTCCCAGAATCGGCTCAACCTCGTGGGTCTGCTGCAGGACAACCAGCTCGCCTCGGCCTTCGCGCGTTGGGTCTTCCCACACAGTGGCGTGGAGGTGTATGGCGAGTACGGAAGGGAAGACTACAACGCCGACTTGCGCGACTTCATCGATGAGCCGGACCACATCGGCGGCTATATGGCCAGTGTCGGCGTTCGCAAGGTATTACGCGTAGCCAGGGGAGGACTCGTCGTCCTCCACGCTGAGATACTGAACGAGCAGCGTAACCGGACGGCGTTGGAGATCGGGAACGGCCCGGTGTACACCACCAATCCACCGCTGGCCCAAGGCCACACGCAGCGGGGGCAGATCCTGGGTGCTGACGTCGGTCTCGATGGAACGGGGGCCACGCTCGCCCTGGACTGGTACTCGCCGCGAGGGCGCTGGAGCGTCTGCTGGAGCCGGGTGCTGCGCGGCGATGGGGGGGACTTCTTTTCCACTGGTCAGGTTGACCCCCGGGCCCGTGACGTGCAGCACGCCCTCGGGGTGGAGGGTCTCCTGTTTCGAGGCCGCTACGACCTGCTGGCTGGCCTCACCGCCGTCTATGAGTTCAACCGCAACTTCACCGCGGACGTGTTCAACCTTAACGCGATCGTGGGCGTGCGCGCCGACGTGCGCTAGGACGGCGTTGGCCTACCCGCGATCCCGGACGGCGTAGCACGACTTGGGAAAGCCGAGCACGCGCTCGCGCACGATCCGCGCGTCCGGGAACAAATGCTGGAGCTGCTTTCCGGTCAGCAGCCAGATCTTGAGGAAGCCGTCTCGCGGGATAGCGCTGATCGGGAGGCACTGGTGCGCCAGGCGCTGCCAGCGCTCCGGCAGGAACTGAAAGAATGGCAAGAGGTAGTGCGGCTCGATCGGCGTATGCTTGTCCGGCACCTGGATGAAGTAGCGCTGTGACACGCGCTGAATCTCCCGCGCCGCCTGCTGCTGGTCCGCCCAGGGGCCCACGTGCTCGAGCAGCGAGTTGCAGAAGACGACTGGGAACGCCCTGTCGCGGAATGGCAGCGCTCGCACATCCGCCACGACGGCGCGGTCGCTTGGCCGCGGCGGTCGATGGCGCTGGAGATTCACGCGCACGGTGCGCCCACTCCAGAAGCCGGCGAACACGTCGTGCGGCAGCCCGCCGACGTCGAGGAGCAGCTCGTGTGGATTCGGTCGGCACAGCTGCACGAACAGATTCCACCGCCGCCGCCGCAGGCGGCGGGCGACGCTGGCGGGGCTGCCGCCGTCCACCAGCCAGCGCCCGAGATTCCGCCGGATCGCAGCTAGCATGGGGCTAAGGTAATATTGATCTGGAAAAGGAGAGGCACTGCGTGACCGAGCACGTGCTGGTAACCGGCGGCGCCGGGTTCGTGGGGTCGCATCTGGTCGACGCCCTGGTGGCCCAGGGGCATCGGGTGCGCGTGCTCGACAGCCTGGAGCCTCAGGTGCATGGACCGAGTGGTGGCGTGCCCGCTTACCTGAACCCCCACGCCGAGCTGGTGCGTGGCTCGGTGACCGATGCCGAAACGGTGGCTCGCGCGCTGGAAGGGATCGACGTCGTGTTTCACCAGGCCGCGCTCGTCGGCGTGGGGCAGTCGATGTACGACATCGTCCGCTACTGCCAGGTCAACACCGTCGGCGCGGCGATCCTGCTCGAGCAAGTGGTCAAGCGCCGGGACCGGATCCGCAAGGTAGTCGTGGCCTCGTCCATGTCGGTGTACGGCGAAGGCGCCTACCGCACGCCGCAGGGAGAGATGCGCTCGCCCCGACTGCGGAGCCGCGACCTGCTCGAGCGAGGGGAATGGGAGCTGCGCGACGCCGTGACGGGCGCGCTGCTCGAGCCGCTCCCCACGTCCGAGACAAAGCCGCTGCAGCCCACGTCGGTGTACGCGGTGACCAAGCGGGACCACGAAGAGTTGTTCCTGAGCGTTGGGTACGCCTACCGCATTCCCACCGTCGCGCTGCGGTACTTCAACATCTATGGCGAGCGCCAGGCGCTCTCGAACCCCTACACCGGCCTGGCGGCGATCTTTTCCGCGCGCGTGTTGAACGGAAAGCACCCGATCATCTTCGAGGACGGGCGGCAGAGCCGAGACTTCATCCATGT
>WNGD01006298.1_pt1 | contig 11371 bp, 7 predicted proteins | sample 5400671 | NCBI WGS metagenome assembly WNGD01 (sample SAMN13153369, study PRJNA577476) | soil metagenome | isolation source: 40 cm soil or saprolite under grassland replicate 2 | place: USA:California | collected 2016-06-15
CTGCGCGACCGCTTCGGGGTCTGCCACCGGCTCGAGCACTACGGCGCCGACCACCTCGCCGAGATCGTCGTCCGCTCGGCCGGCATCCTCGAGGTCGAGATCGATGTCGAGGGCGCCGAGACGATCGCGGCGCGCTCCCGCGGCACGCCGCGCGTCGCCAACCGGCTGCTGAAGCGGGTTCGCGACTTCGCCCAGGTCAAGGAGCGCGGCGCGATCGACGCCGCCGTCGCCACGGCCGCGCTGGCGATGCTCGAGGTCGACGCCGGCGGCCTCGACCGCAGCGACCGCGCCCTGCTCGACACGGTCGCGACCAAGTTCGCCGGGGGGCCGGTCGGCCTCTCGACGCTGGCGATCGCCGTCGGCGAGGAGGCCGACACGATCGAGGACGTGATCGAGCCCTACCTGCTCCAGCAGGGCCTGCTGAAGCGGACGCCGCGGGGCCGCGTCCTCACCCAGCGGGCCTACGACCACCTCGGCCTCGCCGCGCCCGAAGGAGCGAAAAGCCTCTTCTGAGTAACCTGGCGGGGGATGCCGTTCTTCATCTGCCCCAACTGCGGCAACAGGGAAGCCAGCGCCGATCGCACCGCCGGGTTCAGCACCCGCCCGAAGGGGTGCTCGAAATGCGGCTTCGGCTTCGTCTTCGAGCTGCTCGACGACTACTACCCGGCGCCCAACGCGGCCTTCTTCGTCTGCGATCGCGAAGCGCGGGTGATCGACGCCGGCCGCGGCAGCTTCGAGCTGACCGGCCTCACCGACGAGGACGTGATCGGCCGGCCCGTGCAGGAGGTGCTCGGCCTGCAGTGGCGCGAGGAGGGCGACGGCGTCGAGGTGGGGGAGGGTAATGGCGTCGCCGTCGCCGACCCGATCGAGACCTCGCTGGAGTGGGGCGTGCGCTCGCTCGGCAAACGCGTCTCGGTGAACGCCGAGGGCGACATCCCGGCCGACGCCGTCGCCGACGTCTTCCCGGCCTACGACGAGGATGGGGGCCTGCTGATCGTCCTCACCCCCGAGGGGTGAGCCTGGCATGGGAAGGAGACGCAGAAATCTCTTCGTCCTGCTCTTCGTCCTCGGCCTGATCGTCGTTTCGGGCGTCGTCATCGCCAACAAGGAAACGCGCCTTGGCCTCGACCTCAAGGGCGGCGTCCAGCTCGTCCTGCAGGGACGGCCGACCCCACAGCAGCCAACCATCGACAGCGGCTCGATGGAAAGGGCGGTTGACATCATCCGTTCCGGTTGCGACCAGCTGGGCGTCTCGGAGATCGAAGTCGCACGGGTCGGCAGCGACCAGATCCAGGTGGGTATACCCGGAGCGACCAGCGTCGGCAAGGCGACCGAATGCGCGACCAAGCCGGCCCGGCTCTACTTCTTCGACTGGGAACCGAGCCTGATCGGCCGCGAGCACGCCATCGGCGGCCATCCGGGCAGGGAACCGCCGAAAGGCGCCATCGCTAACGCGACCGAAGAATGGAGTAAAGCGGGTCGCAGCACCAGCAAACGCGAAGAACAGCAGCTGATCTTCGCCGGCGCCTTCCCGACCGAGTACGCGGCCGCCAGGCTGGCGTCGGAACAGAAGCCGCGACCCAACTGTGAAAACTGCAGCCAGCCGACGACCTACTACCTGTTCGGGAAGGCCGCGCCTCACAAGCTGATCGACGGGCCCGAGTTCACCGAAGAAGACCTCTACATCTCGCCAAACGGCAAGAAACGGCCGCCTGACGCAGGCACCGTGGTCAAGGTCCCTCAGGGCACCATCGTCATCGCCGAAAAGCCGAGCGACAGCAAGGGTCAGGTGATCGAAAACGCCGAACCCGGCTGGTACGCGCTGAAGGACAATCCAGCCCTGTCGGGCACGGAAATCACTCGTCCCAAGCAGGAAACGGACGAATTCGGCCAGCCGAACGTCACCTTCGGCTTCACCGGCTCGGGGGGCGACGCCTTCCACGAAGTGACGCGCAGGATCGCCCTGCGCGGCCAGGCGCAGGCAATCGGCCCGGTCAGCGAAAAAGAAGCCGAAGAAAGCTCCGGCCATTTCGCCGTCGTCCTCGACAACGAAGTGAAGACGCGCCCAATCATCAACTACGCCCAGAACCCGGACGGGATCGACGGGCGTACAGGCGCGCAGATCTCCGGCGGCTTCAGCAGCATCGGCGACGCGCAGACGCTGGCGAGCTACCTTCAGCGCGGCGCGCTGCCGATCAACCTCAACCTGATCAGCCAGTCGCAGGTATCGGCGACGCTGGGAAGCGAAGCGCTGCACCAGGGCATCAAAGCCGGCGTGATCGGCCTTGCGCTCGTCGTCATCTTCTTGCTCCTCTTCTACCGCTTCCTCGGCCTGGTCGCGGCGCTGGCCCTGGGCGCCTACGGGGTGATCTTCTTCGCCCTGATCAAACTGATCCCGATCACCCTGACCCTGCCGGGGATCGCGGGCCTGATCCTGACGATCGGGGTGGCGGCGGACTCGAACATCGTCATATTCGAGCGAATAAAGGAGGAGGTGCGGGCGGGGCGCTCGATGTCGAGCGCGATCGCGGCCGGCTACAGGCGCGGGATCGCGACCATCGTCGACGCCAACGTCGTCACCCTGTTGACCGCGTTCATCCTCTTCGTGCTGGCCACGGCCGGGGTCAAGGGCTTCGCCTTCACCCTCGGCGTCGGCACGATCGTCTCCCTGCTGACCGCGGTCGTCTTCACCCAGGCCCTGCTGGGCAGCATGAGCCGCTCGCGGCTGCTGCGTTCTCCCGCCGCCCTCGGCGCCTCGCGCCAGCACATGCGCTGGCACTTCGACTTCATGGGGGCCAGCCGCTGGTTCTTCACGCTGTCGGGATGCATCCTGCTGATCGGCGCCCTCGCCCTCGCCACCAAGCAGCTCAACCTCGGCATCGACTTCAAGTCCGGCACGCGAGTCGAGGTGGCGCTAACGAAGGCAACCGATGAGGAAGGCGTACGCGAAGCGTTGGAAAGCACCGGCATCGGCGGCGCCGAGGTGCAGCGCGAGAGCAATCCCGGCCTGGGCAACAACGCTTTCCTGATCCAGTCCAAGACGCTGAAGCCGAGTCAGATCAACGACCTGCAGAGGAAGCTGGAAAGCGAATTCGGCATCCGGCCGGACGGCTTCAACAGCACCAGCGTTGGGCCTACCTTCGGCACGACCGTCGCCAACAGTGCCCGTAATGCGCTGATCTTCTCGCTTTTGGTGATCTGCGCCTACGTCGCCTTCCGTTTCGACCCCAAGTTCGCCGTGCCGGTGCTGATCGCCCTCTTCCACGACATCCTGATCACCGCGGGGATCTACTCGCTGACGGGCCGGGAGGTGACGAGCGGGACGGTCGCCGCTTTCCTGACCATCCTCGGCTACTCGCTCTACGACACGATCATCGTCTTCGACCGGATACGCGAGAACATGCCGCGCATGCCGCGGGCGGCGTTCTCGCAGATCGTCAACCGCTCGATGAGCGAGGTGCTGACCCGCTCGCTGGCGACCAGCTTCACGACCCTGCTTGCGGTCGTCGCGCTGCTGATCTTCGGCGGCGCGACCCTGCAGGACTTCGCCTTCGCGATGATGGTCGGGATCGCCTCGGGCACCTATTCCTCGATCTTCATCGCCTCGCCGGTGCTGACCGCTTGGAAGGAACGCGAGCCGAGCTTCGCGCGGCGCCGGGAGCGGATCGCCGCCGTCAGCGGCGGCGTCCCCGCCTTCGCTGACGAGATCGAGGTGGCGAAGCTCTCCGAGGAGGAGAGCGACGCGGAGCTGGAGGCCGCGGCTCTGAGGCGGGAGGCGAGAGCCGAGGAGGGCGCCGTGGCAACCGTCGAGGCGCCGGCCGACGGCGACGGAGCGGGACCCTCGACGAACGGAGAGCCGGCGGCGCCGGTCGATCCAGCAGCGCTCGAGCGGCAGCAGCGCGCCGAGCAGCGCCGGGCGCGGCGGCGGCAGCGGCGCAAACACGGAAGGAACAGATAGATGGCACTGCTCGTCTGGTTCACGATCGGGATCGCGCTCTGGCACTTCACGGTCTTCCTGCCCGACCGCTTCTGGCAGGGCATCGTCGGCGCCTTCCTCGGCTCGACGATCGGAGCGGTTCTCTTCGGCGCGATCGTCGAGATCGCCTCGGGCCGCGGCCTCGGCGACACCGACGTGGGAACCGCCCTCACCGCCATACCAGGTGTCGTGATCGGCCTCGCGGTCGTCTGGGCGATCGGCATCCGCGCCGAGCAAGCAGCTGACTGAGAGCCCATCCCGGTAGGGGTTCCACTTAACTTTTTCGAGCCGCGTTTGTGGCCGCCGACGATGGCTGGGCGCGAAAAAGTACAAGACGTTCCACCCCTACCGGGATGGGCTCTTCGCCGGCCGCATTTTGCGGCCCCGACCGAGCTCCTTTGCCGCCGCTGATGCTCATAGCTTGATGGCATGGCGGAAACCATCCACGCCTATGAGGCAGAGCCGTACTCCTACGAGGAGGCCAGGGCGCTTTCGCGAGAGCTTGGGTTGAGCGAGCCGGTGGCGATTGCGCTGGTGCGGCGCGGCTACCGCACTCCGGAGGCGGCGCGGGCGTTTCTAGCTGCGGACGAGGAGCATGATCCCGGCGAGTTCAGGTCGATGTCCGCGGTGGTCGAGCAGGTGCATGCCGCGGTTAGCGAGGGGCGGCGGATCGCTGTTCATGGGGATTTCGACGTCGACGGGGTCTGCGCGACCTCGGTCCTGGTCGGCGCGCTGCGCGAGCTTGGGGGCGAGTGCGACTGGCTGATCCCCGACCGCATGGCCGACGGCTACGGCCTCAGCGCCGCCAACGTCGAGCGGCTGGCGGCGCGGGGCGCGCAGCTCTTGATCACGGTCGACTGCGGGATCACCGCGGTCGCGGAGGTGGCGCTGGCCCGCGAGCTGGGGATGGAGGTCGTCGTCACCGACCACCACCAGCCCGGTCCCGAGTTGCCCGACTGCCCGATCCTTCACCCGGCCCTTGACGGCTATCCGTTCCCCGACCTCTGTGGCACCGCGGTCGCCTGGAAGCTGGCTACGGCCCTGCTGGAGGGATCGGGGGACCCTCCCACGGATGCTCCAGGGACCACGCCCGAACCCAAGCCCACGATCAGCTGCGCGACGGCCTCCGGGGGAGGGTCCCCCGATCCCTGCCGCGACCTGGACCTCGTTGCCCTTGCAACCGTCGCCGATCTGGTGCCGCTGGTCGGCGAGAACCGGGCGTTGGTCAAGCGGGGGCTGGAGGAGCTGAGATGTGCTCGGCGATCTGGCATGCGGGCATTGATCGAGGCGGCCAAATGCGAGCCGACGCAGCTCGACGAGGGCGACCTCGGCTTCCGCCTGGCGCCGCGGATCAACGCCGCCGGAAGGCTTTACAGGGCTGACGCCGGGGTGGAGCTGTTCCTCACGGAGGACCCGGGGCGGGCTGCCGAGATCGCGGCCGAGCTGAATCGGGCCAACGGCGAGCGGCGGGCCACAGAGCGGGAGGTCGACGGCGCGGCCGAGGCGGCGCGGCGCGAGCTGCCCGAGCGGCTGCGCGACGCGCCCGGCCTGGTGCTGGCCGGCCGCGGCTGGCACCCCGGGGTGGTGGGGATCGTCGCCTCGCGGCTGGTCGAGCGCCACCACCGCCCGGTCGTCGTCGTCTCGCTCGACGGGGAGGGCAACGGGCGCGGCAGCGGTCGCAGCATTCCCGGCTTCGACCTGCTCGCCGCCCTGGAGGCCTGCTCCGAGCACCTCGTCCGCTTCGGCGGGCACCGCGCCGCCGCCGGCCTCGAGCTGCGGGCCAAGGACCTCGACTCGTTCCGCGAGGCCTTCGCCGCCCACGCCCGCGCCGTGCTCGGACCGGAGGACCTGGTGCGGACCGAGCGGATCGACGCGATGGCCGGCGGCGCCAGCCTCGGGCTCGACCTCGCCGAGGAGCTCGGCCGGCTGGCGCCGTTCGGGATGGGCAACCCGGGCGTGCGCTTGCTGGTCCCCTCCGCCCACGTGCGCGACGTGCGACCGATGGGGGAGGGCAAGCACGTCCGCTTCAACCTGCACAGCGGCGGCCACCGCGCGCTCGGCGTCGCCTTCGGGCGCTCGAAGCTGGGGGTCGCCGACGGCGAGCCCGTCGACGCGGCGGTGCGGCTGGAGGTAAACCGCTGGAACGGCGCGGTCGAGCCGCGCGTCCTGCTGCGCGAGCTCTACCCGCTGGAGCCGATCTGCGAGTGCCCGGAGGAGGAGCGGTGGTGGGACCGTTTCGAGCGGGAGCTGCGACTGCCGCTCGAGCCGCCGTCCCGGTATGGCCCGGAGGAGCCCCGCCGCCGCGAGGTCGTTCGCGGCAGCGGCCCCGCCGCGTCGTCGATCGCCGAGCTGGTCTCCAGCGGCGCCGAGGTGCTGGCCGTCTGCGCCGACGCCTCGCGGCGCCGCGAGCTCGCCGCCCTGGCCCGCTTCGACTCCCGGTCCCCGCGGATCGCCTGCGACCGTTGCGGCGGCGTCGCGGTGGCCGGCCTGCGCACCCCGGCGGTCGCCGACTACATGGCGCTGGAGCGGGCGCCCAGCCTCGTCGCCGAGTTCAACCATGTCGTCCTCGTCGATCCCCCCTCCTCGGCCCACCACGAGCGCCTGGTGAGCAGCCCGGTCGACGGCTGGAGCGAGCAGGCGGATCATCCGGGGTACCTCCACCGGGCCTGGGGCGAGAGGGACGTGGGGCTGGCGCTCGCCGCACTCGAAGAGCAGCTGGCGCGGCGCCCTGCCCTGATCGCCGCCTTCCGCGGCCTGCGGGAGGCGGGCGAGGCCAGCGGGGAGCGGCTGCGCGAGGCGCTGGACGGCGCCGGCGAACGACCCCGCGGTCCCGAGGCCGCCGCCCGCTGCTTCCGGGTGCTCGACGAGCTGGGGCTGGTGCGGGGGGCTCCGGATGGAGGGGACGGCACGGTGAGGGTCGTATCCTCAGAGGGGACAGATCTGGAGCGCTCGACCGCGTTCCGCGCCTACAGCGCCCGTTACGAGGAGGGTCGGCAATACCTAGAAGGACAGAGACAGCCGTAGAGCACCAGGAGCTGCTGGCGGACCTCTTCGCCGTGGTCGAGGAGTTCGACGCCTCCCCGAGCGGGAACGGCACCGCCACGCCCGGCAACGGAGACACCGCGCTCGCCGTCGCGACGATCGATCGCGCCGCCGTAGAGCACGCATTCGAGTTCGCCTGCGAGCGCCACGCCGATCAGCGGCGGCGTTCCGGCGACGAGTTCATCACCCACCCGGTGGGGGTCGCGCAGATCTGCGCCGGCATGCGGCTCGACACCGAGACGCTCTGTGCCGCGCTGCTGCACGACACCGTGGAGGACACCAGCGCCAGCCTCGAGCAGATCCGCGAGGAGTTCGGCGAGGAGGTCGCCCAGCTCGTCGACGGCCTCACCAAGCTGACCGGCATCACCTTCGACAGCCGCGACGAGCGCCAGGCGGAGAACTACCGCAAGATGATGGTGGCGATGGCCACCGACGTCAGGGTGATCCTGATCAAGCTGGCCGACCGCCTCCACAACATGCGCACCCTGGGCGCGCTGCCCAAGCAGAAGCAGCTGACCAAGTCGCGCGAGACGCTGGAGATCTACGCGCCGCTCGCCCACCGGCTGGGGATCCACGCGATCAAGTGGGAGCTGGAGGACCTCGCCTTCGCCACCCTGCACCCGCGCAAGTACGCGGAGATCAAGCAGCTGGTCGCCCAGCAGCGCACCGAGCGGGAGGCCTTCGTCGAGGAGGCTGGCAGTTTCCTCGCCGGTGAGCTGAAGAAAGTCGGCATCGAGGCCGAGATCTCCGGCCGCGCCAAGCACTTCTACTCGATCTACACGAAGATGACCAAGAAGGGGCGGGAGTTCAACGAGATCTTCGACCTCACCGCGATGCGGGTGATCGTCGGCTCGGTCAAGGACTGCTACGGGGCGATCGGGGTGATCCACTCGCTCTGGAAGCCGCTGCCCGGGCGCTTCAAGGACTGGGTCGCGATGCCGAAGGCGAACATGTACCAGGCGCTGCACACGACGGTGATCGGCCCCGAGGGCAAGCCGCTCGAGATCCAGATCCGCACCGAGGAGATGCACAAGCTGGCCGAGTACGGGATCGCCACCCACGTCGTCTACAAGGAGGGCGGCGGGGGGGACCCGCGGCGCGAGAAGATGACCTGGCTGCGCCAGCTGGTCGAGGCCGAGGGCGAACAGGACCCGACCGAGTTCCTCGAGTCGCTCAAGGTCGACCTCTTCGAGGACGAGGTCTTCGTCTTCACCCCGAAGGGCGAGGTGAAGAGCCTCTCGGCCGGCTCGACGCCGCTCGACTTCGCCTACGCGGTCCACACCGACGTCGGCCACCGCTGCGTCGGCGCCAAGGTCAACGGCTCGATCGTGCCGCTGCACTACCAGCTGCGCTCCGGCGACATAGTCGAGGTGCTGACCGCGAAGCAGAAGCGCGGCCCCTCGCGCGACTGGCTGAAGCTGGTCCGCACCAGCCGCGCCCGCAACAAGATCCGCGCCTGGTTCAAGCAGGAGCGCCGCGAGGACGCCGAGCGCAACGGTCGCGAGGCGCTCGAGGCCGCGCTGCGCAAGCGCGGCCTGCCGATGCAGAAGGTCGCGGTCTCACCGCTGCTCGCCGACGTGATCCGCGAGATGGGCTACCGCAAGGCGACCGAGTTCTACATCGCGCTCGGCCAGGGCAAGATCTCCGCCAAGCTGGTCGCCAACAAGCTGATGCAGCGGCTGAAGGCGGGCGAGGCCGTCGAGGACACCGAGCCACTCGGCATCTCCGAGGCCCGCGAGGACAAGGCGCGGCGCACCAAGGACGCCTCCAACTACGGGATCAGCGTCAAGGGGGCCGAGAACGTAGTCGTGCGCCTGGCCAAGTGCTGCCGGCCGGTGCCGGGCGACGAGATCGCCGGCTACGTCTCGCTGGGGCGGGGGATCACGATCCACCGCAACGACTGCAAGAACATGCGGGCGCTGAAGAAGGCGCCGGAACGCTTCGTCGACGTCAGCTGGGACGGTGAGAACGAGGCCTCCTACCGGGTCGAGATCCAGATCGACGCCTACGATCGCACCCGCCTGCTGGAGGATCTCTCACGGACCTTCGCCGAGGCGGGGATCAACATCCTCGGCGCCAGCTGCATGACCAAGCACCCGATGGTGAAGAACCGCTTCGTGGTCGAGGTGGGGGACACCGAGCAGCTCAAACAGTGCATCTCCCGCCTGCGCAACGTGGAATCGGTGTTCGATGCCTACCGGATCACGCCGGCCTGAGCCGGGGGCGGGCTGCGGGCAGGCGGTTCTCAGGTCTAGGCGATGACGGTCAGAGCGCCTGGGCAAGCGCGCAGGGTGATCTCGGTGCGCTCCCCGATGTAGTCGCCGTCGACCTGTATCGGGAAGGGGCGGGGAGTGCCGTCGGCGGTCTCTGAGATCGACGTGACCGTGGCCTCGGTGACGCTGGTGAAGTGCTCGATCTGGCGGTGGTGGGCGGCCGGTCGTTGCTCGCTGAAGAGGCGGGCGATCAGGGTGGGCACGTCGCGCTGGGCGGCGCGCTTGAGCACGCCGAGGGCGAGGGTGCCGTCGTCGATCTCGACCCCCTCGCAGACACGCACGGGTCGGCTGGCGAAGTAGGTGAAGGGGTCGGAGTTCTGGGCGAGGGCGGTGACCCCCTCGGTGTGCTCGCCGCCGCCGGTCTCGACTTGCAGCCGGACGGGGTTGACCAGGTAGGCGCGGTAGAAGGCCGAGACCGCCGCCCAGCTGTAGTAGTAGGGCCCTCCCCTGGCCTTCAGCCGTGGGTGCGCGTCGACGCGCTTGACGACTGTGGCGTCGATGCCGACGCCGCAGGAGAAGACGAAGTGTCGCTCGTCGACCGCGCCGAGGTCGATGCGGCGCGGCGCCCACTCGTCCGCCAGCGCCAGCAGGTGCTCGGTGGCGTCGACGACGTCGTTGGGTATGCCGAGCGTGCGACAGACGACGTTGGTCGAGCCGCCGGGGAGCACTGAGACGGGGACGTCGGTGCCGGCGAGCCCGTTGACCACCTCGTTCAGGGTGCCGTCGCCGCCGAAGGCGACGACCACGTCGTAGCCGTGGCCCCGCACCTCGCGGCCGATCTCGGTGGCGTGGTTCTGGGCCTCCGTGTCGACCGCCTCGACCTCGTAGCGCCCCTGAAGCGCGTAGACGACCAGGTTCTTGAGCCGGTCCGAGACGGTCGTCGCGTAGGGGTTGACGATGATCAGCATCCGCCGCTTGGCCGGCTTACCGAGTCGCCTCATAGCGGACCACCTCCCCGTCGTCGACTTCGCGCACCCGGCCCTCGTTGACGAGCAGGTCCGCGTGGCTGATCAGCCGGTAGATCTTCCCCTTGCGGCACTCGTGCTCGGGGCTCAGGCTCACGCCCGTATCAACCCCAAGACCTCGTCCCGTTTCTCTTCCATGTGTTGGCGCGAGACCAGCGACTCGAGGTTGAGGCGCAGCAGCGGCTCGGTGTTGGAGGGCCGGACGTTGAAGTGCCACTCGGGGTAATCGACCGAGATCCCGTCGAGGCGGTTCTGCTCGCCGTCGGAGTAGCGGGCGGCGATCTTCTCCACCCTCGCCGCCTGGTCGGCGACCTCGGAGTTGATCTCGCCGGAGATGAAGTAGCGCGAGCGGAACTCGGCCATCAGCTCCGCCAGCGAGCGGCCGTCGACCGAGAGCAGCTCCAGCATCAGCAGCGCCGGGATCGTCCCCGAGTCGGCGCACCAGAAGTCGCGGAAGTAGTAGTGGCCGGAGACCTCGCCGCCGAAGACCGCGCCCTCCTCGCGCATCCGCGCCTTGAAGAAGGCGTGGCCGACCCGGGAGAGGGCCGAGCGGCCGCCCTCGGCGGCGACCAGGTCGGGGACGGCGCGGCTGGAGCGGGGGTCGTAGAGGATCGTCGCGCCCGGGTTCTTCGCCAGCGCCGCGCGGGCGAGCAGGGCGCAGACGAAGTCGCCGTCGCAGAACTCGCCGTCGCCGTCGATGAAGAAGCAGCGGTCGGCGTCGCCGTCCCAGGCGATGCCGAGGTCGGCGCCGGTGGAGCGCACGCGCTCGACGATCAGCCGCCGGTTCTCCTCCAGCAGCGGGTTGGGCTCGTGGTCGGGGAACTCGCCGTCGGGCTCGAAGTACATCCGCTCGAGGTCAAGGCCGAGCCGGCTGAGGATCGGGCCGACCATCGGGCCCGCCATCCCGTTGCCGCCGTCGACGACGATCTTCAACGGCCGCACCTTGGCGGGGTCGACCAAGGAGAGGGCGTGCGCGCGGTACTCCTCCCAGACGTCGACCTCCTCGAAGGAGCCGCCGCCGGGGGCGTGGCCGAGCCCGGCCTCGATCTCGCGCCGCACGTCGCCGATCCCGGCGTCGCCGGAGAGCGCCAGCGCGCCCTCGCGAACCAGCTTGA
>WNGD01006953.1_pt1 | contig 11371 bp, 10 predicted proteins | sample 5400671 | NCBI WGS metagenome assembly WNGD01 (sample SAMN13153369, study PRJNA577476) | soil metagenome | isolation source: 40 cm soil or saprolite under grassland replicate 2 | place: USA:California | collected 2016-06-15
TCACCCACTTCGTAGATAGGAACGATGCTCGGATGATCCAGGCTGGCGGCAGCTTCCGCTTCACGTCGAAACCGCTTGACGTGTGTTTCGGTCGCCCAATAACCCAAGCCGATGACTTTCAGCGCCAGTATGCGGTTTAAGCTCTTTTGATGCGCACGATAAACTACGCCTTGACCACCGCGTCCAATTTCCTCGAGCAACTCGTAGTCGCCGAATTCTCCCAACACCGCCGCACCGCGCGCTGTTTTGTTGCCATGCGGTATTGGCGTGACATCATCGCGCAGAGGCTTGTCCACTGGGCCGGAATCATCCGGCTTCGCCAACCCGTCCTCCGTAGCAGGCCTGCGGAGCGTGGAGGCTGCGACCGACGAGTCGACACCGGCTACAAATGCGTCGGCGAATAAACCAAGACCACTCTCGAGGAGGCAACCTGGGCAACCTCCTTCCGGCGCGTCGGCGGGGATTTCCACGCCGCATTTTGGGCACAGTTTGATTACGCTGCTCATTTTGGGAGAACCGCTTGCGCGCTCCCTTCTTTTACTGTGTAAAATTCTAACATTCGATACGCCCGGACGACAGCGATTAGATGGCGCAGCTCATCTTCAATGTCGCCAGGCATCGCTACCGTGTGGGAGATTTCTTCCCGCAATAAGGCTTGGTAACGCTGACGAAATCGATAAAAGGCTTGCTTGACCGCGTTCTCGCTCATCTTGAATTCGCTGGCGATCTCCGCTTGCGAAGGCCGGCCCGGTTCGTCCAGGAGCATTTTCTTCATCTGATCAAAGAACCGCACATTGCCCGCACTTCGATACTCGTCCCGCAGCCGCGCCAGCACTTCCTCCAAAACCGTCAACGCCCAGCGGCGCTCGTAGATATGATCGGCATTCGCTGGATCCGTCGGTTCAAAACCGGCACGTTCGCGCTCGCGAAAAGCTTCTAGCGGAACTAACTGTTGGCCTTCGCCGCGTTTGATGGCCGTGGCGCGGCTTCGTTGGTTTGTGAGAAAGTGTTTAAGGGAGGTCAGCAAATAAGAACGCAAGCGTCCCTTCTCTTTGCGCACAGTTTCAAGGTCCCTGCGTTCTAGTAGCAACGCGAAGAAACCCTGGGTCAGGTCTATCGCTTCTTCCGGCTGGACACCCCGTCGCCGGACGAAACCATAAATTGGTCGCCAATAAATACGGCAGAGCTTTTCGAGCGCTTTCTTAGCCGGCAGCGATTCACCCTGTACCTCGAGCATCGCGCTCCAGTGCGTAGTAGTAAACGGCAGCCGCTTTCGCATGCCTTTGACAATGGCGGTCAGATTGCGACTCTTCGTCACAATCGACTTACTAAGATTGACATCCGCGGCACGCTTAATGCCTTCCGGCGTCAGCTCAAACACCCACGCCAGGATCAATGCCACCGGAAAACCAATTATGAGCGTCAGCACTACCAGGCGCACTGCCCAATTCGGAATTTCGAAAAACGGAAATATCTGACTAGCGATCTGCATCAGCAACCAAGCCACAAGAGCGTAGCTGATCCCGACTCTATAAACATTGCGCTGCTTTAGCTCAGCGAAAAAATTGCCCGGGTTCACGGCTACTTTTCCTTGCAGAGTTTTTGGAAAGCGGGATCTGCCCGCAAAGGGTCCCAGAACGGATCGAGGCTTAGAAGGGCCGGCGTAATGGGCGCTGGGCCGTAAAGCCAGCTACTATACGGCGTTTGTAACAGCTCGCTGAGAGTTGAGATCGCACCTTTGTTCTCGCCGAAGATCGTCTGAATGAATGCCAGGTTCTCTTCGGAGCTAGTCCCCTTCACCGCATCTTTAGCACGCGGCAGGACCATGACTGCACGCTCCGCTTCCTTTAGAGCCGTGTCCTTCTCCCCCATCGCAGCATAAGCTTGACACAGGTTTACGAGGATAAAGGCGTCGTTTGGGAGCTGTACCAGTGTATCGCGCGCATGTTCAGCAGTAACTCTTGCGCCCGGCATATCACCAGCCAAACGCTGCATGAGAGCAAGCGTCGCCTGATCACGGCCTTTGTCGTCTTGAGAAGAAAAATGGAATTGAGCCAGTCGGGCTTGTAGTAACCGAATAGCCTCACCGTACTTTCGTTCGAGTCTCAACTGAGTGATTTTGATCACGAACGTGTCGTCATTAGGAGTCAGCTCGGTAATTTCGGATAGGAACCTGGCGGCTTCTTGCAGGTTACCCTGGGCTTGATAGATACGAGCCTTTAACGCCATCACATCCGGGTCGTATGGCTTAATTTCCAGCGCTCCATCACAGAGCCTCAGCGCTGCGGGGAATTGTCGCAGCATGGCGCGTGTCCATGCAGCGTTCGTGGTTAACTCCACATTGCGTGGGTCCAAGGCGAGGGCTTGCTCCGAGTAGGCAATGCTTTGATCCCACTGTCCCTCGCGCCGGGTAACTCTGGCGAGAGCGTGTAAGACTTCGCTGCTGCTTGGCAACATTTTGGTGACGCGAGCAAACGTCATTTTGGCAGCCCCGTAATCACGCAGCACCCAGTATTGGTAATAGCCCAGCGCGAGCAGAGTTTCAGGCGAATCTGGCTCCAGTTTCTGAGCATTCTCCAAAGCACGTTTCGCTGCATCGCGCCGAACGGCTGGATCATCGTCGCTCTGGTTAAAATAAAGGACCGCGTCCGCACGAGAAAGCCGGGCCCACGCAAGCGCAAACATGGGATCAAGCTGCACCGCACGCTCATAAAAACCGGCGACTTTCCTTACGAGATCGGCAGAGTACGCGGAATAGAACCGTGCTTCGAGAGCGAGGCCGCGCAGATACGCATCGTACGCCTCCAGATCGTTTGTCGGTTTAACTGCTAACGTCTGCTTCTCTCGGGTGGTCAGGTTTACTTGCAACGCATCGGCAACTTCTCTGGCGATCTGAGTCTGAACTGCAAAGATGTCAGTTAATTTCCGATCATAGCTTTCTGCCCAGAGGTGGGAATCGGTTTGCGCGTTAATCAACTGCACGTTGACCCGTACCTGATCGGCTTCTTTTTGGACGCTGCCCTCGAGAATGTTCGCTACTCCTAGCTGCCTTGCGATCTCGCGGAGATTTCGGGGTTTGCTCTGATATTGCTGCGTGGACGTGCGCGAGATTATTCTTAGGTCTGCGATTTTGGCCAGCCGCGTCAGGATCTCCTCTTTAATTCCTTCGGCAAAGTAGGTGTTATCGGGATCATGGCTTAGGTTCTCGAACGGAAGCACTGCGACACTCTTCGGCATCGGCACTGCCGAAACACGCTTCCAAACAACGGCACTCAGACCAGTCGCGACGGCGATTAACAGCGTGATGAGAGCAGCGGCGCTCGGGTTTCGTCGCACCCATTTCCGTCCGCGGGTGAAGATTCCGGTGCGCCGCGCGTGAATGGGTTCATACTTTATCCAGCGTTCAAGGTCCTCGGCCAACGCGAGCGCGGAAGAGTACCGGCGCTTTGGATCCTTTTCCAGACACTTCAGACAAATCGTGGACAGATCGCGACCTATCTTCGAATTTAAGAGGCGCGGGGCGCGCGGCTCGGTCTCAAGGAGTAGTTTAATAGTTTCGTAAGTCGTACCGCCTGCAAAGGGTGGATGTCCTGTGAGCAACTGGTAGAGAACTGCGCCAAGTCCATAAACATCCGTGGTTTGGGTAAGTTCTATCTGATCACCGGCAGCTTGTTCCGGCGCCATATAACTGGGCGTGCCCATCACTTCGAGCGTGCGGGTGAGAGTACTCTCTGTCTCGATCAGCCGGGCCAATCCGAAGTCGGTCAGATGAGGTTGGCCTCTTTCATCCAGCAGGATGTTTCCCGGTTTGATGTCTCGATGCAGAATCCCGTGTTCATGCGCGTAATGCACGGTGCGCGCGACCTTCGCGACTAATTCCGACGCGTGGCGTATCGACATCGGCGTGCGCCTGCTTACTTCATCAAGCTGGCCACCTTCGACGAACTTCATGCTGAAATAACACGACCCATCGCGCTCGACCACTTCGTAAATCGGGACGATGCACGGATGGTCGAGACTGGCGGCAGCTTCCGCTTCCCGGCGAAAGCGCTTCACTTGCGCTTTGCTCGCCCAATGACCAAGGCTAATGACTTTCAAAGCGACTGTGCGATTGAGACTTTTCTGCCGTGCTCGATAAACTACGCCCTGACCGCCGCGACCGACTTCTTCCAGCAATTCGTAATCGTCGCCGAGTTCTCCCAGCATCGTCGCAGCGCGCGCTGCTTTCTTGATGTGGGAATCATCGTCCGTAGCGTTCGCTTCAACATTTTCAGCGGGGCCGCCGTCATCCACCTTCGCCCAGGCTACGGCGGACGAGTCGCCGGCGGGTACAGGTGCGTCCGCGAAGCGACCAAGGCCACTCTCGAGAAGGCAACCCGGGCAACCTCCTTCCGGCGCGTCGGCGGGAATTTCCACGCCGCACCTTGGGCAAAGTCTGAGTGCGATGGTCATTTTCGGAGAGTCGCTTGCGCGCTCCCCTCTCTTACTGCGTAAAATTCTAACAGACGTTACGCCCGAACCACGGCAATTAGATGACGCAGCTCATCCTCAATGTCGCCAGGCATGGCTACCGTGTGAGAGATCTCTTCCCGCAATAACGCTTGGTAACGCTGACGAAATCGATAAAAGGCCTGCTTGACCGCGTTCTCGGTCATCTCGAATTCGGTGGCGATCTCTGCTTGCGAGGGCCGACCCGGTTCGTCCATGAGCATTTTCTTCATCTGATCAAAGAACCGCACATTGCCCGCACTTCGATACTCGTCCCGCAGCCGCGCCAGCACTTGCTCCAGAACTGTCAATGCCCAGCGGCGTTCGTAAATTTGGTCAGCCGTCAATCTGTCGCTACGCTCAAAATCAACGCGCTCACGTTCACGAAGCTCTTCCAACGGAATCAGCCACTGTCCTTTGCCGCGCTTGGCAGACATCGTGCGGCGCCATTCGTCGGTCAGAAAATGTTTCACGGATGTAAGCAGATAAGAACGAAGTCGCCCCCTCTCCTTGCGGACAGCGTTCAGATCCCTGCGTTCTAGTAGCAACGCGAAGAAACCTTGGGTCAGATCCTGCGCTTCCTCCGGCTTGTGGCCTTGGCGTCTGACGAACCCGTAAAGTGGCCACCAGTAGGTTCGGCAGAGTTTTTCTAATGCTGCGTCTGCCTCCGTCGATTCGCCTTGTGCCGCCAGCACCACGCTCCAATGCGTGGTGGCAAATGCGACGGCATAGGTTTGAGTGGTTCGACCAATCGCACCCTCCGACGCCTCGTGTTCAGCTGGAGGCACACTGCTATCCAAACAAAAGCACGCGCGAAAATCAAGCCTGCAAACAAACAAGGAACGCGGCTTCCCAGCCCCGAAAGCTTTCGGGGCTGCCCAAACCGTCGCTCCTTGATCCTGTACAATTTGCCGTTTACGAATTAGCTTTCGAGCGTTTCAATTAGGCCATGACCGAACAGAAGAAGATTTTTGGAACCGACGGCGTGCGCGGCGTGGCGAACGTGGAGCCGGTTACGGCAGAGACGGCGCTGAAACTGGGCCGGGCCGCCGCGTACGTATTCGCGCAACTGAATCCACGCAAGACGCCTGCCGGGGCGCGGCCGAAAATCGTTCTAGGCAAAGACACGCGACGTTCCGGTTACATGCTGGAAAACGCGCTTGTGGCTGGGATCACGTCGCTCGGAGTAGACGTGCTCGTCATTGGACCGCTGCCAACCCCGGGTGTGGCGTACATCACACGCTCGCTTCGCGCCGATGCCGGCATCGTGCTCTCCGCATCGCATAATCCTTATCAGGACAACGGCATCAAATTCTTCCGGCACGACGGCTATAAATTGGACGATCAGATCGAGGAAAAAATCGAGCAGCTCGTTTCCACCGGTGAGATCGATTCCATTCGACCGACTGCCAACAAGATCGGACGCGCGACGCGAATCGATGACGCGCTGGGCCGCTACGTGGAATTCGCCAAGGCCAGTTTCCCGCGCGGAATGTCGCTCGAGGAAATGCGGGTGGCGGTGGACGTGGCAAACGGCGCCGCCTACAAATCGACACCTTGCGTTTTGCGCGAACTCGGGGCGGATGTTGCCGTGGCGCACAACCAACCGAATGGCATGAACATCAATGACAGTTGCGGCAGCATGCATCCGGAGGAGATCCAACGCATTGTCCAGATAAGCGGCGCGGATGTGGGCATTGCGCATGATGGCGACGCCGACCGAGTTCTTCTTTGCGATGAGGATGGCGAGATTGTCGATGGCGATGAGATTCTCGCTATTGCAGCTTTGGACCTTTTGGAGGCTGGTCGACTTGAGCAAAGCACACTAGTCGCCACGGTGATGAGCAATTTTGGCCTCGATGAAACGCTCGCGGCGCGCGGCGGGAAAGTCGTGCGGACGAAGGTAGGCGACCGCTATGTACTTGAAGAAATGACGAAGCAAAAACTCAATCTCGGCGGCGAACAGAGCGGCCACGTCATCTTCCGTGATTTCACGACCACCGGCGACGGCGTTATCACTGCCCTTCAAGTTTTGCGGATCATGCATAAGACAGGCCAGCCGTTAAGCAAACTGAAGACGTGCTTGCAAAAATACCCGCAGGCGCAGCGCAACTTGCCGGTAAAAGAAAAGCGCCCGCTGGCCGAGTTGACTGCGGTGATGAAGCTGGTAAACGACGCGGAGAAAGAGCTCTCTGGTAAGGGCCGGGTACTCCTGCGTTATTCCGGAACCGAGCCAAAAATTCGACTGCTTATCGAAGGGCGCGAACTCGACATGATCGATAAGCAAGCGGACCGAATCGCGGATGCGATTCAAAGCGCGATTGGAGCAGATTAGAACATGCTCAAGCACGTCGTCATCCCGAACGCAGTGAGGGACCTCACAATGGGTGACGGATCACCCAATGAAATCTGGGTAATGAAAACTTCGAGTGTGAGGTTATGACCTTGCCCCGCGTCATCGAAGCACTGCTTTTCAGTGCGCAAAAACCACTTTCCATCCGTGAAATTACGGCGGCAATCAAGAGCGCACAGGCGGACCCCACAGTTGCCGGACCTAACAAGTTCTCGCACGTGCGCGAAGCAGAAGTTGCCGCCGCGCTTGAACAATTAAAAATCGAATACGTCGAGCAGGAACGCGCCTTTCAGCTGATTGAAAAGGCGGAAGGCTGGCAGCTTGCAACCGATCCGCAATACGCACAGTGGGTGCGCCAGCTTTTCCCCGCGCCAAAGCCGGCTCGGTTGAGCGCACCTGGACTGGAAACGCTGGCGATCATCGCATATCGGCAGCCAATTACGCGCGCCGACGTGGAAGCAGTTCGCGGCGTGAATATCGACGGTGTGCTGCAAACATTAATGGAGCGCGGCCTGGTTAAAATCGCTGGACGCGCCGAAATCCCCGGGCGCCCCCTTCTTTACGAAACGACACAGTTTTTCCTCGATCATTTTGGGCTGCGCAATCTGGAGGAATTGCCAAACGTGGAAGAATTGCGAAAACGCAATTTGCCGGTCGCGCGGCCTGTCGCACCGCTCGAATCTCCTGCTTCCACGCAGCAGGGAACATCGGCCTCCGAGTAGCGTGCGCACGCCGCTTGCTGGGGAGCACAGGCTGCCAGCCTGTTGTCGTCGGCAGCTTGCCGGCGACTCCCAGCGCATTGCAATAACCCCGCGCAATGAACGTTCGATGAACTTTTCGGCAGGCTGCCGAAAAGGACAGACTGGCAGCCGGTGCTCCCCACAAGAAGGAAGAGCGCGCTACGCATCGCGTTCGGTATCTGCACACCGACTGTTCGTCGCAATTTATCTCATCCTTGCAACACATGGACTTGCCGAAATTCGCCCATCTGATTGCGCACGCGCGGCAAAATATTCCGAGAGCAAACGTGGAGTCTCCATGCTCGTCATGCAGAATGGCCGGACGATTTTTGAGCATTATGCTAATGGCGGATCGGCGCACGGAAGATGGCCGATCTTCAGTGGCACAAAAAGTTTCTGGGGCATTGCCGCATTGGCCGCCATGCATGACCGATTGTTCACACTCGATGATCTAGTGTCGGACACGATCACTGAATGGAAGAGCGATCCACACAAATCGCAGATCACGATTCGCCAATTGCTTAGCCAGACCGACGGGATTGAAGCCGCTTCGCGCCTTCAGCGGCCCTCGATTCGAGACCGAAACACTATGGCAATTCGGTTGCCGTCGATTGCTGAACCTGGATCGGCTTTCATTTATGGCCCGAGCCATATTCAGATCTTTTCCGAGCTGCTGCGCCGGAAATTAAAAGGTCGCAGCACCATCGCATACTTCGAAGGCCACGTGTCGGACCGGCTCGGACTGCATCGTCTCAACTACAAGAAAGATTCTCTCGGCAATCCGTTGCCAGCGACAGGGTTTGAATTGACTGCGCGCGAATGGGTGCGACTGGGCGAGCTGGTAATAGGAAACGGCAATTATCGCGGACGGCAAATTGTTCCGGCAGATTTGTTGCGCGAGGCCTATGCTGGATCGCAAGTCAATCCGTCGTACGGCCTCACGTTTTGGTTAAATCAGCAGTCCCCGAATGGTCGCGAGGCAAATATGGAACGAATGCTCGATTTACCGTGGCAGAACGCGCAATGGAAAGATGTTTGCATCTGCAAAGACGCGCCAGCCGACATGGTGGTGGCGCTCGGATCGGGCTATCAGCGCTTATTTGTAATTCCGTCGCTGAAGGCAATCATCGTGCGACAAGGGTCAAACGCAAAATTCTCTGATGCGCATTTCCTGCGGCTCGTGCTCGGTCGAATCCAATGACTCATGCCAGGTTTGACTTGCTCGCACGTCTGGCAAACGATCAGCCATTATGAAAAACAAGTCCGAGGACGAGCAGGCGCTCATTAAGATCCAGCACGAATGGGCGGAAGCGCGTACCAAAGGCGACCGCTCATACACCCAGCGCTTGGAAGCGGAAAATTGCACAGTTGTGTGGCCTGACGGCACCATCGTGAACAAACGGGAAGATTTGAAAAGCATGAGCGGCGACATTGTTTTCACCGAATTCAAGATCGATGATCTACAAGTGCGCTTATATGGAGATACCGGAATCGTCGTTGGGCAGGGCACGATCAGAGCGCACGAAGGAAAACGAAGTCTTCTCGGCGGGAAATTTGTGTGGACGGATACGTTTGTAAAACAGAATGGCGCATGGAAGGTGGTCGCATCACAGGTGACTCCGGTCTTAACAAAGTAATCGCTAACGAATATCCATATTCCTTATGAACAAATTTGCACTTGGTTGCGTCGTCCTCATTGTCGTCCTGCTCTTCGTCGCCGTCTTTGCGGCTCTCGCGGTGGGCGGCAGTTACAATCGCCTGGTTCGCTTGCAACAAGCTGTCGATCAAAGCTGGGCGCAGGTGCAAAACGTCTATCAGCGCCGCGCAGATTTGATTCCGAATCTCGTGAACACAGTTTCGGGCGCGGCCAATTTTGAAAAATCCACGCTCGTGGAAGTTACGAATGCGCGCGCCAGTGTTGGACGCGTTCAAATTGATCCGAACAAAGCGCCGACCGATGCAGCGCAGCTTGAGCAATTTCAAGCTGCTCAAGGGCAACTGAGCAACGCGCTGTCGCGGTTGCTGGTGGTGGTGGAGCGCTATCCAGAGTTAAAAGCCAATCAGAACTTTCTCAGTTTGCAGGCGCAACTGGAAGGAACCGAAAACCGAATCTCGGTGGAACGCGGCAATTTCAACAGCGCGGTGCAAAACTACAATGTGGCGGTGCGCAGTTTCCCGACAAATTTCATCGCGGGTATGCTTGGTTTTGCGCCGAAGCCATTCTTCACCGCTCAACCGGGTGCGGAACGGCCGCCGCCGGTGCGGTTTAACTTTGGCACACCTGCTCCCGCGCCTGCAGCAACGGCGGCGCCGTGAAAACCGTGATGCGGGCAATCCTGCCTGCGAGTCTTAGGGCGCAGAGAAGATTGTCTGCGTCACAGGGCGCGAGGCGAGTCGGCTGGCCAGCGATCGTGCTCGCGTTCGCGATTCTGCTCGCGATCAACTCGCGCGCCGCGGAAGTTATTCCGCCAAAACCCGCCCGCTACTTCAACGATTACGCGGGCGTCGTTTCAAAAGGATCCGCTGATCGCTTTAACGAGCAACTCGCACAATTCGAGCGCGACACTTCCGATCAAGTCGTGGTCGCAGTTTTCCCGAAGATGCAGAGCGACTCGGATATCGCGGACTACACGCAGCGCGTCGCACAGGCTTGGGGCGTCGGCCAAAAGGAACGGCGCAATGGCGTAGTGCTCTTTGTGTTCACCCAGGATCGCAAGATATCGATCCAAGTCGGATATGGCTTGGAAGGCGCCCTGCCAGACATCACTGCCTACGACATTCGCGCAAATCACATCCAGCCATATTTCCGAAACGGCGATTACGAGGGCGGCCTCGCCACTGGAATCGATCTGATCTGCAAGGCGATCCGTGGTGAGTACAAAGGATCGGGGAAAGCCGTTGCAGAAAAACATCGCGGCGGTGGCGCTCCAAGCCTCCTGTTCTTCATCATTTTTGTCATCGTCCTAGTCATTATTTCGAGGGTGATGCGGCGACTTGGCGGCTACGGTTATTCGTCGGGCCGAGGCGGTCCGGTATTTTTACCGATGGGTGGTGGAGGGGGTTGGTCGTCGGGCGGCGGTGGCGGGTTCAGCGGATTCAGCGGAGGCGGAGGGAGTTTCGGCGGCGGCGGTTCCAGCGGCAGTTGGTATTCTGAGCAAAGTCGAACATGACCAGATCGTGCACGCGATTCGTGAAGCCGAATCAAAAACCTCAGGCGAGATTCGCGTTTATGTTCAGCGCGGCAAACTGAGCGGCGATCCATTGGCTGCAGCGCAAAGGAAGTTACATCAACTTGGTATGCACAAAACGAGTGAGCGAAACGCGGTGCTGATTTTCGTGGCCCCACGTGCACACAAGTTTGCTGTGGTGGGGGACAAGGCCATCCACGAGAAATGCGGCGACGAGTTTTGGCAGCGTATTGTCGAAGGAATGCGGACGCATTTTCAAAATGAGAAATTCAGCCACGCGCTGGTCGAAGCGATTAAGGAAATCGGCAAACTGCTGGCCGCGCATTTTCCGAAAACATCCCCAAACGCAAATGAATTACCGGATGAGATTGCCGAAGGCTGATTGGTAGGGAGGGACCGCCGGGCCGTACAGTTCTCGTGAACGGCGCGCCCGGCGGTCGCGCCTTATCATGAAATGGCCGCTTGCAAAATCGCCGGTTTAGTCTTTATTCCAAGCTCCGCAGCGAGTTTTTGAAATTACGCCGTTGGTCCCTGGGTCTCCGTCGCTGGATGTGAGGCCGCACTCGCCAGGGGGAACCCGGTGAGAAGGAATTTAGCCATTT
>WNGD01006302.1_pt1 | contig 11367 bp, 11 predicted proteins | sample 5400671 | NCBI WGS metagenome assembly WNGD01 (sample SAMN13153369, study PRJNA577476) | soil metagenome | isolation source: 40 cm soil or saprolite under grassland replicate 2 | place: USA:California | collected 2016-06-15
GGTCGCCAGGGTGCTCCAGGTGAACACCGGCAGCCGCATCATGGTCATGCCCGGGGCGCGCAACCGCAGGATGGTCACGATGAAGTTGATCGCCCCGAGGATCGACGCGGTGCCGGCCAGCAGCAGCCCGGCGATCCACAGGTCCTCGCCGGCTCCCTGCTGGATCGAGATCGGCACGTAGTTGGTCCAGCCGGAGGCCGCCGCGCCGCCCTTGACCAGGAACCCGGCCAGGATCGTCAGCGCCGACACCGGCAGCAGCCAGAACGACAGCGCGTTGATCCGCGGGAAGGCCATGTCCAGGGCGCCGATCTGCAGCGGCACGAAGTAGTTCCCGAAGCCACTGAGCACCGGGAAGATGAACAGGAAGATCATCAGCGTGCCGTGCAGCGTGAAGACCTGGTTGTAGGCGTGCACGGTGAGCAGCTGCATGCCTGGCTTGGCCAGCTCGGTGCGCATCAGCAGCGCGAACAGCCCGGCGACCGCGAAGACCGCGAACGAGTTCCAGAAGTACAGGATCCCGATCTTCTTGTGGTCGGTGGTGGTCAGCCAGGCCAGCAGCCGGGAGGCCGGGGACGGCCGGGGAGCCAGCGCCGGCGGGTGTACCTCAGTGATCGCCATGTGAAGCTGGTCCCTCCTATCTGACGATCAGGGTGCCGGCCATGGCCGGGCCGTGGATGATGCACTCGAAGTAGTAGCGGCCGGGCCGCAGCCCCTGGATCGTGAAGGACCGGGTCCCGCTGGGGATATGCCCGGTGTCCAGGTACTTGACCTTGCGCTTGATCGAGTCGAACACCCCGAGGCTGTGGTCGATCGAGTCCTTGTTGTTGACCGTGAAGCTGAGCGAGGCGTTGGCCGGCATGCCCAGGCAGTCGGTGTTCCAGGAGGTGTTCTGGGCGACCAGCGTGGTCGAGGCCGGCCCAGGCGGGCAGCTGACGTTGAGGGCGGCTGCCTGCTCCTTGCCGATCCAGGCGACGTAGTCGGGCCGGGTCATCACCAGGACACTGAAGGTCATCTTCGAGTGCCACAGCCCGCAGAACTCGGCGCACTGCGCCTGGTAGGTGCCGAGCTTGGTGGGCGTGAAGTCGAAGTCGTTGGGATGGCCGGGGATGGCGTTGCGCATGAAGTTCAGGGACGGCACGAAGAACTCGTGCATCACGTCGCGGGACTGCAGGTGGATGTGGATCGTCTCGTCGATCGGGACCCCCATCACGGCCGGGCGCACCAGCGTCTTGCCGCTCTCGATCAGGCCCTCGTTGACGTAGTCGAAGGTCCACTCCCACTGGAAGCCGTCGACGTTGATCTTGACGCTGGGGTTCTTGTCCTGCTTCTGGACGAAGCTGAGGGTCTGCTCCCCGAAGGGGAACAGCATCGCGATGATCACCACCGGGATGGCGAAGAACACCCCGAGGATCTTGCCGCTGCCGGCGTCCTGGGGGGCCGGGGCGTTGTCACCCTTGCGCCTGCGGTAGCGCACGACGCAATACAGGAGGAACACCTCGACCCCCACGAACACCGGCGCGGCCAGCAGCACGATCCGCATGTACAGATCGTGGATGTCCTGCGCCTGGGTGCTGACGCCCTGGCGGATGCACCCACTGAGCGTCAGGGCACAGAGCAGGGGCGCAACCAGCGCGCCAACACGCCGGCGCATCGCGTCAGCTCACCGTGAACTGGTGGATCATGCCGACCGTGAGGTGGTTCGGGCCGCCGGAGTCCGCACCCTGCGGGGTGCCGCTCTGCCAGCAGGCGATCACATAGGTGCCCGGCGGCAGGTTGAAGATGCTCACCTTGGTGGCGCCGGTGCCGACGTCGGGGACTTCGCCGAAGTGAAGGTAGTTGTCCTCGGACTTGTCCTTCAGCTTCTTGGCGTCGGCCACGATGTCGTCCTTGGTCTTGCCGGAGGGGACGGCGACCATGACCATCTCGTGGTTCATCGGGTAGGTCTCTTTGTTGGTGAAGTTGACCAGGAAGTCCTGGTTCGCCTTTACCGTGTCCGGGAAGCCGCTGTAGAGGAACTTCTGGACCGAGACGTTGACAGTCGGCAGCGAGGCGCCGCCACTGGAAGCGTTGCTGTTGTTGGTGGTCGAATGGCCCTTGGCGCAGCCGCCGAGGGCGACCACGAGCCCGAGGGTCAGCCCCAGGGCCGTGATTCCCACCCGTGTCCCGCGTTTCATCGCAGGCTCCTCCATCGTCGAGAGGTAACGGTGGGCCAACGCTACGGCGCCGAAGTGCGGAGGTCAGCAACGGTGACAGGACTGTCATTCAGGCGCTGGGACGTCCCTTGTCAGCCGCGCCCACAGATGACAGTCCTGTCATGAATCCTTCATCGAGCGGGCCTCATGACCCGGCTGCCGCCAGCCTTCGCTCCAGCGCGCCCTCGTAGGCGTCGCGCAGCTCGTCCAGGCCGAGGTCGAGGACGGCGGGGATGACCAGGTGGTCGCCGCCGGTCGCGCCGACGCGGGTGGCGGGCACCCCGGCCGCGGCGGCGAGGGCGGCCAGCTCGGCGCGGTGGTCGGGGACGGCGCTGAGCAGCGCCCGCGAGGCCGACTCGCTGACCAGCAGCACCAGCGGCTTCTCGAAGAGGGGCAGCTCGACGGTGGCGCCGATGCGGCGCGCGAGGACCGCCTCGACCAAGGCCACCGCGAGGCCGCCCTCGGACAGGTCCTGGGCGCTCGCGGGCAGGCGGCGGGTTGCCAGCTCGACCAGCAGCCGCTGCAGGGCCGCCTCGGCGTCCAGGTCGAGGTCGGGCGGCTGGCCCTCCAGCTGGCCGGCCAGGCGCTGCCAGGCCGAGCCGCCGAACTCCGCGCGGGTCTCGCCCAGCAGCCAGACGTCCAGGCCGGCGGCGGGGAAGCCGCTCCCGACCGCCAGGCCGGCGTCCTCCAGCAGGCCGAGCATCCCGACGACGGGGGTCGGGTGGATCGGCCGGCCGTCGGACTCGTTGTAGAAGCTCACGTTGCCGCCGGTGACCGGAGTGCCGAGCGCGCGGCAGGCGCCGGCCATGCCGGCGATCGCGGCGGCGAAGTCGCCCATCACCTCGGGACGCTCGGGGCTGGCGAAGTTCAGGCAGTTGGTGGCGGCGATCGGGGTCGCGCCGGTGCAGGCGACGTTGCGGGCCGCCTCGGCCACGGCCAGGGCGGCACCGGCGGCCGGGTCGAGGCGGGCGTAGCGGCCGTTGCCGTCGGTGGCCAGGGCGACCGCGCGGCGGCTCCCGGGCACCCGGATCACGGCCGCGCTCGACCCTGGTCCGGCGACGGTGCCGTGCCCGACGAAGCGGTCGTACTGCTCGTAGACCCAGCGCTTGGAGGCGCAGGTCGGGTCGGCGGCGAGCGCCAGCAGCGCCTTGGCCGGGTCGGCGTCGGCGTCCGGCGGCAGCTCGGCGGTGCCGTCGAGCCCGATGCCGGCTTCGCCCGCGTCCCGCTCGCCCTCCACCGCAGTAGCTGCGCCGTTCGCCGGTCGCGCTGCCATGGGGCGCTCATAGACCGGGCCGTCGTCGGCGAGGCTCTTGGCGGGCACTTCGGCGACCACCTCGCCGCTGCGGCGGACCGTCAGGGTGCCGCCCTCCACCATCGTCCCGATGACGGTGGCGAGCACGCCCCAGCGCTGGCAGGCCGCCGTGACCTCGTCGAGCTTGCCGGGGTGGACCAGCGCCAGCATGCGCTCCTGCGACTCGGAGATCAGGATCTCCCACGGCTCCATGGAGGGTTCGCGCAGCGGCACCGCGTCGAGGTCGACCTCCATGCCCATCCCGGCACGGGCGGCCACCTCGCTGACCGCGCAGGAGATCCCCGCCGCGCCCAGGTCCTGGAGGCCGGCGAGCAGCTCCCGCTCGACCAGCTCCAGGCAGGTCTCGATCAGCAGCTTCTCCTGGAACGGGTCGCCGACCTGGACGTTCGGGCGCTTCGCCTCCTCCCCGGCCTCGAAGGAGGCGGAGGCGAGCACGCTGGCGCCGCCGATGCCGTCGCGGCCGGTCTTGGCGCCGAGCAGCACCGCCAGGTCGCCGGGCTGCTCGGCCCGGCCGCGGAGCAGCCGGGCGGCCGGCATCACCCCCAGGGTGAGCGCGTTGACCAGCGGGTTGCCGGCGTAGCAGGGGTCGAAGGCGACCTCGCCCCCGACGGTGGCGACGCCGACGCAGTTGCCGTAGTGGCCGATCCCGGCGACCACCCCGGCCAGCAGGCGCCGCTGCAGCGGGTCGGCCAGGTCCCCGAAGCGGAGCGAGTTGAGGCTGGCCAGCGGTCGCGCGCCCATCGCGAGGATGTCGCGGATGATCCCCCCGATCCCGGTGGCGGCACCCTGGAACGGCTCCACGAACGACGGGTGGTTGTGGGACTCGATCTTGAAGACCGCGGCGAGGCCGTCGCCGATGTCGACCACCCCGGCGTTCTCGCCGGGCCCCTGCAGCACCCGGGGCCCGTCGACGGGGAGCTGGCGCAGGTGGACCTTGGAGGACTTGTAGGAGCAGTGCTCCGACCACATCACCGAGTACATCGCCAGCTCGGCCTGGTTCGGCTCGCGGCCGAGGCTCCCGATGACGCGCTGGTGCTCCTCGTCGGTCAGGCCAAGCTGCCGGTGCAGCGGCAGAGCCCCCTCGGTGCTGGACACGTGCTCCCCCTCCATACGATCAGGACGTGGACACTGGCGCCGCCTCGGCCTCGGCTTCGGCTTCGGCCGCCAGCAGGCTCTCGAAGAGGGCGCGGCCGCCGGTCGGGCCGAGCAGCGGGTCCACGGCATGCTCGGGATGGGGCATCAGGCCGACCACGTTGCCGGCGAGGTTCCGGACCCCGGCGATGTCGGCGAGGGAGCCGTTGGGGTTCTCCCCTGCCGCGTAGGTGAACGCCACCTGGCCCTCGCCGGCCAGGCGCTCGGGGTCGTCGTGGACGTAGCGGCCCTCGCCGTGCTTCACGGGAATGGTCAGGCGCTGGCCCACCTGGCAGCGGGCGGTCCACGGCGTTCCGGTCGAGCGGACGATGACCTGGACCTCGCGGCAGACGAAGCGGAGGCCCTGGTTGCGGAGCAGCGCGCCGGGAAGCAGGCCCGCCTCGCACAGCACCTGGAAGCCGTTGCAGATCCCGAGCACCGGGCCGCCGTCGGCGGCGAAGCCGGCGACCGCGCCCATCACCGGCGAGAACCGCGCGATCGCGCCGCAACGCAGGTAGTCGCCGTAGGAAAAGCCGCCCGGGATGATCAGCGCGTCGACCCCGCGCAGGTCCGCGTCGCTGTGCCACAGCGCGACGGTGCCACCGCCCATCAGCTCGGCGGCGGCACGGGCGTCCCGGTCGTCGCAGGAGCCCGGGAAGGTGATGACCCCGATCCGTTTCATGCGGCCACACGCTATCAGACCACGGTCGCCACGCTGTCAGACCATCCGGGCCAGACGGCCATCGCCCACCTGTCGTCGTCGAAGGCACGGTCGCTGACGGCGACGGCGGCGACGGGCACGGCGGGATCGACCCAGAGGAAGCAACCGCTGGCGCCGAAGTGGCCGAAGCTGTCCGGGGAGCGGCGCTCCCCCATCCAGTGGGGCTGCTTGCCGTCCTTCAGCTCGAAGCCGAGGCCCCAGTCGCAGGGGTCGAAGCGCCCGATCCCGGGGAGCAGCCCGGCGAGCCCGGGGAACTGGACGCTGGCGGCCTCGCCGAAGAGGTCCTGGCTGAGCAGCGGGGCGCCCCGATCGAGCAGGCAGCGGGCCAGCTTGACCAGGTCGGGGAGGGTGCTGACCGCTCCGGCGGCCGGGTCCGCCTGGGTCCACCGGCGGGCGGTCAGGCTGGTCGCGGCCATGCCGAGCGGGTCGAGGACGGCGCTCCGCAGCCAGCCCTCGAAGCTCAGCCCGACCGCGTCGGCGACCACCTCGCCGAGCAGGCGGAAACCGAGGTTGGAGTAGATCCGCCGCGTCCCGGGCGGGCGCGTGTTCCCCTCCTCGAACGGCAGCCCAGAGGCGTGGGCGAGCAGGTGCCGGGCGGTCACGCCCGCCGGGAGGTGGTGGTCGCCGATTTCCTGGTCGAGGGCGAGCCGCCCGGACTGCACCGCCGCCAGCGCCGCCAGCGAGGTGAGCAGCTTGGTCACCGAGGCCACCTCGAAAGCGGCCTCCGGATCCGTCCCGGGAACCAGCGCGAGCTCGACCCGCTCCGGGGTCACCACGGCGGTCCCGCCATGCGCCACCGGCCAGTCGAGCCGCCCCGGCTCCGCCCCACGCCCTGGCCCCGGCTCCGGTTCCGGCCCCTGCGCGCTCACCGGTAGCCGGCCTTGCGAAGCTCGGCGAGGGCGTCGGCGTCGCCCTTGGCCAGCAGCGCGCCCGCGTCCACGCAGCCGGGATTCGGGGACGGCCGCTGGCCGGGGGTGAAGAGCCGCTGGCAGGCGTCCAGCTCGGCGCGGCGGGCGGCCAGCTCGTCGGCGGCGGTCGGCTGGCGGCCGTCGGCGAGGTGGCTGCCCTCGTGGATCAGCTCCACCGCGATCGCCTGCGCGGAGCGGAGCTGGAAGTCCGCGTTGACCAGCACCAGCGGCGGCTGGCCCGGCCGCAGCTGGGTGGTGGACTCGGCCCCGGTCAATTGAAACGCGGCGAACGCGACCTCGGCGTTGGTGTGGTCGAGCGCCTGCCGGGCCCGCTCGATCGGCGTGGTCGTGCGCAGCCCGCAGGCGTCCTCGGCGGCGGCCTCCAGCTGGGCGACCTGGTCCGCGGTGCCCGCCAGGGTGACGCTGGCGAGCCGCGGGCACCCGGCGTGGCGCCGCAGGTCGGCGCCGGCAGCGCCGCTGAGCGCCGGGACCCGGTAGTTGCCGACCGTATGGGTCAGGTCGCCGCTCGGCGGCAGGCGGCGGGCGCCGAGCGGCACTGACGCCTGCTTGCCACCGTGGATCAGGCCGATCACAACCACCACCATGGCCACGGTGGTCAGCGACATGGCGGCCCACAGCCACCAGGGCAGGCGCGGCCAGGGGCGGGCTTTGATGGCGGCCACGTCGGTGGAGGTGAGCGGCCGGGGCCGCAACCGGGGAGAGCGGCGGAGGCGGAGGCGGAGGCTTGGCACGAGTGAGCGGTCCACGGAGCAGCGGCCAGAAGATCAGGACGAGGGCAGGACCCGGACCGAGAACTCCTCGATGACCGGGTTGGCGAGAAGCGCCGCGGCCATGCGGCGGGCGGCCGCCTCGCCGTCGTCGCCGTCAGCGATCGTGAGCTCGACGTGCTTGCCGATGCGGACGTCGCTGACGCCCTCGAAGCCCAACTCCGGCAGGGCACGCTCGACTGCCTGGCCCTGCGGGTCCAGGATCTCGCGTTTCAGCATCACGTCGACGGCGATCCGAGGCACGGGTTCATCCTCTCTGAGCCCTCCGAAGTCGGTACCGAAGGCTATCATTGGGCCCGGTCGCCCCGCCGTTCGGACCCCTCAGGGGTGGCAAACACTTCTCAGCAACTTTTCATCCATTCATCCGTTCTTGTGCCTTTCTTTTCGGCTTCATGGCGCTATGCTCCATTGGCTTCATCTAGGACCGGGAGCCTCGGGAGGTTGATCGATTGATGGCGGACCCCATGCTCGTTCGGCGGCTGGCAGTCGATCTGCGCAATCTCTCGAACAAGACCCTCGAGCTGCGCGGCGCGGTCGAGGATTACCGCCACGACATGGTCCGCTGCGCCGACGACGGCGCCTTCGACGACGACGAGCTGCGCGCCCTCCAGCGCGAGATCCAGAACCTCTGGAGCGCCATGGACCGGGCCGAGGCGGAGCTCCGCAAAGCCTCCCGGAAACTGTCGCCGCTGCTCTGGCTCGAGTAGCCCGCCCCAAAGCCTCCTGGTGCGTCGCCTTACGCAGGCGTTAGGCGTCCTGCGGCACCCTGGTCTCGCCGGTCCCGCCGGCGAGCGGTCAACGACCCCGACCGGTCCTCGCCCGCGGGACCGGTCGAATCGTGGACGAGATGGGGAGGTGCTCGCGGGCGGATGCGCGTGCTCGTAGTGGAGGATGAGGCCGTGCTGGCGGCGGCGATCACCCGGGGGCTGCGCCGGGAGGGGCTGGCCGTCGACCAGTCCCAGGACGGCGCGGATGCCCTCGACAAGCTGGCCGTGAACCGCTACGACCTGGTGGTCCTCGACCGGGACCTGCCCAAGGTCCACGGCGACGAGGTCTGCCGCCAGCTGGTCGATCCCGACGCGGACGGCAACGGCCGGCCTTCCATGGATGGCGTCGCTTCGTCCGCCGGCATGGAAGGCCGGCGGCCGCTGATCCTGATGCTGACCGCCTCCGGCACCGTGGAGGACCGGGTCGACGGCCTCAACCTTGGCGCCGACGACTACCTCGGCAAGCCGTTCGCCTTCGCCGAGCTGGTGGCGCGGGTCCACGCGCTCGGCCGGCGCACTGGCGACCCGCGCCCGGCGGTGCTGGAGCGGCACGGCGTCCGCCTCGACCCGGCCCGGCGCGAAGCCACCCGCGACGGCCACTTCCTGCACCTGACCCGCAAGGAGTTCGGCGTCCTTGAGGTCCTGATGGCCGCCGGCGGCGCGGTGGTGAGCGCCGAGGACCTGCTGGAACGGGTCTGGGACGAGCACACCGACCCGTTCACCAACACCGTCCGGGTGACCCTCATGAACCTGCGCCGCAAGCTCGGCCGCCCGCCGCTGATCGAGACCGTGATCGGCTCCGGGTACCGGCTGTGACCGGACCGGGCCGATGAGCATCCGGCTGCGGCTGACCCTGGTCTACGGAGGGCTGTTCCTGCTCGCCGGGGTCGTCTTGCTGGCGCTGACGTTCTCGCTGGTGCGTGACCATTTCGCCGTGCCGTTCAGGGTCACGACCGTGGTGAACGGCACCAGCGAGGTGATCACTGGGCAGGCGACCCCGTTCGGCGGCTCGGTCGCATTTGAGGGCTCCTCGACACAGGCCCGTCCTGATGCCGCGGCCGGCCCGCCCAGCAAGGAGGCCCTGCAGGCCGTGATGCAGCGGGCACGCGGGGATGCGCTCCGCCTCCTGCTGGTCAATTCCGGGGTGGCGCTCACCGGCATGACGGTCGTCTCGTTCGTGCTCGGCTGGGCCATGGCCGGGCGGGTGCTGCGCCCGATCCACCGGATCACCGCCACCGCCAGGCGCCTCTCCGAGCAGACGCTGCACGAGCGCATCGGCATGCGCGGCCCCGCCGACGAGCTGAAGGAGCTGGCCGACACCTTCGACGCCATGCTCGGGCGCCTCGACGCCGCCTTCGACACCCAGCGCCGCTTCGTCGCCAACGCCTCCCACGAGCTGCGCACCCCGCTGGCGATCGCCCGGACCGAGGTGGACGTCACCCTGGCCGACCCGGACGCGAGCGCGGCCGAGCTGCGCGTCATGGGCGAGCGGGTGCGCGACGCCACCGATCGCAGCGAGCGCCTGATCGAGGGGCTGCTGACGCTGGCGCGCAGCGAGCGCCGCCTGGCCAAGCGCGAGCCGGTCGACCTGGGCGAGGCCGCCGCCGAGGCGCTCGCCCAGAACGACGCGGAGATCGAGGCGCTCGGCCTGCGGGTCAGCCAGGTGCTCGGCGCGGCGCCGGCCCACGGCGACCATGCCCTGCTGGAGCGCATGGTGGCGAATCTGGTCGAGAACGCCGTGCGCCACAACCACCGAGGCGGCCACATCGAGGTCGACAGCGGCCGGGTGGGCAGCGGCTTCGCCGGCCGCGCCCGGATGGCGGACCGCGCCTGGGTGCAGGTCCGGGTGGCGAACAGCGGCCCGGTGCTCACCGAGCAACAGGCCGCCTCCCTGTTCGAGCCGTTCCGGCGCCTCACTGAGCGCACCGGCTCCGACCGGGGCAGCGGCCTCGGCCTGTCGATCGTCCGCTCGGTCGCCGCCGCCCACGGCGGCCACGCCCAGGCCAGCCCGCTCCCCCTCGGTGGCCTGGAGGTGACCGTGACCCTCCCAGCGGACCCACCGGCCACGCCGGTGCTCACGGCGACCCCTGGACGACCAAGCCCTGAACCCGGACGTGTCACGGCCCGGCGGCTGGAGGGGTAGCCGCCGGGCCGTGGGGTTGGCCGTGCCGTGTGCTCACACCTCACACCGTCCGGAGGGCGTCGGTCGGTGAGAGCCGAGCGGCACGCACGGCCGGGTAGAGGCCGGCGATCGCGCCGATCACCAGCGCGGCGGCGATGCCGCCGACCACGGCGACCGCTGGGACCTGCACCGCCCAGCCGCGGTTGGCGGCGTAGCCCGCCACCACCAGGGCGCCGAGAGCGACCCCGGCGACGCCGCCGAGCAGGCTGAGCACCTGCGACTCGGCCAGGAACTGCGCCCACACGTGCCGTTTGGTGGCGCCGAGCGCGCGGCGCAGGCCGATCTCGGAGCGGCGCTCCAGCACCGCGATCACCATCACGGTGGCGATACCGACCCCGCCGACCAGCAGCGCGACCGCGCCGAGGCCGAGGAACAGCGTGGTGAAGGCGCCCTTGGCCGCGATCCGCGCCGCCAGTGCGTCGGACGGGCGGCTGACGTTCACCTCGTTGGGGTTCTGCGGGTTGGCGGTGGCGCCCAGCACGCTCTCCACGGCGTCGACGCTGTCCGGGTCGGCGCGCAGGTACACCGTGCTCGGGTGGCCGTCGTGGCCGAGCAGGCTGGCCGCGATCGGGTAGCCGACGAAGGCGGCCCGGTCCAGGTCGGGGGTCAGCACGTTCGGATCGAGGATGCCGATCACCGAGAACCAGTGCCCGGCTTTGCCGCTGATGCCGCCGATCCAGACCTTCACGCCGACCTTGTCCACGCCGAGCTGGGCCGCGGCGGCGCTGCCGAGCACCACCGCCGGGTACTTCTGGGTGGCCTTGTCGAGCCAGCGGCCCTGGTGCAGGGTGCCCCCGAGGGTGCTGATCAGGTCGAGGCTGGCCGCCTGCACGCTGAGGCCGCCGCTGTTGGCCGAGTCGATGTGGTTGTTGCGGTAGATGCTGGCCGACGTTACCCCAGCCGAGGTGACCTGCTGCACCGGGGCGATACGGCGGATCATTCCCGGTGCGGCCAGCGGCAGCTCGGCGGTGTCGCCGCCGAGGGTCTGCCCCGGGCTCACCGTCAGGAGGTTGGTGCCGAGCCGGTCGAGCTGGGCGAGCAGGGCCGCCTTGCTGGACTGCGAGATGCCGAGCACCGCCACCATCGCGGCGATGCCGATGGCGATCCCGAGCGCGGACAGGGTGGCGCGCAGCCTGCGCGTGCGCATGCCCACCCCGCCGAGTCGCAGCAGGTCGGCGGCCCGCAACCGGCTGGGCGCGAGCGCCGCGGTACTCATACCAATGCCTCCCTCGTCATCGTGTCTGATTCGATCATGCCGTCCCTGATGTGGACCTCCCGGTTCATCGCCGCGGCGACGTCGCGGTCGTGGGTGATCACCACGATGGTGGTGCCTTCCTGGTTCAGTTCGTGGAGCAGGTCGAGGATG
>WNGD01009538.1_pt1 | contig 11365 bp, 11 predicted proteins | sample 5400671 | NCBI WGS metagenome assembly WNGD01 (sample SAMN13153369, study PRJNA577476) | soil metagenome | isolation source: 40 cm soil or saprolite under grassland replicate 2 | place: USA:California | collected 2016-06-15
AGCTATCCACCGTCACATACTGTTGCGGATTCGGACAGGTGAAGCTCTGCATCCCGCCGCCCGGAGCCGCTACATATGCGCCATTGGCGCGCTGACCACCAATAATAATCTGCTGTGGAATCCGGTTTTGGACCGCCTGAGCTTGCGAGAAACCCGCAGAGGCGCAGGCAAATGTGATGAGAAGAACCAAGCCGGTCCACAAGAAAAGCTTACCTTTCATAGGAGCCTCCATTCATAGCTATAGACTCATTTATACACATTTTGCTGCGAACTCTTCGTTAAAAAAAGTAACAGCCCGGGCGGCGTACCGGTCAACGTTTCCACGTTGTGCCCGTCTATCGCTCAGTTGATATGAGTTACCGTCTGCTTCTCATTAAAGATCATGCGGACACCGGGCTCACGGAGACCTTCGATCTCATGGTGGTTGATGGTGGGGAACCACCAATCAATGCTCTGGAATTGTGCGCCGAACTGCGTCGATGCATTGAGGAGCTGCTGAGAAGGGTAGATCGAACAAAACAACAGGAAATCTCATCGTTTGGATTTGGCGGAATGATCGTGAACTTCCGCAAGTCCGAAATCATGAGGAATGAATCGCGAGTCGAACTCTCAGAGCGAGAAAGCCGGCTCCTTCAATATTTTGTCGAGAACCGCGGCAAAATCCTGTCGCGAACCACGCTGTTGCAGCAGGTCTGGGGTTTACAAAGAGCCCCGTTGACGCGAACCGTGGATGTACACGTTCTCCGGCTTCGGCAGAAAATCGAGAACGACCCAAAGAGTCCGCGATTTATCATCACCGTGCACGGACTCGGCTACCGGTTTGATGGCTAAGGCAGTCCAAATCATCGATATTTATCTTTGGAGGGCTCATATGAAAGGTCGTTTTGAAAATTTACTGGCAGCACTAGCGCTGTCCTCAATGCTGCTTTTGCCGGCATGTTCGAGTTCGGGAGGCGGCGACGCCAAGAAAGTTCAGCCGGATGCAACCGCCGATAGTCTATCCAGGGCCACTGCACCGCCTGAGAAGCACGAGGTTGATGAGCCGAAGAAAACCCCATCGGCCCAAGAGCCCGCTCCCGCTGCGAAGCCTCGAACAAAAGCCGCACAACGGCCAGTACGATCAGCGCCGCTGCCGCCTGAGGCTCCGAAAGAGCAAGCATCCGCCGCACCGGCGCCGGTCGTTGTGCCCCCACAACCTCCGATCCCCGCGCCAGTGCCAGTGCCGCCTGCGCCTGAGCCGCAGATCGTGCCTGAGCCCGCGCCGCGCCAGATCACGATCCCGTCGGGCACCCTAATCGCAATCCGCATGATCGATTCGGTCGATTCGAGCAGTGACCACGTGGATCAAACGTTCCACGCGTCCCTGGATGCACCGGTCATGGTTGACAACCAGGTCGTCGTGCCCAAGAGCGCGGACGTCTACCTCAAACTGACCGAAGTGGAGTCGGCCGGTCGTTTGAAGGGACAAAGTAGGCTGAAGCTGCAACTGGATCGCATCTTTGTCGAGAAGAAAAGTTATGCGGTCGAAAGCAATGTCTATGAAGCTGTCGGTGCCGCACAAGGCGCGAAGACGGCAAAGACCGTCGGGATCGGAGCCGCGATTGGCGCTGCCATCGGCGCTATTGCCGGTGGTAAAAAGGGAGCCGTCATCGGTGCAGGCACTGGTGCGGGCGCTGGCGTCGGCGTTGAAGCCGCAACAAAGGGTGAACAGGTGCGTGTTGATTCCGAGACTCGATTGAATTTCCGCCTCGAGCAACCCCTGGAAGTCACCCTCCAGCCCACACTATCCGCCAGTCCGTCCCAAGCGCGCCCTCTATCCGGTCCGGCAAGGCTTGGGAACCGAGGGCGGGAGGAGCGTTAGCATGCACAAACCGGGAATTCCGATCGTCTGCGCCTCCTTTCTGGTTGCTACTATTGCCACGGGCGCGCAAGTCAACGACCCGCAAAAAACCGAGAGTCAGGCCCAACTGGTCGCCACAGCGGTGATCACTAAGATCGATTCGAAGAAAAACACCTTGAAGGTGAGGGGTACAGACAACGGACAGGCGGACCGGACGCAGAACCCGCAAGGCACCCGACGCCGTAGCGGTAGCACCAGAGGGGGCGGCGGAATCGGCTTCCCGGGCGGCGGCAGACGCGGTGGCCGATCGCGTGGCGGTGGCGTTGGATTGCCTCCTACGACCGGCGGCGGTACTCGGCAAAACAGCGGGCCCGAATACAAAGTTACGATCCGCAACAATACGGTTTTGAAGGACGGTGACAACAAAATCGCATTTGGCGATTTCAGAGTGGGCGACCACATCCTGGTCACTGGAGTTCATAACGGTAGTGCGACTGATCTTGACGCGACCGAGATCGTGAGGAATCCGGCGCGCGATAGATAACTGCGTTCGCAAGAATCGCTGGGGAATGGGCGTAGAATTCTCCTCCTGGGACAGGAGGGTGGCTGCGCCAGTAAGAAAATAGAGGCGCAGACAGGGTGGTCAGTCCAGAGAACGTTTCAAGAATCCATGCCGAAATATGATCCACGCCGCGCTTCCGGACCGTATCAAAAAAAAGCAAAAACGCCTCAATTGATTGTTTCTGCTGCAACTGTAGGGGCGCTCTATGAGCGCTCGTTGTTCCCGGATTCAACGAAATACGGCGGTCATAGACCGCCCCCTACAGTTCCGAGCTGGCATTCCTCTTCGCGCCGACGATTCGTTGTGCCTCCCCACTACCGTCCGCTAAGAGGTGTTGACTTCGGGGCCAGATTCGATGTCAATTAAACGGTCCCGAAACCCAATTTATTGAGGACAAGACGATGGGCAAGAAAAACAAAGATCTTCGCATCAGCCGCAGAAATTTCATCAGGGAAGGCGCCGCCATTGGGGTGGGCTCGACGGCTCTGGTCGGGCTTGCCACACAGGAAGTGAACGCCGCCCAGCGACAGACCAAATGGGATCGTGCGGCGGACGTCGTTATTGTCGGAGCCGGAGCCTCGGGACTCCCGGCAGCCATTATGGCGCGCGAACACGGAGCATCCGTGATCGTGATCGACGAGAACCACGACATCGGTGGACACGCCATGCTAAGCGGAGGAAGGATACCTCTTGGCGGCGGGACCAGCTTGCAGAAGAAGTACGGAATAACGGACTCGGCAGACCAGGTCTACCTGGACCATACGAGCCACAGAAACGCCGAGTTCCGGTACAACGACAGAGAACTCGCCCGTGCCTGGGCTGACGAAAATGCCGCGACGTTTGAATTTCTCATCGAGAACGGGGTCAAGTTCGTCGATCAGACTCCAACCATCGTCAATGGTGGGACTGTTCCCAGACTTTTTGTTGCGCAAGTATTTTCAAGTGACCTGAACGAAACGATAAATGGACGTCCTGGTTCCGGAGTTGTCCGGCCTCTTGAAGCAAGCGCGAGGGCAAAGGGTGTGGAATTCCTTCTGCGGCACAAGATGACGGCCATCATCCGAGAGACCCCTTCCTCGGGAACAGTTCTGGGGATCACGGCAAAGTTCGAAAACAGATCCGTAAATATCCAGGCAAAGAAGGGAGTCATCATCGCCACTGGCGGCCATACCAGCAATGTGGAATTCCGTAGAATGTTCGATCCGCGGCTGACCGAGGAATACCAGACGACTGGTGAGCCCTGGACCAGGCAAACCGCTGACGGAGAAATGCTGGCTATGGCAATTGGGGCGTCGCTGTGGGGCACCGCGAGCCAAAATACCGAAGCAGATCTGGCTATTACAAAAACAAGACATATCGGTTGCCGGTATGGTTACCAGAATTTGAAGTGGGATCCGAAGAGTCCCGTATTCAAACTCGCCGGCGCTTCAGGCCTGACTGTCCGCAGTTTTGCCGACCTCATTCTCGTAAATCAGATGGGGCTGCGATTCTGGAATGAGATGGATGATTCCCATAACTTCCTCAACGCTTGTCTGGGCACGAACGGTAATCTCGGGAGGGAGAAGAAAGCGAATGGAGGCGGACCGATATGGGCAATCTTTGACTCCGACGGCGCGAAGCGTGAGGGCTGGGATCCTAACCCGCCAAACGTGGATACTAACGGCTGGTTCTTCACCGCAGACACGATCGCGGAATTGGCCGGAAAGATCAAAAACCAATATCAACTCCAGCCTATTCCGGCCGCTGCGCTGGAAAACACTGTGGCTAAATACAATTCCTATATCGACCTTGGGAAAGACCCGGACTTCGGAAAGCCCACCCTCATGTTTAAGATCCAAAAACCACCGTTCCATGCTGCCTGGTCCACTCCAATACTTCACGACACGCTCACCGGTCTCAAGATAAACCGGAAGTGTCAGGTGATCGACATGCGTGGCCAGGTCATACCGGGCCTCTATTGTGCAGGCGAGTCCGCAGGCGGATTCGCTCTGCATGGTTTGCCTAGAGTCATTGTGTTCGGCCGTATCGCTGGCCGGGAAGCCGCACTTGCCAAGGTGTGAGAACATCTAGGCGGGACGTTTGACTCGACCGCGGCTGAGAAACAGCCACACCAGCACCCCCGCCAAGGGACAGAGAGCGATGAGCCAGAACGCCTCGGCCCAGCGATGTTGATCGAACAAGCGCCCAATGTTCGGAGATAACAGTGCATTCACGAGTGACCAGGAACCAGAGGCGATGCCTGACATCATCGCGGCCTGTTCGCGCGGATACGCGTAGGAACCTACCTTTAATGCCACCATCTGAAATCCGCCACCGATAAAAGCAGCCCAAGAAATCAGCAAAATGGCGAGTATGACGGAACTGGTCCAGGTTGTTAGGCCGAACGCCAACGCGAAAACCGCAAGAAGAAGAAACATTCCGACGGGGCGCGGGTTGTCCGCCGCAAACCGATCAGCCGCCCATCCCCACAAGAAATAGCCCAGTCCCCAGGCAAGCGGTGGCATCCACAAAATTCCAGCCAAGTTTGCCTGGGAAACACCGAGCCCTCGGCTGAGATACAGAGGAATGATGGTTAGAATCGGTCCTGGAGCAATCGCCGGCAAGGAGTAGCTGAAGACGAGCGCCCAAAACCGGCGCTCCAGCGGGTTCGGCCAAGCCATCTTCTTGGACTTGTGTTCCACTTTCGGCAAATACGGAGGCCGAGCGATGGTCACCCAGATGATTATCCACAAAAGACCCAGGGCTCCAGTCAAGAGAAACGCGGTTCTCCATCCGTATCGCAGTCCAATTGGCACGACGACTAGCGGAGTAACGATCGCGCCAATTGTTCCTCCGCTAAAGGAAGTGGCGATTCCACGGGCTCGCCGGTCTGAAGGTAACGACTCTACAGCCGTCCTCAAGCCGCCAGGAAACGTAGCACCCTCTCCCAGACCCAGCAACCCGCGAGCAAACGCAAAGCCAACGAAACCGGACATCCATGCGTGCGACATGCTGGCGGCGCTCCACAGTCCCACGGCGGCCAGCATGCCGATGCGCAAACCGACGAAATCCAGAATCGAACCCCACAACGGATTCGCGAGCGTATACGCGATAAAGAAGAAGAACACCACGTTGCCGTAGTCCTGCGCCGAGAGTCCAGTCTCGCGAAGAATCGTGGGTGAAAGCACGGCCAGGACCTGCCGGTCCACAAAGGACAACCATGAGCAGAGCGCCATTCCCAGGCAGGGAACCCAAACGCGCCAACCCAAAGCAAGAGGGGACGCAGCCGCGGCTGCGGACACTTTCGCATCAGTTGTCATCGACATAGGTGTGCTGCATCCTATCACGGCTAAGACAAATTGGGAAAATGGGGACGTAGCCCCCATTTTCCCAATTGCCTGGTCGTCAATTCAGGCGCAAAATAAGGCGCAACAGCATTATTAAACACCTCGAAACGAAACCTGGGAGGTCATCACGATGCACAATTTAATGAAAAACCGGGTGCTGGTTGTCACTGCGGTGACTGTCGCTGTCCTTATGATCTCAGTCCCGATGCTCGCGCACCACGGAACGAATATTTCCTATGACAGAACGAAAATGTGGACCAAAAAAGCGGTTGTGACGGAGTTCCGGTATGCGAATCCTCATCCCCAGCTTTTTTTCGATACAACGGACGAGAAGGGCAACGTTGAACATTGGGGCGCCGAGCTTTTGCCAAATCCGGCACAGCTCATCAAGAATGGATGGGGCAAGAAACGCTCCGAGGAAGCGCTGATGCCAGGCACTCGCATCACCGTTACCATCGCCCCCTCCAAAGCCGGGGGAACTGTCGGACTTCTTGTTAAGGCCGTAAATGAGAAAGGCGAAGAATTGGTACCTGCCGGTGGTGGCGGCGGTGGGGCCACGCCCGCCCCATAACTCGCTTCGAGGGCAAACTAGCGTAAGGAGTTTCGATATGCGAAATCGGTTCGTGATTTTGACCGTTGCTCTGGTGGGCGTGGTGGTCTTTTCGTTGGTGATTGCCGCGAAGAACAGAGGCGCTCCGGGCGGCCAGCAACAGCAGGGCGCCCGGGGCAATGCTGCACCCGACAACCGGCCGTTTAATGCCCGCGACCTGGCTGGAATCTGGAGTCGCAATTCGGGCGGGTATGGCGGCGGCGGCACGTGCCGCGAGTGCGGCGACCGCGGCTTCGGCAACAACGTTCCTCCGTTTACACCCGAAGGACAGAAGAGATTCGATGCCAACAAGCCGTCTTACGGACGCGCGCTGGGAAGTGAAGATGCCGCAGCACACCCCGAAGAACACATCGGCCGGCGCAGAGCCATTCCTCCAGCAAATGGTACGGACCTATATCAGTACTGCAATCCGCAAGGCGTATCCCGTGCGCTCATTTATCCGGACCCCGTCGAGTTCATTGTGCTCCCCGACAGAATCATCCAGAACTTCCAGTGGACCTACTCGTGGCGCACGATCTGGACGGATGGGCGGCAACTTCCTAAAGAAGTGGACCTGCCACGCTGGTGGGGATACTCGGTTGGCCACTGGGAAGGTGACACATTCGTCGTCGACACGGTCGGTACAGATGACAGGACCTGGGTGGATCATTTTGGATACCCGCACAGCGACCAGATGCACTTACAGGAACGGTACCACCGCATCAGCTATGACACGCTCGAGCTCAACATGTGGATCGACGATCCCAAAATTTATCGAGGGCGTTGGAACGCCGACGTCAAAAAGTTCAAGCTGTTGCCGAAGGACTACATCAAAACCCTTGACGGCTTCACTGGACTCCTCGAAGACCTCTGTGCGCCGGCAGACGAGGTTGACCAGTTCGATAGGCGAATCCGGGATCCTGCGGGCGGTGTGTTCCACGACAAATAGAAAACTGAGCCGCGATTCGGGGAATTTCGGCTCAGTTCTTGATTTTCGAAATTGAAGATTTCATATCAACTTTCTGAGCTGCCGACCAACTCCTCCGTGGAGACGAGAGGCTCGCTGCGCTTGCGGCTTCGGCTTAAACGGTGGTCGAGGCTCCACGGACCACCACCAACTGCGGACATGAGAAGGTAGAGGAAGCAAAAATAGATTGAGGCTTCTCCCACAATCAAGCTTCGCCAAAAACCTCGGGGCGCCCATCGGGCCCAGTACGCAACGGCCATCTGGCCTGAAAGAATGAAGCTGACGGGCCGCGTGAACAGCCCGAGCATCATCAAGAGTCCCCCAGGAAGCTCCAGAAGTCCCGCGAATCCGTGAAGTGTTAAGAATTTGTGATCGATGCGTCCGCCCGGGAAGCCGAAGAGCTTTTCAGTTCCGTGCTGTATATAAAGGAACCCGGCGACCATTCTTAGAACACTCAGCGTGTAGGGCGTCCATTTCGCCGATGCGAAGCCCGAAGGCGTCCGCCTCAACAATCGATCCAGACTCCAGACGCCACCGCCGGCCGCTGACATGAATAGGTAAGCGAAACAATAAAAGACGGCGGCTTCTCCCTCATTCAGGAGCGTCCAAAAGTTGCCGCTCTCGCGAAAGGGTACTGCAAAGTACGCGACGGCCATCATCCCCGAAAGCACGAAAGCGACAGGCCGCGTGAAGAGGCCCAGAATCATCAACAAGCCGCCGGCGAAGGCCATGGGCCCAGCGATTCCATTGAGTGTCAGGAAATTGTGATCCATACCCCCAAACGGAAACCCGAAGAGTCTCTGCATTCCATGCCGTATGAATACGATCCCAACAGCAATCCGCAATGCGCTTAGCAGGTAGGGCGCCCACTTTGCAGCGGCCTTCGATGTATCCATCTTCTCTCCTCTGTCCGGCTGCGCAGTATCACAACGGATGTCGATGTAAATGTCAAGGACACCGCGGCACAGCCGCACAAAGCTTTAGCCGCGAATTGCGCGAATGACGCGAATGGGCCGCACAGAATTCCTGACGTCGCCGTCGCAATAATGGGGGCATTCGCGTCATTCGCGCAATTCGCGGCTAAATCGAAGGCTTCTGCCACCCGCCGGTTTTTGCCTCAAGGTACTCGCAAGCGGCCAGGACAACATCTTCGCGCCAGGGTTGGCCCACGACCTGAACCTCGATCGGCAGGCCTTCCGGCGACGTGCCGGCGCGTACGACGGCGGCGGGCCACCCGGCGCTGTTATGGAGGCGGGTGTAATCGCTGCCCGGCTTCACAGGCGGGCTGGGGCTATCGATGGGCTGAGCCGGCTTACCCGCAGCCGGTAACAGAACAATGTCGTAACTCTTCATCCACTGAAGAAGCTTGCTTCGCACCGCATCTTGCCGTTCGAGCAAGTCCGTGAACTCCGGCATCGGCAGCGGCTCCTGTGCCCGCTTTTCGAACGAGCCGCTTGACCCATGCCCGGCCGTCCGCCGCTGCTGCCGCCTGGCTGTCGCTTGCAAAGCCTGACTGCGCGCCCGCAGCGAGTTGTGGTTGGGTCGACTCGCTTTCGGAGTCCATGGAATTCATCGTTAATTGCGGCGGATTATATCAATGGTGGCGACACGGACCCACGAAACTTCAGAAGTCCTGAAGTCGCCTGGGAATTCCCCTTAGTCAAAGAAAACAGAACGAGCGCTGGATTCCTCGAGCTCAGGAGGCCTGAACTTGTTCCGGGACCTGGATCATAACGTTAGCTGCTATAGTTTTACGAGTCCAAGACTGATTGAAATCGCTTCATCAACCTTGCGCATGACTTTCTCGTCGGCCTTACCCAGTCTCTTCAATAAGCGCTTTCGATCAACCGTGCGGATTTGGTCCAGCCGAACGGTGGAAACAACATCAAGTCCTGTTGTCGAAGGCTGAATTACAACTTCGTTGGGATAAGGAGGAAGGGAGACCTTACTGGTGATAGCTGCGACGATTGTGGTCATGCCATATCGATTGGTAACGTCGTTCTGAATCACCAAAGCCGGCCGGGTCTTCTTGATCTCGTGGCCTAACGCCGGGTCGAGCGCCGTGAGGAAGATTTCGCCGCGCTGCGGGAAGTCTTGGCGGCCCGTTCTTCTTGATCGAGTCTCTGCCATGCTTCTTGCTCCACTGGGAACCACTCTTCGGCAATTTCAAGATCCAGCTTGGCGTTGGCCAAGGCGCCCTGCTTGAGGCGTTCCCTAAGATTGGCTGCGCCGTGGGTTTGGACATAGTGCAGCACCGCCTGAGAGATGAAGCGGCTGCGGTCGCCTTTGGCGGCCACTCGGTCAAGAATTTTGAGGGTTGCATCTGGAAGGATGATATTGACGCGTTTGCTCATAAAAGTGTCGTCTGACAATTAATTTTCATTCTACACACATTCAGTGTGTATGTTCAACGCCGCGTGCGTTTATCGAAATCGAGGATGGTCTCACCTCAGGTAGGCTCACATGACCCGCCTGTGTCGAACCAGCGCTCGAGTCTGGTTCGCCGCTTTCCCTTCGGCAGAAGAAGAATGCCAAACCGAAGCTCACCGAGAATGACGGGATCGACTGCGATCTCGCTCTCGTTCTCCTGGAGCCACTCGACAGCTCAGAGTCCGGGGCTGATTTTGTGGGCTCACTCAGGACATTCGCATCGACCAAATATGTCAAAGGACGTCCGTAGACTCGGATTCAATTGGGACAAAGAACCCTTTCTCGGGACAGGCGAGCAGCCAATCGACCACGCCTTCATTCGATTGAGCCGTGAGCCGTACGAGGCGGTACTCCCCACGGTCGAGGCGTTCGATCTCGAATTCCTGTCCGGCCTCGATGTGGTCTTGCTGCCGGAGTTCGGCTGGTAGGACGGTACCCCTGCTGCTAAGTTTTTCGCCAGGGAATTTCCGCCCGACTATTTTGGCGGAATTTCTGATTTCAGTGGGAAGATTTCAGTTGTCGCCACGGCCCGAGATGGGGTTGGATGCGGGTATCGCATTTCTGTAGCGCGTCACAGCTGTCGCGCAATAATGCCGACACGTTCCGGGAAGGGGTTGGCTGCCGATTACACAGATTTCCCAGACTGAAACCCAGAAACGAGTGTCTCAATCCCAGAACAGATGTTTCACAGTCCAAGCGAGTTGTTCTGCCGCCAGAGGCGCATGTGTTTTTGTCAAAACCGCGTGTAAATGTTCGTAACCGCTGTGAAATCGGCCAGGGGCGCGTATTTTTCGTTCGGGCACTTTGTTTTTCGGTCAGGGCACGGTGTTTTTTTTCAGAACCGCATGAAAAAGTTCAGAACACCGGGTTTTTCGCGCCGGGATGGGGAAACCACCCCGGCGCTACGCGCACTAGGTTTGTTACAGGAGGCGATGGATTGGCAGTCTGACCGGTTTTCCGCGCGCGTTGCCCACAGGCGAAGACCTCCAGGCGTCGCAACGCCGAATGCGCGCCGCTTCGCGGCTCATCTCACCGGCCCGCCGGTTCGGTCACCGCCTCGTCAGACTTCTTGCGGCCGGCGTTCAGACTATCGAAGTTGAGGATTGCGTTATAGACCAGGAAGTAGCTGCCTTGCGTTTCCCCGCGCCACATCGGATTATTGGAAAAAAGCACGACGTGGCCGCGATCCACGGGAACGTCAACGACGGCCGGGTGCTGGGCGATCTCGCTCGCTCCGTCGAATAAACCGGATACGAACAGTTCCTTCGTATCGGCGTAGCGAAGAACCACGCGGGGACGAAATTCCAGAGGAATGACGGCTGTATTGTTCCGCTTCTGTTCATCCGTCAGCGGCAAAGCTTCCCACGCTTCAGCCTTTGGTATTTCGGGCAGGTCCACCACAGGACGGCCTTGCGGAAGATCCGGGTCGTCCTTTGTCCCGCGGCCTGTCGTGCGCTCCGGTTCCGCGGCCGGACGTTGTCCCCCGCCATTTGCCAGATTGCTGAGGTTATAAATGGAGCATTCGAAGCAGTAGACCGCGAGATTATCCGTATAGCCGTAAACCAACGGGCTGGACCCGTCGACCAGCTTCGTGCGCAGCGCCGTGCCCGTTGCTTTGAACTTCTGCTTCGGCGCAATCGACACGCCTGGA
>WNGD01007553.1_pt1 | contig 11363 bp, 1 predicted proteins | sample 5400671 | NCBI WGS metagenome assembly WNGD01 (sample SAMN13153369, study PRJNA577476) | soil metagenome | isolation source: 40 cm soil or saprolite under grassland replicate 2 | place: USA:California | collected 2016-06-15
TGCGGCCGTTGCCGACGTCGCGCGTCAGATCCCCGATCGACGCGGCCAGTCGCACCTCGAACCCCGGATCGCCGCCCTCGAGCCAGTCGTGCAGGCGGTGGGCGTACCGGTCCATCGAGGGCCAGCGCTCGAGCGGCAGGTCGGGGACGAGGAGGACGCGGGTCATGCGGGATGAGGCGTTGTCGGGTGAGGCGTGGCCGAGTGAGGCGTTGTCGGATGGGGCGTTGTCGGATGAAGCGTTGTCGGATGAGACGTGGCCGGGTGAGGCGTGGCCGAGTGAGGCGTGGCCGAGTGAGGCGTTGTCGGATGAGGCGTTGTCGGATGAGGCGTGGCCGGGTGAGGCGTTACGCTCCATCCGGCAACGTTTCTCTCGACAACGCTTCTCCCGACAACGCCTCTCTCGAAAACGCTTCTCCCGAGAACGCCTCTCTCGAGAACGCCTCTCTCGCCACCTCGTACGCCATCGCCTCCGCCGCCACGTGCGCGGCGGGCTCGGCCCACGTCGGCAGGGGGCGCGCCGGCAGCACCAGCACGTCGAGCTCGGGCCAGAGCTTGCGCACGTCCTCGGGCGGCAGCGCACCGGCCCAGCGGATGCGCGCCGCGAGCCGGAGGTCGGACGCGAGCCGCTCCAGCCGCTCCCGGTCGGGACCGTCGCCCACCACCGTCAAGTGCCAGCGGTGGCTGCGGTTCTCGGCCAGCGCCTGCAGCAAAGTATCGACTCCCTTCTCCGGCACCAAGCGGCCGACGCAGCCGATCGCCAGACCCTCGTGGAGCATGTGCTGCGGCTCCGTGGGCACGTGAATACCGAGCTGAGGGATCGCGGCGACGGGCAGGTCGGGCACGACGCGTCGCAGCAGCGCCGCGGCGGCGCCGCTCCCCGCGATCGCGCCCGTGATCCGGCGCAGCATGCGGCGGCGCCGCCGACGTGCCAGCCACGGCAGCGGCAGCTCCACGTTCTGATGGGTGAACAGAATCGCCGGCAGGCCCAGGTGACGGGCGGCTCGCACCGCCTGCTGGGCCGCCGGTGTGGTCGATTCTTCTTCTACCTGCACCAGGTCGGGTCGCTTGTCGCGCAGCAGCGCGTGCAGCGCGCGGCCGCCGAACTTGAGCGCGTCGGCCTCGCCGTGGTGGCGCGCCGGGATGGGGAAGACCTCGACCCCGTTCTGGCGCTCCCACGCGATCTCGATCGTCGTGCCGAGCACCGGGTCGCGCCAGCGCTGCGGGACGCCGACGGTGACGTCGACGCCACGCGAGGCGAGCGCGCGCAGCTTGCCGCGGTTCGAGGCGGAAAGGTAGGCGTGAGAGATGATCAGGACACGCGGAACAGGCGGGCCGACCCTCGTCATGCTGTTCCGCGTTCCGCGTTCCCACTTCCGCGTTCCCCATTCTCCGTTCCCCGTTATATTGGTTTCTTCGAGGGCCCTTAGCTCAGGTGGTTAGAGCAGCGGACTCATAATCCGTAGGTCCCAGGTTCAAGTCCTGGAGGGCCCACGTAAAGACTGGACGGGTAGACGGACAGACGGGTAGACGGGTAGAGTGCTCATACGGCATCGTGCATAGATCAGCCCTACCCGTCTGCCCGTGTCGCCGTCTACCCGTCTAGCAGTTGGGTGGTTAGCTCAGCTGGTTAGAGCGCCGGTCTCACATACCGGAGGTCACAGGTTCGAGTCCTGTACCGCCCATTAACTTAGCCCCTCACCCCGGCCCCGGGTTGTAGCAGATCAGCCACACTCCCCCCTGTGGCGCCATGTCCCCGCCACCCAAAGCACCGGTATGAGGATTGCTACACCTGTCGTCTTGACGCCACTCGGGCGACAATTTGGGCCCTTTTGGGAACGTGAGCGGGTTGCAGCGGAGGCTCGCCCGCGGCCAACGGGCTGCGGGCGCCGTGGTGCGCGCTCTGCCGCTGTTCCTGATCGCGACCTGCCAGGTCGACAAGCTCACCACCAACCCGCCGCCCATCGCGACGCTCGACGTGGCGCCGGTGCAGGTGCGGGACTCCGCGGCTGCCGGGAGCGCGGCCGCCCGGGCGGATAGCGTCGCCGTCTCGAACGCGGGGCAGGGCACGCTCTCCTGGAGCGTGCGACTCGCGCTCGGCGGCCAATGGCTCTCGGTCAGTCCCAGCGGCGGCGTCGCGCCGGCGATGCTGCACCTCTCCTTCAATCCGGTCGGTCTCGCCAGCGGCGTGTATCGCGACACGCTGCTCGTCATCGCCGAGAATGCCCGCGGCAGTCCGGCGCTCGTGCCGGTCGAGTTCGTCGTGCACCCCTGCAGTGTCGTCCCCATCACGCCCGACGTCGAGCTGCGCGACTCCCTCACCACACACGACTGCTCGGCCCCGCACAAGCCCAACAGTTTCGCGCGCGTGTACGGCTTCACGGCGCGGGCGGGAGACTCAATCTCGGTCGTCATGTCGTCGGCGACGCTCGGGGGCGTCGTGATGCTCGACACGTCGCTCGCCGGACCGGCGCTGACGCAGGGCGTCTGCACCGCCGGCTGCATCCGCTATCAGCCGCTCCAGGCCAGCGGGAATTACCTGATCGAAGCCGCGGCGGGGGCGGGACAGACCGGCCCCTTCACGCTCAGGGTCACGCGGCCCCGCCCGCCCGCGGCGCCGGGGTCGCTGGCCCAGCTGCGCACCGACTCCGTGACGTCTGTTCCCGTCGGCGGCAGCACCGATCAGGCGGGCATCGTGCTGCGTGGGGTCGTGAGCGATCCCGACCTGTCCGATACGCTGCGGCTCGAGGTGGAGGTGCAGCCCGTGGGGACGCCGTTCGCAGGCGCCGCCACCGGGGCGAGCGGCCGGCTGCCGGCCGGAGTGCCCGCGTTCGTCGCCCTGGCGGGGCTCGCCAACAACACGGCGTATCACTGGCAGGCGCGCACCGTGGATCAGACCGAGCGAGCCAGCGCCTGGACCGCGTTCGGCGGAAACCCCGAAACTGACGGCGACTTCGTCACGACCATTCCGCAGCCGCCCGCGCCGCCGACGGACACGGCGCAGTTCCAGAGCGACGGCGCCACCGCCATCCCGGTCGGCGGCACGGCGTCGGGCCGGTCGGTGATCTTCAAGGCGACCGTGACGGACCCGAACCCCGGCGACCAGCTGCGGCTCGAGGTGGAGGTCAAGCCAGTCGGCACCGCCTTCAACGGGGTGGTGACCGGCACCGGCCCAACGGTCGCGAACGGGACGGTCGCCACCGCCGCGGTCGCCGGGTTGAGCGACAACACCGCGTACCATTGGCGGTCGCGCGCGGTGGATCAGACCTCGCGCGCCAGCGCGTGGGTGCCGTTCGGGAACAACGCCGAATCGGCGACGGACTTCCGCGTGGCGGTAGCGGCGACGCAGCTCACCTTCACCGTGCAGCCGACCGCGACGGTCGCGGGCGTCGCCATCAGCCCGGCCGTGCGGGTCGTGGCCCAGGACGCGCTCGGCAATACCCTGACGAGCTTCAACGGGAGCGTCACGGTCGCGCTCGCGTCGAATCCCGGCGGCGACACGCTGTCGGGCACCAAGACGGTCGCGGCGCAGAGCGGCGTCGCCAACTTCGCCGATTTGAGCGTCGCGCACGCCGGCGCCGGCTACACGCTGCAGGCGAGCGCGACCATCAGCGGCACGACGCTCACCGTCACCAGCAACCCGTTCACCATCTCCCCGGCGGACGCCAAGCGCCTGGTGTTCACGGGCCAGCCGAGCACCTCCCCCGCGGGCGCGGCGATCACGCCGGCGATTCAGGTGACGGCGCGCGACAGCTTTGGCAATACGGCCACGGGCTTCGCGGCGAACGTGACGCTCGCCATCGGGAACAACGCCGGCGGGGGAACGCTGTCGGGCACCGCCACCCAGACGGCGGTCGGCGGCGTCGCGAGCTTCTCCGGCCTTACCATTAATAAGGCGGGCACCGGCTACACCCTCACCGCCGCGGCCACGGGGCTCGCGACCGGCACGAGCGCCTCCTTCAACATCACGGCGGCGGCCGCCGGCCAGCTCGCCTTCACCACGGCGCCCTCGAGCGCGGCGCAGAGCGGCGTCCCCTTCGTGCCCCAGCCGGTGCTGCAGGTGGAAGATACCAACGGCAATGCGGTGGCCACGCAGGGGGTGACCGTTACGGCCGCGATCGCGACCGGGCCGGGTGGGGCTGCGTCGGTCGTTTCCAACACGGCGACCACCGACCAGAGCGGACTGGCGACGTTCGCGGGGCTGGCGATCAGCGGCCCGACCGGGAGCTACACGCTCACCTTCACCGCCCCGAAGCTCGCCCCCTTGACGTCGGGCACGATCACGCTCGCGGCCGGTCCGCCGGCGAAGCTCGCCTTCATCACCCAACCGTCCGACACGGCGAGGAGCGGGATCGAGTTGCTGCGCCAGCCGGTGGTCCAATTGCAGGACGCCGCCGGCAATTCGGTGAGCCAGGCCAGTACCTCGGTGACCGCGGCGATCGCGAGTGGCGGCCCCGCGCTCTCGGGCACGAACCCCGTGGCCACGGACGGGTCCGGCCGGGCGACGTTCGTGAACCTGACGATCACCGGCCTGGTCGGGCCCCGGACGCTGAGCTTCTCAGCCGGGACCGGAATTACTTCGGTCACCTCCAGCGACGTGACGGTGGTGGGCGGGACGGCCACGCAGATCGCGATCAACGCGGGGAACAACCAGACGGTCACGGCCGGCACCGCCCTGCCCGTTCCACCGTCGGTGATCGTGAAGGACGCGAGCGGCAACCCGGTGCCGGGCGTGGCCGTCACGTTTTCCGTCTCCCCGGGCAACGGCACGATCATCGCTGCGAATCAGACGACCGATGCCGGCGGGATCGCCGCAGTGGGGAGCTGGACCCTCAGCACCACCGCGGGAACGAACAAGCTGACGGCCGCGGCACAGGGGCTCAGCGGCAGCCCCGTGACCTTCACCGCCACCGGCACCGCGGGCAATGCCGGAAGCATTGCGGTCCGGGCGGGAGACAATCAGACCGCGACGGTGAACACCGCCGTGGCCACGCCGCCCGCGGTGATCGTGAAGGACGCGAACGGCAACCCGGTGCAGGGCGTGTCGGTCACGTTCGCCGTGGGTCTCGGAAGCGGCAGTATCACGGGCGCGAGTCAGACGACCGACGCAGGCGGCATCGCCGCCGTGGGCAGCTGGACCCTCGGCACGACCGCGGGCGCCAACACGCTGACCGCCACGGCGCCCGGGGTGAACGGCAGTCCGGTCACGTTCACCGCTCAGGGGACGGCGGGCGCGCCCAGCGCGGCCCGCTCGCTCGTGGCGGCCACCCCCGGCACCATCACGGCCTCCACCGGCGCGAGCGCTGCGACGATCACGGTGACCGCGAACGACCAGTTCGGGAATCCGGTGAGCGGCGTGACGGTTGCCCTCGCCGCGACCGGCGCGAACAACGCGCTCGCCCAGCCCACCGGCCCGACGGGCGCGAACGGCCAGGTCACGGGCACGCTCAGCTCGACCAAAGCCGAGATCAAGACGGTGACCGCGACGCTGAACGGCGCCACCGTGGTGACCGCGACGGCGAACGTGAGCGTGTCCGCCGCGGCTGCGGCGGCGATCGCGATCAGCGCGGGCGACCAGCAGGGGGCGACGGTGGGGACCGCGGTGCTGGTGCCGCCTGCAGTGATCGTGCGCGACGCCTTCGGCAATCCGGTGGCGGGCGTCGCCGTGACCTTCGCCCCCGGGACGGGCGGCGGCGGCATCACGGGGGCGGCCCAGACCACCAACGCGAGCGGCGTCGCCGCCGTGACGAGCTGGACCCTCGGCAACACGGCGGGGCCAAACACGTTGACGGCGACATCGGGCACGCTCCAGGGGAGCCCGGTGACATTCAACGCCACCGGAACGGCGGGCGCCGCGGCCCAGATCGCCATCAACGCGGGCGACGGCCAACAGGCGCGAGTGGGGACGGCGGTGCCGATCCCGCCGTCGGCGATCGTGAAAGACCAGCACGGTAATCCGGTCGCGGGGGTCGCGGTCACGTTCGCGCCCGGCACGGGGGGCGGCAGCGTGAACCCGACGAGCCCCGTCACCACCGGCGCCGACGGTATCGCCGCCGTGACCTCGTGGACGCTCGGGACCGTCGCGGGACCCAATACTCTGACCGCGGCCTCCGGCACGCTGGCGGGCAGTCCCGTCACGTTCACCGCGACGGCGACGGCGGGCAACGCCACCCGGCTGGCGATCGTCACGCAGCCGTCCGCCAGCGCGCAGAGCGGCGTCCCCTTCCTGCAGCAGCCCGTGATCCAGCTGCAGGATGGCTCGGGCAACGCGGTGGGCCAGGCCAACGTCGCGGTCGGCGTCAAGATCCAATCGGGCGGCGGCACGCTGGGCGGGACGACGTCGGCCACGACCGGTGCGAACGGCCAGGCGGTGTTCATCAACCTCTCGATCGCAGGCACGGTCGGTCCCCGCACCTTGCGGTTCGGAGCGAGCGGACTCGATAGCGTCACGTCGGCCACGGTGAGCGTGACGGCCGGCACCGCGACTCAAATCGCGATCAACGCCGGTGACGGTCAGTCGGCGACGACGGGCACCGCCGTGGCCAGCCCGCCGTCGGTGATCGTGCGCGACGCGAGCAACAATCCGGTGCAGGGAGTCGGGGTGACGTTCGCACCGGCATCGGGAGGCGGGAGCATTACCGGAGCGGAGCAGACGACGAACGCGAACGGCATCGCGACCGTGGGGAGCTGGACCCTCGGCACCACGGCCGGGACTAACACGCTCACCGCCGCGGCGACCGGTCTCGCGGGGAGCCCGGTGACCTTCACGGCGACGGGAACGGCGGGTCCGGCGGCGAGCCTGGCGAAGTTCTCGGGCGATAACCAGGTGGGTCAGGTCGGCACCACGCTCGCCACGCCGCACACCGTGCTCGTGACCGACGCGCACGGCAACCCGGTGAACAACGTGACGATCACCTGGGCCGCGGCGTCGGGCGGCGGCTCGGTGAACCCGACCTCGTCGGTCACCGACGCCGCCGGGCATGCGTCCACCACCCGCACGCTCGGGCCCACGCCCGGCCAGCAGACGACGACCGCCAGCGCCACCGGTCTCACGCCCGTGACGTTCATCGTCCAGGCGCAGGTGGGCGGCGCCACGCAGATGGCGATCAGCGGCGGGCAGCAGCAGACCGATACCGTGGGGCACACGCTGCCCGTCCCATTGTCCGTGCGAGTGGCTGACGCCCTCAACAACTCGGTCCCGGGCGTGACCATCAGCTGGTCGGTGCTGGACGGCGGCGGCTCGGTCAATCCGCTCACCTCGACCACCAACACGAGCGGCATCGCGTCGACCAACTGGACGCTCGGCACCGCGATGACGCCGACGGACAGCACGCAGACGGCGCAGGCGACGGGCGTCGGATCCGCGCTCAGCTTCACGGCCTTCACGGTGCCGGGAGCGGTGAGCCCCACGCAAACCAGCGTGGTCGCCGCGCCCGCAACGATCACCGCGTCGAGCGGCGCCGGCGCGAGCACGATCACCGTCACGGCGCGGGACCAGTACGGCAACGTCATCAAGGGCAAGACGGTCACGCTGGCGGTGACCGGGAACAACAACGCTCTCACGCAACCGTCCGGACCGACCGGAACGAACGGCGTCGCGACCGGCGCACTCAGCTCCACGCTCGCCCAGAGCAAGACGGTATCGGCCACGGTGGGAACGGTGGCGATCGCCCAGCAGGCGACGGTGACCGTGACGCCAGCGGCCGCCGACACGCTCGCCTGGCTCGTGCAGCCCAGCAACGTGGCCGCCGGCGCCCATATCACACCGGCGCTGCAGGTCGAGGTGCGTGATCAGTTCGGTAATCGGGTCACGGCGGCGACGGCCGGGATCACACTCGCCATCGGAACGAATGCGGGCGGCGGCGCCCTCACCGTTACCCCGCGCACTGCGGTGAGCGGCGTGGCGACGTTCGACGACGCCAGCATCGACAAAGCAGGCTCGGGCTACACCCTCGTGGCGAGCTCGGGCGGGCTCGGCCCGGTCACGAGCAATCCCTTCAACGTGAGCGCCGCCGCCGCCACGTCGATCGCGCCCAGCGCCGGGAGCAGCCAGGCGGGCACGGTCGGGACGCCCGTCCAGACGCCGCCTGCGGTGATCGTACGCGACCAGTTCAACAACCCGGTGGCCGGCGTCGCGGTGACGTTCACGCCGGCGGCGGGGAGCGGCAGCGTGAGTCCAACCACGCCGATCCCGACGAACGCGAGTGGCGTGGCGGCGTTGACGTCGTGGACGTTGGGCACCACGCCCGGCTCGAACACCTTGACGGCGACCTCCTCCGGTCTCTCGGGCAGCCCGGTGACGTTCACGGCCCAGGGGGCCGCCGGCCCGGCGACGCAGATCGCGGTGAACGGCGGCAGCGGGCAGGTCGCCGCGGTCGGCACCGCTGTCGCCACGCCGCCCTCGGTGATCGTGCGCGACCAGTTCGCTAATCCGGTGGCGGGCGTCGCGGTCACGTTCAGCACGACCGGCGACAACGGGACGGTAGACCCGGCCGGCGCGGTCACGACCAACGCGAGCGGCATCGCCGCGCTGAGCTCCTGGACCTTGGGCACGACGGCCAAGACCGACACGCTGCGCGCGACAGCGGCCGGGCTCGCCGGCAGTCCCGTCACGTTTACGGCGACGGCGACGGCGGGAGGCCCGAGTGCGGCGCAATCCACGGTGGCGGCCGCGCCCGAAACGATCACGGCGGGTCTCGGGGCCAGCACCATCACCGTGACCGTGCGCGATGCCAACGGGAATCCGGTGAGCGGCGCGACGGTGACGCTGGCGGCGACGCCCACGACGGGCAACACGCTGACTCAGCCGGCGGGGACGACCAACGGGAGCGGGCAGATCACCGGCTCCCTGAGCTCGACCGCGGCGGGGGCGAAGACCGTGACCGCCACGGTGAACGGTACCGTCACCGTCGCCCAGACCGCGACCGTGACCGTGAACCCAGCCGGCGCGAGCGCGAGCCAATCGCTTGTGGCGGCCTCGCCGGGCACGATCACGGCGAGCACCGGGTCGAGCACCAGCACGATCACCGTGACCGTGAAGGACGAGAACGGCAACCCGGTCTCCGGCGCGACGGTGACCCTCGCGGCGGCGCCCACCACGGGGATCACCTTGACGCAGCCGGCGGGGACGACCAACGCCAGCGGGCAGATCACCGGCGCCCTGAGCTCGACCGCGGCGGGGGCGAAGACCGTGACGGCCACCGTGAACGGCTCCGTCACGGTCACGCAGACGGCGACGGTCACGGTGAGCGCCGCCGCGGCGGCCAGCATCGCGCCGCATGCGGGCAACGGCCAGACGGCGCCCGCCGGCACGGCCGTTCTCGTTCCACCGTCCGTGATCGTGACCGATGCATTCGGCAACCCGGCCTCGGGCGTGTCGGTGACGTTCGCGCCGGGGCCCGCGAGCGGGAGCGTCACCGGCGCCACACAGACGACCGACGCGAGCGGGATCGCCACCGTGGGCGGCTGGACGCTGTCCACGACGGCGGGATCCAATACGCTCACGGCCTCGTCGGGCGCGCTCTCGGGCAGCCCCGTGACGTTCACCGCGACTGGCACTGCCGGGCCGGCGGCGCAGATCGCGGTCAACGGGGGGAACAATCAGACCGCGACAGTGGGCAACGCCGTCCCGATCGCGCCCTCGGTCATCGTCCGCGATCAGTTCGGTAATCCGGTGGCGGGCGTCGCGGTCACGTTCACCCCGGCCGCGGGGAGCGGGACCGTGAGTCCTACCAGCCCGGTCACGAGCGATGCGAGCGGCATCGCCGCCGTGACGTCGTGGACGCTCGGCGCCACCGCCGGCACCGACACGCTGCGCGCCACTGCGACCGGACTGGCGGGAAGCCCGGTGGTGTTCCTCGCCACCGCGACTGCGGGCGGCCCGAGCGCGTCGCAATCATCGGTGGCAGCGGCGCCGGCGACGATCACGGCGGGCTCAGGCTCGAGCACGATCACCGTGACGGTGCGGGACGCCGGCGGCAATCCGGTGAGCGGGGCGACGGTGACGCTCGCCGCCACGCCGACCACGGGCAACACGCTGACGCAGCCGGCCGGCACCACCGACCTGAACGGCCAGGTGACGGGGACGCTGAGCTCGACGGCGGCCGGGACGAAGACGATTACGGCCAGCGTGAACGGGACGGTGACGGTCACGCAGACCGCGACGGTGAACGTGACCTCGGCGGCGGCGACGACGATCGCGGTGCATGACGGCAATGGCCAGACGGCGCTAGCGGGCACCGCCGTGCCGATCCCGCCCTCGGTGCTCGTGACCGACGAGTTCGGCAATGCAGTGGCCGGCGTCGCGGTGACGTTCGCAGTGGCGCCCGGGAACGGGACGATCACGGGTGGGAGCCAGACGACGAACGCGAGCGGGGTGGCCACGGTGGGGAGCTGGACGCTGAGCCCGACCGCAGGGCAGAACACGTTGACGGCCTCTTCCGGCACCTTGTCAGGCAGCCCGGTGACCTTCAGCGCGACGGGGACGGTTGGAGCAGCGGCCACGATCGCGGCGAATAGTCCCACGAGTCAGACCGCGCCGGCGGGGACGGCCGTCAGCTCGCCGCCGTCGGTGCTCGTGAAGGACGCGAATGGGAACCCGGTGGCGGGCGTCGCGGTGACGTTCGCGGTGGCGCCGGGGAACGGGACGATCACGGGTGGGAGCCAGACGACGAACGCGAGCGGGGTGGCGACGGTGGGAAGCTGGACGCTGAGCGCCACGGCGGGCCCGAACACGCTCACCGCCACCTCGACCGGCTTGAGCGGGAGCCCCGTGAGCTTCAGCGCGACGGGGACGGCAGGCACGGCGGCCACGATTGCGGCGAACAGTGTGACGAGCCAGTCGGCCCCGGCGGGTACGGCGGTCAATACGCCACCGTCGGTGATCGTGAAGGATGCGAACGGGAATCCGGTGGCGCAGGTGGCGGTGACGTTCGCCGTGGCCCCGGGGAACGGGACGATCACGGGCGCCAGTCAGACGACCAACGCGAGCGGGGTGGCGACGGTGGGGAGCTGGACGCTGAGCGCCACGGCGGGCCCGAACACGCTCACCGCTACCTCGACCGGCTTGAGCGGGAGCCCCGTGACCTTCAGCGCGACGGGGACGGCGGGCACGGCGGCCACGATTGCGGCGAACAGTGTGACGAGCCAGTCGGCCCCGGCGGGTACGGCGGTCAATACGCCACCGTCGGTGATCGTGAAGGATGCGAACGGGAATCCGGTGGCGCAGGTGGCGGTGACGTTCGCGGTGGCGCCGGGGAACGGGACGATCACGGGTGGGAGCCAGACGACGAACGCGAGCGGGGTGGCGACGGTGGGGAGCTGGACGCTGAGCCCGACGGCGGGGCAGAACACGCTGACGGCCACGT
>WNGD01006305.1_pt1 | contig 11361 bp, 12 predicted proteins | sample 5400671 | NCBI WGS metagenome assembly WNGD01 (sample SAMN13153369, study PRJNA577476) | soil metagenome | isolation source: 40 cm soil or saprolite under grassland replicate 2 | place: USA:California | collected 2016-06-15
CTACGAGTTCCTCGCTCCGCTGCTCGACGCCGAGTACGGCTCGGCGACGTTCGTGCCGGTGACCCGGCCCGCCGAACTCGAGCTGCGCGTCTCGACGAGCGGCCTCCTGATCCGCGAGGCGCAGCCGATCTCGAACTAGCTGAAGTCGCGCGCGATCCTGGCCCTGACGAGGGCGCGCAGCCGCTCTCGCCAGCCGGCCGGCAGGGTCGCCGTCGATTCACCAACGCCCTGAGCGTAGTAGCGGAACTGCTCGTGGAACCGGGAACCCTCGCCGATCGCTCCGTCGATCAGGTCGGCGCGCCCCGGGGGGTTGCGCGGGAACACGTCCGCCTCCGTCGACCGCAGCAGCGCAGCCGGGGCGTCGGGGTATTGTCCGAGGATGGCCTGGCCCCCGATCACCACGATCTCCCGATCTTCCGAGATCTCGCCCGCCGCCCCGATCAGATGCTCAAGCTCGGAACGCGTCATGCACGCGCCGACGCTCGGCGTCGGAGAGCAGCGCGGCGAGCGGCGAAGACTGGCGGAGACGCGCCCCGTCCTCGCTGAGCTCGGTGGCGCGCGCCAGCACTTCCTCCCACGGCCGGTCGAGGAGCGCGCTCCATTCGCGCAGCATCGGACCATCGCGGCTCCCCCGACGTCCAGCGCGTGACCGCACGCAGTCCCGCTTCGTGGCGACGCGCGCGGTAACGACGCATGCGCTCGGCCGCGGTAAGCGGTCTCGTGGCATGCGACCTGGCAATGGCGGTGTCGTAACGCGTTACGACGGACGGGACAAGCGAGCTACGCCGCAGCGGCTGCGCCGAAGAGATGCGCATGCATCGCGGCGAGGCTCGAGGGGTCGTGCACGTCGCGCGCGAAGTCCGGCACCGACACGATCGAATCAGCGCTTCTGGCGCCTCGTCTTCTTCCCGTTCGGTGCGAAATGCTCTGCCAGCGCACGCATGATCGTGCGCTCCGCTTCTTGGACGTCGGGGCGGGCGAAGACCTCCTTGACGGCCTGCCAGCCGGAGTCGACGAGGCGCTCGAACAGCGCGGCCTTCATGGCTGCCGCCGCGAGGCTGGGGAAAGGATGCTCTTCTGAACGTCGCTTCACCGCCGCGGAGATAACTCGCTCCTCCTCGGCAGGCAACGGACCTCGCCGAGGAAGCCGTGGCGGTACGCGTGCTCACTCGTCGGGAGCGCCTCCCAACTCTGGCTGGCGCCGAGTGCTCCGCGGCTACGGTCTCGTTCTTCGAGGCTGGGACTGAGCGTGCGCCTGATAGTGGACGTTGCAACAGGTTGCGCGGCCGAAGTCGATAGTGCCGTTTGGCGCCGAGGCGCTGGTGAGCGGTGTGCCCGGTCCGACGAAGTCCGCCATCGCGGGGAGCCGCTTCACGACCCGAAACGGCTTTCCCCGCCTCGCCGGTCGCCTCCGAGGGCCCGCTCGGCACCGCCGACGTTAAGTGTGCTTCACATGCCGAGGCCGATTTCTCGGCCAGCGCGGCCCCGGCACGTTAAGAACGCTCAACGCCCGCCGTCCGGAGCGCCATCGGATCGCCCGCATACTCGCTGACGGCTTCGGAACGGGCTTGCCACACGACGCACAATCCATGTTGAGCTTGAGCAACGTCACGACGCCCCGGGACGGCCGGGCGCGCCGCCACCGCGCACGCCCCAGCGCCGACCGACGGCGTCCCCATCCTGATCCTCGACGACGACGCGCGCTTCAGCGCCGCCAGCCGGGCGCTCGCCTCCCTGCCCTTCGTGCCGTTCTCCGTCCGTGGCGGCGCGGACGCCCTGCAGTTCCTCGCCCGCACGGCGCGCTTCGAGGACGCGTCGCGGCCGGCCTTCGGCGGTTCGGCAGTAGCCGAAACTAGCGGGCAGATAGCCGAAACTAGCGGCCTTTTTCAGGTTCGGGTGACATAACGCCCGAAGGCGGACGTTTGCGGACCCCGTAGACTCCTCCGTAGGACGGGGGCATCAAAGGCGCGCACGCCGGGGCGCGGGCGCAGGCCGGCCGGGACGCGGAGCAGGCGGCCGCAGCGATCGGCTCGGCGGCCGGAGGAGCCGGAGGAGGCTGCGGGCATGGGCCGCCGACGGGAGGCGTCCCGTGTCGCTGGCTCTGAGTGGTCGACCGAGGGCGAACTCGCGGCCCCGTGGGTCGGCCTACCGCGCGACGATCCTGCCGCCCGGCACGGTCATGGATCCGCCAGGTCCGCGGGCCTATGCTCGTCGCCCGCGAGGCCGAGGTGCGTGAGGATGCGCCGAACGACCCGGGGATCTTCGATCGTGGCGATCAGGCGCATCCGGCCGCCGCAGCTCGGGCACGCGAGCACGTCCACCGCAAAGACCCTCTGGAGCAACTCGGCCCAGCGCCAGCACCGCGGCGGCGCAGCGCTCGCGGCTGGGTCCGAAGGCTGAGGGGAGGCTGGCTCCGGTTCGGGAGCGGTCGCCGCCGACACATCGGCGGCCGCGCTGGGTCCGGCCGCCGGACCGGCGGGACCGGCGATCGGTGCGGCGTCGTTTGGCGTCGCAGGCGCCTCCGCGCGCCCGTACGCGACCGCCGCGGCCCGCCATCTGGCGCGGGGCGCCAAGACTCCGTGGTAGAGGACGACGTTGATGCGCGGGCGGGGCGTCAACGCTGCCAGGCGCTCGAGCAGGGTGACCGGCTCGAAGCAGAGGTGCGTGGTTCCGTCGCGCCACGGCGTCTTGAGCGTCACGAGGACCGTGCCGTCGGACCGCAGCGCGAGCCGCTCCTGGGCGATGGGCGGGCGCAAGAGGTAGCGGCAGAGCTGCTCGAGCCGCTCCCGATCCTCGCCTGCTACGCTGACGGCGCCATGCAGGTCGAAGCCCTCACACCGCGCCTGTAATGGCTGCGACGACTCGATCCACGGGGCATCGGGGTCGGCACCGAGGCGCTCGACCCGTGCCCCGGCGCGGGGTCCGAGCGCGATCCGCCCCTGTACGGCCGCGCTCGCGAGTCCGGCCAGCGCGAGTGACTCGGCCGCCAGCGGGTCTATGGCGTCGGCGTCGTCGGCGAGTCCGCGGCGCACGAGCAGCCGCTCGACCCGGCGCGCGATCGTCGCCACGAGCCGGGCGACGTCGGCCTCGCTGGGCGGCGGCAGGCGGTGGAAGCGGAGCGTCCCGTCCGCTTCGGGGGCGAACACGCCGTCGAGGCCGAGCGCGTGAAAATGTACGTTGAGTTCGAGCCCGCTCCCGAAGCGCTGCACGACGGGACCGTGCCGCTCTGGCCGTCCGGGACGCCGCCGCGCCGGCCGCGCCGCCGGTACCAGCCGAGCACCGCGCGAATGAACACGCCGAGCACGGCGCGGCAGAGCGTGTGGTCGAACGCGAGGCGGTAGCGCAGCCGGTGCGGCACGGTGAGCACCCACTGGCGCACGGGGACGAGCGGCAGGGTGGTCTCGACGAGGTGCGCCGCCTGCTCGGCCATGCGCCGGCCGCCGCAGCTCGGGCAGACGGCGCGTGCCTTACAGGAGAATGGGACGAGGCGTTCGAACCGGCAGGCGTCACACCGCACACGGGCGAAGCCCCGGTCGAGCGCGCCGCAGCCGAGGAAATCGCGGAACTCGCGCTCGATGAAGCGCGGCACGCCTGCGCCCTCGGTGGCGGCGGCCGTCTCCGCGAGGAAGCGCTCGAGGTGCGTGCGCACGACCTGGTGGAGCACCGTCCGCGCTGGCGACCGTGGCTCGTAGATCCCCGGCAGCACGCCGGGGCACAGCCAATGCCGTGCCGCCGTTTGGAAGGTCGGGGTGCCTCACGCTCGCGAGCGTGATCGGCGCGACGCCCGGCCGCGCGTGCAACGGCCAGTGAATCAGGTTGCTTCGGGTCCTATCCCAGCTCCGCGATCGTCACGCCCGCCCCGCCCGCTGCCGGCTCCGACTCCCGAAACGTCGTGCAGTACGGCGAGCTCGCGAGGAACTCGTGCACCGCGCGGCGCAGCGCACCGGTCCCGATCCCGTGCACGACGCGCACCTCCGAGAGCCCTGCCCGCACCGCGCGATCGAGGAAAGCGGCGAGCGCGTCGGTCGCGTCGCGCACCCGCTGGCCGATCAGGTTGATCTCGGCGGGCGCGTCGGCGGGGCGGTCGACCTCGATCGCGACGCGCTCGCGCGCCGGGGCGTCGCCGACGACGCGGAGCTGGCCGGACGGGACCTCGAAACGGAGGCCGCCGCGCTGGATGCGCGCGCGCTCGCCCGCGATCTCGACCAGCTCGCCGCGGATGCCGCGGCCCGCCACCTCGACCAGGTCGCCCGGGACGGGCGGACGCGTGGGCGACGGCTCGGGCTCGATTGCGTGCGTCTGGGCGGCGATCTCCTCGCTCGCCTCGCGCACGAAGGCACGCAGCGTCGCCGGCTCGGGGCGGCGGCGCAGCTCCTCGAGCACCGTGCGCCCGCGCGCCTCGAGCTCGCGCAGGAAGCGGCGCGAGGCGTCCAGGTCCTCGGCCCAGCGGCGCCGCTGGCGCGTGCGCAGGTCCTCGGCGAGCGCCTCGGCCTCCTCGCGCGCGGCCGCCAGGCGGGCGCGCTCCCGCTCGACTTCCTCGCGGTCCGTCTCGTAGGCGCGGCGGCTCTCCTCCAGGCGGGCGACCGCGCGCGCGAGGTCGCGGCTCTCGCCGGTGAGCAGCCGCTCCGCCGTCTCGAGCGCGCGCGCCGGGAGCCCGTGGCGGCGCGCGATCGGCAGCGCCAGGCTCTGGCCCACGGTGTGGTAGGCGAGCTTGAAGCGCGGCGCGCCGGTCGTGGAATCGACGTCGAAGGCGGCGACGTCGAGCGCTGGCTCGGCGAGCGCGAAGGTCTTCACCTGGGGGAAGTGCGAGGTGAAGACGACGCGCGGCCCGCGCGCGAGGAGGTCGGTCAGGAGGCCGACCGCGAGCGCGGCGCCCTCGACCGGGTCGGTCCCCGCGCCGGGCTCGTCGAGGAGGACGAGCGTGCCCGGCCCGGCCGCCGTCGCGATGCGGGCCAGGTTCTCGACGTGACCGGTGAAGGTGGAGAGGTCGCGGTCGATCGACTGCTCGTCGCCGATGTCGACCAGCACGGCGCCGAGCAGCGGGAGGCGGCTCCCCTCCGCGGCCGGGACGAAGAGCCCGGCGTGTGCCATGAGCGCGCAGAGGCCGAGGGTCTTTAAGGCCACCGTCTTCCCGCCGGCGTTGGGACCAGTGATGGTGAGCCCGCGCCGCTCGGCCGGTACGCGCAGATCGACTGCCACCACCGGCCGACCGGCTTCGAGGAGGAGCGGGTGGCGGGCCGCGGGGAGCGAGACGTCCGGCGCGCCGAGCACGGGCCGCGTGCAGCCGTGCCGGGCGGCCAGCTGGGCGGCGGCGCCGCGCGCGTCGGCGGCCGCGAGCGCGCGCTCCGCCGCCTCGAGGCGGGCCGCGTGCGCGCGCACGAGCGCCGTCAGCTCGCCGCGCACCCGCCGCTCCTCGGCCTCCTCGTCCTTGGCGGCGAGGAGGAGGCGGTTGTTCAGCTCGACGGCGAAGAGCGGCTCCATGAAGACGGTCTCGCCCGAGGCGGAGCGGTCCTGCACCACGCCGGCGAAGCCGCCCGCTGCGGCGGTGCGGATGGGGACGACGAAGCGGCCGTTCCGCACCGTGACGTACTGCTCGCCTATGACGCTGTCCATGTCGGGATCGCGCACCATGCCGAGGAGGCGTGCCTCCATCTCGCCGCGTAGCTCGCGCGTCACGGCACGCGCCGCCGCCAGCGTGGGGCTGGCGTCGTCACGCACCTGCCCGGTGTCGTCGAGCGCCGCGGCGAGCGGCTGAGAGACCTCCGGGACGGGATCGATCGCCTCGCCCTCGGCGGCGAGGCGCGGGAAGCGCGCCGGATCGCGACGCAGGTACGCGCGCAGCTGGCGCGCCGCCGCGAGGAGATCGCGCACCTCGGCCAGGCGGCGCGGCTCGAGCGTGGCGCCGTCGGGCGCGGCGGCGGCGAGCGCGGGGGCGAGCAGCGGAACGTCCGCGGTCGGCGGGCGGCCGGCCTCGCTCGCCAGCGCGACCAGCTCGGCCAGGAGGTCGAGCCGCCGCTCGGCCTCGGCCCGCTCGCTGGTCGGGCGGAGCTCGAGCACCGCCTGGCGCCCGGCCGCCGAGCGCGCGAGCCCGGCGATCGCGTCGAGCACGCGGGGGAACTCGAGCGTCTCCAGATCGCGGGCGCGCACGGCGCGGGATCCTAGCGCCCGCTCGTACGCCCGCGCTAGCCCGCGCGGCCAGGGAGCTTGTCCGGCGGCAGCGCGATCGGCCCGCCGGGCAGCGGGTCCATGCGCTCGGCCAGGATCGAGAGGCGGCGGTTCTCGTCCGCGAGCGGGTCCTCGGGGACGAGGGGCTCCGAGTCGGCGTAGCCGACCACGCGGTGGATCTGCCCCGGCCAGAGGCCGCTCGCCTCGAGCACGCGGCGCGCGTTGTTGGCGCGCCCGAAGGCGAGCTCCCAGTTCGTCATCGCCACCTCGGGCGGGAAGGGCCGGCTGTCGGTGTGGCCGCCGATCTGGACGCGGTTCGGGAGGCGCCGGAGCTGGCGGCCGAGCTGCTTCAAGAGCGACACGAGCGCGGGCTTGAGCCGTGCCGACGACGGGTCGAAGAAGAGGTCGTGGCCGCGGTCCACGACCTGGATCGAGAGGCCCGCGTCGGTCACCTGCACGATCACCTGGTCGCGCAGGAGCGCCAGCTCAGGCCGGCGCGCGAGCGTCTGGTCGATCGCCTTCTTCTCGTTCTCGAGCAGCTCCTGCTCGCCCTGGCCCTGGGCGACGAGCAGCTCCCGCGTCACGACCTTCGGCGTTCGGCTGTGGAGCTCGTTCGCGTACGGGCTGATCACCGCGCCGCCCGGCAGCACGCCGGGCTGGCGGAAGTACTGCGCGATCTGCTGGCGGAGCCGCATGTCGGCCTGCGTGAGCAGCCAGAGGACGACGAAGAGCGCCATCATCGCGGTCGTGAAGTCCGCGTAGGCCACCTTCCAGGCGGCGCCGTAGTGGTGCGGCCGGAGCGGGCGGCGCTTCGTGGCCGTCACGCGAGCGCGCTCTTGACGGCGCGGCAGGCGGCGTCGGTCTCGGCTGCCGTCGGCCGCTCGTCGGTGAAGATCGCGCGGCGGGCGAACTCGACCACCACCAGGGGCGGCGTGCCGCGCAGCGAGGCGACCACCCCCTCTTTGATGCAGCGGAGGTAGCGCGCGCTGGCGAGCTCCTGCAGCTCGATGTTGGTCGCGACCGGCTGAAAGACGCCGTAGCAGAGGAGGATGCCGAGGAAGGTGCCGACCAGCGCCGCGCCGACGTTGTGGCCGATCTCCTTCGGCGTCGCGTCGAGCGAGCCCATGGTGATGACGATGCCGAGGACGGCGGCCACGATGCCGAGGCCGGGGAGCGAGTCGCCCGTGCGCTGGATGAGCGAGACGGCGATGCCCGCCTCCTCGTGCTGCGTCTCGATCTCGGTCGCGAGCAGCACGTCGAGCTCGTCGGCCGAGGCGGTGCCGTTCACGATCTGCTGGAGCGCGTCGCGGAAGAACTCGACGGCCACGGGGCGGCGGAGAAACGAGGGGTACTTGCGGAAGATGGTGCTCTGACCGAGGTCGCGCAGGTGGTCGTCGAACACCACGGCCCCGTGCTTGCGCATGAAGGAGAACACCTCGTACTGGAGCCGGAGGAGGTCCAGGTAGTCGTCCCGGGTGGGCGCAGAGCTGCGGAACGCCTTCCCGAGCGCCGCGATGAGCCGGCCGCGCATCTTTCCCGGCGCCGCCATGAGGAGCGTGCCGACCGCCGCGCCGCCGATGATGGCGAGCCCCGCGGGCTGCACGAGGACGTGCAGCGGCCCGCCCGCCCACACGTAGCCGCCCAGGATGGCGGTGAAGACGATCACGAGGCCGAGGAGGGTGAACATGCGGGACCTAGCACGGAATATCGGCGTTCGGGGCTGCCGACTTGAAGCGCGCGCGTATCAATTGACACCTCGCGCGCGGCCGTCTTAGACAGAGGACCTTGCCGAGCAAGTACGTCACCGTTGGCGGCACCGCCGTCCACTGCCTCCACACGGGCCCCACCACGCTGCCCGACGCGCCGCCGGCGCTCGCGCGCGGGCGGCTCTTCCTCCTCCTGCACGCGGCGGGCAGCAACGCAGGCCTCTGGCGGAGGCAGCTCGAGGCGGCGGGCCGGGACCACAGCGCGCTCGCGCCCGACCTGCCCGGCCACGGGCGCTCGAGCGGCATCGAGGGCCTGCCGACGGTCGAGGCGTACGCGGACTTCGTGCTGGCCTTCGCGCGTGCGCTTCGCCTCCGGCGCTTCGTGCTGGTCGGGCGCAGCATGGGCGGCGCCGTCGGGCTGACGCTCGCGGCCCGGCACCCCGAGCTGGTGGAAGGCCTCGTGCTGGTCTGCACCGCCGCCTGCTTCGAGCTGGCGCCCGAGACGATCGCCGGCTGCCGCGACGTCATGCGCGGCCGGCTGCCGCAGCAGTTCACCACCGAGACGTTCTCGCCGGCAACCGGCCCGGAGATCATGCGCGAGGCGTGGATGGAGCAGGTGAAGACCGACCCGCGCGTCCGCTACACGGACCTCCTCGCCTGCCAGGCGTTCGACGGCCGGCCGCTCCTCGGCCGTGTGCGCAGCCCGACGGTGGTCGTCGCCGGCGCCGACGACCAGGTGACGCCGGTCGGGTGCGCCGAGGAGCTGGCGCGCGGCATCGCGGGGGCGCGGCTCGAGGTGATCCCGCACGCCGGCCACCAGGCGCCGCTCGAGCAGGCGGACGCGTTCAACCGCCTGGTCGCCGGCTTCGCGGCGGAGCTGCCGTGAGCATCTGGGGCAAGACCGCCGTGGTCGGCGCCTACGAGCACCCGACCCGCTTCGCGCCCGACAAGACCGCCTTCCAGCTCCACGCCGAGAGCGCGCGCGGCGCGCTCGAGGACGCGGGGCTTCTGATGGAGGACGTGGACGGCTTCTTCACCAGCGGGGTCGGGCCGATCGGCATCCTCTCGCTCGCGGGCCACCTGAACCTGCGTCCGTCCTACGTCGACTCGCAAGCGATCGGGGGGTCGTCGTTCGTGTCGCATTGCCTGCACGCGGCGGCGGCGATCGCGGCGGGGCTGTGCAACGTGGCGCTCGTGACCTACGGCTCGACCGCCGCCTCGGAGCGCTTCGCGATCGGCACCGGCACGGGCGGCTTCGTCCTCGATCCGCCGGACAACTTCGAGGCGCCCTTCGGCCCGACGATCGTCGGCTCCTACGCGCTGGTCGCGCAGCGTCACATGCACGAGCACGGCACGACCAGCGAGCAGCTGGCGGAGATCGCCGTCACGATGCGGCGTCACGCGGGCCTCAACCCCCAGGCCAAGTACCGCGACCCGATCACGGTCGAGGACGTGCTCGCCTCGCGCGTCATCTCCTCGCCGCTCCACCTCCTCGACTGCTGCGTCATCTCGGACGGCGGCGGGGCGCTCGTGCTGACCTCGGTCGAGCGGGCACGGGACCTGCGCAAGAGGCCGGTCGTCATCCTCGGCGCCGCCGAGGCGCTCCGGCACGCCGAGATCGGCACGCGCGACCTCCTCGACCTCGCCGCGCGCCAGTCGGGGCCGCTCGCGCACGCGCGCGCGGGCGTCACGCACGCCGACCTCGACCTCGCCATGATCTACGACTCGTACACGATCACCGTGCTGGCGACGCTCGAGGCGCTCGGCTTCTGCGCGCCCGGCGAGGGCGGCGCGTTCTGCGCGGGCGGACGCATCGGCGTCGGCGGCGCGCTCCCCGTCAACCCCGACGGCGGCGGCCTCTCCTCGAACCACCCCGGCATGCGCGGCATCTTCCTCGTCATCGAGGCGACGCGGCAGCTCCGCGGAGAGTGCGGCCCGCGGCAGGTGAAGGACGCCCGGCTCGCGCTCGTCCATGGCACGGGCGGCATGCTCGGCCAGCGGCACAGCGGCGTCACGATGATCCTCGGGCGGGCGTGATGCCGGAGACGAAGGCGTACAGGAAGCCGCTCCCGCGCATCGACGAGGAGTCGCGCGGGTACTGGGAGGCGCTCGCGCGCCACGAGCTCTATTTCCAGCGCTGCCGCGACTGCGGCACGAAGCGCTTCTATCCGCGCGCGCTCTGCCCGCGCTGCCTCTCGTCGGCGACCGAGTGGGTGCGCGCGAGCGGGTGGGGCACGGTGTACAGCTTCACCGTGACCCACCAGAACCAGGCGCCCGGCTTCCGCGAGGAGCTGCCCTACGTGCTGGCGATCGTGGAGCTGGACGAGGGCGTGCGCATGATGACGAACGTCGTCGGCTGCGCGCCGGACGCGGTCCGTATCGGCATGCGGGTCGAGGTGGTGTTCGAGGACGTGACGCCGGAGATCACGCTCGCGAAGTTCCGGCCAGCGTGAACGTGCAACCGCTCCGTCACCGACGGCGGCTCCCGCGGCGCCCGGTGCGGCGGGCGGCGAGGGTGCGGGCGATCCCGAGCACGAGGTCCGAGACCGCCTCGCCGGCCTCCGCGCGCTGCTGAAGCTCGATCATCATCGCGGCGAGCTCGTCCGCGTCGATGCGCACGGGCGCGGCGTTCGCCTCGAGGAACGTGAGCATGGCGGCCGCACCCGTCCGCTTGTTGCCGTCGGCGAAGACGTCGCCCTGAACGATGTAAACCGCGTAGGCCGCCGCCAGCTCCTCGAGGGTCTGGTAGTAGGAGTTCTTGACCGCCTGGACCGCCGCGTCGACGCCTTCGTAGGAGCGCCCACGCGGGCCTCCGCCCGCGCGGCCGCCGTAGCGCGCGAGCAGGACCTCGTGCATCGCCACCACTTCCTCGGCCGAGAGGAAGCGCAGCCGGCGCTTCACCGCCGAGGAGGCCGCCACTCGCCGCGGTCGTACGCGGCGAGCAGCTCGAAGGCGCGGCCGTGACGGCGCAGCACGGCGCCGAGGGCGCGCCGGAAGGCGCTCTCGTCGAGCATATCGTCGGCCGGCTCAACCACCACCTGGCGCCCAAGCAGCGTCAGCCGGACCTCGCTCCCGTCCTTGACGTTCATCGCCTCTGCGAAGTCCCTGGGGATCAGGACGCCGAGGCTCCCGCCGATCCGCCGCACGCGCCGACGAAGGGTCACGCTTCTGTTTTACGCGCGTATAACTGGAGGTCAAGCCGCGCCGGAGCCGCTTGCCCCGGGCTCTCCGCGTGCGCTACGAGGGAAACGACCGGCGCATGATCCTCGACCTGCACCTCCACTCGGAGCTCTCCGACGACAGCCGGGCTCCGGTCGAGGCATACCTCAAGCTCCTCCAGCGCAAGCGCGCGGAGCGCCCGCTCGACGGCATCGTGCTCACCGAGCACCGCCAGTTCGACCCCGGCCGCGACTACCGCGCGCTGGAGGACCGCTACGGCTTCCTCGTCCTCACCGCCGCCGAGGTCGAGACCGACTACGGGCACGTGCTC
>WNGD01008098.1_pt1 | contig 11361 bp, 9 predicted proteins | sample 5400671 | NCBI WGS metagenome assembly WNGD01 (sample SAMN13153369, study PRJNA577476) | soil metagenome | isolation source: 40 cm soil or saprolite under grassland replicate 2 | place: USA:California | collected 2016-06-15
AAAACAGTCAGCACGGAAATGGATCCGAAGCTGAGCGCTGACACGATGATCATCAGCGTAGCACGTCCGATCGAAGCTTCTGGCGATTTCACTGCGCGAATGTAGCGTTAGCCAATATTCAAGGCCATTTTTCGACGTTAACCTTCGCTCAGTATCAACCGCAGATCGAATGACCTCGTCAACAGTTGTGCAACCCTCCACCTCCGCTACATCAGCGGGCCAAGAAGAATTTCGCGACCTTGGCTTTGGCGCTGAGGTCGCGAGAGGCACACGCCGACGGCTGCTGAATCGCGACGGAAGCTTCAATGTAGTTCGCGATGCACTCGACCCCCTCTCGTCGCTGAGTCTTTACCACTGGCTGCTGACGATCTCGTGGCCGAGGTTTCTCGCTTTTATTACCGGCTCCTACATCATCGTCAACATCTTCTTCGCTTTTGCATTTCTGCTGTTGGGTCCGGACGCTCTCCAATCAAGTACAGCAGGGGATTTCGCGGGGACCGCATTTTACAGAGCGTTTTTTTTCAGCGTCGACACGTTCGCAACAATCGGTTACGGCAACATTATCCCTGTCGGCGTTGCTGCCAACACATTGGTTACGATCGAGGCTCTGCTCAACATCGTCGGAGTTGCGCTCGCAACCGGGGTGATTTTTGCGCGGTTCTCGCGACCCTCCGCAAGAATTATCTATAGCCGTAACGCCATCGTCGCACCCTATCGTGACAAGACTGCGTTGGAGTTCAGAATCGCCAACGCGAGAAGCAGCCAGCTCATCGAGGTACAAGTACAGGCAATTCTGACCAAGCTCGAACAAGTTGGGGACTCAATGGTGCGAAAATTTTACGACCTGAGCCTCGAGCGAACTCGCGTAGTGTTCTTCCCATTGAGCTGGACAGTCGTTCATCCGATCGATTCGACGAGCCCGATGTGGGGTTTGACGCATGCAGATCTCCTGAAGGCTGAGGCCGAATTATTGGTTCTCCTTATCGGAACCGACGAAACTGTCTCCCAGAGCGTGCATTCGAGATCCTCGTATCAAGCGAGCGAGATCATCTGGGGCGCAAAGTTCTCGAACATGTTCATGCGGACGGAGGCTGAAGGAATCATCGGGATGAACCTCAGCCGAATCCACGAAATCGAACCTGTACAATCGATGTGACTCAACTTGTGCAAGCAACCGCATTTTAAACGTCTCTCCTCCAGCAATCACTCAGCGAGATCTTATGAAGCACCAAATTTGGCTTTGTGTGGCTATTTTAGGGCCACTAACTGCACAGGCACAGGACAGTCCGGCGCCAATTCCAGTCATTCCGCAGATTGCAGTTACCGGACGCGGCGAGGTCAAAGTCTCTCCAGACAGAGCGACTATCCAAATAAGCGTCCAAACACGCGCTGCCACTGCTGCTGCAGCGGCGACAGAAAACGCCACCAAGCAACAATCGGTTTTGTCTGCGCTCCGAGCGTTGGGTTTGGAAAACGACCAGCTTTCCACAATCAACTACAACGTCTATCCCGAGCAGCGCTATGAACAAGGCAAGGAGCCGACGATCCTCTCCTCGAGATCAGCATCGGCCCCTACTCGCCTCCCCCACCACGGCCAATGATGATGGCTCGGGGAGCAACCCTGGACACCGTTCAACTTCAAACCCCAATCAATCCCGGTGAGGAGACACTTTCAGTCGAAGTCAGCACTCGGTGGAAGTTTATCCCGGGGCAGTAGAGCGCGGTTTCCACGTGGAACCAACGCCTTGAGGTTCCACGTGGAAACACCACTCGGTGGTGGATAGATTAGGGGCTTATCCTCACGAATGACGTGGCCCGAATAATCGCAATTGCAAACCAAAAGGGCGGTGTGGGCAAAACGACCACCGCTGTAAATCTCGCAGCTAGTCTCGCCGCAGCCGAGCAACACACGCTGCTGATCGACGCGGATCCGCAAGGCAACGCCACCAGTGGAGTCGGACTCGAAAAGGAAACGATTCCTCTGACCCTCTACGACGTCCTCGTTGGAAATTCGGATCTTCGATCTTCGCGCCAAGCTTCCATTCAGTTTGAGAAATTGGACGTCGTTGGCGCGACTCCGGATCTCGCAGCCGCTGAAGTCGAGCTCGTAGATAAGGCTGACCGCGATCACGTTATGCGCGGAGCAGTGGAGCTGCTGCGTGAAGATTATGACTTCGTCATTATCGACTGTCCACCGTCGCTCGGCCTTATCACAATCAACATGCTCGTAGCGGCCGATGCTCTGCTCATTCCCCTTCAGTGCGAGTACTACGCACTCGAAGGTCTCTCGCAGCTCCTGAATACCGTACACCGTGTCCAGCACAGTACCAATGAAAAGCTTGGCATCGATGGTGTTCTGCTCACCATGTACGACTCCCGTCTCAATCTCTCGAGGCAAGTTGCTGACGATGCGAGAGAATACTTTGGGCCCAAAGTCTTCCGAAACGTCGTACCCAGAAATGTCCGGTTGGCAGAGGCACCCAGCTTCGGAAAACCTATCATTCTTTACGATATCGCCTCAGTCGGTGCACAGGCCTACATGAATGTCGCAAAGGAGCTGATCGAACGAACTGCGCAAGGAGACGATGGTGCCCAGTGAAAAGACCCCACGCCGATTAGGCAGAGGACTCGAAGCGCTACTCGGTAGTGCGACTGGACTCGCTTCAAGTGATGAAGGGGCACTCAAATCCATCCCCATCGCCCAAATTGCTCGGAATCCGTTTCAGCCTCGGCATGAGTTCAATACCGAGGAGCTCACAGAATTGGAGGAGAGCCTCAAGGCGAGCGGTCTTCTTCAACCAATAACCGTGCGTCGACGGGCGGGCAAAGATGGCTTCGAGCTGATTGCCGGCGAGCGTCGTTTACGCGCTGCCGCAAAGCTTGGTTGGAGAGAGATACCTGCCATCATCAAAGAAATCGACGACAAGGCAATCCTTACCTTGGCGCTAATTGAGAATCTGCAGCGAACTGACCTGAACCCAATTGAGGAAGGGGAAGGCTACCACAAGCTTTCCCATGAGTTTGGTCTGACTCAGCAACAGATCGCAGAGACTGTCGGGAAGGACCGCACCACGATCACGAACATGGTACGCCTTCTCCAGCTACCCGCAGTTGTACGAGAGCTGCTCCAAGAGGGCCAGCTCACGATGGGGCATGCCAAGGTCCTCCTGGCTGTGGAAGATCCGGAGGAGATCACGAGCCTCGCCCGCGAAGTCGTGACGGAGGGTCTAACAGTACGTGAGATTGAGAGCCGACTCCGCGGCGTCGGCACCCATCGAAGCAAAAAGACCGGACGTCCAAGAGCTATCGATCGACAGTCTCCAGAGGCAAAGAGAATCGAAGAGCGATTACGTCGATTCCTTCAAACTGACGCGGCGATCAAAGTCGGCCCGAAAAACCGGGGAACTTTGACAATCCACTTTTATTCAGCCGACGACCTTGAACGCCTCCTGGAGCTCATGCAGGTTCCTGACTAATCAACATAGTTATTCACCTGAGCTGTAACTCTTTGTCTCTTAAGGACTTACCGAAAATAGGATCGGCTGGCACGATCGGTTCTCCACACAAAAATGTATCCGCTTGATGACGAGTATTCGTGAGCTGGCCAATTACGCCGATGAACTCTTGGACACGAAATCCACCGCGGATTATCCTGGCGTGTTAAATGGTCTTCAGCTGGAAAGCCAATCGGAAATCAAAGCAATTGCTGCAGCCGTGGATTTTTCGACGCGGGCCATAAAGGGCGCTATTTCGAACAATGCCAACTTGCTGCTCGTTCACCATGGAATGTTTTGGGGTGCTCCGAGCCCGTTCGTCGGTCCCTCATACCGCAGATTCAGACTTCTGATTGAGCACGATATTGCCGTCTACTCGTCGCATTTACCCCTCGATCGACATCCAGCATTCGGTAACAACGTGCTGCTCGCAAGAGAATTGGGACTTGAGCCGAGTGGGGCGTTCGCCGCGTACGAAGAAACGCTCATTGGGGTGAGCGGTGAGAGCGACGTAGAAACCAGCTTGCTTGCAGAGCGAGCGCAAAAATTCGCAAAGAATTACGGAAGCGAACTACGCACAACTAAAATCCCAGAACGCCGACGCACGAAGCGATGGGCAATTTGCACCGGTGCCGGCGCATCAGCTGAAACGCTCAAGGAGGCAGAAGAAAAGAACATCGACACGCTCATTGTCGGCGAAGGGCCGCATTGGACTGCCGTTCACGCTGAGGAAATCGGACTCGCGATTATTTACGCAGGACACTACGCGACTGAGACGCTCGGGGTCCGCGCACTAGCTGATCATCTGGGAAAGAGGTACAACATTCCCTCCATCTTTATCAGCGCGCCGACTGGCCTTTAGTCCCGGTCACTCTGGTGCACATTCAGCAGTCCGCGTACGCGCTTCTCCAGGTAGCACGCCACTGGCCATCAGCAGTACGCTCGATCAGCGCAAGCTTGCTTGCATCATCATACTCGATGTCGACAACAATAGCGGGACGTTTTACTACACCGATCTGCACCATAGTTAGAACTTCAGTCGCTTGAGTGGATTCCTCAGCTCCTGCTGTCCTGCTGTAGTATCCGACATTGTACTTACCCGTCGTGGATGCTGCTTTCTCGCCGACGATCAAAATGTGCTCGAGCCTTGGATTCGCTTCCTCATTTACACTGCGAACGACATCCGCGACTACTACATCTACGGAATCCAGTCGAAATGTGAACGCCGAGCGCACTCTAAAGGGAAGTCCTCTGAAGGTTGGATCCACTGTGACGGGTAGGGTCGCAGCCGTCCGCGCTAGAGACGCAGCGAGCGCAGCCGAGTCAGTGCTCGACATCCCTTCGATCGAGTCCACCTTGATTGCATTGACGCGCCCGCTTGCAAACCCAACTCGCCAGTTCGCACGCGCCGATCGCAATCTTGCCAGAGGCCAGGAATGACACTCTTCGTTCGTGTCAGCCGGTGGAAGGGGCAACGCTGACACCGATGATTCGACCTTTCCGCCTCTTCCAAAGAGATCGAACGTAAGACCTGAGATTGGCGGGATAATCCGCTCAAACGATGCGATCGTGCTGTCAGTTGCTTCGGGGAAGATAACTTCAGCGGTGTCGCCAGCACTCCCGGTGGAGACAATCATCACGGGCCCCGCGTCAGCATTCCAATTCTTGTTGCCGGCGGGACCCAGAGAGTAAACGGGAGGCAGTGATTTGCCTGCGGAATTCGCTCCCCCCGATCTTTTCTCTCGACAGGCAACAAGGCCGACAATCACCAGCGGGAACCACACAATCGTCGGGCAGCACTTCATAGCGGTAATTTGTCGGCGAGTTGCTACAGCGTCGAGTACGTATTGGATGCTACGTCACCATACGTATTTGAGTACCATGCCCGACCGTGTAGAGTACAGGCGCGAGCACCATAGGGAGTAAACATGAGACCAGCGACAATGAGCGCACTCAACGAGGACCAAGTCTCGGACGCCGTTCTCAGTGTCACTCCGACTGGCGACTTTAACCCGCCACTCGCGTCTTTCAGAGAGCGTCTCAGCTGGGCGCTCTACGATTTCGCGAATACGGTATTCTCGATGAACATCGCCACGCTCTACTTTGCCGCGTGGCTGGTAGCAGATTTGGGCCACTCGAATACACTCTACGCAACAGTGAACGGAATCGCATCTGCGCTCGTCGTAGTATCGATCCCGGTGTTCGGAGCAATCTCCGATGCAACCCAGCGCCGGAAACCATGGGTTGTCGGCTTCACGCTGATTGCATGTGCATCGACAGTCGTAATGGCAATCCTTGGTCAGACAGGCCTGCCGCTCATCGGGGAAGGGGTAACAGCTCCCGGGACGAGTCAGCTCATGCGACCTGGCATCGCTCTCTTTGGTGTGCTCGCAGCTTTTACCATTGCGAACTACGCATATCAGGGCGCGCAGCCGTTTTATAACGCGATGATGCCCGAACTTGTTCCAGTCGACCATCGCGGCCGACTTTCTGGTATGGGCGCGGCGTTGGGCTACGTCGGTTCAATAACCGGTGTTCTGCTGACTTTTCCGTTTTTCACCGGTGCGATGCCGATCCTCGGAACGATTCCGGACCGTGTCATCAGCTTTCTCAGGAGCGCAGTTCCATTCACGACACACGGCGGCCGAGTTTCCACTTTTGTACCGACTGCCTTCTTCTTCCTTCTTTTCTCGCTGCCGCTCTTTCTCTTCTGTCGAGATCACAACGCACTTCACGGAAAGAGACGAGTCGCGTGGCGCGAGGCATTCAGGGATGTTCGCCAGACACTCGACGAGGCAAAGAAATATCCCGGAACGATGAGGTTCATCCTCACATCGTTCCTGTACCAGGATGCAATGGGGACGATCATTGCGAACATGGCGCTGTACGCAATCTTCGCGATGGGATTCGTGAAGGGGTCTGAGGCAACGCTGTTCGTGATCCTCACAGTACCCGCGGTCATCGGAGCCTATGGCATCGGCAAGCTGGTTGACCGTTTCGGACCGAAGCGAACCCTTTCGTGGGTTCTGGTCAGTTGGATCGTGCTGCTCTTCTCCATGATCGTCGCTCCATCCAGAAGCGCTTTCTGGATCGTAGGAGCTTGCATTGGTCTTATCTACGGAGGCGTTTCAACGGCGGAGCGTCCACTCCTTCTTAGTCTGGTTCCCGACGTCGAAGCAGGGCGTTTCTTCAGCCTCATGGTTCTCTCGTCACGAGCTGCAGCGGTGGTAGGTCCGTTCGTTTGGGCGCTTGCAGTCGACGGCCTCACGCCGTTAGTGGGAACCGGCATCGCCTACCGAGCCGGTGTAGTGACAGTTGCAATCGGAATGGCCCTCGCTCTTTGGATGTTGCGCCGCGTTCCCGACAACTTTGCTTCAACAGCCCGCACCCAGTGATCTACAATCTGCTGAAATGGATCACAGGAATCGCGCTTCACTGGTTCTACCGAGACATCTGCGTGATAGGGAGTGAGAAAATCCCCGCCGATGTTCCACTCCTCATCGCCACAAACCACCAAAACGCTCTCGTTGACTCACTAATCGTTGGGTGGGTTGTTCCTCGCAGAATCACGATGACCGCCAAGGCCACGCTAGTCGAGAACCCATTGATCTCGTTGCTGTTCCGAATGCTGGGGGTTGTACCGCTACGAAGAGCAAGCGACGAGATCCGGAATGGGGGCCACGTTTCGGTCGATCGTTCACGCAATACCGGAGCCTTTCGAGAGATTCTGAACGTCCTCAATCGGCACGGATCCGTGCTCATCTTCCCTGAGGGGAAGAGTCACAACGAAATCGGTCTCGAGCCGCTCAAAACGGGACTCGCCAGGCTCGCCCTAAAAGCGCGAGACGACTGTTCAATCAAAGGAGTGACCATTCTGCCGCTTGGTCTCGTATTCGAGGATAAGGGTACACCAGGAACAATCGTTGGTGCACATGTTGGAGAGCCGATAAAGATGGATTCCTGGCTTGGCAGCGATCACGTTGCCCTCATCGAAGAGGTCTCCAGGAGGCTTCGCCGCGTGTCAGAGGAGGCCGGATTGCCGACACCGACCGAAAAACTAGTTACTCCAACGCGAAACCCATGGCGTGAGAAGCTCATTGCTCTAGCTGCAGCGTGGGGGCGCTTCACCCACGAGCTCCCGATCAGAACCGCGCGACGCATTGCACTCAAGCGCAGCATCGACGCTGATCAACCTGCAATGCTCACAATGACGTTCGGAACGGGTCTGGTGCTGCTAACCTACATCATCCATCTCGCGATCGTGGGCACGCTCGTTCATTCCTTCTGGATCAGTGCACTCTATCTCGCAGGCTTGGTCACCGGAGCGTACTGGGCGGCCTTCGAGCAGCACCCGCGCCGTAGCTAGATCAAAGCTTCGTCTCGAGCCAATTCGGGCCAACACCCAGATCTACGACGAGCGGAACAGACAGCTGGGCGGCATGCTCCATCTCGTATTTCACCAGCTCTTGCACCTGCTCCATTTCATCAGGAAGTACCTCGAAGACGAGCTCATCGTGCACCTGCAGCAGCATCTTACTCTGCAGCCCCTTGGTCCTCAGCGTGTCATCAATTCTAATCATTGCAATCTTGATTAGATCAGCTGCTGACCCCTGGATTGGAGAGTTGGCAGCAGTTCTCTCACCAAACGCACGGATGTTAAAGTTCCGCTCACGGAGCTCCGGGATATAACGCCGTCGCCCAAAGATCGTTTGCACATATCCATTTTCGCGTGCGAACGCAACCATTGCGTCGAGATAGTGCCGTACACCCTGGAACCGCTGGAAATAACGAGCGATAAATTCCTTTGCCTCTGCGTGCTCGATGCCGAGCTGCCTGGAAAGGGCGTTGGCGCCTTGCCCATAAATCGTAGCGAAGTTGATCGTCTTGGCGCGACTGCGCATTGTGCCGGTTACCTCTGTGAGCGGCACGTCAAAGATGAGTGCTGCTGTCTGGCGATGGATGTCGCCGCCAACCTGGAAGGCTTCCACGAATGCAGGATCTCTCGACAGGTGAGCGAGGAGACGGAGCTCGATCTGCGAATAATCCGCCGCCAGCAGCTGCCAACCCCTACGCGGGATGAACCCACGCCTAATGTCGCGACCGAGCTCTCGACGAATCGGAATGTTCTGCAGATTCGGATCACTCGACGATAGGCGGCCCGTTGACGCGACGGTCTGATTGAAAGAAGTGTGCAGCCGCCCCGTTTTCGGATTGACCAAGCGTGGTAAGGCATCGAGGTAAGTGTTCTCAAGCTTCGACAGCTCCCGGTACTCCATGAGCAGGGTCGGCAGCACATGACCTTCTTCTGCCAGCTCAGTAAGAACGCTGACATCCGTCGACGGACCGGTGCTTGTTCTCTTCAGTATCGGCAGATTCAGCCGGTCAAAAAGTATCTCGCGTAGCTGTAGATTAGAGTTGATATTGAATTCTGTCCCTGCTACTTCGTAGATCTGTTTCTCGACCGATTCGCGGTCGGCCTGAAAACGCTGTTTGAGCGAGGCAAACCACGGCACATCGATTGTAACACCGGTCCACTCCATCTCCGCCAACACATTGATCAGAGGAATCTCGATGCCGTCCAACAAACGGGTCAGCTCATGTGACTCGAGTTGGGGCTCGAAGATCTTGCGAAGGCGCAGCGTCATGTCTGCATCTTCGCACGAGTAATTACGAGCAGCTTCGACGGGGCACTCGTCGAAAGGGATAGCCGAGCGACCCTTACCACATAGATCGGCATACGATGTCATCGTATGATCGAGAAACTCAAGGGCCAGCACATCGAGGCCATGAGATCGACGGCCTGGATCAAGTACGTAGCTCGCCACCATTGTGTCGAAATCCAACCCAGCGAGCTCAATACCTAGGCAACGCAACAGCAGCACATCGAATTTTGCGTTCTGAGCTGTTTTCCTCACCAACGGGTCTTCGAGAAGATCTCTCAACGGCTGCATTTCTGGTGAGTCGAGCGGCGGAAGATTACGGATGTGTGTCGGCCTGTTTTGCCGCAGCATCCTGGCAGCGATGCTCGTCGCATCACCGTTGGTCTTTCTCTTTCTCGCCGGCGGCTCGGCGACTACCTCATCCCCGCCGCGAATAAGACCACGCTCCTCCGGTGCATCGGTGGCGGACCGATCTCCCGCGACATCAACGAGCAGCTCTACCTGTCCACTTCTCGGAAGCCGGTGGCGGAGCGGAAAGTAGTATGCCTCGCCTTCAGCAACGCCAACCGCAAGTGCTATAAGCGACGCTCGTAGGGGGTCCGCCATCTGAGGACTGTCCGGATCAGCGAGTGCCTCAGTGTCGAGCGAAATTACTCCCACTTCGCGCGCGCGCTGGACTACCTGATGCAAACCTTCCACGGTATCGATGGTTACATAGTTGAGAATTTTCTCGGGTGCCCGCTCAACAGGCGTCTCGACGACGGTATCCCTGGCAAGCGAATGAAACTCCAACTCGATAAACAGCTCGCGAAGGCGCTGATAATTCGGCGCCTTCACTTTGAGCGAATCCAGATCCAATCCAATTGGGAGATCGTCACGAATTGTGACTAATTCCTTCGAGAGCCGCGCGTTGTCGGCGTGCTCAAGCAGAGCTTCGCGCGGACGTTTCTTGGTAATCTCGCCTGCATGTGAAAGGATCGACTCGAGATGCCCATATTGCTTTACCAGCTCGGAGGCTGTCTTGTCACCGATGCCACGGACACCGGGTATGTTGTCCGACGAGTCACCTACTAGCGCCAGATAGTCTGTAACGAACTCGGGAGCGATACCCAGGCGTTCGTCTGCGTTCTCGACTCCGACCCAATGCTCCTCGACGTTTGCCGAGCCTCCGCGGCCTGGATTCAGGAGCCAGACCCCCGGGCGAACGAGTTGCTGAAAGTCCTTGTCGCCTGATACAACAACGGTACTGACACCCGCTTCAACACCTCTCGCCACCAGGGTTCCTATTACATCATCGGCCTCATATCCAGGCAGAGTCAGAATTGGAATCCTGTACGCATCGAGAATCTGGCAGATGCGGTCCATTCCGCGATCGAAATCAGACTGGAGCTCTTCGGTCAGTTTCTCGCGCGTCGCCTTGTATGCCGGATAACGCTCATGTCGGAATGAGAGGCCAGAGTCGTGAACCCAGCCAAGGTAGTCCGGCCGGTGGTTGGTCATGAGGAGTCGCAGAAAATTGGCGATACCCCAGCTGGCGGAAGTATTCTCGCCCTTACTCGTCGTCAGCGGTCGCGAAATCAGCGCGAAGAAAGCGCGATAAATCAGAGCGTAGCCATCGACAAGAAACAGTCGCGGACTGCCTGGACCATTCATAAAGTCAATATAAAGCAGCCCCGTTTTACGAGGAGCTGATGAAGCATCGATTATGAGGGTGTGTCCGCAGGAGTTTGGTCTAATGCTGTCGACGAGCGTTTAGCGCAAGAAATTCAGTCTCGCTCGGCCTGGTCAGTCTCCACTTTCCGGTTTCCTCGTAGAAGACCAGCTGTGAGTTGTACTGACGATACTGCCAGATCTGAAGCCGGGTAGTAGATGACATTTGCGTTGTCGAGAGCGCCTGATTCACATTCCGCTCGAAGATCTGGTCCGCTCGAAGATCTGGTCCGGCTCTCCCAGAGCTACGAACACCATTCCGCGGTCAGATAGCCACCCCGGATTTCGATCCATCCTGAACTGAGCATTCGCCAGCTGGATTCGACCGAAATAGGCCTGCATATCTTCGTTCGTAGCTGTTTCCGGTATCGGATCAGTTGCACGGAGAAACTCCGCCCACATTGTCGCACGCCTCTCGAGCGGAGCACCTCTGAGCGCACTGAGACGGCTGGGACTTGCAAAGAATCGCAAGTACCCGAGCATGTCCTCAAACGACA
>WNGD01006306.1_pt1 | contig 11360 bp, 7 predicted proteins | sample 5400671 | NCBI WGS metagenome assembly WNGD01 (sample SAMN13153369, study PRJNA577476) | soil metagenome | isolation source: 40 cm soil or saprolite under grassland replicate 2 | place: USA:California | collected 2016-06-15
CGAACGGCTCGGCGTGGTCCTGCATGTGCTCTACCTCATCTTCAACGAAGGGTACACGACCAGCTCGGGGCCGGTGCTGCACCGGGTCGACCTGACCGCCGAGGCCATCCGGCTCGCGCGTCTGCTGCACCGCCTGAGGCCTCGCGAGGGCGAGGTCGCCGGGCTGCTCGCGCTGATGCTGCTGACCGACGCACGCCGAGCGGCCAGGACTGACGCCGCCGGGTCGATCGTGCCCCTCGACGAGCAACGCCGGGAGCTCTGGGACGGAGCTTCGATCGCCGAAGGCGTGGCGCTGGTCACCAGGACCCTGGGCACCGTCCCGGTCGGTCCTTACCAGCTGCAGGCGGCGATTGCCGCGGTGCATGACGAGGCTCCGACCGCCGAGGAGACGGACTGGCCGCAGATTCTCGCGCTGTACGAGGTGCTCGGCCAAGTGGCGCCGGGACCGCTGGTCACGCTCAGCCGCGCGGTCGCTCTGGCCATGGTGCACGGCCCGAAGGCCGGGCTTGCCCTGCTCGGCACGCTCGATGCGGACGACAGGATGGCGCATACGCACCGCCTCGAGTCCGTGCGTGCGCACCTGCTCGAACGTGCGGGTGAGACGGTCGCAGCGCGCGAGTCCTACCTGCGGGCGGCAAGGATGACCGCGAGCGTGCCCGAGCAGCGCTACCTCGCGCTTCGCGCGGCCCGGTTGCACCATCTCGCGCCGCCTACCGACCCGGCGGGTTGACCCGGCCGTTACACTCCAGCCGCCCTTTGGAACTGAGCAAGAAAGATCTTGGGAAGAGGCAAAAGCTGCATGAGGCCGCTTTCCGTACTCAAGGGCCTCATGCAGCTTTTGCGACTGAAAGGGCCGACTTGCCGAAGGGAAATGGAACGTGAGTTCTTTTCGCCTTGCTGGGAGCCCATGCACGGCGGTTGAGACGCCGTATGACTCCAAAGAGTAGCGACTTCACCTGAAGCAGGAACTGACCAGGCAAGCATTTCGAGCAACATACTCACGTCCTTTGCGGCTCCTGACACCTTACGTAGCGATCCCCCCTTGGGGAGGGCGATATCGCTTTGAGCACCATGAGCATGGAGTGTACCCATTAACGGCTGAGCTTCATGTGGATCGAGATGGGTTGTATTGGAGTCTCCTGGACTCTTTCGCTGAGCAGGAATGCGGTGATGTTCTGAGAAACCGGAGCAGGGCAAGCCTACAAGGATGTCAAGCCCTGATTTTTGTTTGAGAAGTCTCTCAGAGATACCGGGCCGCAAAGTGTTCTCTGAGGCGCTGCTTCATTTCCTCTCACATCATCGGGGCTGCGGAAGAACCAGAACATGGGTAATGTCGCACGATTCTCTTCGTCTGCAGAAGCCTGAGAAGGCGGGATACCTGCTAGAGAGGCCTGAGGATGTAGCCTAACCCTCGAAGTGAATACACACTCAGCCCAAAAGATCGTAGTCCGGACCCAATGCTGGCAATCGCTGCGCGCACAGGTCGTATGGACACTTCCCACTCCTCTTGGAGTTGCTTATGGGCTGCTTCCAGAGAAAGAGGAAAAAGGCTGGTCAGCAACACCTCGTAGGGGCAATAGTCGGGATAGGCCTGTAAAAGCGAGAGTAGGACCCGCATCCCATTCGGCGAAAATTGCTCTTGCGTAACAATGCGCGCTCCGCCCCCAACTTCTATATAGAGCAGTGAGGCCGTGCGCATTGCCGGATTCAAGACCAGGGTATGGTTGTCTCGCAGCAGTCCAGGCAAGGAGAAGTGAAGAAGCCCATCATCATGCTCCCCTTTGCCCTGAGGTCCATCATCGCCATTTCTCATGAGATGATGCGGCAGGCACCCTTGCCTTCTGGCATAGAGGTGGAACGCCGCGCCTCCTTTCCGATGTATCGCGGTCTCAGTTGATTGCTTCTCATTGAGAATCATCCTGAAACCCTCGTGCCCGTATCTCGGTAAGAACGACCTGGCAGCTTCGGAAGGCGCGAAACGAAGCAATCTCCTGGACGGGATGAAGAAGAAATCTTCTGCCCCCATCCACTATTTTCCAGGCAACGAATGGGAAAAGACAGGAAACATCATGCACCCAGCCCAGGCTCCAGGGCTACCGTCGTTAGAGGTGGGATAGTCCAGCGAAACTGATGAGTTACCTGGAGGTAACCCGGTCTTTTCTGTAGTATCTTGTTACCTAAGCGTTTTATTACCTTCAACCCACTACAAGGCCACTCATGAATATGCTTCCATGAAGTGCATACCTGCTTGGAAAATAACTTCCTTCCTAGTGCAAGTTCAGGGAACCACCTGTGCAAGTGATTCAGAAGGATCGTACATCCCAGGGTAATGAGCAGTTGGCGCATCTTGCACAACAGGTTTTTTGAACCTGCACTAGTCTGCTCATTGACGCGAATTTCGCATAAAAAGTCAAAAATATTTACTCTTTCAAACACATTCTAGAACTTAAGTTCCAAAATAAGTATACGAATCGATGAGGAGCTTGTCAACATATAGGCCCATGTTTGCTACTCCATCATTACAACTCTCGCTATCCAGGGAGTGTGCCTTTTTCAAGATTTCACATCTAGACTGACATAAACTCAGGTGTTACAGGGAGTCAAGCTTTTTTTCGCGTTGATACATATAGAGTGAGACGCAGTGGTTGGCGCCAGCCGCCCATCACCACCGAATCCGCTCCTGCGCTGCTACCAACCATCTTCTGTTTGGCCGTGCCACGATTGTATCCAAGTCTAGTCGTGCCGATTGCAAAAAAAGCTTGACTCCCTGTGTTATCTTCAGGCGAAGATGCTTCGTGATAGCAGTCTGGGAGGGGCTTCGCTCTCATTTTGGCGGCAATCGACGCAATCCGGTTGTGTCTCATTCTACTTGTGCAAACATCAAAAAGGCTCACGCCCTGCTATCCTGACCGGAACTGGAGCCTCTTCAAATTTCAACCGCGCAGTATGATACCAGATACAATGCAGGTAGGCTAAGCACGCGACCTCACCAGCATTCCCTTGCCGCCTCGTGAATGAACATCCTCTCCTATGCGCCATAATGTCTCTTTTTTCGACAACAAGTATCTGCAAAAACACTGTACACCGCTCTCTCTTTTCACACCGGCCATCCTCTACACTAACATCTGGCAGGGCTTTCATGTAGAGATGCACCACGTAGTGCCGGAAGGAGCAAGTAACGTGAGACAGGTGTTGAGCAGATGCAGGAAGAGTATCTATGGCATGCGATTCCCCTTTTCACCGGCGCAGCCCGTCACAGGTCATCTCCCAGCTGGATCAGCGGGTGATGGCAGCAGCCTGGCAGGGCCATCCACACATCTCTATCCGTACCGTTTCCTGCTCCTGATCGTCCTCCTCCTCATCGGATTGTACGTACTGGCCGGGTCCGGCGCTCGGGCAGCTGGAAGTTCCACACCCACGACAGCTCAGGCCACAGCGCTCTCTGCAAGTGCTCCGGTACGGCCGCGCCATCATCTCGGGATTCAGGCCGGTGGAGGGGAGGGAGTATCGCATCCGGCTACTGCACCCGCCATCTGCCTGCCCACCAACCTGACCTGCCTGCTCAACCAGGCAGCGCAATGGGTAGCCAAGGCGATTTTTTCCGTCATCCAGCCGATTGTCGACACGATTGATCAGAACTCGCTCAATTTCATCACGCAGACCCCACCCGCTGGCACCTACGCAAATGCGACGGTGATGCAATTCACCACATGGTCTCTCGGCGTGGTAGATGCGGCGGTGGCGGTCTTCATTGTGATCGCCGGCTACAATCTCATGATCGCTCGCCAGATCGGGGCAAGCTACCAGGGCATCATGGAATTCCTGCCGCGTATCGCCCTGGCGGTGCTGGCTGCCAACCTCAGCCTGTTCTTTATCCGCTTCTTCATTGATCTGGAGAATGCACTCTGCCAGGGGGTGACCGACCTGTTCGGCCTCACCTTCCTGACCAACACCATTGTGGGCATCTTTCACGGGAACCTGGCCGGTGCGGGACTGCTCGTCTTTCTCCTGGCCATGATCCTGGGCGTGATGAATCTACTGCTGGCCGGACAGATGCTGCTGCGATTGGCGCTGCTCGTCCTGCTCATGGTGCTGGCCCCACCCGCTTTTCTGTGCTGGGGACTGCCACAAACGCAGGGGTATGCCCGTCTGTGGAGTTCCACCTTTGCTGCCACCGTCTTCGTGCAATTTTTCCAGGTGGCTGCCCTGGCGCTAGGTGCCATGCTCATTTCCTACATCAGCGCCGCTCACCTGCTGAGCCTGGATAGCACCGTTCTCACGCTGCTCGTGAGCCTCGCCGTGCTCTACCTCGTATTGCGCATCCCGGGCATGCTGCGTGTCTACGCCTTACGGCCCATTGCCGAAGCCGGACCGGCTGCCCTGCGAGCAGCGCAAGGAACTGCCGAGTACGTCGCCGGGACGGCGGTGCGCCTTGTCGCGCTCGCGTAGCAAGAGGAACACAGGAGGGAGAAAGCCATGCTGAAACTGCTGGGTGGACTGGGAAGCCTGGGCGTTGCTGTTGTGGCTGCCCTGCTGCTGCTGGTGGCCATCTTCTCTGTGCAGTTGTCCGGCTCCACAGTGGGAGGAGGGCCATGTCTCCCCGCGTCGACAGGCAGCGCCGGAACAGGAAGCTGCCCGGGCAATGGTGCCATCGTCGCACAGGCAGCCCTGGCGATGGCACCGCACTTGCATGGCAATCCCGATGCCTGGTACGATGTGGGGATGCCGCAACCCGTGTTGCATTATTGGGCACACACCTGTCCCCCAGGCTCGGGCTGCTGGATCGATTGGCAAGAAGGCAGCTTGCAGTGTGTCCTGTTCGTCATCGGAGCCTATGCTCTCTCGGGCTCACCGCTCCCCGCCGCAGGCAATGCTATCGACTTCTGGTCGCTGTATCAGCATCGCCCCGGCTGGATGGAGATTCCCTCCGCTACAGCGCCTCTGGAACAGCGGGGCCTGCCTCTGCCGGGCGACATCATGGTCTGGTCCGATCCACCACCACGTGTTGGGCATGTGGCCATTGTCGTGGGGGCCAACCCACCTGCCGGTGGCAAGAACGGCTCGGTGACTTTCGCCGAGGCCAATGGTCCGGGAGCGCTGGTCACCGAGACGCTGTTACCCGATCTCACGGTCGTCACCTGGTCCAATCCCGTTCCCTACACCGTGCTCGGCTACATTCGTCCGCTCATCCCTGGTGGAGGAAACGCAGCGCAGCGCCTGGTACGCCTCTCACAGCTGGACCCCGGTCAGTATGACTCGGCCACCGAATACAACACCTGGGCCTACTCAGCCTGCTCGGCCGCCGCTATGACCGAAGTGCTCAACGCCTATGGCGGGCACTACCGCATCCACGATATCCTGACTGTTGAGGCCAGGCGCGGGGATATTACTCCTGCACTTGGATTGGTGCGCAACAGCGGGATTGCGGATACGGTCGCGCAATTTGGTTTTCGCACGTCCTGGGGCTTCTCGCTCACCCTCGACGAGATCATTGCGATGGCACATCAGGGAACGCCCGTCATCGTGGATTTCCCGCCGCACCGCTATGCCGGTGGCCACATACTGGTCGTGATCGGGGGGACCGCTACGACGGTCTCCGTGGCCGACTCGTCTGGACACAACTATACCGTACTCTCACGGCGACAATTCCTGCAGTGGTGGGGTGGCTTTTCGGCCATCGTGACACCCCGGTCGGGTTAACCTGAAGGGATTGCCGCGTCTTGTCGGCAGCGAAGAAAGGACAACCTCTATGAGATGGCTCTTGATCCATGTGCTCAGCCAGATGCCCCTGGTGCTTGGGAGCATCTCGCAGTTCTTCGCGAATCTGCAAACCGATGTGGTGGCCTTCGCTCTGGCCGCCAGTACGTTCTTCTTCGTCTGGGCAGCGCTCTTGTACATGACCTCGGGCGAGAATCAGCGGCGCATCGATTACGCCAAGACATCACTGTATGCAGCACTCACCGGCCTGGCCCTGGCTTTGTTGGCCGGGACCATTGCAGGCCTGGTCAATGCAGCAGCGTCGGGCCAGTGACGACTCCCGCGTATAGGCAGCAATCACCCTCTTCCAACTGAAGGAGAAAGCGAGGGAAGACATGCGAGCATCCCACAAAGTGCCAACGCATATGCATATTCCAGACAAGGTCGTGTTCGGACTGACGGCGCGACAATTACTCATTCTCCTCATCGGCTGCAGCGCAGGCTACGACCTGTGGCTCCAACTGCATATGCTGAACCCCTACCATGTGGTGAGTTTGCTAGCACGGGTGAGTATTGCGCTGCTGCCGGTAGCCGTGGCGCTCGCCCTGGCTCTGATTTCAGTTGCTGGTCGCCCGCTGGAGGTCTGGTTTCTGGTGCTCTTGCGCTACCGGCAGCGGCCCCGCCTGTATGTCTGGCGCAGCGTCCGCACCCGGCAGCCGGAAGAGCCCACCGCCATGCGTGCAGTTGCGGGTGATCAAACAGATCTAGAAAGCGAGCAGGCGTTTGGCAAAGCGTTCATCTAAACAAATAGCGCCGGAACGAGGCAGTGTGCAGGAGGAATTCGTCCGGCTGCGGGAAGTCGCTCACACGGTCCTCTGCCTGACCTCTGCGTCCGGCCCAACGAAGCGGGAGTACCGGGCCATCCTGGAGGTCTCCTCCACTAACTACACGCTCAAGTCGGAGGAGGAGCAAGACCTCATCATTGCGGGCTATCGCGCCTTTCTCAAAGCGCTGGCCTTTCCCATCCAGATTCTGGTGCGCAGCCAGCACCTGGACCTGAGCCCGTATGTGCAGCACCTGCGGGATACCTCTGCAACCCCGGCTCTTGACCCGATGTGGCGGGACCTGGCCGACTCCCACGCGCAGTTTGTGCAAGAACTGGCGGCGCGGCGTACCCTGCTCGAGCACCGCTTCTATCTCATCCTGCCTTCCGATCAGGGACCGGGAACGAAGCAGGCGCCATTCTCCGGGTTACTGTCCCCAGGAGGCAAACGCAGGCGTGCGCGCCTCACGGCGGAGACGCTGGAGAAAGCGCAGCAGCAGCTTGAACTGCGGGCGGAGGTGGTGATGCAGCAGTTGGCTGCCCTCGGATTGCACTGCCGCCGCCTCGCAGGTGAGGAACTCATCGCGCTCTACTATAGCTGCCTCACACCAGAACGAGCCATCCATTACCCGCTGCCTACCCAGGCCGCTGCTGCAGTGGGGCGACCGATACGGGTCAAAGAGCGTCAGCAGGTGAACGCACCTCCTGCTCTGCGTTCACCTGGTGCGTCGCAAGAGTCGTCGAAAGCGGCACATTCCTCTGCTGCCTTCCCTCCGTTGTCTCACTCCTCAGGGAAGAGGCAACCGCCACCCCGGGCATCTGTTCCCCTTCCTGACCTGCTCCATCTGGCCGACCTGCTGGCTCCGGCCAGTGTGGAGGTGACACGCGAGAGCATACGCCTGGAGGATGAGTATGCACGTGGCATCGCAGTGACGAACTTCCCGCGTGAAGTCTCCCCCGGCTGGCTGGCACCCCTGCTGCTGCACGATGAGATCACGGAGATCGTGTTCCATGTACATCCGCAGGACAATGCCTCGATGCTGCGCCAACTGCTGCGGCGCAAGAATGAGTACCAGTCCTCGCGCCGGGTCAATGAACGGCGCGGGCGCATGGAAGACCCGGAGATGCAGGTGGCCGAACAGGATGTCGATGCGCTCATCAGCCAGCTCGCCAGCGGCGAAGAGCGCGTCTTTGACGTGGGCTTCTATGTGATTGTACGTGCCTCCGACCGGCGCAGCCTGGATGAACGTACCGACCGCATGATGGCCGTGCTGAGAAACCTGTTCCTGCTTGCCAGGCCTACCACCCTGGAGCATGTCCCGGCCTTTCGTTCCTTTTTGCCTGAGGCACGCGACGAGTTGCTGCGCACATTCACCCTGGATGGTAGCAGTCTGGCCACCGCCTTCCCCTTCATCAGCAACTCCCTCTATATGCCAACCGGTGTGCTGGTGGGGATCACGCCCAATGGGGAACCCGTGGTGATCGATGAATGGGATGAGTCCCTGGACAACCCCCATGAATTTTGCGGGGCCATTACCGGAGCCGGCAAATCCTATCTCTATAAAATTCGCATCATGCGCGAGCTGCTGCAGCACCGCACGCAGGGCTTGCAGGTCGTGGTCATTGACCCGGAGAAGGAGTACGAGGACCTGTGCCTGGCCCTTGGTGGAGACTATATACGACTGGCGCCCGGGTCCGAGCAGCACCTCAACCCCTTCGATCTGCTGCCTCAGGGTACCAACATCACTGCCTACGTCGCGGACCGCAGCCGGGGCGATCGCCTGGCCGACAAAGTGCAGGCGCTGCATGCGCTCTTCGACATCATGCTGTCCGACCGGGGACCTGGAGGCGTCACCACGCTCACAGCGCGGGAGAAAGGCCTGCTCGATCGGGCTATCTATGAAACGTACCGCAAGGTCGGCATCACCGCTGACCCCCGCACCCACGACCGCCAGGTGCCGCTCGTGCGTGACTTATATGACGTGCTGAGGAGCAACGTGTGTGGCAAGGATGAGTATGGTCTTGCCGACCGCCTCTACCGCTACGTCCATGGCAGCCTGGCAGGTCCCTTTCAAGCACCCACGGATGTGGCACTGGACAGCCATCTGGTGGTCTTCGATATTCGCGACATGTCTGGGGAACTGCGCCCCATCGGCGTCTTTTTGATCACCGATTTCGTGTGGACGCAGGTGCTGCACAGCTACCGGCCCCGCAAGCTCTACATCGACGAAGCCTGGTCGCTCATCCAGCACCCCGAAGGTGGTCGCTTCCTGGCCAACCTGGCACGGCGCGCACGCAAGCGCTATCTCGCGCTGGTCACCATTACGCAAAATCCGGAACTGTTTGCCAATGATGAATGGGGCAGCGTGGTGGCCGCCAATGCCGCGACCAAAGTGCTCAAGAAGCAGGACCGTACCAGCGCCGATGCCATTACCTCGCGCTTCCAACTCACCGGCGGCGAGCGGCAGCGATTACTTACATTTGGCAAACATGAAGCGCTGCTGCTCTCAGGTGGCAAGCGGGTCATCATCCACATTGAGGCCAGCCCACTGGAGCACCGGCTTGCAACCACCGATCCACGCGAACTGGCGCGTCGCCGCGAAGAGGAGCAGAAGGGCCCACTGGCACACCGGTTCGTACAACAGGCTGACCAGAAGCCCGCAGACATGACCGGCAACGGCCATCACCTTCCTCAGGCATCCGGCGTGCAGGCCCCTGGGAAGCCGAGCAAGCACATGAGAGCTATGAGACGGCGAGGAAGGACCTGATGATGATGATGCAGGCCTTTTCTGTAGAAGGAGATGCACACATGGCTGCACAGCAGTCACTGCTACGACAGGTGATACCACCACGCAGCGCGAGCAACAGGGATATAGCAGCGCTCGAAACGGTGATGCAGGGGCTGGCGCTGGGTGTGCGACACCCGGTCGCTCTGGAGATTACCAGGACAGTGCGGGGGCGGCAGTTTCTGCTGCGCGCAACGTCGCCTGCTGCTTTGGAGCATCTCGCTGCCCAGGTACAGGCGCGCTACCCGCAGGCCAGCATACAACCGTTCACCGATGACCCGCTGATGCTTGGACCAGAAGAGACGGTCACAGCGGTCGAGTTGCGACCGGGGGCGGCCTCGTACCTGCCGTTACGATCCTGGCGCGAACGGGAACTGCCGGTTGCAGGCACTGACCCGCTGTTGGGACTGCTGGCAGCAGTGAGTCACGTGCCTGCGCACATGCGCGTGATTGCCCAGCTCGCGCTCGTGCCTCTCTCACCCACCTGGTCTCAGGGGCACCGGCGCAGGGCGGTGGAACATCCGCTGGAGCCTGAGCGGCAGCGGCAGCGAAGAAGCATGACCACATCAGGTTCATCTGCTCCCAGCACCGCCGGAATCATCGCGATGGGCATGCTGGTCACCCTGCTCTTGCTCTGGTACCGCTTTTCACAGCGGCTGCCATCCTGGATCGTGCATGCAGGAGCGCTCCTGCTCCATGGCAGGAACCCGCATCTCTCCTCCTCGCAGACAATGCTGCTGGTTATTGGCTTGATGGCCATTGCCACAGCGGTCCTGCTGGTGCTGTTTATGATCAACTGGTTGCTGCACCGTTTGAGCCACACATCGATCTACGATATGCGCCTGGTGGCCGAGAAGACAGGGCGGAGCGCCTACCGCGCACGCCTGCGCTTGTTCGTCATCACAACTCGTGAAGCTACTGAAGGGGAGGTGGCGGAGGAAGGGTCTGTGGAACGTCCCCCACGTCGCCAGCTCTCCCTCATCCTCCATCCGCAAGAGATCTCGCTCACTCGTATCAAACGTGCCTTCCAGCATTGGAGGCAGACGTTCCGTCGACAGCGCCAGCGTATCCAGGCCGAGGTGTCGGTGCTGGAGCGCCTGATGTCCGCCTACCGGCAATACCATACTGCAGCGGGCGGCTACTTTGTGCCCCATCGTCTCTCAGGAAGGGAAGCGCGACGCTTGCTCATACGGCGTACTGGCCTTGCCCGCTTCTTCACCGGATGGGAGCAGGGCCTGCGCCGATCACGTCATATGCTGAGTGTCGCCGATATTGCGGTGCTCTGGCATCTACCTCAATCCAGTGATCTGCCCGATCTCCCGCTTCTGGAGAGGGGACGCGCACGGACCTTCCTGGCTCCTCTTGAACTCTCGTATGGTAATGGCTGGAGGATAGGCAGCTCCACGCATGCAGGTCATACCGTTCCAGTCTACCTGCCTCCTGGGTCACTGCGTCACAACCTGCTTGCCATTGCCAGCACCGGCAAAGGGAAGAGCACCCTCTTCCTGCATGTAGCCCGTGCCATCTTATCTGCCGGGACAAGCACGGATGGCCTCTTCGTGATAGAGCCCCATCGGGAACTGATCGAGACTCTCATCGGGCTCATCCCCAGGGCACGGCAGGATGACGTGGTGCTTGTCGATGTCGCCGACCAACTGTATCCACCAGGCATCAATCCACTCGATGCCACCCTTGGCCGTGACCGGGATAAGATGGTTGACAACCTCATCACCATTTTCGAGCGCATCTGGATGCATTCATGGGGTCCGCGCACAGAGAATGTGTTAGAGTTTTCGCTCAAGACGCTCTCGGATGCCAACGAGAGTATCGTGAAAGCTGACCTGCAGCAGGGACCTGACAAGCAGTACACCTTGCTCGACGTGGTTCCCTTGCTGCGCAATACCAGCTTCCGGCATGCAGTGATGGAACAGGTGTCGGACCCGGCGCTGCTCTCCTGGTGGCGACAATACTATGAGCCAATGGACCTGCGCTTCCAGATGGAAGTGATCTCTTCGGTGCTCAATAAGATGAGCAAATTCTCCCCTTCGCGCGCT
>WNGD01006307.1_pt1 | contig 11360 bp, 11 predicted proteins | sample 5400671 | NCBI WGS metagenome assembly WNGD01 (sample SAMN13153369, study PRJNA577476) | soil metagenome | isolation source: 40 cm soil or saprolite under grassland replicate 2 | place: USA:California | collected 2016-06-15
AGCTCCTCGCCGCGAACAGATGATGTGGTAATCGCCTGTTCTAGCGGGAGCTTCGTCGCATATCAGCCAACCGCGCAGCCCGTGGCCCAGCCGTTACATCCCTTAAGTTCCTGGCATTGTGCTGGAGCTGCATGAGGGCGGCGTCCATGCAGTACAAACGGGGGGCCGGGGCGGCGGGCTGAGCGGCATTGTGTCATAACGGCCAGAACTGACGAAGGATCCACCGCAGCCGGTGACGCTGGCCGTCGATGTTCTCTCGCCACACTAATCCCATAAGCTTATTTGCTATACCTGTAACAAATGTTTCCGGGCCCGACACTCGTAACACCGTCCCTACCTGGGAATCCGGAAACCTTAGCCTTCGCCCGTTAGCAGCCGTAACGCGTTAGAAACAAGCATTCACAATGGCCTGCCCCGCGGACGGAGCGCTCTCATGCAATTCGCAAGCAGACGAAGACTCTATTTCTGGGCGACGCTTGTGGCGGCATCGGCCCTAGCCGCAGGGTGCTCCTCCGGCACCGCGACGTCCAGTGGAGGCAGCCAGTCCAGCGCGAACGGCAACTATTCCGTAACCGCTGCGGTTCTGCACGCATTCACCGGCCAGAATGCCTTTTTCGGCCTCAACGCGGCGAACGCGTGCAAGGCGGCCGCCCGTCAGGTCAACGCCGCCGGCGGCGTCATGGGCCACCAGCTGACCTGCCAGGTCTTCGACACCAAGGGCGATCCGGCGGACGCCGTTCCGGTCACCAACCGGATGCTGGTGTCGGCGTCCCACCTGGTCATGGTCGTCGGCCCGGACGGCAACGACATCCCGTCGGTCCTCCCGCTGCTCGAGCAGGCGAAGGTGCCGGAGATGAACACCGTCGGCGACCCGCGCTACGACAAGCAGACCTCCCCGGACTTCTGGCGGCTTACCCCGAGCGACAGCACCCAGGCCCCCGCGCTCGCCCACTACGCCATCCGCAAGGGCTTCAACAAGATTGTCGAGATCTACACCAGCGACCTGTCGGCGCAGACCACGACCAGCCCGTTCCGCACCACGTTTAGCCGGCTGGGCGGGACGATCGTCAAGAGCCTGACGATCTCCCCGGACCAGGCCTCCTACCAGACCGAAGTCGCGAACGCGCTCGCCGCCCACCCGCAGGCCATCGTCGGTGAGATGGATGCCCGCACGGCGGCCACGTTCCTGTCCGAGATGAAGCAGCAGAAGGGCTCGCTCATCCCGTTCGTGGTGACGCAGCGCGCCACCCAGGGCGACTGGGCGCCCGCAGTGCTTCCGGCCATCGGCGCGGCCAGCATGGGCAGCGACATCTTCGCGGTCGCCCCGGCGCTCAGCTCCACCGGTCCGGCCATCGCGGGCTTCCAGCAGGCGATGACCGCTATCAAAGCGAACCCGTTCCAGCTGAAGAACCCCATCGTGGCCGCCACCTATGACGGCGTGATCGCCTTCGCGCTCGCCATGGACGCGGCCAAGTCCACCGCCCCGTCCGCGTATGTCCAGCACATCGCGAAGGTGGCTAGACCGTCCAGCGGCGCCACCGTGGTGCACACCTACGCCGAGGGCGTCGCGGCCCTGGCGGCGGGCAAGGCCATCCAGTACGTGGGGGCCAGCGGCCTGATGGCCTTCGACCCCTACAACACCGCGAACCGGCCGTACGCGGCGTGGACCTTCAACCCGGACGCGCACTCCTGGGTGATGGGCGCCGCGCTGCCGCCGGACGCGGGCCAGTAGGGACAGCCCCGGAATGAGCCAGATCGTCCTCAGCCTCGGGTTCGGGCTGGTCACCGCGTCGATCCTGGCGATGGGCGCGGTGGGGTTCACCCTGCAGTTCGGGGTGACCAACCTGTTCAACCTGGCCTTCGGCGAGTCCATGACGGTCTCCGCTTTCGCCGCGTACATCGTGCACAACGACCTGCACTGGAATATGTGGCTGGCGATGGCGGCCGGCGGCCTGGCGGGGATGGCGCTCTCCCTGGTTATCAGCCGCCTGATCTACCTGCCGTTCCTGCGCCGCGGGACGGCGCAGTTCGCGATGGTGATGGTCACCGTTGCGGTCTCGATCATTCTCAAGAACGTGCTCTCGGCCACGTCCGGCTCGGGCTTCTACAGCTACCAGCTCCCGCCGGAACGGCCGGTGCACGTCCTCGGCATGGTCTTCTCGCCGCGGCAGCTAGTCATCATCGGGCTGGCGGCGGCCAGCCTGCTCGGCCTGCACGCCCTGTTCCGGTACACCCGGCTGGGCAAGGCCATGCGCGCGACCTCGGACGACGCCGGGCTGGCGCGCAGCGTCGGGATCCCCACCACGCACGTCATCAGCGCCGCGTGGCTGCTGTCCGGGCTGCTCGCCGGGCTGGCCGGGGTCGCGCTGGCGATGGACCTGGGCACCTTCGACTTCAACATGGGCGGCAACTTCCTGCTGATCATCGTGGCCGCCGCCGTCTTCGGCAGCGTCGGCGAGCCGTACGGCGCGATCGCCGGCGCCCTGGTCATCGGGATCGCCAGCGAGCTGGCCGCCATCGTGAACCCGGAGCTGAAGAACGTGGTGGCGTTCGGCATCCTGGTCCTAGTGCTGCTGCTCCGCCCGGAGGGCCTGATCTCCGGCCGCGTCCAGATGCGTGCCGAGGTCGCGGCGTGACCCCGGCGCTGCAGAGCTACGTCGCCACCCTGCTGGTCTACCTGGCCGTCAACTCGATCGCCTGCTGGGGCCTGAACCTGCAGTTCGGCGTGGGTGGCGTGATGAACTTCGCGTTCATCTTGTACCAGTCCATCGGCGCGTACATCACCGCGGTGCTGACCCTGCCCCGGCCCGCGCCGGGCGGGCCGGAGACGTACATCCTGGGCTGGCACCTGCCCTGGCCGCTGCCGCTGGCCGGCGCGGCCGTGTCGGGCGCGCTGCTGGCCCTGGCCGTCGGGTCCTTCGCGCTGCGGCCGCGCCGCCGGGACTTCCAGGCCACGGTCATGTTGGTCGTCTCGATCATCGCCGCCACCCTGATCACCTCCGAGCAGGGCTGGTTCAACGGCGGCCAGGGCCTGTTCGCGATCCCGCAGCCGTTCAGCGGCCGCCTGAACCTCGGCATCTCCGGGTACGACTGGTTCTTCCTCGGCCTGGTCGCGGTCATCGCGGCCGTGGTCCTGTTCTTCACCGACCGGCTGACCGGCTCACCGTGGGGACGGCGGCTGCGGGCGATGCGGGACAACACCGAGGCGGCCGAATCGCTCGGCACCAGCGTCCGGGCCGAGAGCCTGAAGGTCTACGTGATCGGCGGCGCCGTCGCCGCCGTCAGCGGGGGCCTGCTGGTCGAGTTCATCGGCGCCTGGTCGCCGGCTGCCTGGGGCACCGGCGAGACGTTCATCTTCTTCGTCGCGATCATCGTCGGCGGCCTCGGCAACAACTTCGGCGCCTTCTTCGGCGCGCTCCTGGTGCTCGGCGTGTTCCTGGAGCTGCCGACCTTCCTGCCCACCATCGGCAGCTCCAACACCGAGGAGTCGGTGCAGGCCGCCGCCATCGGCGTGCTGATCCTGATCTTCTTGTGGTGGCGCCCCCAGGGCGTCTTCCCCGAACGCAGGCACCAGCTTTCCCGTTTCATCCCGGCGGCCGGCCCCGAGCCCGCCGCGGCCCCCTCCCAGCCCGGCGCGCCACTAGCGGTTCGCGGCCTCAGCCGGGATTTCGGCGGGGTGCGGGCGGTGGACAAGGTCAGCTTCGAGCTGCTGCCCGGGACCGCTACCGGCCTGATAGGACCGAACGGGGCGGGTAAATCCACCGCCCTCAAGCTCATCGCCGGGGCCCTGGCGCCGGACACCGGGCAGGTAGTCGTGGGCGCGGTCAACGTGGCCGGATGGGCGCCGCACCAGGTGTCCCGGCTCGGCGTGATCCGCACCTTCCAGCACACCAGCGAGTTCGCCCGGCTGACCGTGCTGGAGAACCTGCTCGCGGCGGCGCCGGGGCAGCCTGGTAACTCGTTCGGCGGATCTTTGCTCGGCCGTCGCCACTGGCGGCCCCGGCAGCGGGAGTTGCTGGCGCAGGCAGCGGCGCTGCTGGCAGATTTCCAGCTCGCGGAGCTGGCCGACGAGTACGCAGGCCGGCTCAGCGGCGGCCAGCGGCGGCTGGTCGAGATCATGCGCGCGCTCATGGCGCGACCGAAGATCCTGCTCCTGGACGAGCCGATGGCCGGGGTGAACCCGACGCTGCGGCTGACCATCGAGGAGCACCTGCGGCGGCTGCGGGACGGCGGCCTGACCATGCTGATGGTGGAGCACGAGCTCAGCTCGGTGGAGCGGGTGTGTGACTCGGTGATCGTGATGGCCCAGGGCAAGGTGCTGGCGACCGGGACGATGGCCGAGCTCCGCAGCAACAAGGAGGTCGTCGATGCCTACCTCGTTGGCTGATGACGGGATCCGCGCCACGCTCACGATCGCGGGCCTGGCCGCCGGGTACGGCGACACCCCGACGATCACCGATGTCGACCTGACCGTCCACCGGGGCGAGATCGTCACCGTCCTCGGGCCGAACGGAGCCGGCAAGAGCACCCTCCTCAAGGCCGTGCTCGGCGTGATCAGGCCGATGGCGGGGTCGGTGCTGCTGGGGGACCGGGACCTCGCCGAGCTGCGCAGCGACCAGATCTGCCGGCTGTCCGTCGGGTACGTGCCCCAGGTGCGGGACACCTTCCCCCGGCTGACCGTGCTAGAGAACCTCGAGATGGGTGGCTATACGCTCCCGCGTAAGGCGGTGAAGGCGCGGGTGGAGGCGGTGATGGAGCTGTACCCGCAGCTCAAGCGGCTGGCCAGCCGCCAGGGCGGCCACCTGAGCGGCGGCGAGCGCAAGATGGTGGCGGTCGCCCGCGCCATGATGATCTCACCGGCCCTGCTGGTCCTGGACGAGCCGACCGCCGGGCTGGCGCCCCGGCCCGCGGCCACGCTGCTGAACGACTACATCGCGACGCTGGCGGGCACCGGGGTGTCCCTGCTGATGGTGGAGCAGCGGGCCAAGGAGGCGATGTCGATCTCCGACCGGGCCTATGTGATGGCCGGCGGCCGCGTCGTGCTGCACGACCGGGCCGACGCGGTGCTGGCCCGGCCCGACCTGGGCGAGGTTTTCCTCGGGAGGACCGGGCCAGGCTAGTCGCGGCCGCGGGCGCCGGGTGGGATCTCCACGAACGTGCTCGCGTAGTTCCAGTGCATGTCGTGGGTGCGCGGGGACAGGACGCGGGCGTACAGGTCCCTGCGGTCGACGTCCTCGGGCACCGGGGCGAGCGGCCGCCCGTGCGACAGCGCGGTCACCAGCTGGCCGGCGTGCTCCTCGGCCAGGATGGCGCGGAACACCGCCTCGTGCAGGGTCGCGCCCACGATCACCGCGCCGTGCCAGCGCAGCAGCGCTATCGCCGCGTCGCCCAGGATCTCGATCAGCCGCTGCGCGGCGGGCCGGTCCCGGACCAGCTCGGCCTCTTCCCAGACCGGCATGACCTCCGGCCAGAAGCTGGCGTGCAGCATGAGTAGCTGCGTCGGCACCTCGGCCATCGCGCTGAGCGCGACCAGGGCCGGGGAGTGGACGTGGACCAGTGACTTCAGCTGCGGCTTGAGCCGGTGCAGCTCGGCGTGCATGTACAGCTCGAGCGGGCGCCCCGGCTCGAACTCCTGGTCCAGGTCGAGCTCGAGCACGTCGGCAGCGCGGCAGCAGTCCTTGCGGGCGCCGGCGCCCGGGCATACCAGGTACCTGCGCGGGTCGTCGGTCAGCACGCTGACGTGCCCGAACATCCCGATGAGCTGATGCGAGGCCAGGATCCGCGTGGCGGTGGCCAGTTCGGAGCGCAGTTCGGCGGACATGACCAGGCTCAGATCTCGTTGCCCCAGTAGTACCGCGCCACGGTCTCCACGAGCCGCAGCTTGGCGTTCTGGACGTCCTCGGTCATCAGCGGGCTGGCGGCGGACTGGGCGAAGCCGCCGTTCGTCGCGATGGCCACGTCCTCCTCGGTGCGCTCGTCCACCATCGGGTCCATCCGGGCGAGGATGTCCTCGACAGGCTCTGCAGCCGCGTCAGACACGTCCACCACGCCGAGGCTGAGCACCAGGCCGGGCTTGACCCGCTCCAGCGGCAGCCGCGCGCCCGGGTCGGCCGGGAAGTCTACGCACAGCCGGTGGAAGGGGTTCGCGTCGAGCAGCGCGTCCACGGCGGCCGGGTGGTAGCCGCGTTCGGTCGTCGGCAGCGGCCCCGAGTCGGTCAGGTCGAGCCCGAGCCGGAACGTTTCCGGCGCGGTGAGCCCGGCCACGGCGGCCCGGTCGGCCGCGAGCAGGGCAGTCAGGACCGCGTCCACGTCCAGCCCCGCGGCCGCCAGCCGCTCCCGCCCGGCCACCGTGAGCAGCGGCGGGTACAGCGGGTTCTCCAGCGCCACGTAGGCGACCCCCTCGGCGGCCAGCGCCTCGATCTCGGCGCGCAGCAGCGTGGCCAGCGCCGCGCCGCGGGCCCGGACCGCGTCGACGGCGCCCGGGTCGTCCAGCGCCGAGCCGACGGCGGCGAGGTAGCCGGGCGAGGGAAGCTGGACGAACACCGGCCGATCTACGGTGGCGAGCACCGGCGCCACCTCGGCCTGGGCCAGGCGCCCGGTCGCCCGCGGCTCATCCGGCGCCGCCCGGCGCCGGGCCGAAGGAATGCCCGCTGCGTCGGCCAGCGGCTGGGTGCCGCTGACCGGCCCGAACCCGTCGACGTGGTCGTACACCACGGACTCGAAGTGCTCCCGGCGGAACTGCCCGTCTCCGACGGCGGACAGGGTCAGCCGCCGCAGCGCGTGCGAGACGGCGGTCACCGCCTCGGTCTCGGCGGCGGCCAGGCCCTCCCCGCTCGCCTGCGCGGCGAGCAGTCCGGCCGGCCGGACCAGGCTCCCGTGATGATCGATGTGGTACTTGTAATCGTCAGCCACGGCCGCCTCCGTCCCGCCGAGTGCCCGCCCACTGCGGGAAGTCGAGCTCGAACCCGGCCGCCTTGAGCACGTCCGAGCAGACCCGCTGGTCCTCGTCGGGGCTGCCACCGGAGATGCCCAGGCCGCCGAGGATGGCGCCGTCGCGCTTGATCGTGACGCCGCCCTTGGTGGCCACGATGGGGCGGTGCCCCATCCCGCCGACCTGGGTGAAGAACACCGGGTCGGAGTTCCGCCACTTCTCCAGCATCTCGGTGGGCCGCTGCATCACGGCGGCGGAGTAGGCCTTGGCCAGGGCGATGTCCGCGGTCATCGGCCGGGCGCCGTCCATCCGCTCGATCAGCACGATGAACCCGCCGTAGTCGACCACGGCGACGCTCAGCGCCTGGCCGAGTGCCAGCGCGCGAGCGCGCGCGTCCTCGGCCAGGGCCTGGGCTTCGGAGAAGGGCAGGGTCATGCCGTGAGCGTATGGCAGCCCCGAAACCCCGGACAATGCCGCCACCGTGCGCCCGCCGAACTCTAATCGTGCATACCCTGGCGGCCGCTCAACGAAATCCCGTGAGGTGTCGTCTATGGGGATGACGGCGACAACCGAGAGGATCACGTGGACAGGAAGCAGGCGCGTGCTTTCGAGGGCTTCGTCACCGAGTCCGGTGACACGTTGCTGCGGCTGGCGACGCTGCTCACGGCCGATCCGGACGCGGCCGAGGACGTCTACCAGGAGACCCTGCACCGGCTGGCCATGCGGTGGTCGCGGGTGGACAACCCCCGGGCGTTCTGCCGCCGGGTGATGCATAACATCGTCATCGACCAGGCCAGGGCGCGCAAACGCCGCCCGCGCGAGCTGTTCGCCGGGCACGACCGCGGCGACCCCCGGGCCGGCGACCCGGTGACCGCGGCCGAACTCCGCCCCGTCCTGCTCGCCGCCCTCGGCACCCTCACCCTGCAGCAGCGCACGATTGTGGTTCTGCGCTACTTCGATGACCTCAGCGAAAACGGGGTGGCCGAACTCCTCGGCGTCTCGCCCGGCACCGTCAAGAGCACCGCCTCCCGCGCGGTCGCGCAGTTGCGCACCCAGCCCGGGCTCATCGCCCTGTTCACCACCGACAGCACCAGGTAAGGAGCACCATGCCCGGGATCGACGAGGACATCCTGCGCGAGCTCATGCACCGCGGCACCGATGACCTGCACGCATCACCGCACATCACGGTCGGGATCGTCCGCCGCCAGCGCCGCAGGCGGCTGCGGAATCGCGCGCTGAGCGTGGCCGCGACCGGCGCCGCGGCCGGAACGGTATTCGCCGTCGTCGCCTCCGCCTCCGGCGGCGCGCCCCGGCCGGAGACCAGCCCGCCCAGCACCACGCCCGCGCTCAGGCTGACCGCCTCGCAGCGGGTCCTGTACAAGCTCAGCTCGGCGGCGGCCGGCACCGCGCGCCCCGGAGGCCGCTACGTCGTCATGGCCGAGCAGCAGGACAACTACGCCAGGACCAGCGTGCTGGACAGCGTCACCGGTGTCGTCTGGACCTACCAGCGCGGCGCCGGCCTGCCCAGCGAACTGCCGGTCGCCCGGCATGACTCGCCCACCGCGGCCCAGTTCGACGCGATGCCGACCGATACCGCGGCGCTGCGTGCCCTGCTGCTCGAGCAGGCCAGGGAGCAGCAGGCCCAGGCGATCGCATGGCAGCAGAAGGAACTGAAGGCGCACGGCAAGAAGGGCGCGGTCATTCATCAGCCGCGGCTGACCGACGACGACTTCGTCTTCGAGCAGGCCACCACGCTGCTGTGGAACCCGCTGGTCGGGCCGGAGCTGCGCTCGGCCCTGTACAAGGTGCTCGCGGCCACGCCCGGGGTGCGGGTCGACAGCCACGCGCGGGACGACCTCGGCCGGCCTGCCGTGGAGATCAGCCGGACCGCGACCGCAACCGGCATCGAGGACCAGACCTTCGAGAACCCGAAGACAGGGGCCGCGCTCGAGACGGCCTTCGTCTACCAGGACGGCACCAAGGGCACCGACCTGTACTTGTCGGTGACCAGCCGCAACACCGTGCCCCCCAACCCGTACCGCCACTGAGCAACCAAGCGCCGGCCCCGTCCCGCACGACGCAGAGACCGCACTGACAGAATTGATGCAATGCGGTACATCGTCATCGGGGCCGGCGCGATCGGCGGCACCATCGGCGGCCGGCTGGCCGCCGCCGGGCACGAGGTAGTCCTGGTCGCGCGCGGCGCCCACCTCGACGCGCTAAAGGCCCGCGGCCTGCACCTGGCCACCCCGGGAGGCATGTCCACGCTGGACATTCCCGCGGTAGCCGGCCCTGGGGAACTCGGCCTCCGCGAGGACGACGTCCTCCTGCTGGCGACCAAGACGCAGGACGCCGAGCCTCTGCTAACCGAATGGGCCTGGCAGCCAGTGCACAACGGCACCGTTGCCGCGGACTCGCTGCCGGTGGTGTGCGCGCAGAACGGCGTGGCCAGCCAGCGGATCGCGCTGCGCCGCTTCCGCCACGTGTACGGGATGTGCGTGTGGATGCCGTCCACGCACCTGGAGCCGGGCGCGGTCGAGGCCAACGGCGCCCCGATGACCGGGCTGCTGCACCTCGGCCGGTACCCGTCCGGCACCGACGCGACGGCCGGCCAGATCGGCGCCGACCTGGCCGGCAGCGGCTTCCTGGCCCCGGTCGTCGCGGACGTCATGCGGTGGAAGTACGGCAAGCTGCTGGCCAACCTGAGCAATGCGATCGAGGCGGTGTGTGGCCACGACGCCCGGCTGTACGCGACCGAGCTGCGCCGACGGGTGACCGCGGAGGGCCGTGCGGTGCTCGACGCGGCCGGCATCGCCTACGCCCGCGAACGGGAAAGCGCCGAGCTCCGCGCCGACCGCGTGCAGATCCTCCCGGTCAACGGGGCCGAATGGGCCGGCGGCTCGTCCTGGCAGAGCCTGACCCGCGGCACCGGGTCGATCGAGGCCGACTTCCTCAACGGCGAGATCGTCCTGATGGCCCGTGAGCGAGGCATGCCCGTCCCGGTGAACGAGGTGCTGCAGCGGCTGGCCAACCAGGCGGCCCGGGACCGCCGGGCGCCCGGGAGCGCCACGCCGGACGAGGTCATGGCGCTGGCGGCGCTCCCGGCCGACACCGGGTAGCTCAGAACCCAGCCGGCTCCCTGACCAGCACGATGTGGATGCGGCCCGGTAGCTCCTGGTGGATTTCCATGATCTTGCCCACGTAGCTGTGCTGCCCGTAGGCGGCGACCGCGCGGGCGTCCTCGAGCACCAGGCTGTGCTGGTAGATCCGCTCCCGGGCCGCCTCCAGGGTGGGTACGAGCTTCTGCGCGCCGACGACGAAGATGACGTTGGCCGCGCCCCAGACGTACGAGGCGAGCTGGCTGCCCGAGGCCGAGGCGATGACGAGCGTGCCGTCGCGGGTGACCGCGTGCACGCTGCCCAGGGCGTAGTCGGGCTGGCCGCCGATCTCCTTCATCTCCTGCAGCTGGGTGGCGAAGTCCAGCTTGGCCATCTTGTTGCGGGCCGAGTCATAGGGCCCGCCGTCGTTGACCGCGTCGTCGATGCCGGCCTGCGTCAGCGTCATCGACGTGTTGGTCATCACCGAGGCGCCGTGCGGGATGCGGGCCAGCACCGTCTGGCGCGCGGCGTCGAGGTCGTCGACGACCTCGACGCTGAACCCGTGCTCCTCGAGCGCGACGACGGTCGCGGCGAGCGTGTGCTCGTCGGGCAGCGCGGTGAAGCGGTCGGATGTTTCGGTCAGGCTCACGGTGGATCCTCCTCGGTAGTCTCTGGCCAACCTAAACGGACTTTACCCCGTTTAGTATTCCGGCCGTAGAGTGAATCCGTGGACCAGCCCCTGCTGTCCCCGGAACAGGTGTCCTGGGGACCCGAACCCGCCGAGCGTGCCGACGCCGCGCGCAACCGGCGGCTCCTGCTGGCCACCGCCCGCGAGATGCTGGCGGCCGACGGGGCGGACAAGCTGACCATGGACGGGCTGGCCGAGCGGGCCGGGCTGGGCAAGGGGACGGTGTTCCGCCGGTTCGGGACCAGGGCAGGCATCTTCCGGGCGCTCCTTGATGATGCCGAACGGTCGTTCCAGCAGCTGGTCCTCACCGGCCCGCCGCCGCTGGGTCCGGGCGCGCCCCCGCTGGACCGCCTCGTCGCCTACGGCCGGGCCCGGATCGGCTTCCTGATCGAGCACCGGGACATCGCCCGCGCCACCCTGGACGGCAGCGAGCCCATCCCGGCCGGATCCCGCACGCCAATGTCCCAGCTGCACATCCGGGTGCTGCTCGGCCAGATGGACCTCGGCCCCGCCGACCTGGACGTGCTCGCCGTCCAGCTCAACGCCGCCCTGGACGGCCCGCTCTTGCTCTACCTGTCCGCCGACGACCTGGCCGAACCCGCCGCCCGGTCCGCCGAGCGCATCGCCCGCGGCTGGCAGGACC
>WNGD01006313.1_pt1 | contig 11355 bp, 13 predicted proteins | sample 5400671 | NCBI WGS metagenome assembly WNGD01 (sample SAMN13153369, study PRJNA577476) | soil metagenome | isolation source: 40 cm soil or saprolite under grassland replicate 2 | place: USA:California | collected 2016-06-15
TCTCCTTTAATGGGGAAGACGTGATAGTGGATACAGCTTCGCTCAATAATAAAGTGCCCCGTCCCGATGCTACCACTCGTCTAATTGCAATGCCAACTGTAGCATGTGGTGCCTGATCGGGCCAATGCTTTCACCTTGGCGCTGATCGTGTGTAAGGCAGGAACCCTATCTGGGGTGGGTAATGGTGGAGTTGTAGGATATCCTGCCTGGAAGACAGGTAAATAGGTAACCCACCTGTTAAAGGGAAGTGAAATGTAGTGGCACCTTTGGGGTGCCAGGATGTGTTAAAGGTTGTGTAGTTATGATAGATCCTGGACAGGCTATTATAGGCATCATCGTGCTGCTGGTGGCTGTAGGTGCCCTGCTTTATGTGTTCTATTCGCGTACCAATGAGGTTGAAAAGACCGGGTATGGAGCGCTCATGATGCTGTTGATCGTCTCTCTCGCGATACCGATTTTCTGGATTGTGGAGAGCAATAACGAGGCAGTAGCCAAATCGGAGCAGCATTATACTGCCGTACAACGAGGTGCAGCACTCTATGCGCAATATTGTTACCACTGTCATGGAACCAGTGGACAGGGACGCAGCGGCCCCAAGCTAAATGGCAATCCTGCTGTGAACAATCTGAAAGATGCTGACCTCATGCGTATTATTGAGGGTGGCATTTATGATCCAGCTGCACCAGATAAGCCGCTTATGCCAGCATGGAGTGATCGCTATGGTGGTCCTTTGGACGATAACGATATCCAGTATTTATTCGAACTCGTTCGTTCAGCTGACCCCTCATACCTGTCGAAGAATGGCTATACTGGAAGCAGCGCTGCCAACGGATTTACCATCGCAAAAAATGATCTACAAATGACTAATCCCAGCGCATATCAGACAGCTGTAGCGCAAGAAAGCTCTGGTCAATTCGGTAAGCCTGTTGATATGACCAGTAAAAAAGCCGTTACGATTACCATCATCGATTCTCCGGCGGGGGCCACTTGTTCTCCTGCTTGTTATTCACCGGTGAATGTCAAGGTGAAAGTTGGTACTACCATCACCTGGGATAATAAGAGCGGCCAGATTCACACGGTAACAGCACTCCCTGGGACGAGTCCCAGCAATGAGAAGCCCGCACCGCAAATTTTTGACTCTGGCATCAATAAACCCATTGCGACTGGCGGCACATTCAGCTATACAGTGACCATGGCCGCCTACAACTTCAATCCAAATCATATAGTCCTCTACTATTGTCAGTTCCACCCGTCTATGATAGCGGTACTGACCATAGTTCCATAAGTAACCCGATGTGCAGGTATTTCTAGGCAGGGTTCAGGGGCAGCAGCAGATGGCACGCAAAGAAAAAACTTGCACACGGGGTTAAGTAACCTGTTGAAAGGGATTGCGCTCTATGCAACAAGTTCAACAACGGGAGATCCCAGAACGTATGTCCTGGGCTCGTGCAATGATTTTCGGTGTTGGCTTCTTTTTCCTGTCCGCCATTCTAGTTGGGCAGCTCCCCAGCTATATTTTTAACCTGATGACTAACTCTATGGTTGACCTGGAAGAGACTACACTGGCGTTGGGGGCAATATGCCTGGCCAGCTTTATCGTTATTCAGGTGATAGTGCTTCTCTTTGACCCAAAGCCAGTGGTACCGCCCATCATCTTTAGTGGTTTGGGGGCCATCCTGACTGTTGGCGGTCTTGCGCTTACGATCTGGGCAGGTTATGGTAACCAGTACTTCCCTACTGCCAGTACTTCCTGGAGTCCTGTACTCGGTGGTAAGCTACTCTGGTTCCCGCAAGGCTCGATTGATTTTGCCATGCTTGGCCTGGTGATCTTGCTTGTTGGCGCCGCGATGATCTTCTATAGTATTCTCGCCCTGCGCGAACAAGGCAATCCAGACCGCAGCGACCCAGGGACAACTCCTGCTATACGAGGAATGATCATCGCAGCCATCATGGTGCTGATCGCGTTCATGGTCTTCTATACTCTGGTGAATGACCAGGGCCTGGCTTACAAGATTAATCCTGGAGCGCCTGCCCAAACGAAAGTGATCATCGACACCATTCTGGATTGTGTCCTTGGAGTGGCTATATTCTTAACGCTCGGTGCCTTTGCTCTGCGTTTGCACTACCTGATGCGCCCGGTACGTAAGCGCACGATGTCTCCTCTCTACGCATTCGGCGCTCTTGGGCTGGCCCAGATGGGAGTAATCTTCTTGCTCGTCTGGTTCTTAGCCTTTCCTGTACTCGCCTGGATACACAGCTGGACGTTCATTGGTCTTGGTGACTGGTTGACGGTCTGTGCGAAAAAATCTGCCATTCCTCAAAGTTGTACGTTTTCGGAGCAGGCCGGTTATATCATTGATGCCGTAATTACCACAAATTTCTTTGCTCTCTTGCTGGTTGCCGTCTGGGCCTGGAAGTTGCACCGTAACCTGGTGGTTATCGGCTGCCTGCTCACCACAGCCGTACTTGGACTGTCTGCTCTCCTGGTAAATACCAGCCCTGATACGGCTCTGGTTGCGCTGTTGCTTTGTGGTGGCGTGTTGGTGCTCGCTACCATCTGGACCAGCGTAGCCCGTCGTGAATTCGCGATTGTCGGTGAAAACAACCTCGGGTGCCTGGGCATGTGGCTGGTGGTTGGTACCTGTTTGCTGGTTTACCTGGCTGCATTTGCCTTTTTCTCAATTCCAGTCTTCAACAATGAAACAGCTCCAAACGTGCCATTTACTTCTGGAGTTATAATTCCTCCTCATGCTGGTAGTAATCAGGCGCCAATCCTTACCCAACCTGATGCTGTAGTGATGCTATTGATACTGGGAGCGATAGCTGGCATCCAATTCTTCTTCCTGGTACGCAACCGCTACAAGGTGTGATTGCATACATAAGCTAACGGTATCAAATTCGGAGGGTGATCTGGGATTATAACCGTGCTATAATAAAATTGTTAGCACGGGAGAAATTGTTATGCAGAACAAACAACCTCTCAAAATACTGATCCTTGCTGCCGAAATCGTACCGTTTGCCAAAGTTGGTGGTTTAGCTGATGTAGTAGGGGCGTTACCAAAGTCCCTCCAGGCACTGGGCCATGACGTTCGCTTAGCCATGCCTCGCTATGGGCAGATTGATCCAGCACGTTTCAATCTGCAAACAGTACTGGATGCTGTTACTGTGAACATGAGTAACTTCAGCGTCCAGGTAAGTGTACGCCAGGGGGCGATTGGCTCGGCACCAATCCACACTGCCAAAGAAGCTGCCGCTTCTAGCTTCGCTCAGGCAGTGTGTAAGGAGAATCAGATTCCAGTTTATATGATCGATGCGCCGCGCTTTTTTGAGCGCGAGAACATCTATGGCTACACCGATGACGGGGAGCGCTTCATCCTGTTTTGTCGGAGCGTATTAGAGGCCATGCGAGCATTAGATTGGTCCCCTGATATTATCCACTGCCATGATTGGCACACGGGTATTGTGCCGAACTGGATGCACACCATCTACCGTGACGATCCCTTTTACGCTGACTCTGCCACCGTCTATACCATTCATAACCTTGCCTATCAAGGTATCTTTGGCTACCGTATTCTAGAGGTGGCCGGTGTGGTCGCACAAGGCTTCCTCTATCCGCAAATTGCCGAATTAGCCAACGTCGTCGATATAATGGGACGTGGTATCCTGTTTGCTGATGCTATAACCACGGTCAGCGAGCGTTATGCCCAGGAAATTCTCACGCCAACCTTTGGTGAGAAGCTCGATCACTTGCTGCGTTCCCGCCGAGATCATCTGTTCGGCATTCTCAATGGTATTGATTACCAGGAAATGAATCCTGCCACCGACAGCTACATCCATACGCCCTATGACGCTGGCTCTCTTGAAAAGAGGTTTGAAAACAAACGCGCCCTGCAAGAGCAAGTGCATTTACCAGTGCGTCCAGATGCGCCTTTGCTGGCAATGATCTCACGCCTGGCTGACCAGAAAGGGTTCGATTTGCTGGGGCAAATTATTCAACCGCTCCTCGCCCAGGGTGTCCAGTTTGTCGTGCTCGGCATTGGCGATCAGCACTATCACGAGATGTTCCAGAACCTGGCTGTGCGCTATCCTGAGCAGGTGGCAGTTTTTCTGACCTTTAACACTGAACTGGCCCAGCGTATCTATGCGGGCAGTGATATGTTCTTGATGCCTTCGCGCTTTGAGCCTTGCGGTTTAGGGCAATTAATCGCCATGCGCTATGGGAGCGTTCCCATTGTGCATGCCGTGGGTGGCTTAGCCGATACAGTACAGGAGTATGATCCGCGCACCGGAGAAGGCAACGGCTTCACCTTCATCAACTATGATCCCTGGGAATTTTTTGCCGCTATCGTACGCGCACTGGAACTCTACCGCTTCAAGGATATCTGGCGGAGACTGCAACAGTGTAATATGGCTGCCGACCATTCCTGGCATGCTTCTGCCATGCGCTACGTTGAGGTCTACCGCAATGCCATAGCATTTCATAAAAGTGGTAGGTAACCCATTTCCGCTTTTTATTTTTCATGCGTATGAATAAAGAAGAATATCCATCCAGAGATACATTGACGTTTACAACACCGGTCTTTATACTAGAGCAGACCAGGGCGTGATGTATCTTATGGAGGTATTCTGTGTTGTGAAATTGGAAAGTGCTCAATCTGAAGAGGGTTTGAATCGAGATAGTGAAGTAACCAGGCGTCGCTCTGTATTGGCGGGTGTGTATAATGCTCTTCCCGTTATTATACAGTCGAAGTAGATTTGCCGGGCGAGACGAGCATAACCTCCCCTCTTGCAGAAGATTTTCATATAGCTATAGACTCTGCCTGGAAACGTGTATTGCAACCTGAAGCCAGATCTACACGTAAACTTACAACCTTACTGCTAACGCGAAATAAACAGCGTCTAACACTATCCCATTTGGCTGAGAAGATCGGGTTGAGTGTAGATATTGTGGCAAAGTTAGAGCAGCGTAAGATCAGAGCTTCATCTATTCCAGAGGAGATGTATAAACGGCTGGCAGAGGTCCTGCAACAGCCGGTGAGAGCAATCAAGGCCTATTTTGAGTCTTTGATTGAACAATCTTCATACCGGCAACAGGTGGCTGAGACTCAAACCGTATATCAGGTGGATGAACCGCCCAATAATCCAGCCCAAAGCTTCCGCGAGGCTCTGGGAGAAAGTGTACAATTGTCTGAGGAACAGAAACAGGACTGGTATGATAGGCTGAATCGCGAAGGGCTGTAAGCGAACATGAAAAAAACGGAAAAAGATGAGGCGTTGCTATATGGTTCAGAAAATTGCTTACCTCGACTGTCATTCTGGCATCAGCGGTGATATGTTTCTTGCTGCCATGCTCGACGCAGGCCTCTCGCTGGATACGCTCAAAGCATCACTGGCTGCCTTACCTATAACGGGCTATCAGTTGATATCTGAACCTTTTCATGACAAAGGTATTCGGGGTCTGCGTTTTGATGTGGTCATGACTGAACAGGAGCAGCCGGCACGTCATCTTTCAGACATTGTTGCCTTGCTGAATGACTCGGTACTTCCTTCAGGGGTGCGTGAAACCGCTCTGGCCATTTTCCAGTGCCTGGCAGAAGCGGAAGCGACAGTCCACGCCTCAACTCTCGAAGAAGTTCACTTCCACGAGGTTGGAGCAGTTGACGCCATCGTTGATATCACTGGAGCTGCTATTGCTATCGAGACGCTAGGCGTAAGCCAGCTCTATGCCTCTCCATTGCCCTTGAGCAGTGGTCATGTGAAAACTGCGCATGGTTTGTTACCTATCCCTGCCCCTGCGACTCTCGAGATACTCCGCCGCGTTGCTGCTCCCTGGAAACCATGCGCAGCCGAAGGCGAGCTGGTGACACCCACCGGAGCTGCTATACTCGCAACACTGGCCCGCTTTGAAACGCCCACTATTACTATTGACCGCGTAGGCTATGGCTTCGGGCGGAAGAGCTTTCCCTGGCCTAACTGTCTACGCCTCTGCCTGGGACAAGCGCAAGGTTTACCTGGGATGGACAGCGCCGGGAGTGCCGACACCGATTGGGTAACGGTGATCGAGAGCAATATCGACAACATGACCGGCGAACTCCTGGGGGGACTGATGGATCGGCTGCTAGCAGCTGGCGCGCTCGATGTCAGTTACATTCCTATGCAAATGAAAAAGAATCGTCCCGCCGTCATGGTTACAGCTATTTGCCCAATAGAAGAGGGAGATACGCTGGCGAACGTGTTGTTACGGGAGACAAGCACCCTGGGTGTGCGCATACAACAGGTGCGGAGACTTAAGGCGCAGCGCGTACAGCAACGTATTGAGACACCTCTTGGTCCCATGTCGGTGAAAGTCAAACGCCTGGGAACTCGTATCATCAGTGCCGCACCGGAATACGAGGACTGCCAGCGTATAGCACTGCAACGCAATATGCCGCTTGAAGAAGTATATGAGGTTGCACGGCAGGCTATTGCTTCAATTATAATATGAGATAGAGAACAAAGAAAATATGAACATACTAGAAGCCCGGCATACTATGGAATTCAGAGATTGGCGCAAATCTCCTGGTGAACGTCCGGCAGACTCAGAACCAGAACCGCCAACAGTCAGAAAATATTACGGGAAGAAATTCGAAGACTACATTAGCGAACAAATTCGCGAGGCCGAAGCGCGAGGCGAGTTTGACAACCTGCAAGGTGCAGGTAAGCCATTAAACCTTGACAGCGATGTCTATGCTGGCGACAAAGCTATGGGGTATAACCTGCTCAAAAGCCAGGGTTTTGCGCCTAAAGAGATAGAACTGGCCAAGGAGATACGCACGGAATACGAGCGTACTGAGGCAAAAATAGCCAGGCTGCGCCAGCGGAGCCGTACTTTGCGATCGCGTCGCGTGCCTCCTTTTGCCAGTGAGAAGCGGGTTTTCAACGCCGCAGTGGAGAAGGCCGCTGCTGAATATGAAAAGACGTTGCGTGATCTTAACCGTAAAATTCTGACGCTCAACTTGATGACTCCCCCGGTCATGCATCAGAGCCCGTTTGATGTTGAGAAGTTGGTGCAGAATTTTCGCGAGTCGTGCCCTCTCTTTGATTAAGTAATCTGACCTCGCAATGGGACCATTGCATACAATCCTTCCACAATCGCAATAATGCCGGTGGCAACAAAGATCGTATCTATCGACGCGAATGCTACACTGAGTAGAATGGCATGAAAGCCATGTAACAGCGTATCCAGGTAACCCGCAAGGGCAGTGGAGAGTACCAGGGCAAGCCCATAAGTTGGTGTAAATACCGCCAGGGCGCGTCCTACAAAGTTCTGGGGTGAAACCTGCAATATCAGGGAAATCATGATCGCTTCGGTCATGCCAGGGAGTTGGTGCTAGAGTTTCCTGTTTCCATCGTGAGATGGGTATATCTTTAGTAGCAATGGTTACATGAGCGGCCCGTTACCGGTATCGGTGATCACAAAAGAATAAACGGGAAGAGGCTATCCTTCGTGGTAGCCGCTTCCCAGAACCGGAGAAAATACATGGGTTTTCTAGGCATGAAGTCCAAAGCAGAGAAGACGGAGGCCGCTATACTGGCACGGCTATCAGGATGTGAGGGGATAACAATCCTCCTACCCTTTGGTGGGGGAAATGGTCGATACGATATGGTAATCGATGACAGTGGAACATTCTATAGAGTCCAGTGTAAGACGGGACGTTTGGAACAAGGAGGAGCGGTAGTAGCTTTCAATGCAGGCAGTTCAACATACCACTACTATAACAAAAGGGATAAGGGAGAATGGCGTAATTACCGTGGGGCTGTAGAGTATTTTGGCGTATACTGCCCTCAGATCAATAGAGCATTTCTTGTTCCCGTCGATATTGTTGGATTGACTGAGGGAAAACTGCGATTGGTAGAGACGAAAAATAAACAGTCGAAGAATGTCCATTGGGCCGAGGACTATGAGATATGATACAGGGAGCCGGTGATGGGATTCGAACCCGCGACCCACGCTTTACGAAAGCGTTGCTCTACCACTGAGCTACACCGGCTAACACTTACTTGCTCTTATAGAGCCTTGCAAGCATCTCTGACGCAAACGATTATAACCCCGAAGCAACTCTCATGTCAAGCATTTTCGTGATCTCGTAAGTCACGAGCTAATCCACCGGGTCATAAGAAAGCGATCGTGATCCTCGAAGCCGAACTTGCGGTAGAGTGCCTGCCCAACGATGTTGGTACGCTCGACCTCGAGATGGAGGGCATGAATGCCCAGTTCTGGGCAGACCTCCAGGACAAACTGTATGGCTTTTGTGCCTATCCCTTGATTGCGGTAGCTGGCTGTGACGAAGAGCTCATCAATAAAGGCATCACGCCCATGATATTCGAGACGGTAGCCAAATGTCACGGCGATGTAGCCAATGGCTTCATGTTCATGGTTTATTAGCTACACACGCCCAAGCGAAGGGCCACCCACTATTTTCTCGAGTGCTGTACGTGCCGCCTGCTCATCTAAAGGATACTGATCAATTGAGTAGAACTGGCGCATAAACTCTACGAGTGTATTGATATCAGCAAAGTTTGCAAGGCGGAACTGGATCTCCATATGTCTTCTTCCTGACTATGGTGGAGGAGTTGCACCCTCGACAAATGCTTTTAATGGTGTATAGATGGCGAAATTCACCGGCGTAGGAACACAGTCCTGTTTTTTTAAGCGATGTTTGTGATTATCTTCCTAAAGACTCACGTTTATGATAAGATACCACAACTATTTGATATAGTGGAATGATCTTTCCGTTGCATTTTTCCGTAGGCTACAGTGATTCGTTAATCAGGAGGCATAAAGATGAACGGCATTGATATGTTTCTCGTTCAATATGGCCTGGCGGCAGTTTTTATTGTCATGCTCGCGAAGTCAATAGGTGTACCTATTCCCATACCTGGGGACGTGATCATCCTGGCGACGGCAGTTCGTGCAGCACAGGGCAAGCTCATTCTCTGGCAGGCATTTCTTGCGATCTTACTCGCCTTAGTGTTGGGCGGAATAATCCAATTTGTCCTGGTACGTGGTCCCGGTCGAAGTCTTCTCTATCGCTTTGGCCGCTACATTGGTTTGACATCGGCACGGCTTGATGCGGCCGCTGGGAAGATCAAGAAGGGCGGCATCCTGGGCTTGAGTGTAGCCATCCTGGTACCTGGCGTGCGTAGTGCAGCAATTGCGGCCAGCGGAATATCAAACTTTCCCTTGCGCACCTTTGTGCCTGGCATTGTACTTGGCAGCGCCCTGTTTCTCTGTGTGCACTTTTTCCTCGGCTTCCTCGGCGGGACTATATTGGCAGTGGGGAGTCATGCTCTGCTGTCTCCAACATTGATAGCCGTCGTGCTGGTCTTGTTGGTCGTGGTATACGCATTGTGGGTAGTGGCAGTTCGTCGACAAAAGGCGGCGCGCCGTGAGTTAGAAGCGGCCGAAGCAGCCGCTTCGGTCGAGGTCTGGCACGAAGGAATTTGCCCTGTTTGCCTGGCGTTGTATACTGCCAACCAGCTGCGTCCTCTTACAGTAGAGGTGAGGGCCTGAGGAGAAGACGTATGCCAACAACGTTTCGCTTGAATCCTGAGCGTCTAGCCTACTTTGAAGCCAATGGGTGGCGTGCCTACTATGAGCACAGGTGGCTAAAGGTACTCTGGCTGATAGTGGGACTCTGCCAGGAGCAGTTTCATATTCCATTTCCAATGTCACTCCTGGCTGCCTACTATACAACACGGGCCTCAGTAACCTGGGCGCCCGTCGATCATAGCCTGTCAAAGGTTTTAGCATACCTTACGAAGTTTTACGCTATAGCGCGGCGCTATTCGGGTCTGAATTTCAATGTCGAGCGAGTTGCTGCCCTGGAGTTACAATATTTTGATGTTCATCGCCGCCTGGTAGATGCAACCGATAAGAGCGAGTTCATTCAGACCCTGGTTGACTTACACAGCGCGATTTTTGGTCTTACCCCAGCACAGGTGCGAGAGTCGGCAGAGTGGCGCGTCAAGGCTGCGGATACGGTCGATCTGATTACCGGTAAAAAATCGACCGATGTCCAGGGTGATTGGGCCAGGCTGGAGGAGTACTTGCGCCAGTGCTATGCTTCTATCCAGCGTGAGCTAGCGGCTTAGTAAGGTATAAGTACTATCCTTTCCTGGCCTGGCGTAGCCCTGTCAAAAATTAATCTCGACAACTATTTTGTGATATGATAATATATAAGCCAATATTTTAGTATCCTATAGGGGCGTGGCGATCTTGTTTTGTGATCTCCTGCCTTGAGAGTGGGCACTTGTATTAGAGAAGCGAAACTTCAATATGATGATGCCCCTACAAAAGAGAATGTATGCGCGAATTATTGCTGGCAACCACCAACTACCATAAACTGGAAGAGTATCGCGCTATCTTCTCAGGTCTGCCTTTTCACTTGCTTTCCCTCAACGATATACATCTGGACCTGGAAGTCGAGGAAACCGGAACCACTTTTGCAGAGAATGCGCAGCTGAAAGCTCTGGCCTATGCGCGAGCTTCGGGCATGCTCACCCTCGCTGATGATTCTGGTTTAGAGATAGATGCCCTTGGTGGCGCTCCTGGAGTTTACTCTGCTCGTTTTGCTGGCAAAGAGACACCTTATGAAGAACGTTTTCGTTTACTTCTAGAGCAGCTCAAAGGTCTTCCCATGGAGCAGCGAACCGCTCGTTTCAGCTGCGCCATCGTTTTAGCTGAACCATCGGGTTACTATCGAACGGTGGAAGGGACACTTGAGGGAGTAATAGCCGATGCTCCACGTGGGCAGTATGGCTTTGGCTACGATCCTATTTTCTTCATCCCTGAACTTGGCAAGACAAGTGCCGAGTTGACTCCAGAACAGAAGAATCGTGTCAGTCATCGCGGGCGGGCTGCACAATTAGCTGCCGCTCTACTGAAAAATTGGCCAGGGTAGCGGCAGCGCCTCTACCCTGGGATTGCATGCAGGTCATATGTAGGCCTGTCCTTTAGGGGTACCTGCATAGATGAGAAAGTTGGATGTATGGTGAAGAAGCCCCCTATTCGAGTAGCACTTGACCTGGAAACAACAGGATTACTTGCAGAGCAAGACTCTATTCTTGAGGTTGCAGCAATCAAGTTTCAGGGAGACACCATACTCGATACAATGGAGACGCTGGTTGCTCCTGGGCGTTCTATTCCCTATCGCGTGCAGCGCCTCACGGGTATAACACCGCAGCAGTTGATAGGTGCTCCGCATTTTGAATCCATTGCCAGGAACCTGCAGCTTTTCATTGGCGATTATCCTATTGTTGGCCATAGTATTCCCTTTGATGTGGCCTTTCTGCGCCGCCGCGGATTGGTACGGA
>WNGD01009226.1_pt1 | contig 11355 bp, 8 predicted proteins | sample 5400671 | NCBI WGS metagenome assembly WNGD01 (sample SAMN13153369, study PRJNA577476) | soil metagenome | isolation source: 40 cm soil or saprolite under grassland replicate 2 | place: USA:California | collected 2016-06-15
GAGGCGGCCGAAGAGGTTGGTATCGGAAACGTTGTCCCGCAGGTGTATCTGAAGCGTGTAGTTGCCCCGCTTCAGGCCGCGCAACGGCACCGCCATCGTGACCGCGGCGGTTCCTCTACTCTCTTTGGTCCATTCCGCGACGAAGTGCGGCTGAGATTCCAGGGTCTTGGTTTTGTTCCGCAAGAAGAGCAGGCGCGTTTCCAGATGCGGTTTCTTTGTCGGAGGATCCTCCGCGGCGCCGTAGACCTGAAAGTAGACGTAGAGCGTCTGCCGGTTCACAAACACGTTGCCGATGCTGGGAACGATCTTCTTGTTGTCTATCACCAATGGATCGCGCCCGCCTTCCATGCCGCGGAATCTCTCGCCGAATCCCCGGTGTTCCACGCCTTGGGAATTTTCCTTGGCATCCACAAGACGATTTCCGAGAATGACGGAGCTTATCTGGAGCTTCTTGGTGTCCAGCGGCGGAACCTGCAGGGACTGCTCGAAGGAGCCAAGCTTGCCGGTCCGATTGTCCCGCACCAGGAACTTCAGTTTGTAATCCCCTGGGCGGAGCTGGAAACCGGTCGTGTAGAGAATCTGTCCGCTCCGGACCTTCTCCGCCTTTTGCTCCGGCAATTGTATCTGAACGATGTCCCGAGCGACCCCCGCCACGTTCCCCTTGGAATCTTGAATCCGGGCGATGAATTCCAACTGGGCTTCGCGCCGGTTCCCCTTCTCTTCGAACTGGACGCCGTCTCCGGCGAACTGGAGCGACACGGGTACCTGGCAGCGTCCGCCGTCCTCCCGGAAGTAATCGGCCTGTAGAATGAAGGGCAAATCTGAAAACGGCCGGTCCACGTTCAACGCTTCTTCCAACTGGCGGTCCCGCTCGGTCTGAGTCAGCTTGTTGAACTGCTTGGCCGCGAAATATCCCGGGCGGTGCTGGAGTCTCAAGCCGGGCCGGCTGACTTCAACGCGAATCTTCCGGAATTTTCCGTCTTCCCTGGTATTGGCCGAGTAGTAACCGAGAACGTAGTAGGTCTGAGTGTCGCTCAGCACTGTGTCAAAGACGGGAGCGAGCGCGTTGCTGTCCTGGAAGGCCGTTCCTCCGGTGTCCTGCGCCAGCGTGGTGAGCGTCTCCTGGGAACTGGAGAGCGAAGCTGTCTGTCTGGCAATCGCGTCTCCGGAAAAAAGAGCCCTTCCTCCGGGGCTTCCCCGGGAGGCGTCGCCGCCCGGAGGGAGAGCGGACAGACCTCGCGCGTCCACGGTGTAGATCGACATGTTGGACTGGTTCGCCGTGTCCACGGTGGACCGGATCTGCGATTGATTCTCGATGCCTGTCGTGGTCATGCCGCTGGAGAAGTAAACCAGGGACTTTCGCTCCGGATATTCCCTGTACGTCTTGGCCAGAGTTTCAACAGCCGAGAGGCGGCGGTCCGTGTTGAAGACGTTGAACTGCACGTCATCAGGGACAAACACGTCCTCGGACGTGCTCGGGTCCCCCAAGTCCTCGGCAGGAGCGTCGCCGGCCTCGGTGGGGTTGATCTGCTTCAACGTCTTGATCAGGACGTCCCGATCGTTCGTGAGATCCTGAACCAACTGAAGCGTCGTGCTGTAGGTGGCTATGGCGACGAGATCGTGCGGCGTGCTCTTCTTCAAGACGAAGTCTTCCGCGGTGGTCACCGCACGAACGAGATCCTCTGTCGAGAGCGAGGACAGGTCAAAGAACAAGAGGATCAGGCGCTTGTCCTTCAGCTCTTCTTTTTTCTGCTCGGGCCGCGGGGTAGCGCTGAAATTCACGACGGGTGTCTTGGGCCTTTCTTCCTCGGCGACATTTTCGGGTAAAGCGACCGGGATGTTCTCGAGCGAAAACGTCACGATCTCCTGCGGAGTGTTGTCTTCATAGACCGTGAACTCGTCCTTGCGCAGGTCTTTGACAAGATCCCCTTTTTTGTCGCGCACGGTAACATCCACCAGTACCAGGTTCGACGCGACTCGAAAGGTCGGCTGCTGCTCCGCGCGCCGCTGCGGAGTTGCCTGAGGGAAGACCGCCGCCGCAGCACACAGGACAACACACGCGACTGGGATCTGAAGCCGTCTCCTCGCCTTCACCTGCATCTCACACGTCATATTTCGTCCAAGCAGTTTCTAACCACAGAGACACGGAGATCACTGAGAGTCACGGAGCAGCCCCGCCGCAACCAAACAATCTCACCACGAAGACACGCGAAGACGCGAAGAATCGCAAAGGATTTCTTCGCGTCTTCGCGTCTTCGTGGTGAACCGGATACCTGCGCTCCCAGGAGCAAAAATCCTTGCCAGGTTGCACCCAAAAGGTATTCTCCGCGCATCTCCGTGAACTCCGTGGTCGTGAGAAAAAATGTATCGCCGGCTTCCAGCCGGCAAAGGTCGTGTTGACCCAAAAGGAGTTGTCGAGGCTCAGATGCCGGCGAGACGCCGGCGCTACGATTTTTTCTCACGACCCGTGTCTCCGTGGTCGCATCGAGCCGCCTCCCGTCACCCTGCCGAAATTGAGCGCATTCACTACTGTCCCCACTCCCGAAAAATTCGGATGGTTGAGCACGTTGGTAACCAGCCAGCGGAACTCGATGCGGCGGTTGTTGTCATCCAGGCGGAAGCTCTTTCGGAGTGAAAGATTCAGCAGATTGGTCCCGGGCCCGGGAATTGTGTAACGCCCGGCATTGCCGAACACTCCCGGCGCGGGAATGGCAAAGGCCTGGGTGTTAAAGAAATGGCCCGTCGTCCGCTCGTCTCCGGGCAGCGCGGGCGAAATCCCCGTGCTGTCCGGCCTCTCCGACTGATTGGAGCCGCTGCCGCTGTTGTTGCTGATGTTCCCCAGGATGCGCGCCGTCAGCGGCGTGCCGGTGTTGAGGCTGTAGCTGCCGTTGATGTTCCAGCCGGAGATCGCCTGAAGGACGGCGCGGCTCGCGTTGGAGAAGAATTTCCTGCGCTCGCCGATGGGGATCTCTATATTGAATTCGGACGTGAAGCGGTGCCTCTGATCGAAGCTGCTGAGCGAACGCTCGGCGCGTATGTTGTTCTCGTCCTGCACGACCACGAGATTCCCGCCGCCTATCCCCGAGGCGTCGTCGATGCTCTTGCCGAATGTGTAGGAATTCACCATCCGAAAGCCATGCGAGAATCGGCGGCTCAGACGCAGCTGGAGGCCGTGCATGACGGAGCTCGCGCCGTTGCTCTGATAGACAAACTGCCCCGCATCGGAGATGACGCGGTTGTCTTCGGTGCTTCCGGGAGAGACGCCGGGTGGAGCGCGGTTCGGGGCGCGCAGGAGGTCCAGGCCCGTTCCCTTGGAAGCGTTGTACCCTGCTTCCAACGTGTAGATCTTGAACAGCTGGGTCTGGATGTTGAAGTTCCACTGCTGCACGTACCCGATCTTGTAAAAAGGATCGATTGCGTACGTGTTGAGGATTGTGACGTTAGGATCCACAGGAAATCCGTTTTGCAGCGTCAGCGGATTCGAGAGCGTCGTCAGCAGGCTCTGGCTGACAGCAAAGGGCGGCTGGCCCACAAGCTGGCTGTAAACATACGGGTAGACGGAGGGATTGTAGAAGAGACCGTAGCCGGCGCGGAAAACCCAGTGCGACGATGCCTTCGGTTTCCAGGCTATTCCGATACGCGGGCCGAAATTGTTCTTGTCGGTAAAGAGAAGCGAGCGCGGAAAGCGACCGCTGTAAGGACCTTCCTGGTCGGGAAATACCTGCGCCACCTCGCGGAACCCCGGCGCGACATCGAGGGTAACGATGCGGTTGAACTCTTCGTAAAAAGGCTGGAGATACTCGTAGCGAAGGCCCAGGTTCAGGGTGAGATTCGGCCGGACCTTCCAGTTATCCTGAACGAAGATGTTGAAGCTCTTGTTGCGCAGATAGGTGTCGCTGCTGCCGAAGCGCCTGGACGTAGAGTACGGAAACCCCAGCAGGAAATCCGCGAAATCGTATCCGGTTCCTGCGATGGGCCGCCCTTTCGAGTCGAAGGCGCTGCTGGCAAATCCCGTGTAGTCGAAGGTCCCCCTCGCGTTCGCATCCACGCGGTTGTCGCGCTGGTTCCAGCTGAAATCTCCGCCCACGCGGATGCTGTGTTTGTTGCCGATTTTGTTCAGTCCGCCTGCCAGCGTAACCGTCTGGTAGCGGCTGACGGAAGGGGGGGCGAGCTGCAGGTCGCCGTAATTGGTGAAGGTGATGTTCGGGATGCCAAAATTGATCGGATCTCGCGAGACGCCCTCGATGCCCAGTTTTCCCTCAACGTCCTCGACAAAGGAAAACGGATTCGTGCTCTGGGTCTTCACGTGGCTCAGGACCGCGCGGTAGTTCATGATGAGCCGCGGGCTAAAGCGGTGAATGCCGCCGGCGGCGACACTCTGCGATCGGTTCGTCCGGTCCGTGTCGAATCCCGGATAGGTCTGGCTGGAAACCGAATCGCTGGAGCGCAAGTTGTAGTTCAAGAATACATTGTCCTTGGATGAGAGACGGGTGTTAATTCGCGCGGAGAACGCGTCGGAAGTGCTCAATAGCCCGCGCTGGAGCGTAAAGTTCTGGACCGAGCCCGGGAGGTTGGGAAGAGGTATGTACTTCAGTAAGGCCACGGCCGCCGGACTCAGCATGGATGCCGGGATGTGCCCGTCTGGAAATGGCGCGGGAACCGTGGAAAAGGGAGTGAACAGTGTCACCTTCTGCCCCGCAAGCGGGCCCGCGCGCAGGCTGGTCTGCGAGAAATCGCCCGTTCTCTCCAATTCGGTCGGGACCGTTGCAAGGACGTCGAATGGATTGCGGTTCCTGGTTCCTTCGTAACTGAAGAACCACATCCCGGGCTGCTGCGTCCGGCGGTTCCCCGTCGAGGCTTTCGCGCCCCAGGGAAGGGGCCCTCCCACGCTGGCGCCGAAGTCGTTCTGGATCTGAAGGGGCTTGGGAACTTCCACCCCAGTGATGGAGTAAGGCCGGGCATTGAAAGCGGAATTCCCGTAAGTGGAAAAGACGCTCCCATTCAGCCTCGCCTGCCTCCGGCCCAGGCCGCGGCCTCCGCGGAACCCGCCGCCACCGCCTCCGAAGACAAAGCGACCGCCCCCAAATTCTCCTTCGCCGCCTCCGAACCCGGGGCCCTCGCCGGTGCCAAAGCCCATCCTGCCGGCCATTTCCGTGATCCTCTCCCGGAATTGCGGATCATTCCAGTCGCCGGCGGCCAGGCTGGCGGTCGTGTTTCCCGAGATGACGAGGAGGTCCGCGTTCTCTTCGCGGGCCGGCAGATTTCCCATTTCGCTTCCGGGAGCACGCTGGCCCTCTGCTTCCGGAAGACCACCGACTTCCTGAAAAGGCTGGCCATTTTCAGCGCCAGGCCCTCCCTCGAGTCCAGCGCGTGCTCGATTCCCTCCTGTTGTGGTTTCTTGCGACGGGGATTGTGAGATTTCGGGGCGTTTCAGGGTCAGAGTCAATTGCCGGGATGGGTCCGAGGCTACGTCGATGCCCCCAAGCGACAGTTTTTGAAATCCGGGCATCTCGACGACAATCTCGTAAGTGCCTCCGGGAAGATTCGAAAAACTAAAAGTTCCGTCAACCTCTGTGAGGGTCTCCAGGGGCGGGCCGGGTTCTTTGGAGGAAAGCCGGACCGTGGCCCCAGGGATTGGAATGTTCTTGCTGTCGACAGCTTTGCCTTCGATCGTGTACAGCGACTGCGCGCCGAAAGAGGGAGCAGAAATTACCACGGAAGAAAGAATCAGCGCCAATAGACGGAACATCCCTCCAACTCCTTCCCTTGCTGGAGAAACATACGCAGATTCTCCTGTTCCGTTACACGAAAACTGCCCTTTCACCACAAAGACACCAAGACACAAAGAGGCGCAAGTTCTTGCCTGTGTGGATCTTCGTGCCTTCGTGTCTTTCGTGGTGAGATTTTGGGGGCCCGGGCAAGAGGGCAGTATAATGCCCTCATGGGCAAGGCTTTGGAGGGACTTCGTGTCCTGGACCTGACGAGGATGCTGCCGGGTCCGTATGCCAGCATGATTCTGGCCGACCTCGGAGCCCGAGTCCTCAAAGTCGAAGACACGGCTAAGGGCGATCCAACACGCTGGAGTCCGCGGCACCTCACGCGAACAGGTTCCACCTTCCGCATCCTCAATCGCGGGAAACAAAGTATTTCAGTGAACCTCAAGTCTGCGGAAGGGGCGGAGATTTTTCGCCGCCTTGTGCGCGATGCCGATGTCGTTCTCGAAGGGTTCCGTCCCGGGGTGATGCAGCGTCTGCGACTTGATTACGAATCTCTGCGATCGATTGAGCCGCGCCTCATTTACTGTTCCGTCAGCGGGTACGGCCAGAGCGGGCCGATGCGCGAGCGGGGAGGACACGACGTGAATTACCTCGCGCTCGCGGGAGTCCTCGGACTCCAAACCGATGAACACGGAAGTCCGGTGCTTTCCGGCATTCAGGTTGCGGACCTCGGCGGCGCCCTCTTTGCCGTCATAGGGATATTGGCGGCGCTCGCGGCCCGGGAACGCACGGGGGCAGGGCAGCACGTCGATGTTGCGATGATGGACGTGGGGATTGCGCTTCTTCCCGTCCCCGCGTCACGGCTCTTTGCGGGTCAGAATGTTCCTCTTGGAGCCAGACTCCCTCTTTCCGGCGGGCTGGCCTGCTACAACGTGTATGCTACCGCGGATGGCCGCCACCTGAGTGTCGGCGCGCTCGAGGAGAAATTCTGGGAACGATTCTGCAAGGCGATCGGAAGAGAAGATTTCGTGGGCCGGCACATGGCCTCCGAAGAGATCCAGAATCTCATGATGCATGAGATCCGCCAGGTCGTGAAAACCAGGACCCTGGCGGAGTGGCTGGAAGTCTTCAGCGGCATCGACGCTTGTGTCGAACCGGTCCTGGGGCTGGAGGAAGTTTCTCAGAACCCCCAGGTCCGTCATCGGGGGATGATTATGGCAGTCAACCATCCCCGGGACGGCCAAACGCATCAACTCAATCTGCCCTTCAAGCTGTCAGTCACGCCTCCGGCGATCGGCAACCCGGCGCCGCTTTTGGGAGAGCACACCCGCGAGGTATTAGCCTCCCTTGGGTATTCTTCAGATCAAATCCAACAACTCGTGGCCTCCGGCATCGTTCGAATGACGAATGACGAGTGACGATCGTCGAATGCTTCGCCTAGGAGACTAAATGAATGCATCCGTCATTCGAACCTCACTCCGTGTATCCGATCAACAAGAGCCCGAGGACCAAGATGGCTGCGGGCCAGAGGAAAGGGACGAAAGCAAGGCCGGCCGCAGCCAGGATGCCCGTGGCCATTAGAAACACGCCCGTCATGCGGTGATTGAATTCCGAGAAAGCTTTGCCTTGTTCGGGCGTCTGCGCCGGAATGTGGATGATCTGCGCCCATGCGAGGCAAGGCAGGAAAAAGAGAATGAACAGCGCAATCGTGTGCCGGACTCCAGCGTGCTCCATGACACCCCCTTTTCAAGTTTGCATTGATTTACCACAAGTTACAGAGGTTTTTCCACTGACGGAAAACGCCGAATGCACCGCGAAGACACGAAGAATCACGACGGTGCTCTCGGCGCGTGCTTACTCGGATAACGCGGAGCTAAGGGCTTTCTTGAAGGCGGAGGAAGTCAGAAAACGGTCCAGCGCCGGGCGTGAGACCCAACGCGAATCAGGAGCTCGAGCTCTCGCCAAGCGCGGGATCCTGCCATAGAAAACATAAATGAAAATCTTTCGGTGGGTAATGCTGTGCCGCACAACGCGCTTTTCCGCCAAGGGAAAGCGGAAGGACGCGATGCTTTGCGCGAGGTCCGACGCTGCCTGCGCCGGCGAAGCGTGATTTCGTATTTCATTGGTGGGGAGTCCCCACTTTCCGGGAATGAAGGATCCTCCGCGCTGCCGCACCAGGAGGATGCGCCCCTCACGCTCCAGCGCGAGCATCACAAAGCTGATTGATTCCGCCGGTCGAGCAGCGCGCGCCGGGGGTATCGTGTCCTGAATTCCGAGCCGGCGCGCTTCACAAAGGGAATGCACGGGGCAAAGCAGACACAGCGGAGCGGAGGCCGTGCAAACCAGGGCTCCGAGCTCCATTACAGCCTGGTTGAAATTCGAGGCACTCCCCTCCGGAACCCACGCTTCTGCCTGCTTCCAATAGAAACTCTCCGGCACGGTGTGCCTGATTCCGTGCAGGCGGCTGACAACTCGCTTTACGTTCCCGTCCACGACCGGATAGGGTTGATTGAAGGCGATGCTCGAAATGGCGCCCGCGGTGTAGCGGCCGACTCCGGGCAGTTCCAATATTTCTGCGAAGGCGTCCGGAAAATTTCCCCCGTTTTCCTTCACGATTTTTCTGGCGGCGCGCAGCAGATTCCTCGCCCTGGAGTAATACCCGAGTCCGGCCCACAGCGCCAGGACCTCTTCTTCGGTTGACTTTGCCAGCGTTTGTATGTCGGGAAAGCGTTCCATGAAACGCTCGTAATACGGGAGGACCGTTTGAACCTGCGTCTGCTGGAGCATGATCTCCGAAACCCAAATCCGGTAAGGTTCCGGCCGGCTTCGCCAGGGCAGTTTCCGGCTGCGCCTGGCATACCAATCCAGAAGCAGTCGCTGGAACCCGGATATTTGCTGGCTGTCCCACATGTCGATCTTGACGATTTACGATTTACGATTGGCGATTGGTCGAAGCTATATTGCCAGGTTTTTCAATCGTCAATCGTCAATCCAAATCACCAGTGCAGCCACCTGCGCGGGGTAATTTCGACGAGCTGGGTATAGCGCAGGTCCGCCAGGATTTCCCAATCGTATTTCTCATCGAACATGCGCGCGACAGGCGCGGGCCAGGGCTTTTCCACGACGCCTGCGTGTCCTTCGCAGATGACGGGGTGCGAGCCATCTTCCAGCGCGAGGGCGACATTTCGGTTAAGGAGGATGTTGCGGCCCTTCACACTTTCCGGTTCGATGCACACATATATCTTGCTTTCAAACCACACGAACCAGACGGGCACCATGTGAGGCCGTCCGTCCCTGCGCACCGTGACTATCCAGACATTGCGCTCTTTCGCGAGGCGGTCGTTGACTTCGTGAGGCAAGGCTTCTTGCATACGCGCGAAGTATACTAGAGTTGCCGCGATCGAATGAAGCGTGACGCCGCAGAGCCGCAACCTAGACTTTGGCTTCTTTGTGTCTTCGCGTCTTGGCGGTAAAGCCTGCGCTCAATCCACGACGAAGACACGAAGATGAGAAGAATCGCCAAGCGTTGACGATTGACGTTGAAATTCCCGTAGGAAGAGTCTACCCTTCGGATGCTAGTTCCTATAGGACGAGGTGTTAATGAGTGGTTCTGCGCGGTCCTCTGTGAGCGTTACCAAAAAGGCGCGAAAACGTACCAGGCCACGGTGGACGAAACAAGAGGTAGAAATTCTGCGGCGTCTCTACAGGACGCACAGCAATGCGGATATCGCCGCAGTTTTGGGACGCAAGGTTTCGTCGGTGGTATTTAAGGCGCACCGGCTCGGCTTGACGAAAGGTATTCGCCGTTTGCGAGAGATGGGCAGGGAGAACATCAGCCTGCGCTGGCACGCGGAAAGGGCTTCGAAAAAACGCAAGACCCGGCGTTAACCGCGCATTCGTAGGAGCGCGTCCGAAGTGGCTCAGTAAAGCGGTTTTCTGAAGCACGGTCAGTTTCTTCGGAGTGCGTCCCGCTTCGTGGGGCGTCTTGTGGCCAGGAAGGAATTCGCTTGCACCTCGAACACTTGAAAGCGGCGGCTTGCTGCCGCACCGCAAAGTGGTCGCTCTGGATTCCGGCCTTTTCCCGGACAAAAAAATTCGGCTGATTCTCTCTTACGCGTCATTCGCCATGCGTAACCCGTCAGAAGGTGTGAGAAAATCCATCCCGCCGGTAGGGGCGACGCCACGTAGTCGCCCGCCCGGCCAATAATGGCGCGGACTCGCGGGCGGCCACGCAGGGCCGCCCCTACCTCTATGTAAGTATCTCCCTCACGGGGGGAGTTGATGAGCGTCTCGTTGTTCAACAAGGACATCGCGCGGAAATGGAAAGTCCAGGCGATGGAACCGCTCCACTTCCACGTCTCCGACCCTGACAGCCCCGGAGGCTATCGGCATTTTGAGATTCCAGAGGGAGCTCCGGGAACGACCACCGGAAACATCAATATCTACTATGCGGGAGCCTTCGAAGATGCCTGCAGGGCCATGGCCCTCGACAGCGAGAGACTCAAGAAATTCCTCGAACACCCGGAGCTCTTCACCCCCTTGCGCAAAGCGATAAACTACTACCAGGCCGCGAACAAGTTGAAGGGCGATGAGTATCTGGCCTGCTGGATACGGCTGGACGTTCAGTGGGACAGTGCGCCCCAGACAGATTCCTCGAGACGAGGCAAATTCCTTGCCTACGTCCCCTGGTTGAAGCTGGCCGGCGGCAAATGATCGATGCCGGCTCGGAACGACAAACAGATTCACCACGAAGACACAAAGACGCAAAAATCCGGCAAGCTCTTGTCTGTGTGAATCTTCGTGCTCTTAGCGTCTTTGTGGTGAAAACCCACTTTTATTTCGATTTTTTCCGGAACCACCGGTCGAAACTCCAGGGTCCGGGTCCGGCCGTGAAGAAGTACAAGAAGATGAAACAATACAGCGCCGCGAGCTCGCCGCCATTCTGTATGGGCCAGAATCCTCTTGGCATGTGCATCCTGAAATAGCCTACCGCCATCTCGCCGCTCAGGATGAACGCCACTGGGCAGGTAAAAAGACCCAGGATTATCAGCACACCCCCGAATGTCTCGAGGAGCCCCGCCACCCACAGGAGTGAGAGGACCTGCGCATGGGCGCCGCTTCCCCCGATCCCCCCGAAAAGCCCGAATAGCTTCTGGAACCCGTGCAGCGAAAACATGAATCCTGCAACGATGCGCAAGAAGGAGCGCGCGTGAGGTTCGAGCCATTGAAATGTTGTCCCAGCCATGCCTCCTCCCATCAAGGCGCGCCAGCGCCTGCTTGTGACCCTGAGCTTCTTTGGATAAAACTGGAGAGCATCTTCATACACCGGCTCATTTGAAATCGGTAGCGCTTTTTTCAAGTTTGGAGTTCGGCCTTCAGGCTGCACAGGTCAGTGCAGGCTAAAGCCTGAACTCCATGCCTGCTTCAGTTAGGTTTGGAGTTCAGGCTGCAGGTTTGGAGTTCGGCCTTCAGGCTGCACAGGCCCCGAGCAGGCCAAAGCCCGAACTCCGAACTTGATTTGCCTTGGTGTCGGTACTTGCTCTAAGATCTGTCCACCATGTCCGGTGACAATTTCTTTCTTGCCGGCTTCGATTCCGGTCAGGTGGAGCCCATTATCCAAAAACTCGCCGAAGAAGAT